>Ga0302325_10036389_pt1 | contig 10036 bp, 6 predicted proteins | sample Palsa_T0_2_FD_201948 | JGI IMG/M metagenome (GOLD analysis project Ga0302325, IMG submission 201948) | Peat permafrost microbial communities from Stordalen Mire near Abisko, Sweden - Palsa_T0_2 | ecosystem: Environmental > Terrestrial > Soil > Palsa > Peat permafrost | place: Sweden: Abisko... | reverse complement strand
CTGCGGCCTTATGAAATTCGTGCGCGCACGACGTACGGCGACATCCCGGGCAGTTCGCTTGCCGACTGGCCGATCGACTATGCGGAGCTCAAGCGCTGGTACGTCGTGGCCGAGAAGCGGCTCGGCGTTACCCGCCGGCACGGCATTCCGGGCATGCCGGCCTCGAACAATTTCAAGGTCATGTACTTCGGCGCGCGCAAGCTCGGCTACAAGCGCGTTCATACCAATTACCTCGCTATCAATTCGCGCGTTCGCGACGGCCGTCCCTCGTGCATCCAGCAGGGGCTTTGCGTGCAGGGCTGCAAGACCGACGCCAAATGGAGCACCCTGAACACGGAGATTCCGCGCGCCGAGGCCACCGGCCGGCTCGAGCTGCGCAGCGAGTGCTTCGCGACCCGCATCGAGCATGGCGCCAATGGTCGCGCGAGTGCAGTTGTCTACCGCGATGGCAACGGCAATGAACAGCGGCAGCGAGCGCGCTTCGTCTGCGTTGCGGGCAATGCGATCGAGACGCCGCGCCTGCTGCTACTGTCCGAGTCGGGGCGCTTTCCGAGCGGGCTTGCAAACGGCTCGGATCAGCTCGGACGCAACTACTGCCACCATCTGACCGGCTTCGTCTGGGGAATATTCGAGCAACCGGTGCGCTCATGGCGAGGCGCAGTGCTGGCCGGCGTGGTCGAGGACGAGAATGTGTACGACCCGCGGCGCGGCTTCGCCGGCGGCTACCACCTTGAACTCTGCGCCCTCGATCTGCCCACTCTGCCGCTGGTCGGTTTGCCGTACGGTTGGGGCCGGGACTACGCCGCGATCATCGATAACTACCGCAATATCGCCGGCATGCTGATCAACGGCGAGGATCTGCCGCGGCCCGACAATCGCATCACGCTCTCGAGCACGCTCAAGGACGCGAATGGACTGCCGGTCGCACATGTCAATTGCGATGAGCACCCGAACGACGTGGCGTTGCGCCAGCACGCGCAGCTCCAGGGCCGGCGGATCTATGAGGCGGCCGGTGCCAAGCGCGTGGTACTGAGCCCGACGCCGCCGTCAACGCACCAAATGGGGACCGCGCGCATGAGCGTGGATCCGGCACACGGCGTCACCAATGCCTTTGGGCGCACGCACGAAGTGCCGAATTTATTCATCTCGGACGGCAGCGTGTTCACTTCGGCGGGCGCCGCCAACCCCACGCTGACGATCGTAGCTTTGGTGCTGCGCCAGGCTGACTACATCGGCCGCGAACTGGCCGCGGGCAGAATTTGACCTATTTGGAGCCCGCGCGGGCCGTCGGGCCTGTTCGGGGTTTATATCAGCAGGAAGAGGTTATCAGGATCATGAGCCAGCAAAGTTTAGAGAGCTTGTTACAGACCGCCGGCAATCCGGTGACGCTGCTGCGCAACTCGCAGATCGGAGCCTATGTCTATCCGGTGGTCCCCAGCGAGTTCACCAACTGGCGCGACGAGCAGCGTGCCTGGCGCGAGACGGCGGTGCTGTTCGACCAGTCGCATCACATGGCGGAGTTGTTGGTCAAGGGTCCCGACGCCGCGAAGCTGCTGTCGCATCTCGCCATCAACAGCTTTGCCGGCTTCGCACCGAACAAGGCCAAGCAATTCGTGCCGTGCAGCTACGAGGGCTATGTGATCGGCGACGGAATTCTTTTCTACCTTGGGGAGAACGAATTCAATTTCGTCGGCCGCGCGCCCACCGTAAACTGGATTCAGTTCCACGGCGAGACGGGTGGTTACCGGGTCGAGCTGCAGCGCGACGATCGTTCGCCTTCGCATCCGCGCGGCAAGGCCGTCACTCGCAGGCACTATCGCTACCAGATTCAGGGCCCGAATGCCGCCAAGATTCTCGAGAAGATCAACGGCGGGCCAATCCCAGACGTCAAATTCTTCACCATGGATGTGATCAACATCAAGGGCCGCAAGGTGCGCGCGCTGCGGCACGGCATGGCGGGGGCGCCGGGACTGGAGATCTGGGGCCCGTACGAGCAGGGCGATGAAATTCGCGAGGCGATTCTCAAGGCCGGTAAGGATTTCGGCCTGGTGCCGGTTGGCTCGCGCGCCTATGCGAGCAATACACTCGAATCGGGCTGGATCCCATCGCCGCTGCCGGCGGTGTATACCGGGGAGTCGATGAAAAAGTACCGGCAATGGCTGCCGGCCAGCGGCTATGAGGGCACCGGGTCGATCGGCGGCAGTTTCCTCGCCGACGACATCGAAGCGTATTACCTGACGCCGTATGAGCTCGGCTATGGTCCATTCGTCAAGTTCGATCATGACTTCATCGGGCGCGAGGCGCTGGAGCAGAAAGCCAAGCTTCCGCAACGCAAGAAAGTGACCTTCGCCTGGAACGCCGAGGACATCAGCAAGGTATTTGCCTCCCTGTTCGTGCCGGGCGGCGAACCCTACAAGTTCTTCGACCTGCCGCTGGCCAACTACGCGTCCTCCTCGTACGACAAGGTGACGATGGGCGCCAAGACGGTCGGCTTCTCGATGTTCGGCGGCTACAGCTTCAATGAGCGCACGGCGCTGTCGCTCGGCGTGGTGGATCCGAACATCAACGTCGGCGACGTGCTCACGCTGCTCTGGGGCGAGGAGGGTGGCGGTACCAGGAAGCCTACGGTCGAGCGTCACAAGCAGCTCGAGATCCGTGTGAAGGTCGCGCCCGTGCCCTACGCCCGGGATGCGCGCGAGGCGTACCATCAAGGCTGGCGCACCCGCCAGGCCTGACGCACAGCTGCCCCGTCGGGGCGCCGGGAGATCGCATCGCGGCGGCGGGACGGGCCGCAGTCGCGCTATGGCTTCGGCGTGTCCGTTGCCGGCAATGCAAGTTCTCGGCTCCTCCTAAGAACACCGAGATTGAACAGCACGTAGTAGCCTGCCAGCAGGCCGAATATCGCCAGAGTGAGCGGACTTTTCTGATAAGCCTGAAACGGGTTTTGATTCAGGGGTGGCGTCGCGTTCCCCGCGAGGTAGATGGTCAGGAAACGGAATATCACGCGGCCGAGAAACAGCGCGCTGACGAGCAGGCCCAGATAGGTATGCGGCGTGTAGAAACGCCCCTGCGGCGTCACCTCGAACTTCGTGTACCGCAAGCCTAGGTAGCCCAGTGCCGCGCCGCAGGCGATCCCAGCGAGTAGCGCGCCGATCAATGTCGTAGTGCGCACCGAGGCCAACAGCAGCAGCACGGCGATCACCGCCAATACGGCGAGGCGAAACTGCAGGCGGCCGGCGTGTAGCGGCTGACGCCCGAAGTTGCGCCGTACGCGACGATAAATTGCCCAGACGAACACGAGGCTGAGCAGCAATGGAGTAATCAGCTTAGGATCCACGATTTAATACCCGCTGCACTTTTGTGGGGGCAGCTGGACTGGCGGCTGCCGGTTTTCAGGTCGTTCGTGCCAATGCGACGATCAGCTCGCGCAGCCAGGCATGCGCCGGATCCGGCTCGCTGCGCTTGTGCCAGAGCAGGATTTCGTATTGCTCCTTGGTCGGGAACGGCAGCGGAAACGTCTTGAGGGGCATCAGCGTCGAAAACAGGGCGGCGACCCGCTCAGGCACAGTCGCCACATACGAGGTACCGGCGAGCACCAGCGGCAGATGCAGCAGGCTCGGGACTGTGAGGTGCACGGTGAGGTCGATGTCGAACAGTCGACGCACCAACTCCTCGGCCGATGCCGAGTAGCCACTCGGGCGGCCAAAGACGTGGGGTAGCGCATAGTACTGCTCGGCCGAGAGCGTATCGGCGACGCTCGGGTGGTCCCGGTCGACCGCGCACAGCCAGCGCACCGGCCGCAGCCGGACGCTGCGCAGGCTCTCCGGATAGGCCCGCGCCTCGTACAAGCGCACATTGTCGAGGCACAGGCACAAGTCCGCTTCGCCGTACTCCAGTCGCGTCAGCGCCGTTTGCGAGATCAGTTCGATACGACAACGGATTTCCGGCGCCTGCGCCGCGACCTGCTGCAGGATCGCCGGCAGGAAGCCGGGGACGGCTTCCTCCGAAACGATGACCGTGAATTCCCGCCGCGTGGTTCGCGGCTCAAAGGTCGGCTGAGTCCCGAGGGTTGCCTGGACGCGCAGCAACGCCTCGCGCACCGGCTCGACCAGCGACAGACCGCGCGGGGTCAACTCCATTTCCCGGCCGACGCGCACCAGCAGCGGATCGCTGAAATAGTCGCGCAGCTTGTGCAGCGCGGCGCTCATCGCCGGCTGCGATACGCACTGCTTTTCGGATGCGCGCGTGACGTTCTTCTCGCGCAGCAGGGCATCGAGTGCAATCAGCAGGTTGAGGTCGAAGCGATTGAGCTGCATGATGGGACGATGGTTCCGAACCTGATCGGCCATAGTAGCAAAGGCGGCGATGGCCTGGCCGTAATGACTGCGCTAGGTGTGGAGCGGGGCTTCGCCGAAAGTCGAGCACCCATGAGTGCGTGGCCGGCAGATTGAGCGCAGGTCAGCCATGATGTCAGCCAATATGCCGATGCTCGAAATCCATTATGCCGCCGGCGCCGGCGCGGACCAGCGATGACGGCGGTCGAGCAGGGCGGGCTGCTGTGGACGCCAGGGGCCGAGCGGATCGCGGCCGCACACCTGACGCACTACCAGGGCTGGCTGGCGGCGCGCGGACGGCACTTTGACTCGTACGCGGCGCTGTGGCACTGGTCGGTCAGTGATCTGGACGGGTTCTGGGGATCGCTGTGGGAATACTTCGACATCACTGCCTCGCAGCCCTTTGAGCGCGTGCTGGCTCGCCGTACCATGCCGGGCGCGGAGTGGTTCCCGGGCGCGCGACTGAACTATGCCGAGCATGCGCTGCGTCATGAGCGCGAGAGTGTCGAAGCGCTGCTGTATCTGAGCGAACGCCGGGAATTGAGATCACTGACCTGGACCGAGCTCGGCGGGCAGGTCCGGCGCCTGGCGACCTATCTGCGCAGCTGCGGGCTGCGGCCCGGCGACCGCGTCGTCGCCTATCTGTCGAACTCGCCCGAGGCCGTGATCGCAATGCTCGCCACGGTCAGCGTCGGGGCGATCTGGGCGACCTGCGGTCCTGATTTCGGCGCCCGCGGCGTCGTCGACCGCTTCGCCCAGCTCGAGCCCAAACTGGCATTCTGCGTGGACGGTTATTACTACGGCGGCAAGGCTTTCGATCGCCGGCCGGAGCTCGCTTCCATACTCGGTCAGCTACCGACACTCGAACGCGTCATCTACCTGCGCCAGATCTACCCAACGGATCCCGCGATGCCAAGCGCGCGCACGACGTTCTGGGAGGAGGCGCTCGCGGGACCGGCGGTGCCGCGTGCTGCGTTCGTCTACGAGCAGGTGCCCTTCGCGCATCCGCTGTGGATACTGTTCTCCTCAGGCACGACGGGCCTGCCGAAGCCGATCGTGCATTGTCACGGCGGCATCACGCTCGAGCAGTTCAAAAGCCTGGCCTTCCACATGGACGTGCACGCGCGCGAGCGCATGTTTTTCTTCACCACGACCGGCTGGATGATGTGGAATTTCCTGGCCAGTGCGCTGCTGGCCGATGTCGTGCCGGTGCTCTACGACGGCAATCCGGCTTATCCCGAGCCCGACGTGCTGTGGCGCATGGTGCAGCAGACGCGTGCAAGCTTCTTCGGAGCGAGTCCAACCTACGCGAGTATCCTCGAGAAGGCCGGTATCGTTCCGCGGGAGCGCTTCGACCTGAGCTCGCTCAAATCGGTGCTGCTGGCCGGCTCACCGGTGACCGCGGAGTGCATGGCCTGGGTGTACCGCTGCGTCAAGGGGGATATCTGGGCCCATTCGGGCAGCGGTGGCACCGACTTGTGCAGCGGCATCGCCGGCGGGGTGGTGACGCTGCCCATCTATGCCGGTGAGATCCAGGCGCGCCAGCTCGGGGTGGCGGCTTACGCATTCGACGAGCGCGGGCGAGAGCTGATCGGTGAGGTCGGGGAACTGGTGATTACGCAACCCCTGCCGTCGATGCCAGTTGGCCTGTGGAACGACACCGACGGCAGCCGCTATCGCGACTCGTATTTCGACCTATATCCGGGAATCTGGCGGCACGGCGACTTTTTCAAAGTCAACTCGCGCGGCGGTTGTTTCGTGCTTGGACGCTCGGACGCGACGCTGAATCGACACGGCGTCAGGATCGGCACCGCCGAGGTCTATCGGTCCCTGTTCAACGTGCCGGAGATCGAGGACGCGCTGATCGTTAACCTGGACCTGCCGGGCGGCAGATTCTTCATGCCGCTGTTCGTGAAGCTGCGTGCCGGACACACGCTCGATGCGCCGCTCAAGGAGCGGATCCGATCGCGCATGCGCAGCGACTACTCGCCGCGCCACGTTCCCGACGAGATCTATGCGGTCGATGCTATCCCGTACACGCTGACCGGCAAGAAGATGGAAGTGCCCGTGCGGCGCATCCTGATGGGCGTGTCACCCGACAAGGCGGCCAATCGTTCGGCGATGGCCAACTTCGAGGCGCTGGACTATTTCATCGACTACGCGCGCACCCAGACACAGCACCTGCTGTCCGGCTAGCGCCCGCGCGGAGGCGGCGCCCGACGAGCTGGGCGATCTTTAGAACGGGTAGTGCCGTGGCGAGGTCTGAATCGTAATCCAGCGCAGCTCGGTAAAGGCGTCGACGCCGGCCTTGCCGCCGAACCGTCCGTAGCCCGAGCCCTTGACGCCACCGAACGGCATCTGCGCCTCGTCATGCACGGTCGGGCCATTGACATGGCAGATACCGGATTCGAGCCGCCGTGCGATCTCGAGGCCGCGGGCGAGATTACCGGTGAACACCGCCGCCGACAGCCCGTAGTCGGTGTCGTTCGCGAGCCGCACCGCTTCATCGACCGAATCGACGCGGGTGATCGACACCTGTGGCCCGAACGACTCTTCACGGAACAATGACATCGCGGGCGTCACGTCGTCGACCACGATGCCATGCATGATCGTACCCGCAGCGCCCCCACCCACCAGCACCCTGGCGCCGTGCTTCTCGGCGTCGGCGACCAATCGCTTGATGCGGTCCACGGTCGCAGGGCCGACCACTGAACCGATGACGAACTCGCCTTCATTGGGGTTGCCGACCGGCAGGGCGGCAACGCGTTTCGTCAGCTTCGCCGCGAACGCGTCGGCCACGCCACGTTCGATGATCACGCGTTCGGTGGACATACAGATCTGCCCCGCGTTCGCGTAAGCGCCGAACACGGTGGCATCGACGGCAGCGTCGATATCCGCGTCCGCAAGCACGATGAGCGGCGCCTTGCCGCCAAGCTCGAGCAGGATCGGTTTCAGATACTTGCCCGCGAGCTGGGCAAGGATACGGCCGACCCGGGTGGAACCGGTGAAGTTCACACGCCTCACGGCTGGATGCGCAATCAGCGCCTCACCGACCGACTCGGCGTCCTTGACGTCGGTGCTGATGACGTTGACGACACCGGCCCCGACGCCCGCGTCCTCGAGCACGCTGCCGATCAGCGCGTGACTCGCGGGACATACCTCGGACGACTTGAGGATCACCGTGTTACCGCAGGCGAGCGGCATCGCGATCGCGCGCACACCCAGTATGATCGGGGCGTTCCATGGAGCTATCCCAAGGACGACGCCTGCTGGCTGGCGCAATGCCATCGCGAAGCTCCCGGGAACGTCCGATGGCACCACCTCACCGCCGATCTGGGTGGTCATGGCAGCCGCTTCACGCAGCAGCGATGCGGCAAAGTGCACGTTGAAGTGGCCCCAGCCGGCGGTCGAGCCGGTCTCATCGCGCACCGCCAGCGCGATTTCCTGGGTCCGGGCCTCGAGCAGATCCGCCGCCTTGTTCAGCTTCGCGCGCCGCGCACTGGGACTGAGCGCCGACCAGGTGGGGAAAGCGGCCGCTGCGGCATCCGCGGCCGCCTTGGCATCGGTGACCTGGGCCGCCGCGGCGCTGCTGACCACCGCGCCGCTCACGGGGTTGCGGCGTTCGAACGTCCCACCGCCGGCCGCGGCAATCAGGCGCCCGTTAATCAATAACTTCACATCGTGCATGAGTCACCCGGGACAGGGGAGTGGAGGCTCCAGCAACGCATGCTAGCGGCAAGCGGCTGCGGCGGCGTTCACTCCCAGTCGCATTGCATCTCCTTGTTGGTCGAGCCGGTCGCGGCACTGCCGGCGCCAGATGTGGCCTTGCGAGGCCACCGTCATCGATCGTGGAGGGATTTGCATGAGTACCGTACTGAGCGAGATCGCACCGCAGCCAGCGCCGTCGAGCAGTGTGCGCGATTTCATCGGCAAGAAGCCACACCTGCTGATCAACGGCGAGTGGGTCGAGGCACGTTCCGGCAAGACGCTCGCGGTGTTCGATCCGGCGACTGGGCGGGAGATCGGGCGCGTGGCCGAGGCCGGCTCCGAGGACGTCGACCGGGCGGTGGCGGCAGCGCGGGCCGCATTGGAATCCGGTCCCTGGCCCGAGATGCTGCCAGTCGCGCGCGAAGCGCTGTTGTGGAAACTCGCCGACCTGATCGAGCAGCACGCGGCCGAGCTGGCGGAACTCGAGAGTCTCGACAATGGCAAGACGCGCTTCATGGCGAGCGTCATCGATGTGCCCGGCGCCCGCGACTATTTCCGCTACATGGCGGGCTGGGCGACCAAGATCGAAGGCACGACGATGCAGACCTCGATCGGGGGCATCCCGGGGGCAAAGTTTCATACCTATGTTGCCCGAGAGCCCGTTGGGGTCGTCGCCCAGATCATCCCATGGAACTTCCCACTCGCGATGGCGGCCTGGAAGCTTGCCCCGGCGCTGGCCTGCGGGTGCACCTGTATTCTCAAGCCCGCGGAGCAGACCCCGCTATCGGCGCTCAGGCTCGGTGAGCTGATCCGCGAAGCCGGCTTCCCGCCTGGTGTGGTCAATATCCTGACCGGTCTCGGGGAGACCACGGGCGCTGCGCTGGTCGCGCACCGCGGCGTGGACAAGATTGCGTTTACCGGTTCGACCGAGGTGGGCAAGCTCATCAACAAGAGCGCAACCGACACGCTCAAGCGCGTGTCGCTCGAGCTGGGCGGCAAGTCGCCGGTCATCGTGTTGCCGGATGCCGACGTCGGCACCGTGATCGGTGGTGCCGCGATGGCGATCTTCTTCAACTCCGGGCAAGTGTGTACGGCCGGCTCGCGACTCTACGTCCACAGCAAGATATTCGACCGCGTCGTGGAGGGGCTGAGCGCCGCCGCCGGCGACATCCGCCTTGGCCCCGGACTGGATCAGGCCACGCAGATGGGGCCTCTGGTCTCCAAGGAGCAGCAGGAACGTGTGCTCGGCTTCATCGAATCCGGCCGCAAGCAAGGTGCGACGGTGGCCGTAGGCGGGGAAGCTCCGTCGCACCCGGGCTATTACGTCAAGCCCACGGTCCTGGTCGACGTGCGGCCGGATATGCGCGTGGTGCGCGAGGAGATCTTCGGTCCGGTCCTCGTGGCGCAGCGATTCGATCAAATCGATGAGGTAGTCAAGGCCGCCAACGACTCGCCCTACGGACTCGGAGCGAGCATCTGGACCAATAATCTCTCGGCCGCGCACCGGCTGATCCCGCGCATCAAGGCCGGCACGGTTTGGGTGAACTGCCACAACATGGTCGACCCGAACATGCCGTTCGGCGGCTTCAAGCAATCGGGAGTGGGTCGCGAGCATGGCCGCGCCGCGATCGACATGTACACCGAGCTGAAGTCGGTGTGCATGCTGATTTGACGGCGACACCGACGGTCCCGGCCGCCGCGACGGCACCGGTCGTTGCGGCTGGGCCATACGCGAGCCAGCCTGTGGCTGCCGCTGAGCGCCGATAGCCGCCGCGCCAGCGGCTTCAGGCCATCCCGGCCTTCATGCGGCGGTACTCCCGCGGCGTCACCCCGAACTTGGCGCGAAACACCCGGCCGAAGTGGGTCGGACTGTTGAAGCCGGAGTCGAAGGCGATCTCGGTCACCGTCCGGCCGCGCTGCGCGTCGGAGACCAGCGCGCGTGAACAGGCCTCGAGCCGGCGCCGCAGAATATAGCGGGCGACGGTCTCATCCTG
>Ga0302325_10036388_pt1 | contig 10036 bp, 10 predicted proteins | sample Palsa_T0_2_FD_201948 | JGI IMG/M metagenome (GOLD analysis project Ga0302325, IMG submission 201948) | Peat permafrost microbial communities from Stordalen Mire near Abisko, Sweden - Palsa_T0_2 | ecosystem: Environmental > Terrestrial > Soil > Palsa > Peat permafrost | place: Sweden: Abisko... | reverse complement strand
CAAAGCGGGAGTTGCAGTCGCTTGCGGATGCTACCGGCGGCGAGACCTTCTTTCCCAAGGATCTGACTGAAGTGGATCAGGACGCGCAGGAAGTGGCGCGCGATATCCGCAACCAGTACACCATTGCATATAGCCCGGCAATCGAGGCGCTGGATGGCACTTTCCGCGAAATCAAGATCACGGTGAATGCCCCCGGCCACCCCACTGTGCGGACGCGCAGCGGATATTACGCCACCCCGGATCAAGCCCAGGTCAAGGGACCTGGCGCATCCAAATAGGTGGGGCATGCATTAGCTTGCCCTGTCGTGCACATATTGCGATTGCTCTGGCGGATAACGCGCGGCTACCGGCTGCGGCCATGGCGCAGTCCGTATTTGCGGTGGCGGATCGAGACCTACTCGGGGCTGCACGCGGAAACGATTACTTTCCGCCAGTTCTGGGCGTTCACTTGGAAGACGCGCCACGAATTGCTCCGCTATTTGCGATGGGCGGCGCGTGGATCAGTTCTCCAGAATCACGTAAGCCATCCCCAGTTCTGCGGTGTGAGTCAAGGATAGCGAGACGTTCTTCACGCCTAATCGCTCCGCAATTTGCGCGGCCACGCCGTGAAATCGCAGCGTAGGCTTTCCCGACGGCAGATTGGCCACTTCAAAATCATGCCACGTCACGCCGCGCTTCCAGCCGGTTCCAATGGCCTTCATGCCGGCCTCCTTGGCGGCGAAACGGGCGCTGTAGCGTTCGTAGCGGTTTGCCTTGCGCTCCACGTAAGCGATCTCGGCGGGGGTGTATATCCGCGCGATGAAACGCTCGCCGAATCGCTCGATGGATGCGCGGATGCGCGGTACTTCCGCCAGATCGACTCCTGTGCCGACAATCATTTGAAACCGGCTCCCGAGGTGGTAATCACCAGACGGCCGTGTTTCACGCCTTTGGTGCTAATCAGCGCATCCGCCACCTTCCTGACTTCGCCCGAACGCCCCCGGACTACTAATACCTCCAAGCAATTGTCATGATCTAAGTGGACATGAAGGGTGGAAAGAATCGAGTGGTGATAATCGTGTTGAATGGCGGTAAGTTTCTCCTGCAGCATCCGCACATGATGGTCGTAAACCAGCGTAACTGTTCCAATCACCGGGCTATCGGGAGATTCCGCCTCCGTACGGACAAGGTCGTCGCGAATCAAATCGCGGAATGCCTCGGAGCGGTTGGTATAACCGCGTTGCGCGATCAAGAGATCGAACTTCTCAAGGAGGCTGGCGTCAATCGCCACCCCTATTCGGCTGAGACCACTCATGGATAGTTATGCAGGCGGCTCTTGTTACTTCCCGGCTGCGGCCAGTCGCTTGCGGTGTTCGGCCCATCGCTTTTTTTGCGCCGCGGCGATCCGCCGCCGGGCCGCTGGGTTCATAACCCGCTTGCCGGCAGTCTTGGCCGGAGCCGCGGCGGATTCTTTCAGACGCGCCCGCAAGTCTTCAATTATACCGGCTATCTTTTCTCTCTCATGTTGATACCCTACTAACGCCATTTCCAACATGAGAGGGTCTTCTTTTCTTTTTCCTCGCGGCATTGGCTTCTTCCCCCGCCACAATATAACATAATGGTTCATTTAGAAAAGCAATGAGAGTATTAGTGCAGAGGGTCTCCGAGGCCCAAGTCAGCGTGGATGCGCGCGTCACTGGATCCATACGGAAAGGGCTGCTGGTATTTGTCGGCATCTCCCGCGAAGATACGGCCGCCGACGCCGACTATGCGGTCCAAAAACTAACCGGTCTCAGAATTTTTCCGGATGCAGAAGGAAAGATGAACTGCAATGTGCAGGAGGCTGGAGGCGCTCTATTGATCGTTTCGCAATTCACTCTTTATGGAGATTGCCGGAAGGGAAACAGGCCCAGCTTTGAGCGGGCCGCGCGGCCAGACGAGGCGAATGTACTCTATAACTACTTTGTGGAAGCGGCGCGGCGAGGCCCCGTCCCGGTGGAAACGGGCGTTTTTCAGGCCACGATGAAGGTGAATCTGGCAAATGAAGGGCCAGTGACGATTTGGATCGATACGCGGGACCGGAAATAGTAGCGCCGGCGGTCTTGCCGCCGGTTCTTTTTCGGCAAGACCGCCGGCGCTACCTACTGGCGGCTGATGAACTTGTCGTAGAGTTTGGTCTGCTTGTTACTCAGATCGACTTCCTGGCCCTTGACATAGACGTGTTCGATCTTGGTCTGAATCTCCAGGGGATCCCCATTGGTGATCAGCAAGTCGGCCCATTTACCCTTTTCCACGGAGCCCAGTTTGTCGCTCACTCCCCAGATTTCCGCGGGATTGATGGTGACCGCCTTCAGCGCTTCGTCCTGCGGTAAGCCGAAGGCCACGGCCGCGGCGGCTTCAAACGGCAAGTTGCGGATGAACTGGTTAGTGAATGTACCGAACGCAAACTTGACGCCGGCTTTGTAGAATTCCGCGGGCAGCGCCATCGCGGCCTCGTATGCGTCATCATGATGTTCCGGCAAGGCCAGCACCCGGCCCAGAATCACCGGAATATTGTGCGACTTTAATTCCGGACCCTCTTTCCCCAACTCCTTCGGCCCCATGATTACGATGCGGACATGCTGCTTGTCGGCGAAGGCAACGGCGTCGTGAATGGCATCGGCCTGACTGGCGGAAACGGCCAGCGGAACTTTGCCGTCGATTACCGGAATCATCGCTTCCAACTTCAGGTCGGCCGTAAAGCCGGGAAGATTGGCCTTCTTGGCCGCCTCATACCGCCGGGCTTCGTCGAAGAAATCGTTGATCTTGGCGATGGCGTCGTCAACAGCCCGGCGCGCGTTGGCGCCGCCCGCCGCAGCTCCGAACTCCGCCGCGAATTCATCTGGCAGCCCACCGCCGCCACCGAAGCCGCGCCTTCCGCCCCCTGCGCTCGGAAAAGTCAGCTGCACGGCCGCGGAACGGTTGATTTCCATTTCCTCCCACGTGATTCCGTCCGTGTGGATCATCGCCGCCTGACCCGCGATGGATTGGCCGCGTCCGCCCCCGCGTCCGCCGCCTGCGCCGTTCGGGAACGTCATCGCGCTGGTAATGCCGTTGACGCGCACCGCGCCAAAGTGCTCGCTGGCCGGATTCACCGCTACCAAGGCGCGAAGCTGCGGCATGAACTCGCCCAACTCGCCGGTATCCACCGTCTCGCGCACCGATTCGATCTCTTCCAGACCCAGATTCGTATCCGAATCGATCAAACCGGGGTACACGCGCAGGCCCTTGCCCTCGACTACCTTCATCCCCTTCGGCGGGACGATTTTCGGCCCGATCTCGGCGATCTTGCCGTCCCGGATCAAGACGCAAACGCCCTTCATGGCCGGGGCGGTCACCGGATACACATCCGCATCGCGTATGAGGAACGTATCGTTCGCGCCTGCCATCGCAGCCAAAGCCGCGGTGAGTAAGATGCCGATCAGCTTCATCCAATCCTCCCGCCGCGGCCGCCACGGCCGCCATTCTGTTGTTGTTGCTGCTTCAGTTTGTCCACCAGCTTCTGCTTGGCGGCTGCCTCGGCCGCGCGCGAGCTGATTTCCTTGTCGCGATCGAAGTAGACGGAGCCGTCGATGAGCACTTTTTCTACCTTGGCATAATCCGAAAGCGGGTACTTATCGTAGAGCACCAGATCCGCGTCCTTGCCCACTTCAATCGAACCGACGCGATTGTCGATACCCAATTGCTTGGCTGGATTGATGGTGACCATGGATAGCGCTTCGGTCTCCGTCATGCCGCCGTACTTCATGGTCTTGGCGGCTTCGGTATTCAGGTGGCGCATCAGTTCGGCATCGTCGCTGTTCAGGCTGACCACCACGCCGGCCTTCTCCATAATGGCCGCATTGTATGGAATTGCATCGGCCGCTTCCACTTTGTAATCCCACCAATCGCTGAAGGTGGAGCCGCCGGCGCCGTGCGCGGCGATTTCCTTGGCCACCTTATAGCCTTCGAGCACATGCTGGAACGTGCGGATCTTGAAGCCGTAATCGTCCGCGACGCGCATCAACATCAGGATCTCGTCGGAGCGGTAGCTGTGGGCATGCACGTAGCGTTTGCCTTCGAGCACTTCCTTCAACGGCTCCAGCTTGAGATCGGTACGCGGCGGGATGGGGTGCTCGCCGCGCGCCACTTTGGCATTGTATGCATCCCACTCGGCCTTATACGCCTTGGCTTCGGTGAATGCCTCGCGGATCACATCTTCGACGCCCATGCGGGTCGCGGGATAACGCGCCTGAACCACCGCGCCGGTGGCGCCGCGGCCTCCCTGGGGATTGCCGGAGCGCTTCACGTTTTCACCCAGCGCAAACTTGATGCCGGGGGTGGCGCCTTCGAAAATCATCGCATTCGCGTCTTTGCCCCAGCGCATCTTGAGCACGATCGTCTGGCCGCCGATCGAATTGGCCGAGCCGTGCAAAATGTTCGCGGTAGTCACGCCGCCCGCCAGCGCTCGATAGATGGCGATGTCTTCGGGGTTGATAATGTCTTTGATGTTGGCCATGGACGACACCGAGACGCTGCCTTCATTGATGCCGCCATCCCCCGCGATGTGCGAGTGGCAATCGATGATTCCGGGAATCAGGTACTGCCCGCCGGCGTCGATAATAGTTGCGCCCGTAGGCTCCATCACTTTCTCGCCGATCTCGGCGATCTTGCCGTCTTTCACTACGACCGAACCATGCACCGTTCCCTTAGTCACGGTCATGATAATAGCGTTGCGAATAACGATTGTCTCCGCGTATAAAGGGGCCAGCGCGGCGAGTGTCGCAACCAGCGCAGCCAGTAATAACTTTCTCATTGATTCCCTCCAGGATTATCGGTTGCCGCTGCTCCGCGGCCGCCCGCAGCATCAGCCGCAGGCGTATACTTCTTGCCATCGACGAATACCATCTCGATCTTCGTGTTGTTCTCGAAGATATCGCCCTTAGTAACGACAAGGTTACCGATCTTGCCCTTTTCGATGCTGCCGACGCGGTTGGCCACGCCGTAGATCTCGGCGGGCGTCAGCGTCAATGCGCGCAGGGCATCCTCGCGCGAAAGACCCGCATCCATCGCTTTCTTTACAGCCCGCTGTATGTCGCGGGGAGCGTCGAGCCCATCGGCGTAGAGTGCGAACTTCACGCCGGCCTTTTGCAACAGCGCAGGCGCCGTGGCGGCAAGGTCGTAGGTTTCGAGCTGGCGCAAGGTCTCGTCTTCCAGGTGGACGTCGGCGCCCCGGCCCGGCTCGGGCCAGTGCATGCTCAACAGCACCGGCACTCCGGCCTTCTTGAGCAGATCGACCGCTTCGGGCCGATAAGCCTCATGCAAGCCATAGAGAATGTAAGGCTGTTTCAATTCTGCGGCGAAATGGATCAAGCGATCGATCTCAACTTCGCGCGTGGCGGGCAACAGAATGCGCGGGGAATCCATTACGCCTTCGAGTGCGCGGTCATACTGCGGCCGCTGCATGCCATTCGGATTCTTATCGTAGGCAGCCTTGACCAGCTTATAGTGCTCGGCATCGAGGTAAATCTGATGGACGTAAGCCAGCACGCCCATCAGCGAGGCGGGAAATCCGCCGCCGCCACCACCGCCGCGCCCGCCGCCCAGGGCGATGTACTGCCCGGTGGGCGAAGCCACTACCATCTCGCCGGATTTCTCGCCGGAGATCAGGTCGATCACGGCGCCTTGGCCGGCGAAGATGCCGCGCTCAGGATACGCAACCACTGTGGTGATGCCGGCCCCGCGAACGGTTTCGATGCGCTTATCAGTGGGCGAAACTTCATCCGCCGCCAGCAACCAGCTTGTGGTCTGCGGCCGGTCTTCGGGACCGTTGGAACGGGCCGCAGGGGCTGCCGCGGCCGCCGGTGTGGCCGCTGCATTGCGTCCACCGCCGCCGCGTCCACCTGCCGCCGCTGCCGCGGCGGGCGCCGCACCGGGCATTCCCACGGTGCTGAGCGCGTCGATCAGGCCGGGATAGACGGTCATTCCTTCGCCATCCACCACCCAGGCGTCGGCGGGCACCTGGACGTTTTCCCCGACCGCTTCAATCAATCCGTTGCGAACGACCACCGTGCCCTTGGCAATCACGGGCCCGCTAACCGTAACAATTTTCGCGTTGTGAATCGCAACCGCCTGAGGTTCCTGAGCGAGTGCAAACGCGCTTATAAGTAGCAAAGCGAAAAGCAGTTTTTTCATAAGGTAATGTTGTATTATATACGCTCGCGCGTGGCTGGTAACAACCGGCTAAAACTACCGAGGATCGTATACTGAGATTTGCTTACACCGAAGCCCGTACGTTACCGTGACGCCGGCGTCGATATCGACGAAGGTGACCGGGCCGTCGCCTCCATCAAAAAACTCGCGCGCCAAACGTTCACGCGCAACGTGCTAACCGATATCGGTTCGTTCGGGGCAGCGTTCCAGATCGCCGGATTTCGCAAGCCGGTGCTGGTAAGTTCCGCGGATGGCGTTGGCACCAAGTTGAAAATTGCTTTCCTCACCGGGCGGCACAACACCGTCGGCGAAGACCTGGTGAACCACTGCGTCAACGATATCGCGGTACAAGGCGCGGTTCCCTTGTTCTTCATGGACTATTTCGCCGTGGGCAAGTTGGACGCAGCAGTCGCCGCATCGGTGGTTTCGGGCATGGCGCGAGGCTGCCGGCAGAACGGTTGCGCCCTCATCGGCGGCGAAACCGCGGAGATGCCGGGAATGTATCGGGAGGGCGAATACGACTTGGCCGGGTTCATTGTAGGCGCCGCCGAACGTGCGGCTCTACTTACCGGAAAAACCATACGCGCGGGAGATGCGTTGCTCGCGCTGCCTTCGACGGGCCTGCACACCAACGGTTACTCGCTGGCGCGAAAGCTGCTGTTCGAGATCGCGGGCCACGAACCCGACACGATGCTGCCGGCAGTCGGGGCAACCGTGAGCGACGCGCTGCTGGCGGTGCACCGCACTTACTTGCGGCCCATCCGCGCGTTGATTGCCGAAAAATTATTGAAGGGGGCCGCGCACATCACCGGCGGCGGCATTACGGACAACACGCCGCGCATGCTGCCCAAGGGTTTGGCTGCGTCCATCGATTGCTCCAGTTGGCGCATCCCGCCGCTGTTTGAGGAATTGCGGCGCATTGGAAACATTCCGGACGACGACTACCGCCGCACCTTCAACCTGGGAGTGGGAATGATCTTCACCGTTCCCGCACGCGGCGCCGCGCACGCCGAAGCCGCGCTGGCGAAGCTGGGCGAACGGCCGTTTCGGATTGGGTCGGTGGTGGAGCACAAGCGTGGCCGCCCGCGTGTGGAGTACCGGTGACTCGTCTCGGGATTTTGATTTCCGGGCGCGGATCGAATTTCGAAGCGATCGCGGACGCGATCGACGCGGGCAAGCTGGAAGCGGAAATTGGCGTGGTGATTTCGAGCCGCCCCGGCGCGGCTGGCTTGCCGGCGGCGCGCGCGCGCGGTTTCGCCGCGGCGTCGATCCCTTCGAAGGGCCTTGATCGCGAGGTTTATGACCGCCTGTTGCTCGAGGAATTGCACAGCCGGCAGGTGGATTTCGTCTGCCTCGCCGGATTCATGCGGCTGTTGAGCGCCGAATTCATCCGTCAATTTCCCAACCGGATTCTCAACATTCACCCGTCCTTGTTGCCCGCGTTTCCCGGACTCGATGCGCAGCATCAGGCGCTTGAATACGGCGTCAAAATTACTGGATGCACGGTGCATTTCGTGGACGAGGAGCTGGATGCGGGACCAATTCTGATTCAGGCGCCTGTCCCGGTGCTGGCCGGGGACGATGTGGACACGCTCTCGGCGCGGATCCTGAAGGAAGAGCACCGGATCTACGCGGAGGCTCTGAGAATGGTGCTGAGCGGGCGCTTTCGGATTGTGGGCCGGCGGGTGATTTTGGAGTGAAGAAGCTTGACTAGCAATTGGCGGCTGAGCCGGCGGCGGATTAGATTAGACGCCTGGGTAGGCCGTGATACGCTTTTCTCATGAAACTGGCGTCGGATTTCGGGCGATTTCTCCTGAAGAACTCGGACGGCATGGTGGTTCCCATTGCCTTGATAAGCTGGCAATTCCTCACCAGGTCGCCATTGAACATCCGCACGGCTTTGACCCTCTGCTCGCTGCTCATCTTGCAGAATGCTTGAGCCGGATACGGGCAATCCACGCCACCGCGGCTCCAGGCGAACCGGCGGAGGAGCGCGCGTTCGTCGAGGATCCCGAAGCTCTCCTGGAACTTGCCAAGCTCAGCGGTTACGATGCCATCAGACGATTCGCTCCCTACCTGGGCAAGTGGATGAAGATTTCCGGGACATATGAGGGCATCGCCAAATCACTCCTGAGGGATTCCATTCATCTATCCCTTCTGCTGCATGATGGCCGCCGCATCAATCTGCGATTCGCGTTCGATCGCGAGGAAGAACTCCGCGGGCTTCAGATCGGCCAGCGCATCACGGCGATTTGCCAGATTCAACACCTCAACTTCACCTTGAAGCCTGAAAATTGCGAATTGGTCCGCACGGAACCGCTTCGTCGCGTTGGCCGGGGCATGTTCGCGCACGTCTCGTGAACGCCGGCTACCTCTGTATCCACGCCGCCGGCTTTCCATCGAGGCTTCCGCGAAAACGCTTCCTCAAGGTCGCGGCTCGGGTCTTAGCCGCGCGCGTAGCCAGTTCACAGGCAAGGCGCGATGCTCTTTATCAAGGCAAGTGAAGTAGGCAAGTATGTAGAAGACCAATGTAAGTAAGGCGCTGCCGCCGAGCAGTTGAGCCCAATTGTTTCCCGGCAGCCAATGCCGCTTCACCCAGAACGCCATTGGTAACACGGGAACGGCGGCAAGTAACGGTGGAAGATAGATGTCTCTCAGATAAGTCAAAGTACTGTGATGAATGGCGCGGCACAAGAGCCAGGATGTTACCAGACCGCGAGTGATCGCGATCAGGCCCGATGTCACCCAAGCCGCTCCGATAATTCCGTAGCGCGGAATGACCCAATAGAGGCCCGCCATGCAAAACGCCGCCTCCACCATGAGCAAATAGGCATACCCATGGTGTTTTCCCAAGCCGTACAGAATCGAGCTCGAGTTGAATTGCGCGGCGATGCCCAGAGTGGTTCCGACGGCCACTACGGGGAGCAGAGGCGCACTCAATAGCGCGAATTCGGGATTGATCCAGAGGTGGAACAATTCTTGTCCATAAACCAGCAGCGCCATTGCGAACGGGGCGAAAAGGGCAAAACAATAGCGGTTGATGTACATACCCATGCGGGCCACGCCCTCGAAGTCATTCTTCGCCGCCAGTTCGGCCGAATGCGACCCGCTGACAAACCCCACGCGGCCGACCATATCCACCGAGTACTGGAGCAATCGAACCGGCTGGCTATAATAGCCGACAAACGCCGTCGGAAGATAATGGCCAACCAGGATCGGCGCGCTCTGATTGAGAATCTGAGTGGCGACGCCCGCGCCAAACGTGTGGATGCCGTAACTGAACATCTGGCGAAACATGCCATAACTCAGGTAAGCCGTGGAAAACCTAAGTTGCGGAAATACTTTGCGTACCGCCAGGACAGTCTGCGCATAAGTACAAGCCAGCGCGATCATCACCACCGCGCCCATGGCGAGCAGCCCATGTCCCGTGGCCAGTACGACGGCAATACCAATCGAGCGGATGGCGATTTGGATGATCCAGATTCTGCTCGAGAGATCGAACCGCTGAAAGCCTTCGAGGCAGGCGGTGAATAGATTGAAGACCGCTCCCGATGCCCAACCAAGGCCCACCACAATCAGCAGCGTGGTAAAAGTCTTGGCGTATTGGGGGTTGATATTTTCAAAGCGAGTGATGCGTCCCGCAAACAAAAGGGTTGCGCCAACGGCGATCGCCAATACAGTAACCGAAAAGAAGACCGCCGTATTCAGCGTCTCATTCAATTTCTCCAGTTCGCCGGTGGCACGGTAGTGCGCTGTGTATTTGGCAGTCGCGGAGCGGAAACCCAAATCCATCATGCCGAAGTTATCGTCCAGCGCGAAGATCAGA
>Ga0302325_10036387_pt1 | contig 10036 bp, 1 predicted proteins | sample Palsa_T0_2_FD_201948 | JGI IMG/M metagenome (GOLD analysis project Ga0302325, IMG submission 201948) | Peat permafrost microbial communities from Stordalen Mire near Abisko, Sweden - Palsa_T0_2 | ecosystem: Environmental > Terrestrial > Soil > Palsa > Peat permafrost | place: Sweden: Abisko... | reverse complement strand
AGGGTGTAATAACGTTCTTATAAATTCTTCCGATCCTCGCACTAATATTACGCCGCTAAAGTGCGTTTTAGTAAAGTAAGTTCTTAGCTAGCTATTCTGCCGAGCCTATATTAACCGCCTAGCTCCGCGCTTAAAAGCAGCCCCTTAAAGTAACCTTAATTTAAAACAAATACCACTCTCTAACTTGCTTTATTACTAGTCTAAGAAAGACTATTAGCATAAACACTAAGCAAAATAAGCTTATAAGCCCTTCGTTATCGGCGACATCGATATCGGGTTTAACTTAAGCGCTTACCTTAATCAAAGATAGCTTGCTTAGCTATAAGATCTCTATCGAGAATGCTAAGAAGTAAAATCGCGAATACAACTATAAAAGTATCCCACGCATATATAAACACAAATTTTGGAGACTTTTAATCGAGGTAGCTAGTAATGCCACTTTAGTAGACGTTAAGTTTAAGTTTAAAGTAAAGAGTATTATAAAGCAAAGAAACGCCCGGTCTCGCGAGAAATTCGAGGAATAAGCGTACGAGATTATGCTATCCGGCGCTAAGCTCTTTTAAGACTAATCCTAGAAGTCGGTCTTCTTATTAGCCCTTAATAAGCAGCACACTATCTATAGTTATAAAGCTTTTATTGCAAACTATCTCCTAGTTCTAGTTAACGCACTTTAGTAGCGTAAACAAAATTATCGATAGCGGAGTAGTTATACGCGGAAAAAACCTGTGTCTCGAAGAGTGTTAAAGACATCTTCGGAATCGAATAAACAAACTAGCACACAGCAAAGCTTGCGCAATAAGAAACCAAATATGCTACCCTCTAAGTAAGTACACTTTAAAATATAATAGGCTAATAGTATGCTAACGGCCACTTATATTAACGCAAATCAAATTAATCAAGTTTAAACCGATCTCTTGCAAAGTCTACTAGCCGGCCCTTTTTTCCGCCTTAATATTGCACCGAAGGCAAACCTTATAACACTAAAAAACATTAAATATTAGGTTATACCCTTAAGTAGCATTTATAGGAAATAGAGGAGTTTTGCTCGGTTTAGCATATAAGATATATACTAAAGAGGGATGTGGCCGATGTGCTAGCTTTTTACTAGTTAATGCGTTATAATATAATATATTAATCGTTTTTGCCTTTCAAATCTTGTCTTTCTAATGTCAACTTCTCCATTTTCTTTTGTGCTATTTCACTATCCTACTCGCCTTAAACGCCGCTTCCCTCGACTATAACTGCTCTAGTGTTAAAACTAGCTAATAGAAAGATAAAGTCCTTTTTAAACATTCGTTTAACGTCTAGCAAATGCCTAAGGACAAGTAAGCACTAGTGCTTAAGCAGCTGCTTGTCTACTTGCAAGCCGAGTCTTGCCTAAGAACTTAAGGAAGATCCACTTCTAAGACTTACTTTACTTAAAACCTAGTTATCTTTACTTAAATACTAGTTATTACCGTTGCTAGACACGGGTTCGCTATCGCTTAAACTACTATTATTGCTAATTAACGGCTTGCTCCTTTGCAATGCAAGAACCCCGTTAATGCGAGGTGTATTTAGCCTTAAGAGGGCAAAGCCGTTAATACTATAGCCGCAGCTTGCCCTTGCAATAGTTAACAAAGTCGTGCTACTAAACGAGGGCCGGGATAAGGTATACTAGCTAAAGCTAGTTAAGAGGAACGAATGTTACTTTATTAGCTTAATAGTAAAGTCGTCAATCTTCCCCATATAGCCGATGCTTGCTATAAGTCGGACAACTTAGCCTCGCTCGGCATAGCTATCCTAAATCACTATAGTAAAGGAATAGTAATATAAGAGTACGGATAGAATATAACCTTAATTAGCGTCGGCAAAGTAGCTTTAGACAATCGCTTAAGGTTATAGCAATCGGGCGACTAGTCTAGATAGTCTATAAAGAATAGTTAACATAAAATAACATCGTTAATTAAACCTTTAAATTACGCAAGACATAAAACAAAGATAAAGTTCTTATAATTAAAATACCCTTACATCTTTTATAACACGTCCAATTAACTTAGAAATATTAGTCGTTTTATTATACTTGTGCTAAGCTCTTATCTAATAATCCAAGATCTAAGATATACTTTTAAGTTTTTATTAAATTGTTATACTATGTCTCTAATAACAAATATTTACTTAATAACTCCTCCTTTTAATTATTCAAAAACCTAATAGTATATACCTTTTCGAATTCTAGCTTCGCGTTCTCCAATTTTGGTTTATTCTCTTTAATTAAGCTATTAATAGCCTATAAAAGAGTGTCGCAATAGTTGCTTGCTATAAACTTTGTCTTATAGTCCAAAATATACTACTAAATATATTACAAAAAAGTAACTTGTCGTCGAAGCTAATCCCAAGAATCTTAAAGAAGTCTAAGAGGACTATATATATCACTCCTAGCATTACAAAACGCCTCTTATGCCTTTATTTCTTGCTCTTAATTCGTCTTAATAAGGCTATTAATGTATAAGATTACCCCCCTTTTATGCTTCTTATGCAAAGGCTTATCGTTATTATCGGCGAAAATAGTTTCTAAATCTACTAATCGTTAGTAGAGTTAATATAAAGATTTATATAAGTCTTACTAATATCGTCTTTATTATCGGCTATAATAGTTTCTAAATCTGCTAATTATTAACGGAGTTAATATAAAGATATAAGACTTACTAGTATCGTCGTCGTAAGTAATAAGCTTATCTATTTCCTTAAATGTCTGCTTAAATCCTAGATATTAAGACTTGTGTTCTAATAATTAGTCTAAGATATCCTAGAGACGCTCCTTATACTATTAAGGATTTGCTCTTAATAATTTAAAGAAGGCTATGTTAAGAAGTATTTAGAGTAAATTTAGTAGTAATAAAAATAAGATAAGTAATGTTAACTGTAAAGAAGAATAATAGCTAGTAAAGCATTTAGAAAATGTAATAGCCTTTATGCAATATGTGCATAGTTAAAGCTTTTAGCTTCTTAACACCAAGTTTGTAGCATAGAAATGGGATTTATAACAATGCTTAGCTTACTACTCGGCATAATAAATATCAAAAAGCTAAAGCAAATATAAGGGATATTATAAGGCAAAATTACACTATTACCTTATATAATATATATCGAGCCGCTAAGATAAGAGCTACGTATTAGCTAATAGTGTGCTTTATAATATTATTTAAATAAGGCACAAGAATTAAAAGCATATAAAGCTAGTTTATGCGTCCGATTTAAGTTAATAGCCGGCAAATCTTAGATAGTTAGCCCTAGTAATAGCGTTAGTGTGAATAACGGGATATGCATTATATATCATATAACTAGAGGCGCCGATCGTTTTTAAAGTACAAAATAGATTTAATAAAGTATTAAAGAGACTTTAACTAGCTTTATTTAAATCCGTAGCTTCTTCTTAGCAAGCAAGTCACTATCTACTAACCTCTTCCGTTTGCTATAGTCGGCTCTCTTAAAATAGGCATCCAATTCTTGCGCTAATATTAACCTCTTTACTAAATATGTCAACTTACTAATATTATAAGGCTTTAAATCCCCTTGCTTAAGGGTTATTATAAATTTGCTATTAATACTTAGCTTTACTCGCTTTCGAAAGTTTTTGTCTTAGTCGATAAAGGAACAGTTGCCGACTATCCCGGGAATAAGACAATTATTAAAATAAAAGGTAGCACTTGATAATTGATCGAGTAGTAGTTAAAAAGCTAAATTGCTTTAGCATATAATGCAAAAAATAAAGCTAACACTTATATATTCTTTATTGTATTTTCTTGGCTTTAAGTCTAATTCGAAGTAGAATAAAGAAGCAATAATAAAGCGTGCTATATTGTCGATAACTTTAAATACCGAATTATCCTTTTAAGCTCTCTTTTAAAGCTCGTGTATACTTTAAATATTATCGAGTCTTAGTAAAGGGCCGTTAAACTTTATATTAAAGCGGTGGTATTTAAAGTAATTTCGGAAGACTTGTTTGATTTGTTTATCACATATCTTCTCTTAAAACATGCACTATAATCTAAGGAAAGCTTTATCCTTCTAAAGACGAAGGTAGCTAAAAGCAAGTACTAATAAGCTTTCTTTAGCACGAGACGTACCGGTGCTAAGCGAGACGATAAAATTAGGCTCTTTAGCTAAGGGACATATAGCCGCCGCCTTTAAAAGTGCTAAGATAAGCGGGTTATTCTCGAGGGGCCCGGCATCTTAAAATGCGCTAATATTACTTATTTCCTTTAAAGGGAAAAACTTATAAGTATAATTAGCTATAAGATTTTAAGGGAATAAGAGACATGCCCAAGTGCTATAAACGCAGCTCTTATATTATATTCGGTTAGCTTAAAACATTAAAGAAGCATTAGACTTTTACATTTCTTAAAGTAATATATTTCTATAGCCGTCGTCCGGCCGTATAATGCAGTATTCCTAGTCCTTGTCTCGGGTCCTTACTCCGTTGTAGTTAGTAAACATATAGCACAATAATTTACAAACTATAGTTACAAGAACTACAACTCTTGCCCTTATTAAAGTTGCATATAAGTTATCTAATATTCGCTCGTCTTTAAATGCTTCTTTTATAGCAGCTTCGATATGTGCTACAAGATAGAGCCTATCGAATAAAAATAATAATAGCTAAGAAATAAAAGGAACTCCTAAATCCCTTTATCCTATAAATGCAAGCGTTACAAGTCTTTTAAAATTCTGCAAAGACTCTTCGACTATCCACCCCTTAACGAATAGTCTAGCGGCATCTAAACTACCTTAAAGGAGTTAGCTAAGCTCTTAAGACTTCTTTATACTATATACCTAAACTTGTCCCGACAATAACCTTAAAGAACCTTTATAGCTATATTAGTAGCCTAATATAATCCTTTATTCTCTTTATAAATTTTAGAGGCAAGACGCCTCGTGTCCCTCCTTTATCGATATATAAGACCCTTACTTTAGTAATAAGAGGATAGACCTTCACAACTACCTCCTTAAGCATCTTTGCCCTACAAAGGAAATAGTCGTGGATTTTAAAGATTTAAGGGTCGTCTTTGTAGTCGTCTCCGAATATTATAATACAGTTTTCGCAATTAATATATCCGCATTCTAGTTTATATTACAGCTTACGCTATAAGCAAGGATAATAGGTGCTACTACTATAAATACTATATTAGCGGCTTATAAAACGGCGAAAAGTACTTTTATAAATATTTGCTAAAGTTTTCTCGCCAAGGGTTAACTAATTAAAAAGTTCTTGCAACTAGCTTTAAATCCCGTTTATAAATCCGCTAAAGAGGACTACATTTAAAGATTCTTCGAATGCTATTACTCTAGATCTACTTACTTAGTAAAGTATATCTTTATATAAGGTTCAAAAGACTAATTTAAGGTTAAATACTATATATAATTAAATTTTATATCTTTAAGAATAAATAGCTATTGCTTACTATAACTTTGTAGAGGATAATTGTTTAAGAGGAAGCTTAATGCAATAATTGGGACTACAAACTCTATTAGCTCTTTTGCTAACTTTATATGCTTTAAGAAGTTAGATATATGCTTAGCCAAGTCTTCCGTAATAGGATTCTATTTCCTCGAGGCCTTAATAAAATCGAATAGCTCCCTTAAGGGTTAAGAAAAGTGGCTACAAGCATATCGGAAAAGAGTAGCAAAATGCGTTACAAAGAATAAAGTACAAGCATCTTCTTTATTCCTTTGCACCTTATCTGATATATTTAAAAGACACTCCTTTAAGCGTCTATATTAAGCTTTAAAAGAGACCTTATAAGTCGGGAGAAGAGCAATGACATAAATGTCCAAGATTTGCTTAAACAAATCACGTGGCGTTTCCTCTCTTAATAGCTAAAGAAAGGCCTTTTTAGCTTCTTTCTCTCGTTCGGCTCTCGAGGGGATCTTCTCAGTTATAATAACTACTCTTAAGTACGTGCTTCTTAGCAGCGTCAATAGCTAAGCTTTCTTTAACTATATAGCCAAGTAACGCGCAATTTATCTAAAGCTATTAATGTTAGCGGAAAAGAAGCAAAAGACATTTGTAAAGGGTAAAAGGAGGTAAGAATAAATCTTATTAGCGCTTTTATTTAAGGCATCTTTAACTTGTAAAAGGGTTTGTCTTATCGTTTTGTGACACTTATCAGCTATAAGCACTCTTCCCCTTAAGTTCTATTAAGGGAAGTCGCCGTTTGCGAGGAGTATCGGCCTATTATAAAAGATAGTAAATAAGTTAAGGCAAAGGTATATTTTGCTGGCATCTCGTTTACTTTTAAATTTCCGGCCCCTCTTTATTCCAAATAGTTCTCGGAGAGCTTATAACTTGGACCTATTACTAATTAAAACGAAAAGGCTAAGCTATTATTTGTCCAAATCTTAAATTTAATAAGTAAGGGTCTAAAGCTTGTCGGATTCTAGAAGGCAAGTGTCATTGCTATACGTGCTAAAGCTAAGCTAATAGCTATAGTCGCAGCGCTTTATAATAGAAGAATAGCTAGCTATTGCAAAGCGAAGATGTTGCTTGCATTATAGTAAAGGAAATACGGAGTTATATAAAGTAAACTAAGGGGGGCCAGTTTTGGTAAAGGGCAAAATCGGCTCTTGTGGGATAAGATGCTTCTTTAAGTTCCCATCTATTTTAAGAAATGTGAAAGCCACTAAAGAGACCTTTAACAAGAGCTATAATTGGCATGCAAAGAGAGCCCAATTTGGCTCCTTAGCCTAGAATTCGCATTATAAATAGTGTTAAATTTGCGTATATTGCCTCGTGAAATGCACAATTGTAACTTCACTCGAGACATTACATTTAAAATAAACTACAAAGGACAACTTTGTCGAAGCTTTTATTATTTTACCGCGCCTCCTAGTTCCATTAATCGATAGACCCTTAAGCACATCTGCTCCCTCTATAGCAAGCACCGCTTATTAAAGTATTGCAAGCTTTATCCGCTTGCACTAGGACAAACTCCTAAACCCGGTATTTGCTTATAGCTAAAATGCGCAACGGCTGTTAATAAAATGCTATTGCGCTTACTGTGTCGGCTTATTGTATACGAGATTAATCACTACTACTACTACTACTACTATTACTACTACTCTAGTGCAAGACTAGAAGAACCGCTACTAGGTTATACTACTACTAAAGCACGACTCCCCGATAATACGCCCCACTTAACAAGATATAGCTTACGAGATCTCTCTCTTATATAAGAGGAGTTATCTTCGATAAACATTAGTTTTAAGCCAGAAGAACTCCCTCTAAATTGCATAGCAGCTAAACTATCTAGCAAAAGTTCTCTAACTAGACGCATAAAATTGCTAGATAATAAGCTATACTTGGGATAATACTTCTTTAAAAGGCTCTCTCAAATATTAGAGGAACTACCCCCTCCTATAAATTTCTTAAATAAACCAATACTATAAAAGAAGAAGGGAGCATTATAAAGATTAAGTAAACATAGCTCGTCGATAATAAAATATACACTAGCTATAAAGATATACTTCCTACTTAAGTGCTATAGTGCATAATTTTATAAATTTAATAATAAAAGATTAGATAAAAACCCTTGCTCTTTATGCCTTTGCCCGACTAGCATGCTTTAGTGCATTAGTAATTGCCTCTTTGTGAAGTCGAGAGTTTTCTTCGCTTAAACGCACTAAACTTAAATAGCATTAATATAATCTATTCTAGCTAACTTACCATTTATAGTAGTTGCGGGACCCGTCTCCCGAAGTTATCACGTGAAGTTACTAAGAGGTTAGCTTATATATAGCCGCTAAATATAAATAAATATAACATAATATAACATTCTTTTTACATTTATTTACGCCCGCCTTTTAAGCAAAGCGCTATTAAAGGACGGCAGTTCCGGCAAGAATGACACAGCTCTCTTTGCCCGTCTGTGGGAGTATCCTTCATTTGACGCATAGCCTTCGGAAAGCAATTTTGCGCGTCTCTTCACACTTTGCATTCTTTGTCTCTCCTTCTTCCTCTTAATCTTCTTAATGTCTTTAAGAAGTTTATTCCGAGATTTGGGATGCGCTAGCTAACGATTATTAAAGGAAATGGTATAATATAAGCAATTGTGGGGACTTACGATATCTTTTATATTTAGCCGAAATAAATCACTAGATTTAAACGAATAAATTTCCCCCGACTTGCGATTACGCATAATTAACGCTAAATCGAAGTCGCATAACTTTACTATTTTTATAACTTTAAGTTTGACAGTTTCTATTCTCTTTCTTTGTTGCGTATTCCGCTCTTTAAGCGAACGTTGTCTAATTTCCTAAAAAGCTATAATAATAAGTCGATGTTAAAGAAGCTTATTCTATGCTAATAAGGTCGAAAGTTTATATTAGTGCGAAATCCCTGTCTTAAAAGGAGCTAGTTCCGGCTCTTTAGGCTCTTTTTTTAGGTGTACCTAATATAGCATATACTCGACTAAGGCTTATTTCGTGTGCATCTAATATAAAGCATAAAAGTAAGCTCGCAAATCCCGATTTCCAACTTACTCTTCCTTCTTTTATTATAAACCTTACATAATAGTATATTATAAGCTTAAGCAGCCTCGTTGCCTTACTCTTCCTTTCTTATCGCATCTTGCTAATAATTAAAATAACTCTTAGTTATATCGCGTCTTGCCTCCTTAAGCAAAAATATTACTCGCAAGTTTACTAATATATAAGAAGCTCGGGAAAGGCGACGCTATTTAATCTAAGTTTAATTAGTGTTTTCGTGGTTAAGAATGTTATTTGCTTCACTCTCGAGGTAAAAGACATTATTAGCCTCGTAAACGTTACTACCTTAGTAAAACGTTCTAGCGTAATATGCACAATTAATCTCGTGCTATTAGCGTTAAGGGAATATATAAATATAGTTGCTAGCTAGTGTGGGCTTTTGCTTAAAGTCTATGCGCATATCCACAAGTAGCTAAGATTAGTTGCCATCGTTGAGGGTCTAGTATATATAATAGCGGGCGCAGCGTCTTAAAAGCTCGATTTGCATATTACATCTAAGATTGCAACGCTAGTAATAAGTCGACTTAGATTCCTTAAACGTGCAACAGCTAACGCGATGTTTTTCTAGGCTAGCGCTATTATAAGGGCCTTGCTGCTCTCTTTAATCGCTTAAGTATATCGACACTTATATGAGATCTTTTAAAAGCTTCACTTAATCTTTGCTACTATGCTAATAGCTGCAATATATTTACATAGTCCGTCGAAAGAGCTCTTAGCATTGCTTATAATATATTTACTTGTAGCTATTTATATTAACATAATCGCTACAAGTCTTTGTCTTTAGCAAATCCTTTACTGCAACGTCAAGTATAAAGCGCCCTTAAATCGAGTTATAATATAAACTATATTATATAAGACTAGTTCGAGGGATATACTATTATTAGACGCTATACATATGCACATTCGGCTATCGAGACTATAAAGGCCCTAAGCTAGCTAGTATGTATACCTCTCTATCCCCGGCGCAAGTCGCACCTTATTTATATAGTTATATCCCTTTTTTGTAGCTTAATAATATCAAGTTGCTAAGGAAGATGTTATTATTCTTATTATCGAGAAGAGGAAGGGATTTACCCGGGACCTCTTCTATTACGCTACTAATAACATCGATTTATAGTCTAAAATGCGAGCTATAGTCGAGGGTCTATACAAAAAAGAACTAGACCTTAAGACGTATAATACTATTCTCTTATTTGTTACAAGTATAAGTATAGCGGGTTAACTGTCGTACGTTACACAACTCTTAAAGTAGTACTATAGTTGCAGAGTAACGGATTAAAGGATTACCCTCTTTTAAAAGCTAAACTCTAAAAGTAAGTGCTTGCAACTCTTATAAAAAGTGCCTGCTAATAATTAGCTAAAAAGTTCACGCGGCTTAAGTCGCTAATATAATAATAAAACTTCTCCGAAGAGATATTAATCAAGTTTGTCTCCTTTTGCCTTACTAAGTATTTAATACTAACTAGTGTCTTAAATACTCTAGATTTAGCTTTTTGTTCTCGACAACTAT
>Ga0302325_10036383_pt1 | contig 10036 bp, 13 predicted proteins | sample Palsa_T0_2_FD_201948 | JGI IMG/M metagenome (GOLD analysis project Ga0302325, IMG submission 201948) | Peat permafrost microbial communities from Stordalen Mire near Abisko, Sweden - Palsa_T0_2 | ecosystem: Environmental > Terrestrial > Soil > Palsa > Peat permafrost | place: Sweden: Abisko... | reverse complement strand
GAAGCTACTTTACACCAACGAAACGCTGCAGCACGTCGGCGTCATTGTTAACAATGCAAGCCCAGACCATGTGAGACGCCTTTTTCCAAGAAATGAAGCCGGGTATTTTTTTAGCACATGCGGGACCCGAAACTATTCTGCGGTAACAGGCGCATGCATGATGGTTAGAACGCATTCATATCGAAGCGTTGGAGGTTATTCCGAGGATTTTGCAGTCAGCTATAACGATGTCGATTTCTGCCTGAAGATTGCCCGTAAAGGTTTTTCGATCGTCTACACTCCTGCTGCGGAGCTCATACACATGGAATCCCAAACGCGGGTTCCATATCTAGACATAAGGGAAAGCAATCTGCTTAAAGAAAAGTGGGGCAAGATTTTGAGTTCCGACAGATTTTACAACGATCGTTTCCTGACGATTGCTCCGCCAACGTTTGAGTCGGCGATTAACTTCTAATTCGGGCTCTTCAATGGAGGGCAGCGAAGGTAGAGTCAACTTTCGGTTTTGACATCACCTACTTATCAGAGCCTGGTTGAGATTCATGCCGGTTGTCGTTCGGCCAGTATCAGGACATCCACCGAACTGATCCCGAAGGGAGGGTCAACCTTCGGTTTTTACATCACCTAACCCGCCTTCGAAACACACCATCGACGGTTCGCTTGCGCTCGCCTCTCTGAACCGTACCTGCCGCAATCCATTATCCCGACGTTCCGCGCTCACCACCGTGGCTCTTGACCAAAGTGGCCCGCGGTGGCGGACCAGCGACCTGATCGCCGAACCCGAAGGACCCACCTTCATCTCCTATAAAGTGGCGCGCAGCCGTTCGAGCCCTCTACGCTTCGTGACACAAGACCCTAAACGGAAAAGCGCCCGAAGCGGATTTTCCTCAAGTAAAGACAGCCTTTTGCCGCCGGGTTCATGGTTGCCTGGAGTGATGAGCTACCCTAATTTGAGAAACTTAAAGATACGTCAGCGAACGATTTGATGGCAAGTCCTTTTCATCCTGAGATTGCCGGCCTCCGTGCCATCGCGGTCATTAGCGTTCTTTTGTTTCACCTGAAGGTAGGCGGCTTTCAGGGCGGATTTGTCGGTGTCGATGTCTTCTTTGTCATTTCAGGCTTCTCATTACTCGCAACATTTTGCGGGATGTCAGATCGAGCCGGTTTTCCCTTAGTCAGTTTTATGTGCGCCGATCGCGGCGGATCTATCCCGCTCTGATAGCAACCGTTATTGCGACTTACGTTGCCGGAGCACTTTGGTGCTCACCGCTAATGTTCCTGGACATTGCGAAAGAGTGCACGCATGCGCTGCTCTCGATTGCCAACATCCAGTATTGGCGGGAGTCGCACAAATACTTTGCGCCGAACTCGGACGAGCTGGCGATGTTGCATTGCTGGTCGGTATCGCTCGAAGAGCAGTTTTATTTAGCGTGGCCGCTGCTGATCGTCTGGGCGCAGAAAATCGGTCGAATCCGCGAAGTCCTCGTGATCGCAACGTTCGCGTCGTTTTTTGGCCTCGGTTGCCGTCGTCAGAATCGATCCGTCGGCGGTCTTCTTTCTGATGCCGTTCAGGATTTTCGAGTTTGGCTGTGGCGCGATCGTGCTGTTTCTCGAGGGGCTGCCGCGGAGCCGCCCCATTGAGGAGTGTCTTTCCGCGGGCGACCTAGTTGCCGTAGTCGGCAGCGCAATCCTATTGAGATCGGACCTACCCTATCTGGAGTTTGCAAGCCTGCTGCCTTGCCTGGGCGCCGCAGCCATTATCCTCGCCGGCAGCAAGACCCTGTCATCACGACTGACCACCCAACCCGTTGCGCTCGCGATTGGGGCGATCTCCTATTAGCTTTATCTTTGCCACTGGCCGATCATCTTCTTCGCCCGATTTATTTTTGGCCCGAGGGCGGATTCCCCGGGCGGGATATTGCTGGAGTAGCGATATTCGTGATTGCGCCGCTGATGTACAGGTATGTCGAGCGCCGGTTCATTCACTCGTCAGAAGCTGCGCCCGTGACGTTCTGGAAATACGCTGCGGGCTTCTGGTCGATCATCCTTCCCATGGTAGCGATCACGCACACCACCTTCCTGTTGAAAGGCTTTGCCTGGCGGCTGCCCCAGGAGCAAGCCGAGCTTGCTCATCTGCAGGAATTTTCGTCGGTTTTAGATATTGAGCCGGTCGATGGACCCTTGCTATGCAATTGATGGGCGACTCTTATGCCGTGCAATACATGGCAGGATTGTCACCGGTTATGAAACGGCTCGGTATCAAAATGGAATCTTTGGCTCATCCCGGTTGCCCGATCTTGGATGGGGTGGCGTTGAACAAAAACAGTCGGGATTACAGGCTCTGCGTCAGGCAGCGGGATCATGCGTTGGAACGACTTGGTCAAACCGATCCGCCCGTGATTTACATGCAGAAATGGAATTTTTACGACGACGCGACGATCGATTACGACTTCGATGACGAGAATCAATCTCATTCCAAAAAGCATTCCTATACGAAACTAGAACAAGCACTTGAGCGGACGATTGGTGAAATCACCAAGAGAGGACGGAATATTTTAATTATCGGCAGTCAGGTGGACGCAGGCTGTTCGATAAATCTACCTCGGCTGTTGGACGGGCCGCTGGCGCATGCGGCGCTTCCGCCATGCCCTCCCACCAAGCGCGAAACAGTCGAGCAGTCCGGCGCGGATTTGAATCAGATGCTGGCGCGTATCCAGGCAAAATGGCCCGAACGGATCAAGCTGCTACGACCCGTGGAGTACTTTTGCGATACCGAGTGCCCAACTGTGAAAGACGGCATCTGGCTTTATCGCGATGGCAATCACTTTACGGTAGCTGGCTCGAATTATATGGTCAGGCGTGCCGAGGTGCCGATTAGCGAATTTCTTGTCAACACACTTTCGCCAGCTACTAAGCGAGCAATGTGAGAAGCGTCGTCACACCCTGTATTGCCTGTAGGTGGCACCATTGGCAATCGGGCAGGCGGCAACGGACCTCAAGGCATCGTCATAGTCACGGAATTTGCGAACCTGTGGGGCGGGACAAGAAGCGCCGTCGCAAATAAGGCTTCACGCGCCGGATTACAAACCCCGACAAATGCCATGCAATTGAAGCTCGCTGTCTCAGGATACGGCGGGCAGACCTGGGAGATTTTAACGGAACGAATATCTCCTCCCAGTAGCCAGGTCGCATAGGGTAACGATCACGGCTAACACACTCGAACGACGAGATACCGATGTCTTCGACGGTGAACTTGTTTGCATCGTGATTGATAGACAGGAAAAGTTCGCTATGTTTCTCAATCCATGCCATGTAGTTCAGCGCGGCCGACAGCGGCATCTCCGTCATTGAATCGCAGTTAAGCACGATGTTGAATTTGCGCGCCGGATTAGACCCGGCTGCCAGCAACTTGATACGGCCTATGGCAAGGTTTTCATCGTCGCCTGACAGCCATATTTTCTCAGGCCCTAAGACGGCGCCTAGAAAGCACGCCTGCGCGACTATCCCCATCGGCAAGTCGATCGTCGTGTAATCGGTTATGCCGGCGCGATAGGCATAATAGGCCGTTCGCCCCATTCCCGGCCCAATCTCGATGACGGAGTTCTCTCCTGAACGATCAAGAAGCGAGGCTAGCCGCGCCGTCTGGTAAAGTGCCTGAATCGCCCGGTAACTGGCGATACCTCTGTTCGTCGGCAATCCCAACTCGCCACGAAAGACATTCGGTAATTCGACCGCGTGGCCCAGCAACTGGTCGATCTTCCTCAGTACCAGCTCGGGCTCGAAAGATCTCAGTGACATGCCGTCATCTATTTTGAGACACTTCGCCAAACGCAGCATATCACCACGCGCATCATTTGCTAGAGTCTCGACTGTGATCGGATCATTCTGGTAATTCGCAAGCAGGCTGCGCGAGAGATTGTCCATACCGAAAAATAGATCGCTTGAAATCGGATCGGCGAAGATTTGGCGCAGGCCGATGTTGTCGTCAGCCATCAGCGCGGCGTGAACCGATGCCTGCCGCTGATTGATGAGCCTCCACGTTCGGCCTATGCTGGCGCCGACAGATCCGAGCGCTAGTTTATAACCAAAGCGCACGCGATCGAGAAATGAATCGTTTAAGTATGCGGAACTGCCGATATCCGCTGAAACATTGCCATGCATCCAAGTCCACTCACGGGATAGGCAAAGGACACTATCGGCGCAACCTGACCACGTAAAGCCATCATCCCTGTGATTTCCACCACGGAGACCCACTGCCATCATCTCCGGACTTCCTCCTTGGGGGATAGCCGGCGCGGGCTGAATCTAAGCGGGACGAGGCCGCCGATGCTCTTTTTTATCCACCCGTGCCTCGCCCGCAGCACGTCGTCGTAGCAAGTGAGCCTGGCGCTTATCATCGGCGGCTTGGCCTATGCAATATTTGTTGGCGAGCCTGCGATTGGCGTTCATCGGCATTTTCCACCAAGTTCAGTTAAGGCAAGCCCATGCGGCGGGCGCTGCCGGTATTCCTCTCGATACGTCGCCGACGAATCGCCAAACTCAGGCAATCAACGGCCACTCTACTCGGCGGGTCCTCGGGGTCTGACCAGCCTAATCTCATCGCGGAGGACGGGAAACTGCACGCGGAGTTGTCAAACAACATCGTGATTAGTTAGCTAACTCCCCATGTCATCTCGACATGGGCTTTCCGCTCATGCTCTGTCATATCGTCGAACGATCTAGTTTGGTTGTCGGCAACGAGTAGGTTACTTTGTCCTCCGAGCCGAAATGTGTTACTCTTGGGCCAGTCTTCAATCTCATAGCCAATTCCGTCATTTCCGACAATTTTGGCACGCAAACCAAGCTCCAGCAGGCGGCGCGTAAGGCCGAACATCCCGCTCTCGAATTCAAAAGTTTCACTTTTCGAGATCATCGGGCCAGGACAAAGATCGAGAAAGAGGTTCCGCGAGAGCATAAAGGCATTCGTACGGATGTGAGGATTCGGGAACTTCGGAAAACGGGCGTAGTACTCCACCGGACCGCCCGGTGATGTTACCGAGCGCCAGTAGGTCTCATAGCGTTCATTTAATAAATCCGGGCTCCGAATGTAAGGAGCGACTAAAGCTCGGATTTTCTCGGCGAAAGTTTGTTTCATCCAAGCAGGTTTATGCTTGATGATCTCGGCCCCCCAACGCTTCGCGAGATCTTCGTCAAACCGAATATGTTGTCCACAAAGCCATATAGCCTTGTTTATTTCCTTCAGACTGTCATGCAGGCTCTGATAAGACCCAGTAGCGCCGACGACCCCTACGCCAGCTTCAGCCAATACGTCTCTCAGCTTGCGAAGCCAGCCGCCGGAGATTAGTTCGGAAAAGGTGTTTACGAAAAACATCGTACCGTGGGAGAGCTGCTCAGCCGCGGTGCGATAGGCATCTATATCGAATCCTTCATCCGGCATGGAAATTGATCGGTATTGCACTTGGCTGCAGATCGACTTCTGAGCGCTCCCTTCACCACTCAAATTGGGAAATCCTTTCCAAACGACGACCAGATCGTGAGCCGCCTCCGCGGGGAACCGCTGGTATGATTCGATGAATCTGGAAATTGGTTCAACTCCCTCGCAGTAACGAGCGAGATAAATCACAGCCGTGTCGTTTAGCAACGGGTGGCCCTCAGAAAAGAGATCGAAATCAAGAATCTAGCATAACTCTCAAGTTAAATCTTCTTCCAGTCGAAGCAAACGGCAGTGGCGGTTTAATGGCTGGAGACTCGAAGCTTCAAATTTATGCAGAGTAAAATTTGCGGCTTCGAGATTGCGGGTATTTTGGCATACCGGTCACGAAGCCACACTACAATCCGTCGCTCCAGCCCCAATCGTCTATTCTACAATATTGAGCGATCTTGAGGGAATCGGCTTATCGTCCGTACCTTGAAATCAAGACCGGAGTCATTCTGCGCTCGCGAAAGAGACGCCGAATCACTGGCGTTGCTAATTTGAAGTTCGCGTAGTTCACAAACCGCATTTGGAGTTCGGCTAGAAGCGCTGACCGTTTAGTATGCTAGTGCTTCGTGGCAATGGATCCCACGCCAGTGCGATCCAGAAAGTTATAGCCGACCGAACATCGCTCCGACGTAGAGCCCGATAGTATCGATAACTCCCTGCCGGTAGACGCCAGACTTCCAGATCAGCCATAGTCTCCTTGGCCACATCACCTGTCGCGCCCTGGAGAAGCGATCTAGCACAAGCGCATTCTGGGGCGCCAGCATGTCGCGCATGCGGTTCAGGACCTTGAGGTTGATTTCGTTCCACATCACCACACGACCCGTGGCGAATGCTGACAACCGGATCAGCCGCGCACGCAAGCCGATGTTCGAACCGACCAGGTTCTGGCCGTGCTGCCGGTATTTGAGACTGGGCTTGGAGTCATAATGCGCGATGCCGCCGATGCCGGTCACAACCTGATAGGTCCACCAGTCATGCGAAACCATGGCGGCATCTGCCGGCGTTGCGCGGAGCGCCAAACGGGCCGCCCGATTGAACACCATCGTGTTGCCACCCCCTATGTTTTGTACAAGCGCGTTCCGAAAGTCCGGCGGACGCGTGAACACCGGTGAAAATCCGGCAGCCGTACCGTCGCCTTCGATCAATTCGGTTCGGGTAAAGTAGAGAGCTGGCGTTTCATCACCGCATGATTCAAACCAGCTCACGGCGTCTGCCAGCTTTTGCTCGAACCAGATATCGTCCTGGTCGCTATAGGCAAACAAGTCGCCATCCATATCGTCGTTTCGAACCAGCGAAGCGAAATTCTGCCAGAACCCCTGTCGCGGTCCGTCAACGACCACCACCCGCTGAGGAATACTTATTGCAAAATGCTTGATCATTTCGACGGTCTCGTCCGTCGAACCATCATCCGAAACCAGCAACTCCCAATTGGCGTGGGTTTGCGCGCGATAGGAGGCGAGCTGATCCGGAAGGAATTTTGCGCCATTCCTGGTCGCAAGCATGATGATGACTTTAGGACTCGACGATGCCAATTCAGACCGTCCAACTTGAAGGGCTCTGCCCGGAAAATCGTCTCGGTCTCTTAGACCATTTCACGGCTCGAAGGAAACCGGCTCAGCCGCCTCACCTTTTTGGTGGCCAGCTGAAGAGAGGGGCTTTTGTTGGCACAACGCCGCACTCCCCTGCTCCCGTGCGAAGTCTCCTGTCAATAACCACACAAGAGGACGGCTATGAACACGAGCCGGCGAACCGCGGTTTATCGCGCGATCAGCCCAGCCCCGAATACCCTGTTGCCGTGCGGAATAATTTGGTGGTTTCCATGACGAGGCTGAGGTCTCTGCTTTTGGTTCTAAGCTTGATCGCCCCTTTCCTCGTCGTGGCGAGCATGATTGTGTCGGCGTGATGATCAGCATTATCTGGGCCATGACTCCACATCGAACTTGTAAGGCCCCATGCCGGGAGGCCTTACATCGATGATGGAGGAGGCGTGGAATGTGGCGTGGAATGGATTCGGTTGACCAAAGGCCGGGGTGCCTCAGCCCTGCCAATCCTTTATGTCGGCGAGCCAACGACCGCAAGTTTGGGCGTTCCAACAGTCATGGGCTCAGAGGCTGATTTATAAAAATCCTTGTACATATTACCGATCTTGGTCACCTCGGCGACGAAGGTCTCATACGCTGACTTCATGTGATCGGTCGTGATCTGGATCGCTTCATCTGGCGCCTTGATGGTGCCGAGCTTTTCCAAATAGGCTTTGTTCGCCTCAAAGGACGACTTTGCGTAGTCGGCGTGAGCGGTCGCGATGGCCTTCATTTTATCTTGGACGACTGTCATATCCGTCATTTGAAAATTCCTAGGTCGATTGTTTCAGGGGGCCCGTATGTAGAAGCTCATATCCCGCTTTTGCGCACTGCACAATGAAATTGGGCGCCGCAACAGCGGTGTGCGCCCAAAACTCCCCAAGAGGGAACCCGCCCATTGCTATTGGAGGGCTTTGGAACCTATGGGGCTGGCCCGCTAGGGGGGTTGGGAACCTATAATTTAGGCTGGACGAGCGATCCACGCATCTTGAAGCGGGTTGCGATTTGCTATTTTTGCGGTGCAAATGGTCGCATTTCCGTCCTTGGATTTTCTGAATGACAGCAATCAAGTCAGGCGATCTCGTGGTGCTAAAATCCGGCGGCCCGACGATGACGGTCGACACCGTCAACACCGATATTTTCGATGATAACAAAATCACGGGCCTGTTCTGTGTTTGGTTCGTCGGCGAGAAACTTGAGCGAATGCGGTTCGATCACGGGGCGGTCGAGCCAGCACGCTCGCAAGACGCTGCACCGAGAAAAGATGAGGGATCTTTGGAGGACACGACTGTTGATTATAAAGTAGTCCTTGATGAGATGGTTACCGCAATGAATGCTCCGGTGGAGGATGGGGCCGCCATCTCTGAGGCGGCTCCTAAACAGCCGAAAGAGAAGGCCACTCCTAAGCGCAAAGTCGCAGTTCGGTCGTCGCATCGAGCTGTACGCGATTACAGGGAACCCTTGTCAATTCCGACGGATGAAAAGCCGGTATGACGCTTAATGCTGTGAGACGGCCGGAATGGACTTTGATTAAACCGGTGGCGCTTTTGATCTGCTGATTTGACAATTCCCCGCGTCGGGGAAATTATTATGCACGCGCGCTTGTCGTCGCGAAAGCGTAATTGGCTGTATGCCGGTGAGGTATTGATCTGCGAAAGAACGTCGCCCGGTGGCGGATGGAAAAACTAAACCGATCATAAACCTTCCGCCCCGGGTAGCGCTTGCGCAAAAGTTGAAGAGATGAAGGGCGGCCCTTGGTCACGAGAAGAAGAGGAACGGCTTCAGCATCTCGTGCTGGCCAATATTCCGTCGTTCGAAATTGCTGAGGCGCTTGGCCGAACCGTGTCGGCCGTATACGCGAAAGCCAGTTCGCTGCGTCTAACGCTCGCGCGTTCGGGAACCAGACGGCGACCGGTGTCGAGATGGGGATGAATATGAAAGTTGCGAAGTGAACTCCTCCGAAGCTCAGGCAAAACCGCCAACCCACCGCGAACGGCAACTTATGCAGTACCTACGCACGGGTGGATGGGTGAAGGCGATCGCGGTATCAGCGGGACCTACCCTCATTTCCACCTTGCTCAAAAAGGGATGGATCGAACAGCGCGGTTCTGGCAACGAACTTTACTATCGCATCTCGGAAAAGGGTCTTGCTGCCAAGAAAATGCCTGTGCAAATTTACAGCTAAATGTCCAAGTCATTTCTGACAAACCGCTCGCTTTGACTAGACGGCGGCTGGACGGTTGAAATCCAGCCGCAACGCCTTTCGCCATGGCTTGTCCCTGCCCTTGCGACTCGATAGCAAAACCTCGGCGAAAGCCGAGGCCATCGCTTACCAAGCGCCAGCGGGCGTCGCGTAAACCGGCCGCAGAATAGAAAGAAGGGGCCAACACGCCAACGACGAAAAATCCGACAAGCTGACGCAAAATTGACGCCAAGAGCTTTTTTTCAAAACGAACCCAATTTAGAGGTACATGAACACCATGGTACGCACGGTTTTGTCAGAACGAACCCATTTTACGGCTGTAGGTAACGTCGGGAAACCAAGCTCGTCGACCTCGCGCCGGCATAGCTCCACTGCCAAGGCTTTGGATGCTGACGGGGAAGCCCTTCGAACGGCGTCACTTTGCCAAAGGGGTTGCTGCGGCGATTTTCGCATACGCGCAGTCGTTAACGCCGCCGGTGACGCCGGTGGCCGTATCCGCCGCCGATATTGGCCATCCCGATCAGCTGCGGAATCATGCTCATCATCTCGCCGCCACCGCCGCCGCCGAGCATGCCCATGATGTCGCCGCCGCCGATACCTGCGCCGATACCCTCTGGAGCAAAGCCCGCGCCGCCCCCGAGGCCGCCGGGGATTCCTCCGCCACCAAGCATGCCGCCAAAACCACCCCCGCCGCCTTCCATCATCTTGCTCATCATCGGCCCCATGGTCTGCATCATCATGCCGAAGCGACGCTTGCCCCTTTTCGCCTTCATC
>Ga0302325_10036382_pt1 | contig 10036 bp, 3 predicted proteins | sample Palsa_T0_2_FD_201948 | JGI IMG/M metagenome (GOLD analysis project Ga0302325, IMG submission 201948) | Peat permafrost microbial communities from Stordalen Mire near Abisko, Sweden - Palsa_T0_2 | ecosystem: Environmental > Terrestrial > Soil > Palsa > Peat permafrost | place: Sweden: Abisko... | reverse complement strand
TTCTGCTTGGGCAGGGGATCAAGGATTGGATTGCCACCAAGGGAATCTGGTGGGTGGCCAGCGTGGTGGTGCATACGCTGATTCTCACGACCGCGTTGTTGTTGATGGGCAACGTCGTGCGTCAGGAGATCCATACGGGCGTGCCCGTTTTCGACAGCGGAGTGAGCACGATCCTTTCCGATTCCGCCGGCGAGTTGACCAGCTTTGGCGGCGCTGAAGAGATTCAATCCGACCCGGCCGAGGCGACCAGCACCGATCCGTTGGCCGGCGATGCCGGCAGCGGCAGCGTGGGCGGAGCCGAGGGATCGGTGGGCGGCGCGGGATCGTCCGAGGGGACCGCGAACCCGGGCGCCCGCGGCGACGGTCACGGCACGGTCATGTCGAGCTCCGGCGGCGGCGCGGGACCGGGGGGCAAAGGGGGCGGCGGGACGGGCTTTGCCGGTTCGGCCACGGGCCTGTTCTCGGGCGGCACGGCGCTCAACGACGTCGGCGGCGGCCAAGGCGGCGCGCGACGCGCCGGAGCCGGCGGCGTGCGGCAGGCCGGCGGCATCGGCGACGCGGTCGGCGGCGTCACCGGCACGATCGACGCCAAGCTCGAGAAGGGCGACCTGCTCGTGGTCTGGCTGATGGACGAGTCGATCAGCTTGCTCGACGACCGGCAGATGGTGGCCGACAAAATCGAGCCTTATTTCCGCAGCATTGCAGCCCGCGACAAGAAGGGCAATTTTCAACTCTTCAACGCCGTGGTGGGCTTCGGCCTGCGCAGCGTCGAGCTGGTCAAGCCCACGCGTTTCAGCTCGCAAATCCTGCAGGCGATTCGCACTTGCCCGATCGACAACACGGGCAAGGAGAACGTGATGTCGGCCGTGCAGAGCGTGATCGGCCAATACGGCAAAACCTGGAAGGGCATGATCGTCGTGATTTGGACCGACGAGTCGGGCGACGACATCCTGATGTTGGAAAAGACCATCGAGATGTGCAAGAAAGCGCACGCCATGGTGGTGGTGGTCGGCCCTTCGGCCGTGTTGGGCAGCGACCGCGGCACGCACTACTGGGTGGACAAGCCGACCGGGTTCGCCTTCCGGCTGCCGGTGACGCGTGGTCCGGAAACGGCCCTGCCGGAAAAAATGCTGCTGCCCTACTGGCACGACGCGCAGTTGCCGGCCTGGGGCCAGGACGGCGCGCAAGTGGCCGCGGGCATGCCCTGGTATGGCGGTCCGCATCGCGAAGGATTGCTCTCCGGCATCGGTCCCTGGGCGCTGACGCGGCTGGCGCTGCAAACCGGCGGCACGTTCACGCTGTTGGACCACAAGGAGGACCAGGGCCCGTTCAAGCTGAGCAAGCTCAAGCGTTACTTCCCCAACTACGGCTCGCTGGAGGACTACATTCACTCGGCGCAGTCCACGCCGCTGCGCAAGGCGGTCTCGGCGGCGGTGCAGATCACGTACCAGGAAACGAACATGACCACGCCGTCGATGGTTTTCATCGCCGGCCGCTCGGACCGCTATCCGTTCCAAGCCGTGAACAACTACATCACGCCGGCGCAGTTCCGCGCGAAGCTGGTGCCTTCGCTGGTGGGGGAAGTGGATCATTGCAAGAAGGGCCTGTACATCATCGAGCAGGCACTCGCGCAGTTCGGCAAGGGGGATCTGGAGGACGAATACGCCAAGGAAATGTCGCCCCGCTGGCGGGCCTGGTACGACGTGAACCGCGGCCGCCTGCTGGCGATGAGCATCCGCCACCGGGAATACATCCTCACCGCCCAGTCGGTGATCCAGAACTTAAGCTCGCTCAAGCCCAGCACGAACAAGATCGTGTTCCATCCGTCGCGCCAATATAAATCGGGCACGGAAATCGAAGCCCGGGCCCTGGAAGCCTATCGCCTGCTGAACCGCGCCCTGATGGAAAACGCCGAAACCCCCTGGTCCTACCTGGCGCAATGGGAACTGGACCATGACCTGGGCTTGTCCGTCGAGGAGCTCGCGGTCCCGGTGCCGCAGCCGAGCAGGGGCCCCCCGGCGCCGACCCCTCCTCCGGCGCCGACTTTCACATTCCCCAAACTGTAGCCGGTTTACTGGGCGCTGCCGGCATCGGGCCCAGGTCAGCTCCGTGTGAGCGGGCGCGGTTAACCGGGACAAGACGGCGGGGCCGCGCCGGGAGTCGGCCCCTTTCGCCTGCCGCGGCTCGCTAAGATATGATTAGAATGGCACGGCGCCGCGGCCGTGCCCATCGGGCTTTGAGGCCCGCGTTTTTGCTGTCCCCTGGACCGTTTCCGTTTGCCCAATGGTCGACCAGGCCTTTCAAGCCGAGCATTTCATCAACCGCGAGCTGGGTTGGCTGGAATTCAACGCGCGCGTCCTGGAAGAGGCGGAAGACGAATCGAATCCGCTTTTGGAACGGGTCAAGTTCCTGTCCATCTTCAGCTCGAACCTGGACGAGTTCTTCATGGTTCGCGTCTCCGGACTGCGCGAACAGGCGTTTGGCCACGGGGCACCGCAGGATTATGCTCCGGACGGGCTGCGGGCCATCACGCAATTGCAGCGCGTGGCCGCGCGCACGCAAGAGTTGGTGGCCGCGCAGTATCGCTGCTGGAATGAACGCGTGCTGCCCAAGCTTGCCCAGCAGGGCCTGGAGTTGTTGCGGCACGACCAGCTCAATGCCGAGCAGTCCGGGGCGCTCGACCGGTTTTTTCGCGAACGGGCGTTTCCCATCCTGACGCCGATGGCCATCGACCCGAGCCATCCCAGTCCGCACTTTCACAACCGGCAACTGTACCTGGCGGCCATGCTGCAGCGCGATCATGGGCTGGGCCCCAAGCGGCTGTTTGCGGTCGTGCAACTGCCGCAGGTCTTGCCCCGGTTCGTGCCCATCGGCAGCCACGATCAGCAGCAGTTCATTCTGCTCGAACAGGCCGTGGCGGCCCGCTTGCCGGAGTTGTTCGGCGGGTTTGCCATCCTGCACTGGACGACGTTTCGCATCACACGGGACAGCGACATCGAGCTGTTGGAACAAGAGTCGGACGACATGCTGCGGCTGATCGAAGAGCGTCTGAAGACGCGTCAGCGCGGCGATGCGGTGCGGCTGGAAGTGGCCGTGGGCGCAAACGAAGAACTGGTGCGCCGCATCATCGACGAAGAATCGCTGCGCGAGGCGGTGGAGAGCTCGCCCGATTCCTACAGTGAGGTTTACCGCATCTCCGGCCCGCTCGATCTGACCGCGCTGATGGAACTGGTGCAAGTGCCAGGGCGGGACGATCTGCGCGATCCGGCGTTCATTCCGCAGCCGCCGCGCGGCTTGAACGGACGCCGCGGAGACGACCTGTTTGCCACGATCTCCCGCCACGACATCCTGCTGCACCATCCGTTCGATTCGTTCGATCCGGTGGTCGAGTTCGTGAGCAACGCCGCAAAAGATCCCAAGGTGCTGGCCATCAAGCAGACCTTGTATCGCACGAGCGGCGACTCGCCGATCAGCCGCGCGCTGATGACGGCGGCCGAAAACGGCAAGAACGTCACCGCGCTGGTCGAGCTCAAGGCCCGCTTCGACGAAGAACGCAACGTGAGCTGGGCCCGCCAAATGGAACGCTCCGGCGTGCACGTGGTCTTCGGATTTCTCGATCTCAAGACCCATTGCAAGGTCTCGCTCGTCGTGCGGCAGGAGGGCAACCTGCTGCGCCGCTACGTGCATCTGGGAACCGGCAACTACAATCCCACCACCGCGCTGGTCTACACCGACCTGGGGCTGTTCACGGCCGACGAGGATTTTGCCGAAGATGCCTCGGCGCTGTTCAACCTGCTGACCGGATACTCGCAGGGACATGCCTGGCGCAAGATCGCGGTGGCGCCCGAAAACCTGCAAGCCCGCACGATCCAGCTCATCGACGAACAGGCCGACCGGGCCCGCGCCGGACGAGCCGCGCGCATTTTCGCCAAGCTCAACGCCTTGGTCGACCACCGGGTGATCGAAGCGCTCTACCGGGCCAGCCAGGCCGGCGTGCCCATCGAGCTGGTGGTGCGCGGCATCAGTTGCCTGCGGCCGGGGCTGCCGGGCGTTTCGGAAAATATCCGTGTGACGAGCATCGTCGATCGGTTTCTGGAACACAGCCGGATCTTCGTCTTCGGCCCCGACGAGGAAGCCCAGGTGTTTTTGGCCAGCGCCGACTGGATGCCGCGCAACTTTCATCGCCGCGTCGAGGTGATGTTCCCGATCGAAGCGCCCGATCTCAAGCAGCGCGTGCTGGGCGAAATCCTTCCGGCCTATCTGCGGGACAACGCGCGGGCCCGCGTCCTGCAACCGGACGGGAGCTATCGCCGCGTGCAGCCCGCAGGCGGCCAGCCGCTGCACCGCGTGCAGCACGAGCTGCTCAGCTTGCGCGGCGATGCCCCGCAACTCGAAACGCGCACAAGCGCCAATGGCAACGGCAGCGAGCCGACCGCCGGAGTCAAAGAGATTCAGACGACGGCCGCAAAGTGAATCGCGGCTGAACGACAGTCAAGCGGATTAAAGGGGACGGGAGTCCCCTTTTCCTGTCCGGTGTTCGACGTGAGTGAAGGTATTGAATATAAGTTTGCGCTGCGGCCAGCGCCGTGGAGCATCCGTATCTTGGGGGAACCCGGCGTTTCTGACGTCATTGTCTTCTCTTCCACCCCGGTCAAGCCCGAAAGGGTTGCCGAAATAGTAGCACTCTTTTCTGAAGCGGACCGAGAGTGGGATGCTCCCGCCGCGCCAGACGACCCATAAACTAGTCGTCCGAAAGGGACCGCTGGCGACCACTCCACCAATCACCCACTACCCGACGGGGGCGAAAGTTGCGCCTTGCGGCCGAAGTTTGGTACAATTAACCATTAGTAAGAACTAGACTGCCTGCCTGGCCGCGTCAAATGGCCGGCCCGAGCCCTCCGCCCAGTTCGGCGCGGTATTTGGCTCGCAAAGATTGTCCCTGGAACTTGTCATGCGGTCCCGCTGCCGGCTCATTTGCCTGATCGAAGCGTTGGTCTTGCTTTCGGCCGTGCTTGCGCTTCCCCAGGCGTCGCTGCCGGCGGACCAGCCCGCCGAGCCGCTGTTCGAAACGCAGGTGGCCCCCATTCTGGTTGAGCACTGCCAGAAGTGCCATGCCGCGCGGGACCCCAAGGGCAAGCTCGACCTGACGTCGATTGCCGGCATCCTCGGCGGCGGCGAGACCGGCCCGGCCGTGGTCCGCGGCAAGCCGGACGAAAGCCTGCTGCTGGACCGGATCAACAGCGGGGACATGCCGCCGGAAAAGGAAAAGAAGCTGACGGCGGACGAGATTGGCCTGATCCGCCGCTGGATCGACGCCGGCGCTCCCGCGCGGCAGCAGCCGATCCAGCCGCCCGATCAATCGTTTGTCAGCGAGACGGCGCGGCGTCATTGGGCGTTCCAGAAACTCAGCCCGCCGGTCGTGCCCGCGGTCCGGCACGGCGAGCGGGTGCGCACCCCGGTCGATTGCTTCGTGCTGGCCAAACTTGAAGAGCGCGGTCTGACCCTGTCAAGCGACGCCGATCGCGGCACGCTGCTGCGGCGCGCGTATCTCGATCTGATCGGGCTGCCGCCGTCACCGGAGGAGATCGAAGCATTCGCGGCCGACACGCGGCCCGACGCCTACGAGGCGCTCGTCGATCGCCTACTGGACTCGCCCCATTTTGGCGAGCGCTGGGGGCGGCACTGGCTCGACGCGGCCGGTTACGTGGACGTGATGGGCACCGACAACGACTCGGCCACGATCATCATGTCGGCCGGCAAGTGGCGCTATCGCGATTACGTCATCCGCTCGTTCAACCAGGACAAGCCGCTGGAGCGGTTTCTGCTCGAGCAGATCGCCGGCGACGAGCTGGTCGATTGGCGCGCGGCCAAGGAGTTGACGCCGCAGAATTACGAAAACCTCGTGGCCACCGGCTTCCTGCGCAGCGCGTCGGACGACACGGACTCGCCGGAATTGCGCACGCGCGACATCCTTCACGGAGTTTTGCAGCGCACGAGCGAAGTGCTGGGCAGCAATCTGCTCGGGCTCACCCTGGCCTGCGCCAAGTGCCACAATCACAAATACGAGCCGATCTCGCAGCGCGACTACTATCGGCAACTGGCGATCTTCGCGCCGGCGCTGAATCCCGACGATTGGTCTCCGCCCAAGGACCGGGCGCTGCCCGACGTGTCGCCGGCCGAAAAAGCCAGGATCGACGCGCATAACGCCGAGATCGACCGCCAGGTGGAGGAAATCGAAGCGAAACTGGCCGCGATTCGCCAGCCGTATGAAGACCGGCTGTTCGAAGTCAAGCTGCTCTCGCTGCCGGAACCGATCCGCGAAGACACGAAGCGCGCCCTGAAGACCGCGGGGGACAAGCGCGACGAAGTGCAACGCTATCTGGCAGCGCGGTTCCTGGACGCGCTGCGCGTGAAGCCGTCCGAAATCACCGCCGCGCTGGGGGACGAGGACAAGCGGAAATCGGCCGACGTCGAACGTGAAATCGCGGCAGCCAACGCAAAGCGATTGAACTACGGCACGATTCAAGCCCTGTACGACACCGGCCCGCCGTCGCCGACGCATCTGTTGCGCCGCGGGAACCCGGACACGCCCGGCGAGGAGGTCCAGCCCGGCTTTTTCGCGGTGCTTTGCGACCCCCAGGCCACGGCGGCCGCCCATGCCGCGAAACCGGCCGGCAATTCCAGCGGACGACGGCTGGCGCTCGCGCATTGGCTGACCGACTGGGATACGCCGGCCGGCGCGCTGGTGGCGCGGGTGCAAGTCAACCGGGCCTGGCAGCATCTGTTCGGCAAGGGGATCGTGGAAACGGTCGACAACTTCGGCGTATCGGGCGCGGCGCCCTCGCATCCCGAACTGCTGGAATGGCTGGCGTCCGAGTACGTCCGCAACGGTCGGCGGCTCAAACCGCTGTTGAAATTGCTGATGACTTCGAGCGTTTATCGTCAGGCTTCCATCGCGCGCAGCGAACCGACGGTCGGGCCGACGGCGGGCGCGGCCGTGAATGCCGAGGCGGCCGACCCGGGCAATCGGCTGCTGGGGCACATGCGCTTGCGGCGGCTGGAGTCGGAAGCCCTGCGAGATTCGATCCTCGAGGTTGCCGGCCAGCTCGACCGCGAGCTGTACGGGCCGCCGCTGCCTTTGGCCAACCGCGCGGACGGCTCCGTGGTTCTGAAAGATGCCACGGACAACCACAAAAGCGGCGACATGATCACGGGCGTCAAGCCGAACGAGCTCGGCACCCCGAGCAGCAACGGCAAGTCGCGCCGCAGCATCTACGTGCTGGCCCGCCGGAATTACCATCTCTCGATGCTCAACGTCTTCGACCAGCCGGTGATGGCCACCAACTGCCCGTGCCGCAGCCAGTCGGCGGTCGTGCTGCAGTCGCTGACGATGCTGAACGATGCCTTCGTGCTGCGGGCCGCGAAGGCTTTTGCCGAGCGGGCGGCCCGTCGGGGCGGAGAATCGCGGGACAAGCAGATTGAATCGGCCTTTCTGATCGCTCTGGCGCGCAAGCCAACTGGGCAAGAGATCGCTTGGAGCCGCGAGCTGCTGGACCGGCACACGCAGGAATACCGCGCGACCCTGCCGCCGGCCGAAGCCGAGCGCCAGGCGCTCGGCCATTTGTGCCACATGCTGCTGAACACCAACGAATTTCTTTACGTCGAGTGAATTTTGCCATGAGAAGTTTTCCATCTGCTTACGATCGGCCCGCTCCCGTCCTGAGCCGGCGCGAACTGTTGCGGGCTTCGGGCCTGGGGCTGGGAAGCCTGGCGCTGGCTTACATGATGCACTGCGACGCCCTGGCGGCCGAAACGTCGCATGCCGCGGCGAGCGCCATGCCGCTTTCCGCCGACCTGCTGCCCAAGCCGAGCCATTTTCAGCCCTCGGCCAAGGCCGTGATCATGCTCATGCAAAACGGCGGCCCCAGCCAGATGGAGCTGTTCGATCCCAAGCCGGAGCTGAACCGGCGCGACGGCCAGACCCACGACGTGAAAGTGGAAACGTTTCAGAAGGGGAGCGAGGCGAACAAGCTGATGCGCTGCCCGTTCACGTTCCATCGGCGGGGCAAATGCGGTATGGAGCTTTCGGAAGTGATTCCCGCGCTGGGCTCGGTGGCCGACGAACTGTGCCTGGTGCGCTCGATGTTCAGCGAGCATCTGAATCACACCGAAGCGCTGGTGTTGATGAACACGGGCAAGATTTTTCCGGGCCGCCCGGCGCTGGGCTCGTGGATCAGCTACGGGCTGGGGAGTGAGAATCAGAATCTGCCGGCGTACATCGTGTTGCGCGATCCCGAGGGCTACAACACCAGCGGCAACATGCTCTGGCAAAACGGCTGGCTGCCGGCGCTGTATCGCGGCACCGAGGTCAGCAGCAAAGGCACCCCGGTGCTCGATTTGCATCCGGCCGCGCCGATCAGCGCGCGGGCCGCGCGGGAAAACCTCGATTTTCTGGCCCGCTTGAACGAAGAACATCGGCAGCAGCATACCGACGAAAACGAGCTCGAGGCCCGCATCCGCAACTACGAACTGGCGGCGCGGATGCAATTGTCGGCCGGCGAGCTGTTGGACCTGTCGCAGGAGTCGGCCGCCACCAAGCGTCTCTACGGTTTGGACAATCCGGTGACCAATGGCTATGGGCTGCGCTGCCTTATGGCGCGGCGGCTGATCGAAAGCGGCGTGCGGTTCGTGCAGGTGTTTCCGCCGGTGAAGCCCAGCTTTCAGCCCTGGGACGCGCACAGCAACGTGAAGACCGAAAACGAGCAAATTGCCGCCAAGACCGACCTGCCCTCGGCGGCGCTGATCCAGGACCTGAAGAACCGCGGCCTGTTGGAGAGCACGATCGTCATCTGGACCGGCGAGTTTGGCCGGCTGCCGGTGTCGCAAAACGGCCACGGCCGCGACCACAACCGCAACGCCTTCAGCCTGCTGCTGTCCGGCGGCGGGTTCAGGCCGGGGCACGTCCACGGGGCCACCGACGACGTCGGCTATCGGTCCGTCGAGCGCCGCGTCAGCGTCCAGGACCTGCACGCCACGATCCTGCATCAGCTGGGCATCGACCACACCCGGCTCAGCTTCCCGCTCAACGGCCGCGACGAGACGCTGACCGACGCCGGAGTGACCAAAGCCGGCGTGATCGGCGACTTGCTGGCGACGCCGTTGCATTTGCGAGCTAAGGCTTAGGCAACAGAGACGAGGAGTTTAACCGCAGATGTCGCAGATTGACCTAGCGCGGCCATCGGCCGCGCTAGGTAAATCTGCGTCATCAGCGGTTTCTGCTTCGTTCGTCTTCGTCCCCCTTGATTTGCGCAATCGCCGCGTCTATCGTGCGCATCATGTGCGGTCGTGCAAACATCAAAATCCTGTTCTCTCTTGTTTGCCTGCTGGCGGCGACGGCGTTTGCCGGCTGTTGGACCGCGGACGACGAGCACGAAGTGGTGGTGTACACGGCCTCGGAGTTTGCCCGGCCGATGTTTGCCGACTTCGAGAAGAAAACGAAAATCCGCGTGCTGCCCAAGTGGGACACCGAGGCCACGAAGACGACGGGCCTGGTGCAGGCGATCCTCAGCGAAGCCAGCCGGCCGCGCTGCGACGTCTTCTGGAATAACGAGATCCTCAACACGCTGCGGCTGGAGGAAAAGGGACTGCTGGAGGCGTATCGCGCGCCGGCGGCCAAGGATTATCCCGCGCTGCTCCAGTCTCCGGACGGATTTTGGTACGGGTTCGCCGCGCGGGCGCGGGTGCTGGCGGTCAACACCGAGCAAGTCGGGGAAAGCGAACGTCCCGAGTCGATCTACGCGCTGACGGATCCCAAGTGGCGGGGAAAGATCGGCGTCGCCAAGCCCCTGTTCGGCACGATGGCCACGCACGCGGCCTGCCTGTTTGCCAGCTTGGGGGACGAAAAGGCCAAGAAATTCTTCACCGACCTCAAAGCCAACGGCGTCAAGATCATGGCCGGCAACAAGCAGGTGGCCACAGGCGTTTCGAGCGGCGAGCTGGCGTTTGGACTGACCGACACCGACGACGCGATCGAGGA
>Ga0302325_10036381_pt1 | contig 10036 bp, 13 predicted proteins | sample Palsa_T0_2_FD_201948 | JGI IMG/M metagenome (GOLD analysis project Ga0302325, IMG submission 201948) | Peat permafrost microbial communities from Stordalen Mire near Abisko, Sweden - Palsa_T0_2 | ecosystem: Environmental > Terrestrial > Soil > Palsa > Peat permafrost | place: Sweden: Abisko... | reverse complement strand
ATCCGACGAGGAGGACGAAAAGCCCCTGGAGATCCATTCTTCCCGACAAATGTCTCCTGAGAAAGATGGACAGGGACCGCAGTCGGGGTCATCCCCGCGAAGGACATCGCCGGTGAAGGATAAAGACGACAAGCGGAATCATTATCGACATGATACATGGGAGAGCAGGAATGTACTACAAGAGCATATGCTGATGGAACGAAGAAGGGAGGCCTTGACAAGGGGCTTGGAAGTCACTGGCCCGACCGATACCGCCGAAAGTACTTCTTCTGCAGGAACATAAATTTAGAAGATGCGGGAAGGGATGTAAAAGCCCTCTGAAAAAGTATTTGTTGTACAAATTCATGAATCATCCTTAAAGAGACATAAACTCCCGCTTTGTGGCGGTGCTAGATCATGTTACTGATCTCAAGGTAACACGTCTCCCCCGTGGTACGACTTGCCTCCCGCTCGGACCACCGTGAAATTCGTTGAAGCCGATGCAGGGATCAGCGCCACTCATTTTCCGGAAATGCAACCAATGAAAGCGCACCAAATAAAAATAGAGTTAAATGCGTGTCTTGTCACAGTGCGTCCGACACCAGCGAGTGGCGCTCTTCCCCCCGTTTTTCGTCCCGGCGGCCCAAGCGGCGGTGCATATTACGTGCTGCATGTGCGGTCTGCAGATTAAATGGTGTGCGGAGAGCGCAGTGGCGACCCTCGTTCCCGTCACACACATATTTCGGCATCCGTCGTTATACCGTCCGATTGATTACAGCAGCCTTTGAGGACGACTCACTGTATGGCGGACCCGGTGCCTTTGTCTAAGGAAGACAGAACCTTCTCTTTTGGGAAGGACGTGGATCTGTCTCTGTCTGGAGATGGGAAAGCTGCTCCTGCTGCTGCTGAAGCGGCGGCGACGGCGCTGGGGAAGCAAGACGACAGCCCACCTGCCGATCTAGAGCGGACATCAAGTCTCAAACAAGGCCCTCCTCGCCTTTCCAAGGGATCCGTCCGCTTCGATCCAAACCACATCAACATCAATCTTCCCTACGCTTCCACCCGGCCCGTCTCAGACGCAGCCTCCTCCTCAAGTACCCGACTCGCCTACCCCGAGAGCTCCAAATTATCGCCTCCCCTCGAAAAAGACTTGACGGATTCTCCTGAAGATCCATCCGATTACGATATCTTCCTGCAGAAGAGTCGCGCGGAATTCGAGAGAGATAAACAGAGAAACTGGCCCACTGTCGAAATTGACGATTCCTCGTTCACGAATCTGCCTTCCAGTGCGAGTGCCAAGAATGCGGATCGACGAAAATTATTCGCGATGGTTCGCAAGATATTGCGCTGCTTGCAGGTGTTTACCAGGTTGAGTCATCGTAGTCAGGTAAATGAGTTGACGTGGTTAGTTTGGTGGTCTTGGCGATGGTGTCGTTGACGATTTCGAAGGTTCGCGAAACGGATGAGAGTACCACCGCAAATGATCAGAATTTATGGCCTGTTCCACTGACGCTATGGCCTGAATATTTCGTCGCTGCCGTGGCGGGATTCTCGTTCCTCATGAGTTTGTGTATTTCAAACATCAATCTGAGAGCTTATGATATAGTGTCGGTCATGACTAACTTGTTTATCGATAAACTTTCGGAAACGAAAAGCCGCACTGGACTACTCGGAAACTTCTGTCTGAATCTCATCCTGTTCATAAGTTGGCTCATTGCACTCATACTCTTCAAAGTCGACTCTTCCACAACCTTCGTCTGGGGCTTTGCCTGCGCGCATTCCACGATCACAATCCCCCTTGTAGACTACTCCTTCATCTGTAACCGCGAGGTACCTCCCTCGTCCCACGCGCGTACTAACAACATCAGACAGCAACATGGGCTCTTTCAATCCTCTCCGCAGCGGTAGAGTCCGGCATCCTCGTCAGCTTTACATTTACTTTTCTCCGCTACCAGGCCTATCAGGCTGAGAAGGCGGAAGCAAGACGTCAAGCGGAGATGCGATTGTCGGTGCATAGAACGATGACGGGTCGTGCCACATCAAGGAGAGGCTATTCGGGGAATAAACGTGTCAATAAGGGATGGGAGGCTGGAGGTGAGACTGTCAGGCCGGTCATCAATATTCATGCGGCTTGAATCGGCTGGGATTTTTGGATTTGAGCGTAGGGAGTTGGCTTGGGAGGGAAGGAAAATAGGAACTATGTACTTATGGAGTGTAAAATTGTGTTTACATCGGATGTTGAAAGTTCAAGTTGATCTCCTCCGTGACGGCGAGACTCCTATTCCCAAAGCAGTAAGAGATTTGGCCTTGGAAATGACTTTGCTAAATTTAACTTGAAGGAACCCTTTTGAAAGACGGAGAGATATGATCCCCTCGGAGCTTAGAAGATGTCAGATGGAACGACTTTCGAGAAAATCTGATGTCTGCCCGCGGCAGAACCATCTGATCTTATGATTTGATCCTCTAAACTGTTTTTAAAGATCTCTCTGGGAGTAATTCCAAAAATATTTCCTAGGAAACTGTCGGAGATAATTCCGGACTCAGTCAATGTCCACTGTACCCCATCGGGTTTGCAGTGCAGTGGCTGAATTGCCGAACGAATGGGACGGCTATGAAGCCGTTATTTGGCGCTCTTGGAACCGATCGAGAGGACTGTGTGGAGTATCGTTCGGAGCGTGAAATCTGCTGCCTAAATGGGGCTTGATAGCCTGGCAGTGATTCATTCGTTTGGTTGATTTCGATTGACTTCATGCTTGTCCGAGTCATGATGGCGCTTTTCAGACGCGCTTGGTCGTTCCTCATGTTCTCGCGTGCGATGTCGCCTACGCTTCCGTTCCGCATTACTTGCCGTTGTCAAATCTCCCTTCTCATCTCCCTCTTTACTCCCATCTCTTCGATGGTGACGACGCTCATGACTTCGCCGCCGTTTCTTCGTGTCGTCCGTTGCCCTCGCCTTCCTCAACTTCCTAGCACACTTCCCACAGAGCACACACTTCACGAGAACACTTTTCCGTTTACCCTCCTCCTCATAGCCAAACGCAACCTCCATCTCCTCCAACCCATCTGCACGTCCACAGGCAACATTAGCACAAATTTTATCCCCCTTTCCCGCCTTGACCTCTTCGATTGTCCGCCACCGCATCGCCACCTGTCATCAGCAAACACTCTTTTCCTCGGGAATTACCTGCTTCTCTTTGTATCTGCTCAGGTCGACGAGGACGCAGTCTTTGATGAGGCTTTCGTAGTATTCTTTGACGAGGGGGGGGATGCTTTCGGAGGGAGAGTCGAGGAGGAACTTGTGTTGCGAGTCGAGGATGTCGCGGTCTGTTGTGTATTGTTTGGGAGAAGGTTTGGGTCCTCCGTAGAGGACCTCGTTGTCCCGGATTTTGCGAAGGTGAGTCTGGTATGCCGCCATGCTATCCCCTCGACGAGAGTCGCCGGTTCCTGAAGCTGCGACAAAAAATGTGTGAATTTGATCGACGATCAATCACCAAACTTCAACCCAAAAAAACGTTGTCTCCAACATTATTATCCTCCATATAATCTCAACGCACCACGATGGAAGCAATTCCCTTACGGACATCGGAGCATACGTCGTCCTCAGCACGGTCTTCACTGAGCGACATCGCTATGCTGACTTCGCCGCGGCACTCCACCACACCGCTCCGAGAAGACCGCACTCTCCGAAACTCGCTATCGAATTCCTCACCGCGAGACTCGTTGGATGATCTTGACCTCGAGGATCCGCTGAGTAGAGTATATGTCCGGGATGATGAGTTTGAGCCGTTTTCGAAGACGGAGATCGTGTTTATCTCGCTGTCTTGTGTGGGTGTTGCCGCGGTGCCGCTGTTATATTTGATTGTGAGTAAAGTTCAGGTAAGCTCGGTGTGGGACTGTGTTGATGGATAGGGATGATATGCAGTACTGGAATGGTTTTCAGAGGCTGCTTGGTGCATAAACATGTTTGGGATTCATGGTGATACCTGGGTGGGCTGGGATATCTACGAGTATTTTATCAAGGGATATTAGAGTTTTGAATCAATAGGCTAGCCCAAAAGGAAGGACATTAACAGTATTTCATTCAAGGATCAGTGGAATCCTTCATAGAATGCCGTAGTAATAAATAATACGCACTCTTAACGACTTGAACTCCGCTGTCCTTGGAACAAATGTCCAACATTCTGAGCTCTCGACGATCATCATGACATGACACAACCAAAACAAGAGCTCCAAGCATCCCTCGCCAATATCGACAAACGCATCACCACCGCCATCCACACCCGTCTCTCAAACATCCACGCAAACGACACCAGTCTCACTAAACAAACCAAAGCGCTGCAGTCGCGCACCCACGAAGCACGCAAACAGCAAGACAACTGGGACAATCTCGTCCGCGCAGGGAGAAACGGCATGAAGGTACGTGTCCCCACAGCCTCCCTCGAGTGGTACTAATAACAGGACCTGGGAGACGCAGAGAATTGGGCAAGTCTACTAGACAGGGAAATCACCTTCCTAGAGAACGTGCTCCAACAGACCGACCAGTGATTCATTCCCTATCGTATGCGTTACAAGGTCTAGCACTATCACTACCTACCGAAATCCTACAGCAGAATATGTTACACGACAGACAAAAACAAATCTACTAGATAATAACGAAGAAACTCTTCTCGCCTTCCTTGGGTTTAACAATACACCGTTTGACGATTTCGTCTTCACAGGCGAGACGGATCCGTTCGGGCGTCGCGGGGGAGAATAGTTCGAGAACTTCTTCTACGCCTGCGTCTTTGCGGGCCGACTTGATTGCGTCGCGGATTGCAAAGAAGACGGACGAACCCATGAACAAAGGAGGTTCACCGACTGGCGGTTAGAAATCTTTCAAAAATAAGGGAATGGTACCTCCTCGGGATCGCTGGATGGTTTGGAGATTCTTCCACTCGACGTTCTTGAGGAAACTTACTCGGAAGTCTTGGGGGATGTCCCTGTTGTTAGTACAAGTGAGTAAGTATTGGATATATACAATGCAGAGGGGATTTTGTAAGCCCCTGGACCGCGGGTGAAGATTTGACCGTTTTGAAGCCATAAACTTTCTTCTGTTGTGAATAATCCTTGTCCTTGTACAAAAGCTCCTTCGATTTGTCCATAATCGATAGCCGCATTGATGGTCTGTCCAATATCCTGCAAGTTAGTCCAATCAACTTTGTGGCGTACCATCTTGATGTCAGATCTCAACACAGTAAAGTCTCCGGTCAAGGTATCGATCTCGACTTCTGCTAAGGCTACACCTTGGGTAAAGTAGTAGAACATCGGGCCCGGGAATTCGGGAGTCTGTTTATCGACTTCGACATTCCATGTGTATCCTATGACAGGGGTCTTGTAGAATCCGTTGGCCGATAAATTGACTCGGTCAAAGTATGCTGCATGAGCGAGTTCCTGCATCGAGGCCTTTGGACCGAACTTCTCGCGATATGGCTTAAGTCGTTCGTTCAATTGATCACAGGCATCCTTGATAGCCATTCCATTCAAATCACTAGACGCAGACGCAGCAGTGGACGAAGTATTCGCAACGGAATCGGTCTTCGTTTCCGAGATGTGCACCGCTTCAAGAGGCACGCCGAGTTCCTGCGCAGCAATCATACACATCTTGGTATGCAATCCTTGGCCCATCTCAGTCCCTCCATGACTCAATAGAATACTGCCATCGTGATAAATATGGACGAGAGCGCCGGCTTGATTGAGGAAGATGGCAGTGAAACTGATTCCGAATTTGGTTGGAATCAGCGCCAGACCACGCTTCTTGTATCGATGACGTTGATTGAACTCATCAACCGCCTTTCGACGAGCTTCGAAATTGGCCTCTTCCCTCACAGCCTTAATCAACTGCGGGACATGATAATCCGGGAGAACCTGATTAAAGTGAGTCCGTTCACCTTCATAGATGAGATTGATTTCGCGGAACTTGTCAACTGACATGCCGAGTTTATCAGCGACCTCCGACATCATAGATTCGCAAATAAACATTCCCTGCGGACCACCGAAACCACGGAACGCGGTATTGGAAACGGTATTGGTCTTGCAGATTCGGCCGCGGACATGGACGTTGGGGATTTTATAAACTCCATCGATGTGGGATAGGGCTCGTTCGACCACTGCTCCACTGAGATCTTGGGACCATCCTCCGTTGGCGAACACGTCTGCGTCCAAGGCCAGTAATTTACCTTCTTTCGAGACGGCGACTTTCCACCGGCCGAGGAACGGGTGACGTTGGCCACTGGTCATGATATCCTCGTCTCGGTTCAACATACATCGCACGGGCGCCTTGGCTTTTTTTGCCGCAACTGCAAGGATTCCAGTTAATTGCATGGATCGAGTTTCCTTTCCGCCGAATCCGCCTCCGAGGCGTTTCACGCGGACGACAACACGATTCGCAGGAACATCCGTGACTTGAGCAACGATTGTTTGTGTCTCAGTTGGATTCTGGGTACTGCTGAACACTTCCATCTCACCGTCCTCGGGTTTAGGTACAACAACACTGGCCATCGTTTCCAAGTAGAAATGCTCTTGGCCACCCATTCGTGTGACACCTTCAAATACGTGGTCTGCACTCGCGAAGACCTCGTCCATGTCTCCCCCAGACTTGATGAATCGGTAATGGGGGAAGAAACTGTTTTGCTCGATGGCTTCTTCGATGGAGAGGATCTGAGGGAGATCTTCGTATTCGACGAGGACGGCACGAGCGCCGGCTCGGGCACGGGCTTCGCTATCGGCTACAATGACGCCGATGGGTTGGCCGGTCGTGAAGACTTCATCAACGGCGAAGAAGAGTTCTATTCTTAGTCCAGGGAGCGTGGAGAAATACCATCGAGAGCAGGCGCCCCCCACCAGTTTGCCTGGGGATTAGGGAGATCGTTGTGGTCCACATAATGTTTCACTCCAGGCATAGTAAGTGCCGCTTCGTAGTTGACTTTCTTGATTTTGGCGTGAGCCTTTGTACTCAAGACCAATGCACCATAAAGTTCATTATGATACAGGGGAATATCGTCGGTATATTGAGCTTCTCCAGTGACCTGTTTCAATGCAGCAACATGATTGACCGGTTTCCCAACGAGCTTTTGCTCACTACGGTCAGAGGTGTCCGATGAAGTGTTTACTGTGGATTATCAGGATCACGATGTCCCTTGGAAATTTCCCGCTCGATTTCGTAGACAGCATCATCGAATTTCTGAGACGCATCAATCTTCAATTCTCCACCGATATCATGCCAGAATCTGAAAAAGAAGCCCAACGCAAGGGTTTTGCGGTATACCGGCATGCCACCGGGAACATTATACGCGAGATTGAAATCCTGTTCCAGAGCATTGAATGCCCCCTCAAGAACTTCCGGATCTCCGAATTTTTTTCCTTGAAGGTATTCGATGGTTTTCTTTGCTTGGACTGTGGTAGGACCCATTCCTCCGTAGGCGAGACAAACATCTTCGATCACATGGGAGTCAGATAAGCGCATTTTGATGGCTGCGTTGACAATTGCGATATCATCGTCCTTTCTCTTGGCTTGTTTGTATGCGCGGATGTACTCGCCTTGGCCGGTCAGAGGAATGCTCAGACGAGTGATGACTGCCGTGGTAGGAAGCGCCGTAGTACGATATCCCTTGAAGAACTCTCTCATCGGGATTGAGATTTCTCCATCCTTCGTCTGAGCGTACAGGGTAGTTCCAGTTGCCACGAAGACGGGATTGAGATCTGAGATGGGAGAAGCAGTAGCGATGTTTCCAGCAGGAGTAGCGACATTTCGAACTTGAGGACCGGCGAAGTATCGCAATTGATGCAACAATGCAGAACATGTCTGTCCCTTCTCCCCTCCAAAATGTTTCTCTGCCTTCGCAAGGAATTCTTGCATTTGCGACAACGTAATATTCGCTCCAATTTCCAATGAATCCTCCTTCATCTCGCATTTCTTGAGCTCTTCAATCTCGCCAGTATACACGGATAAAGCATATTGCAAAGCCTTAAATCGGATCTCGATTTGAATCTCACTGCTTCCTGCTGTGAGCTTTGCTGATGGATATGCAGATTTGATGTCAACAAGTTGTTGCACTGTCGTGGGACGAAGCCAGCGTTTGCTTTTATTGCCGAAGAACAGCGGTTTCATTTCATACTTCCGAAGAGCGGGTGGGAAGATTAATTCTGTAGTCGCGTCATATGGTTTCAAATCTGGTAAAGGAAATCTTTTAAGGGGCTTTTCTTCTGTTGCGGTGCCGTTCTTGAGTTGACAGCAGTCTGCTCGGCCACAGCCCATGGGTTTCTTCTTTGGCCCCTCGGGTGGAGCAGTAGTGATGAATGTTCTTGCGGCATCGAGAATTGGTCGGTATCCCGTGCATCGACAGAGACAACCTTCGAAACATTCTTCGATTTCGTGTTCGGAGGGGGTGGGATTGTTCCGTATCAGGGCGTAGAGAGCCATCACGAAACCAGGGGTACAAAATCCACATTGACTGCCGTGCATCTTTGCGATTCTCTGCTATCAGCCATGGACTTTATGAAACTGACCTCTTGGACAGGATGGGGGTTCTTCGCGTTGCCAATCCCTTCAACGGTGACGACATGTTTTCCATCGACTACTATTAGACGTGTATTCGAAAAATACATACCAAGAATCAGTGGAGCCAAGCAAGCATTGATAGCAAGGTGTCTGAAATTAGCTTATCGCAGTTAGGTCGAAATACTCAATCTTGCCGCGTGAAGGATTATACTGACTGACTACAACGGTGCACGCACCACAACCACCTTCAGCACAGCCAAGTTTAGTGCCAGTGAGCCCAATTCCTCGAAGATACTCGAGCAAAGTGACTTCAGGGTCAGCCTGCTCGAGGTGTATCTTTGTCCCATTGAGCCAAAAGGTTAAACTATCAGTCCAACCTGCGGTGATAACTTGCAGCTCTCCGGGGTCCTTCTCGTCGGTAGGCGGATGAGCGATCAGTGACGGGGCCATCGCAGCAGACTATTTCGACGACTAGACTGAGGGACGTGAGGTGCTGAGGAAGGAGGGCCTTAAGGTAAATGACGGCGGAATCCACCGTTCGGGGTTGCCAGTGGCGATTATGTCCTCGACAGCCTATGATTGGCGAGCCGCGGCCATTCCGATGTCCGTTCGGCGGCCTTTATCAGTGCACGCAATATCCCTTATCAGTTGGAGTGTAATAAGCCGATCCCCAAATACCCCCGCTAAGCCAATGGCAAAAGGGACCCGACACCCTTGCTGCCGAACTTGAGCTATTCACAGTTTACAAGGTTTGAATGCAACTTGAATAAAACAGTAACTAATGCTAACCGGTCCCACTTCTGTCTCTCAAACCAAAAGAACATCAATAAAGGTATCTTGTCCGTACAAAGTGAAAGATAACGCCACACATACCACCACGTGTCTCAGGAAACATGAACTATCTCCTCATCCTCCGATAATGCCTCTACCCCTGCTTCATCTTCATCGAAATCTATGTCCTCCGCCTCTGGACTCGTCGGAGGAGCCGTATCGAAAATATGAATTACCGCGGGAACAGTTTTACCAATCTAAAGTTTAATCAGCATCGGAAGGTACGAAATGGATTTGCCGGAGAGCAAAGTCCGGGGGACCCGCGGGGCGTACCTCGTCAATCCGTCTTAGCCAGTCGAGCCAGTCGTCATGATCTTTGACGAGAAAGGCGATTAACATACTTGGATCCATTTCTTTTAGATGCATTCGTCGAAGACGACGTGTGTGACATGAGTCGATCTCGGCCGTAGTGTAAGATTCGAGGTCTTCGTGCAGAGGGAGGGCAGGTCGAGGGTGATGTGGATCGAGGTAGAATAGGTAGTCTCCTTGCGAGGCACAGAAGTAGTGGGAAGAGGATGGCCGTCCGCCTGCTATTCCTACGGACTGGGGAAGTTCGAGGAGTGTCTAATCTTAGTTTGGATGACAATAGGCGTACCTTGAGAGAGCCATAATAAAGTGGGTTCACATTATCATGACCGAGTCGCTTTCCAATGAGCAGGAGCGTTGGCTTCATAGGCCCTTCACCCGATA
>Ga0302325_10036380_pt1 | contig 10036 bp, 4 predicted proteins | sample Palsa_T0_2_FD_201948 | JGI IMG/M metagenome (GOLD analysis project Ga0302325, IMG submission 201948) | Peat permafrost microbial communities from Stordalen Mire near Abisko, Sweden - Palsa_T0_2 | ecosystem: Environmental > Terrestrial > Soil > Palsa > Peat permafrost | place: Sweden: Abisko... | reverse complement strand
GGCGCTGTCCTCCGGAGTGGCAGAACCGATGACGACATGGTTGCCGCCGCCGGTGCCCGCCGGCCGTCCGTCGAGCAGGAATTTTTCGGTCCCCAGCCGCGTCTTCCGGGCCAGGTGGTAGAGCTCAGTTGTAATCTCCACCAGTTCCGGCCACGATTGGGCGGGCTGAATATTGACTTCGATCACGCCTGGGTCGGGCGTGACTTTGAGCGTCGCAATGCGTGGATCGAAGGGCGGGGCATAACCCTCGATGGTAACCGGCATCCGCAGATAGGCCGCCGTGTCTTCCACGGCAGTGACCAGATCGAGATAATCGGCCAGGAACTCGGTGGGCGGCATGAAGATGTAGAGCTTGCCCTGGCGCACCTGGACGCACAAGGCAGGGCGCGAGACCCATGTGGCGGATTCGCCTTTTCGGGGAATCTTAGCGATCTCGATCTCATCCGCTGTAACGAAAGCGGGGGTCTGGCTGAAGAGATAGGTCTTACGTTCGGGCCGATCGGGAATCTTTTCGCGCGTCTTGAACGGATCCGGATCGAAGGTATATTCGACGTCCTCGGGCTTGGTCCAGGGCAGCGATTCCAGGGGCAGGCGATATCCCAGCGGCGAATCGCCCGGGACCAGAAAGAGTTGCTGCGATGCCGTAAACCAAGGCCGGCTGGTCCATCGGGGCACGCCTGATTTGGTTGGTCTTCGACGCAAGGGGAGGACGTAGCCGACGGTCTCTCCCAGATCTTGTTCGAAGATGCGAGCCAGGCGGCTGCGCTCGATCGGGTCTTCGATTTTGGAATCGAGGGGATCCACGTTCACCGGGAGGCGGCGCTCGCGCCAGAGATAATAAAACGTGTCCTCATACGCCGCCATCAGGAACGAGGGGTCGACCTCCAGACGGCGGCACGAGGCTTCGATGAAGCGCTGTGCATCCTTCGCATTGTAGTTGCCGGTTTCGATATCGCCGGCAAACAGGGTTTGATCTTCCCAAAGAGGGACGCCATCCTTACGCCAGTAACAACTCAGCGACCAACGCGGCAGAGGTTCGCCGGGATACCATTTCCCCTGTCCAAAAAGAAGCAGCCCTCCCGGAGCGAAGCGGTCGCGGAGCCGTAGAAATAATTCGCCGGACAGTTTCCGTTTCTCAGGTCCCGAAGCCAGAGTAGTCCACTCAGGGGCGTTGGCATCGTCGAGAGAAATGAAGGTAGGTTCGCCGCCCATGGTGAGACGGACATCGCCCGCTTTCAAATCGGCATCCACCCGGTTGCCCAGAGCGAGGATTTCGTTCCACTGCTCTTCCGTATAGGGCTTGGTGACCCGAGGAGATTCCGCGATCCGCTGAAGAGACATCTCGTGATGGAACGTGGTCTGACACGCATCCACCAGCCCGGAAATGGGAGCCGCGCTGCCGGCGTCCGGCGTACATGCAAGCGGAATGTGGCCTTCGCCCGCGAGCAGACCTGAAGTTGGATCAAGTCCAACCCATCCCGCGCCCGGGAGGTAGACCTCGGTCCAGGCATGAAGGTCGGTGAAATCGTTGGAGGGTCCGGCGGGGCCATCGAGCGGCTTCAGGTCCGGGACTAGTTGAATCAGATAGCCGGAAACAAAACGTGCGCCCAGGCCCAGATTGCGCAGGATCTGCACCAACAGCCACGCCGAGTCACGGCAAGAACCACTACGCAGCGCGAGGGTCTGTTCGCAGGTTTGTACTCCAGGTTCGGTGCGAATCACATAGCTGATTTCGTTCCGCAGCCGCTGGTTCAAGGACATCAGGAAATCGATGGTGCGAACCGATTCTCTAGGTACATCCGCGAGCCAACGCTGCAGGGATGGCGTCAGGGGCTCGGACTCTAGAAATGGACGCAGGTCGCGAGCAGTGGCTTCGTCGTAGCGAAACGGGAACTTCTCGGCGTACGGCTCCAGAAAGAAGTCGAACGGATTGAAGATCGCCATCTCGGCTACCAAATCCACTTCCACCATGAATTCGGTAGTCGATTCCGGGAAAACCAGACGCGCCAGATAGTTGGATTGCGGGTCCTGTTGCCAGTTCAGGAAGTGGTTCTTGGGATGAATTTTGAGCGAATAGGACAGGATCGCGGTGCGGCAGTGGGGCGCCGGCCGCAGGCGAACGATTTGCGGTCCGAGGTTTACGAGACGGTCGTATAGATACTGAGTTTTGTGGTTCAGTGCGATTTGAATCGCCATAGGTCGCGGTGGTTTCCTTGCGGTTAGCTCACGAACTTTTCGCAACGCGGCGACAACGGGAGGTTCGTGAATCGAAGTGTAACACGCCGTTCTATGGGACCTTGAACCGGGGCGCGCCCGTCGAGCGGTCGCGTGTCACGTCTGCTGCTCACCGAACTTCCCAGAGGCGGATTTCGGGAAAGCGATGAATTGTTTCTAGGGTAGGCCGTTAGATCGAGCGAGCTGCAATTGTGGATAATAGCATCCATGAGCGCAAGAGCACCGGCCGAACTAGTTCATGAATGGTTTGAACGCGTATGGAATCAAGCCGACGAGTCAGCGATCGATGATCTTTTATCACCGACAGGTATACTACACGGTCTTCCCGGAGGTGAAATTAAGGGCCCGGCCGGCTTCAAGCCGTTTGCCCGGAGCTTCAGGTCCGCCTTTCCGGATATCAACATCGCCATCAGACGGTGCGTCACTCAAGGCGATTTCTGTGCGGCTCACTGCGAGGTCACAGGGACTCACACGGGCGATGGGCTTGGGGTCAAGCCTACCCAGCGGAGAGTGAGCATCGAAGGCATGGCGATTGTGCGGGCGGCGGACGATCAGATTCAAGAGGCATGGAACTCGTTTGATTTCCTGTCGCTTTACCAGCAGCTTGAACTGGTGCCGCGAACCATCGGGGGGCGGTGACCGTTGGCCGAGATCTGGACCACCGGGTAAGATGGGCTTCTAAGGCTCGGCGTCCGTCACGGCGGTGAGAGGCGACCGTCCGGGAGATCTAGACATTCGATCAGCAATCTTTAGTTTAGGGACCAAAACTACCAGTACAAACGCCAACCTAATGCGATATCTGACGTCCACTGTAACGAGCGAAGAGCGCGCTATTCTGAGGTGTAATGTTGGAAAGAGGGGAGACTGTCGTGATATTCGAACCGAGTCCGCGGATGCGGCCACTCTCCAGAGCAGACGACGACCAGACTGCGATGATGGAGTCGGCACGTCTTCCTGCCGGGCCCGTTCCATCCAGGACGGATGAGAAATATCAGTAGCCGTTCCACGTCATCTATCAGCTTCGGAGTTTGGCGCCGGGTGGTAAACAGTCCCGCAAGGAATGGCCTGACAACTCGCCCGTCCTTCCCGGCTAATTCAATCAGACGATCCTTTGAGCGACACATCAGACGCCCCCTTACTGTCTGACGCGCCGCCTTGCCGATATACAGAATGGCGCGCCCGTTCTTCTTTCGAAACATGTAAAGGGCGCGGGTGGCCTGAATCGTAAGCTCGTCCGGAATTCGCCAGTACAGCTCAACCTCGTCCGTTGGCGCGCGCCGGTATTTTAACGCCGACATTCTCCAAAACTATACCGCAGACTGATCGATCGATTTAGCTCTGGCTCTGGACGGCGGCTAGTGTGCGATGCTGGATTGGCGACAACCCGAGCTACCGGGGAGATCGTCGCCGAGGATAGCCGTCACATCGTCGGCGGTGAGACCGCTCGTTTCTCTGGCCCTGTCGTACCTACGTTTGATTTTGACGAATCCGGCCTTGAAATCGTTGCCGTACCGCCTTCTTTGCCTTTCGACAAGTTCGGCCAAATTGCTCCGATTCTTCCGGAGGGCCTATTTGCGGGTGGTCCATCTTGACGATTTGCCGACTCGGACTTCCGCCGTCCAGGGTCCCCAAGCGCGCACCCTCGGAGAAGGGGTCGGTTTCAGCGAACCTCGGCGGTTTGGATCCTGCGCAAATGCCCAACGTGAAACGCGAAGATTCTTCATTCGGGGAGGTATCCGGCGCGCCAGGCGCACCCCGTCGCGTTGGACGGGTCCAGGGAGCCCGCGGGAGTCCGCCCTACGTAAGAAGCACGCAACCCAACTGTGCTACCCTCAGTAGCAACGTGAAGTAACAACGTGAGAGCCGCTATCAGTGAGCCCTGATCTCCTGCAGATGCCGCTGCCCGGGCGGTTGACTTACAATGAGTTCGCTCCGGACGGAGTCACGCCCAGGCCATACTGGTCTGCCTTCATCGATGCACTTCAAAACCTTGCGCCCGACGAATTGGTTCACCGCTGGCAGCGCGCGGAACGCCGGATTCGGGAAAATGGCGTTACTTATAACGTTTATTCCGACCCGCAAGGTATCAAGCGGCCGCTGGGAATCGATCCCATCCCGCTACTGATCCCGCCCGAAGAATGGCGGTTTATCGAGAGCGGCATCATTCAGCGCGCGCAACTGCTCAACTTGCTGTTGGAGGACATCTATGGGCCGCGCGAACTCGTTCGTAACGGAGATCTTCCGGCAGCGCTGCTCTTTGCGAATCCGTCGTTTCTCCGGCCCTTGACGGGACTGGCCACGCCCCAGCATTGCCAACTTCACCTGTTGGGAGTGGATTTGGCGCGCTCGCCGGACGGCCGCTGGTGGGTATTGGCGGACCGCACGCAATCGCCTTCGGGAACGGGGTACGCGCTGCAGAATCGTACCATCGTCGCGGACGTTTTGCCGGAAGCCTTCCGTTCGGCCAACGTTACGCGCCTGGCTTCGTTCTTCCGCGCCCAGCGTGAGGCGCTGCTCGGTCTGGCGAAGTGCGATCATCCCCGCGCGGTCCTGCTGACGCCTGGGCCGTATAACGAGACCTACTTCGAGCATTCGTACCTGGCCCGGTATCTCGGATTCACTCTGGTGGAGGGGCCCGACCTGACGGTCCGCGAGCGGCGAGTCTACCTGAAAACGGTGGAAGGCCTGCAACCAGTCGACGTGATTCTGCGCCGCGTGGACGATGACTTCTGCGATCCGGTGGAACTGCGCGGCGATTCGTTCCTGGGCGTAGCGGGTTTGGTGGACGCTGTCAACGCCGGGAACGTGGTGGTAGCAAATGCGCTGGGGAGCGGCGTGGTGGAGACCGCGGCGATCATGCCGTTTCTGCCCGGCTTGTCGAGGAAGTTACTGGGCGAATCACTCAAGCTGCCGTCCGTAGCGACGTGGTGGTGCGGTCAGGACTACGCGCTCGATTGGGTACTGAATCACCTCGATACAATCGTGCTCAAGCCCGCGTTCCCGTCGCGCGGCATGGAGCCCATCTTCGGCGCCAACCTTTCGAAATCCGAAAAGGATAAAATCTGCGAACAAATACGATCACGCCCTTATGAATATGTTGCGCAGGAACAGGTGGCTCTCTCCACGGCGCCGGTTTGGGATCGAGGCCATCTCTACCCGCGAAGCCTGGTATTGCGCACGTATGTTCTGAACGCCGGTTCCGGTTGGGTTGCGATGCCGGGCGGCCTGGTACGCGTCGCCGACGTCGATGGCGAGGTGGTTTCGATGCAGCGGGGCGGCCGCAGCAAAGACGCCTGGGTTCTCAGTGACGGTCCTGTGGACACTTTTAGCATGCTGCGCCCCAGGAACCGGCCGGTTCAACTGCAGCACGCGCACGCCGCCCTTCCCAGCCGCGCGGCGGATCACCTGTTTTGGATGGGCAGGTACGCTGAGCGATCGGAGTTCACCGCCCGCCTTTTGCGATGCCTGATGCGCCGCGTTCGAGGAGCCAGCCCCACCGAATTGGCCTGCCTGTTCCGGCTGCACGGTTGTTTTGAATCTCCGCAGAGTACGCTGCCCAAGGATCGCCCGGCCAAGACAAGCGACTTGGAAGATGAACTGGTCTCCTTAATGTTCAGCGTGGAGCGGGCGGATAGTCTGGCCTTTAATCTGGCCGAACTCCACCGCGTGGGAGGGAATGTCCGGGAACGCCTCTCCGAGGATATGTCGCGGCTAGTCGGCGCCATGGGTGAATCCGCCCGCCGCGAAAGCTACATGGAATTTGTCGAGTATTCGGCCGTGCTGAGCGGATGTTTGGAGTTGCTGTCGGCGTTCTCCGGTATGGAGCGCGAAAATATTACCCGGGGACCGGGCTGGCTCTTCCTGAGTCTGGGCCGCCGGTTGGAGCGGGCGATGTACTCGGTAAGGCAACTGCGCGAATTGACCTTCGGGCTCGATGAAAAAAGCTGGCCTTTGCTCGAATATGTAAACCAGGTGGCCGATAGTTCGATGACCTACCGTTCCCGCTACTTCACCACTCTGCAGCCCCTCCCCGTGTTGGACGTCTTGATGGCGGATGAGAGCAATCCCCGGTCGTTGAATTTCCAAATGACGCATTTGGCCGATCTCCACAGCAGGTTGCCGCGCTACTCGGCGCCCGATCAGGAAGCAATCCGGCAAGCCGTGGGGTTGCTGAGGGGTTTGGATCTGGAGCGGCTGCAATTTCCGTTGCCCGGCGGTGAATGGCCGGCACAGGATCGCGCCGGGCAGTTGCAGATCGATCGCGTCCTTGGCTCGGTCCAGGAACTCCTCCCTGGGTGGGCTGCTAACATATCGCTTACGTACTTCGATCACGTGCACACGTACCCCATTAGCATAGGCGGATGACTTACCGAATCGTTCACAAAACGAAGTATAAGTACAAGACGCCCGTCTCGGTCGGGAATCATATCGCCTACCTGACTCCTCGCACTTCGCCGCATCACACTTGCAGATCGCATGAGTTGCTGATCACTCCAACTCCCGACGGCATCGGCGAGCGTCTGGACTATTTTGGAAATTCTGTCACTTTCTTTACGATTCGGGAACGGCATTACGAGTTGAAGATAGAAGCCCGCAGCGAGGTGGCGATCGACGATCAAGTTATGGCGTGGCCCGAACGGTCACCGGCTTGGGAAGAAGTGGTTCGGGCTTTGCCCCGCGATCTCAGCCCCGAAGGACTCAATGCCTACCAATTCGTTTTCGAATCGCCGCGTGTGCGGCCAGGCAAAGAGTTTGCCGGCTATGCGGCCGAATCTTTCTTGCCGGGACGTCCCATAGCCGAGGCTTTGCTTGACCTTACGGGGAGAATCTACAAGGATTTTCGTTTCGATTCCAAGGCAACCAATGTCCGCACCACGCCCGAGCAAGTGCTTCGCCTCAAGCGCGGGGTTTGTCAGGACTTTGCTCATTTGCAGGTGGCATGCTTACGATCGCTCGGCGTTCCGGCCAGATATGTCAGCGGGTATCTGCGAACCTATCCGCCGCCCGGACGCGCCAGGCTGATCGGCGCCGATGCTTCCCACGCCTGGGTATCCGCCTATTGCCCCGGCGCCGGCTGGTTGGATGTAGATCCCACTAATAATGTGGCCCCGACGCAGAGTCATGTGACGCTTTCCTGGGGACGGGATTACGGCGACGTGAGTCCAGTACGCGGCGTAATTCTAGGCGGGCGTGACCACAAAGTCGAGGTGGGCGTCGATATGGAGCCGATTTAGCCGGCTGGTCTTGCCGCCGGCACGGGGGCCCATTTTCGAATGGTTGGCGAAGAAAAAGCGCCAGCTTGTGAACGATTGAAAACCTGGTACGCCCGAGTGGATTCGAACCACCGACCTTTTGCTCCGGAGAGAAAAGCTCGATGTGTATGTTACTCATTCTACAGGTGGCCCAGCGCGGCTGTAAACGCGAATTGAGGGGTATTCAGCGCTAGTTGTGTACCCAGTTGTGTACTCGCTCCAATTCACATGAGAATCCAATTCATCCCATCCCGGCCCCAACGCTAACCCCACGTCTGATTGTCCCCGGCTGATGATTGTAACGTCCCTTTTTGCCCCCAGCGGATCCCTTCTTGGATTCGTAGCGTTGTTGCGGGCGGCATCGTTTGGAAGCCGTTGGAGCAGAACCCTCGGCTCAGACACAGAAATCAGGGACAGGTACCCTCTCACGAAATTCCGAGAATATCTGCCCGCCTGCGTTTGAAAGAAAAACGAGATCACTGACCTCGTTGATTTCGCCATCTCGGGGCCCCCAACACCCCGCCAGAGCCGAGCTTCGTTTTTTTCCAGCAGGAATCGGAATTCGTGGGCCTTGATAGGTCGTTCCCCTAAACTCCATTGGGGGCGCTGATGGGAAATGCAGCGAAAGCCGCGAAGGCACGATCCATTCGCAAGAGGTATCGATCATCGGGGCAACCAAACTTCCGAGAATTGCTGCCCTCCACCGGATTGGTCCGGCTGTCATCGGAATAGTGCTCGATCTCCAACGTGCCCAGTCGGCGACTTGATGCGGAAAGTGTGGTGCGGAGAGGGGGACTTGGTCTTCGGCTGGCTGTTGATAGTACGTAAGTTATTGATTCTACGTTATGCCAGAAGGACCAAAAGTGCCACAAACGCATGGCGTGGGCACAATCTGGGCACACGGACTTTCGTCCGGAGTTTTTTTCAAAGCATCCCCGGCGCTCACCACTCCAGCCTGATTTCGCGGCGACGCCGGCCGAGCAGCCTCGCGGCGGCAGCACGTTCTTCGGAGCCGCGCTGGTTCTCCCAGCTTGCAAGGCCAGGATTGTAACCCATGCGGGAAAGCTGGGAGAGCTTGGCATCGCCTTTGCTCCACTGGCCGGTATGATACCGGCTCGCAATGATCCAATACGCAGCGCATGTGAGAAATCGATCCACACTTCTACCAAAAGCTTGAGTTCTTCGGGTCGCTCTGTGGGATCACGCCATCCGGTCGGAGACTTGTGAAGAGGGGAGCGGCGGGCGGTAGGGACAAAGCTTTGGTTGGGAGACCGGGCTCAAACTGTCACCGTCCAGCTTGGGAAGTTAACCGGCGTTTGTCAATAAAAGACTTATGCGTCTAAGGCGTTGATACAAGGCAACCTAACTCACTGATTCCTCGTGGCCGTTCTTCACATCCGCCGTTAATGGAATAAATGGAATAATTGCGTTCGTGAATTGCCGCTGGCAGATCTGAACTACATTTCTAGCGAAAGCTGACGAGGCACGGACCAATACGTTCTCAATTAACCGCCCTCATGGCGCGGCATACTCTAATGGTGGGTAGAGTCGAGGAAAGGCACCGTGCCAAATGGCCCGTTTCCCCTCCCCGCTCATCAAGCCGGACGTGCCGATTTCCAGCATCCTCTTTCCGACAGACTTCACACGACGCCCACGCAGGTCAGCGCCGAGCCATTCGCATCCGGTGGACGCCTAGCGAACCGAGCACCGCAGTGATCGGAAAACTGAGTACTGCCTTTGGATGAGGTGGCCTTGTGCCGACGCCGAAGAAAGTGCCTGATACGATCCTAAACGTAGAGATTCACTCCCTGATACGCCTTCGCCACCGTTGCCATAGCGGAAGTAGTTTTGCCAACCAACCAACCAACTTCGCGTTGAGTTGATCGCGCACGTCCTCCCACGGGACACACAGACTGGGACGCAACAGATCGTGAACACTTTGCCGAGGGATCTGGAAATCGGTCGCGTGTGGTCGCGTCATGGACCAACCAGCTTGGCAGGCACTTGGCCGAGAAACTCCAGTGCCGTTCGGCGCTCCACTCCCGGCGGTATCGTGCCCCACTTCGAGCGGAATGCGCCAAGCAAAGACGAGATGATTTGAAAACAAATGATGCTGCTTGTCTTCTCTTAGCAGAAACCTCTTGAATGAACTGGGCACTTCGGACATGATACGAATAACCAGCGTCGCTTCGCCCCGACTCTGCCTCCCTCAGTGGAATACGCCCACGGGCAGAGAGTCTCGAAATTATACGGGAAAATTTTGCAGGTCGGGTCGATCAAGTAGTGTCTGATCGCGCTTGGCCCGTCCATGGCGGCGCCAGTACCCTTGGGTTGCATCGCGGAACCGAAGGCGAAGCCCGGCCGAGTACTTTGTCATTATTCGTTCACATCCTAAATGGTTTCCGACATTTCGGCAAACGCATGTGAGCCTTCGCCAGTTGGACGCTGCTGTTAACGTTTGCCAGATCACACTTTGGCCTAGGTCTGTGACCGCCTAAATAATTGGTAAAAACCATTTTTATGTAGAATTGTTTTGGCCCATACTGTTG
>Ga0302325_10036379_pt1 | contig 10036 bp, 11 predicted proteins | sample Palsa_T0_2_FD_201948 | JGI IMG/M metagenome (GOLD analysis project Ga0302325, IMG submission 201948) | Peat permafrost microbial communities from Stordalen Mire near Abisko, Sweden - Palsa_T0_2 | ecosystem: Environmental > Terrestrial > Soil > Palsa > Peat permafrost | place: Sweden: Abisko... | reverse complement strand
CCGAACAGGAACGCCTCGGCGCGCTGGTAGGTCTGCGTGATGAACGTCCTGGTCTCCTCGTCACCCGCCCCCCGGGCCCATCCGCCGCGCTCGAATCCGTTCCTGCGGTCATCCGACGCGGCGCCGTTTCCCTGCATCACTCCATCGAGGGTGACCTGGGTCATGGTCGTCAGCTTCATGATCGCGGTTCCTTTGCCTTGGCGCCGCCCCCTGCGGGCGGCCTCACCCCTGCTACGAACACCACCGACTCGATCCGACACCGCCTCCCGGCTTTCTTTGAAGTATTTTCCGGGACGCCGGTCGTCAGCGATCCGACGGCACGACGGCTCCGCGGCGACGGCGCTCCACTTCCTTGAGCGCGCCCAGCGCGGACGAGCTCGTGGACCAGATCGATCGCGAAGATCCTGATTCCAGAGTGACAGGTAGCTACACATATGACGGAAATGGGTCACGCAGGGGGCTAGCACGGCAGTCGCCAGTTGGGCTCTGAGCTGCCGGGACGCGGGGGCCGTGGGAGATCCGGTGAAATGAGGCGAAGGCAGCCTGTTGCTCACGGTGCGTGGCTGCGGTTGCCTTAGTTTTGCGCGTGCCCAAGGATGCGTTCAATGTCCCATGCGTGATGGTAGGCGTCGTGCGCGTTATTAACTGCGACGTCCTCCGCGCGCTGGGCGCCCCTGGTAGCGTGCCGCAGGACCACGCCGTCGTCCAGGGCCGCAGTGACCGACTCCGACCACGCGACGGCCGCGCGTTCCAGGGACCAGAGGGCCGCCGCCGGGGCGATCTCGTTGTAATGGCGAGCCTGCGCGATGAGGTCCGGATCGTAGCCGGGCACGTCGACCGCCCCGGACAGCCGTGCACCGGCAAGCCGCTCAGCCCAGTTCCGTAGATTGTCGGTCACATGGCTGACGTACGCAGCCGGGTTCCACGCCAGGTCGCGGTGACGCTCATGCCCCGTGCGTCCTTTGAGCAACTCGCGACAGCGGGCCGGAAGCCCCTCCACGATCCCGATCGCCTCTCGCGGCGTCAGCGACCAGTCGAAACCGCAGCCGCCACACGGATCGCCATACAGGTCTGCGCCCCATTTCTCCATGGGCTTGAACCCTACCGGGGGACGCAGAACGTAAGTGCCCGCTATGCAACTTTGTTCATCGTGCAATCTTGCTCAGTGCGCAAAGTTCGCTTAAGGTGGTGTGATGGACGACGCCACCATTAAGCAGACTGCGGGTCCGGGTCTGCGGGAGCGCAAGAAGCTGGAGACCAAGCAGGCGCTGGCGTGGGCTGCGGTGCAGCTCGCGGTCGAGCGCGGTCTGGAGAACGTCCGGGTGGAGGACATTACCGACCGGGTGAACGTCTCCCGGCGGACCTTCACCAACTACTTCTCCAGCAAGGAAGAGGCGATCGCCTCGCTGAACGCCGATCGCGCCGCCCGGGCCGCCGAGGCCCTGCGGGAACGCCCGGCCGGCGAGCCGCTGGCCGACGCCCTCGCCGAGGCGTTCGCCGCCCAGTACCAGGCCGCCGCCGCCGGAATGGACCGGGAGCGCATCGAGCCGGTCCGGATGATGATCTCCTCGCCCGCGCTGCGCGGGGAGTACCTGAAGACCCTGGTCCAGGCCGAAGGGCCGCTGGCCAAGGTGATCGCGGAACGGACCGGCGCCGACCCCCGGAGCGACCTGTACCCGCACGTGCTCGCGGCCGCGGTCATGGCTGCGTACCGGGCCGCGACCGGGCACTGGATGGAAAACGGGGCCGTCGGCTCCCTGCCGGACCTGATCCGCCAGGCCGTCCGGCAGGTCGCCGGGCCCCCAGCCGGCCGGACGCGATAGGGAGACGATCTGGCGCATGAGATGTCAGGTCCGATGAGCCGCGTTGAGTGGCTCAGGGAAGAGACCAACGCGAGCTGTGTCGAGCGGTCGTTCCTGATACACCGCAGCTCGGGGATCGCGCCGGGAGTGGTGTGGTCGCCCGGGACTCTCGCGGCGCCCCCGGCCTGATGACGGCAGCCGCGCGAGCCGTATCGGCGCCCGTGCTCTATCACGTCCAGTGGGACGATGCGATCTTCCCCCGTGCGGGGCAGTTCGAATTGTTCGATGCGCTTGCGTCCGCAGACAAGCGCCTGTCCGCAAGGTCAGGCCAGCACGCCGAGACCCATCCCGACGACGAGGCGGCATGGCAGGAGTTCATCAGGATGAGAGCTAACCAGTGACTTTGGCGCCCGCACGGCTGAACCGGGCGGAAGGCTTTACTGTGCCTGTATGGCGTGGAGTTTCTCGGGGACATTCCTGGACGGTCATTCAGGCGACCGAATGGTTGCAGGAACGGGTGAGCCGGAAGAACTGCCCGGCAGGTATGCGCTGGCCGGACTCGTCGACGCGCACGCGCACCCGACTGTCGCGGTTGACGAGCAGGGTCCGTACCTGAGCGACCACAGCTACGGCACAGCGCGCCTGACGGACTATGCCGCCAGCGGGGTCACCGTGATCCGCGATGCCGGGGGCCGCAGCCAGGTCACCCTGGGTTTCGCCGGCACCGCGGCAACCGGGCATCCCGTCGTAGCCGCCGCCGGCCGGTTCCTCGCTCCGGCGAACCGGTACTTTCCCCGGATGTACTCCCCCGTCGCGCCGGACGAACTCGCCGCAGCCGTCCGGGCCGAGGTGGCGGCCGGGGCGACCTGGGTGAAGATCATTGGCGATTTCCCGGAATGGGGCAAAGACGGCCCGGTGCCGGAGTCGATGGCGGCGACATACGATCTCAGTACGCTCCGGCAGGCGGTCGACGCTGCCCATTCCGCCGGGGCCAGGGTCGCGGTGCATAGCAACCTTCCGGAATCTGGAGTGGTAGGGATCGGCGCCGATTCGATCGAGCACGGCAGGGCACTCAGCCACGCTGAGCTTGAGGCGCTCGGCGCACGCGGCGGGGCCTGGACGCCGACGCTCTGCGCTGTGCTACGGAACCGCCACTCCCCCGATCCCGCAGTCCGCAGCAGGCTGGGCGAACAGCGCGAGCGACTCCGCGACTGCCTCCCGTATGCCGCCTCCCACGGGGTTCGGGTGCTGGCCGGCACCGATGTCGCCGGGACGATCACGGACGAGATCGCTCTCCTGGCCGATCACGGCCTTAGCGTCGGGCAGGCGATCGCCGCGGCTGGCTCACTCGCGCGTGATTTTCTCGGCGTCCACCCGGAAGGCGACATCGTGACCTACGACGCAGATCCGCGAGAGGACCCGGGTGTGCTGGCTAGTCCCGCCGCCGTCGTGGTCCGCGGGGTGCGTGTGCGATGACGCCGGGTGCGTGCCCCCCGCCGGGGCTGGCGGCTGCGGTACCTTCGTCAGGTGGATAGCGGTGAGCTGGCGCACCTGCGCCGCGCGCGGGACCTGCTGGACCGCGAGTATGCCAAGCCGCTGAACGTCCCAGCGATGGCCCGCGCTGCCCTGATGTCACCGTCGCATTTCTCCCGGCAGTTCCGCGCGGCCTACGGCGAGACGCCGTACGGTTACCTGCAGACCCGCCGCGTCGAGCGGGCGATGGCGCTGCTGCGCCGCGGCGACCTGCCGGTGACCGACGTCTGCCTGGCGGTGGGCTTCACCTCGCTCGGCTCGTTCAGCTCCACGTTCACCAAGTTGGTCGGCGAGCCGCCCAGCGCCTACCGGGCTCGCGATCATTCCCGCTTCATCCCGGTCCCGCCGTGCGTCGTGCGCGCCTGGACCCGGCCGAGCAGGAATGGAGAAGCGCGCCGGGCGGTCCGTGCGTAGGGTCACTGGCATGACTCTCTCGATCACCCACACACCGGTGTACTGCCTGGACCTCGACGAGTCCCTGGCGTTCTACACCGAACGGCTAGGCTTCGAGGTCCGCGAAGATGTTCCGATGGGCCCGGAAATGCGCTGGCTAACCCTCGCCGCCCCCGGCGACACCCATGAACTGCTCCTGGCCGCGGTCGACCACCACATTCCCCCCGTCGACCGGGCCGCCATGCGTGAGCTCGTGGCCAAGGGCGACCTGGCGGTCTTCATCCAGGTAGACAACCTTGACAAGGTGTTCGAATCACTGCGCGCCGCGGGCACCGAGATCCTCCAGGAGCCGATCGACCAGCCCTACGGTGTCCGCGACGCCGGCGTCCGCGACCCCAGCGGCAATCACCTGCGGCTGAGCCAGCCGCTGGCCGGCCAGGCGTAAGGAGGGCAAGGCTCAGCGGGCCTGGGCGAGCACCGTGTCTATCGTCTCCATGATCGAGATGGTCTCGTCCAGCGGCATCAGCGGGCTCTCCAGGTCACCGGCGGCCAGCCGGCGCGCGACCTCGTCGGCCTCGTACAGCATGCCGCGGCCCTCGTGCTCCGGCTCGACGCGGACGGGGTCGCCCTTCCTGGGGATGAGGGTCACGGCCACGGGAGCGTAGAAGTCGCCCTCGATCTCGATCCTCGCGTCGGTGCCGACGATGGCCGCCCGCGTCGGGCTCTTGGCGCGCAGCGTGCACGTCAGCACCGCCTGGGCGCCGGTGTCGTAGCCGAACAGCATGGATGTCTGCGCGTCCACGCCGGTGAAGGCCGGGTCGCTCATGGACACGATCCGGCTCGGGGCACCCAGGACCATGGACGCGAACGAGACCGGGTAGATACCGAGGTCAAGCAGCGCGCCGCCGCCCAGTTCCGGTGCGAACAGCCGGAACCCGGCGTCCTCGGCGAACCACTGACCGTGGTCCGCGGTCACGGTGACGAGTTCGCCGAGCGCGCCCTGGGCGAGCCAGTCCCTGATCACGGCCACGTGCGGCAGGAACCGGGTCCACATCGCCTCCATGGCGAACAGGCCGCGCTCCCTGGCCACCGCGACGATGTCGCGGGCCTCGGCGGCGTTCATCGTGAACGGCTTCTCGACCAGCACGTGCTTGCCCGCCCGCAGCGCCATGAGCGCGTTGCCGTGGTGCATCGGGTGCGGCGTGGCCACGTAGATCACGTCGACGTCCGGATCGGCGACGAGTGAGTCGTAGCTGGCGTGCCGGTTCGCGATGCCGAAGGTGCCGGCGAACCGGTCCGCGGATTCCTGGCTGCGCGATCCCACCGCGACGGCAACACCGGAACCGGTCAGCTGGAGATCATTGACGAACGAGCTCGCGATCCCGCCCGTTCCGAGGATTCCCCACCGCACAGGGCTGTCCGCCACGTCTTCGTCCTTCCGCCGGCCGGTATCGGTGATCAGTTTATTGAGGCCAGCGAACGTCGAAATCGGGGCGGCGCGCTTTACCCCGGAGCCGGGCCTGTTCCGTGGGTCTGGCCGGCGGCACCCTGCGGAACGGGCCCTGACGCCGCTACCGCAGGGCGAGGTGCCGGCGGAAGAAAAGCTCGGAGCTCTCAACCTCGAACCTCGGCAAGGCCTGGTGCCGGCCGGGATTGGCGCGCAAAGTCTTTTCCTGCGAGGCGAAGGCGTCAAACAGCGCGAAGCACGAATCGCGCGGGAAAACCTCATCGTCCCACTGCATAGCGAACTCGACAGGAACGGTGATCTGAGCCGCCGCCGCGGCCAGGGTCTCGTGGCCCACCAGGCCGAAACCCGCGGCGGCGATCCTCGCGTCGGCGGCGACGAACGGGATGCCGATCGCGCTGGCCATCGACACGCCCCAGAAGCCCACCGGTCCCCCGGCGTGACCGGCGTCCTGCAGGGCATCAAGCACCGCCCGCCACTCGGGGACGGCGCGTGCTGAGATCTCGGAGTTGTACCGCTCGATCAGCGGGCCGGCCGGCTCGCCCGCCGCCATGCGCTGCCGCACGGCGGCCACGTGCTGTTCGTCCTGCTCAGTCTTGGGCCGGTCGCCGTGCCCAGGGGCGTCGACGGCCGCCGCGGCGAAGCCGCAGGTCATGACGAAGCGGCGGGCGCGGGCTACCACGCCAGGGGCCTTCTTGTGCTGGCCGCCGCCATGGCCAAGCAGGACCAGCGGACGGGGACCGGAGGCGCCAGCGGGTGCCCAGAGCACGCCGTGGATGTCGCCGAGGATGAAGAGATGTTCCGAGACGCCGTCTGCGGTCGTCTGCGAGGTGGAGTGCACGGGCTCGTTGCCTTTCGGGTTGCCTCAGGCACCCCTCCGCCACCTGTGTCAGATGAGCCCGACAACTGCGGAAGGTAGGAGCGCCCAGCCGGATACAGCGGAAATGGGTCTCACCTCCCTGGAAGTAGGTCGCGTTCCGGTGACAGTACCGGACAGCCCAGTGCGCCGTCCAGGGCGTTTTCTCCGGGCCTGGCTCACCGCGCGGAAGGTGCTGAAACGGCCGGCAGGGCGGCGAAGGCGCGTATGCCGGAGACGAAGATCAGGCCGCCGGCGACGATGAAGATCAGGCTGACCGAGTTGAGGGTCACGCCCGCGAACGACGCGCGGAAGCTCCGCAGAACGGTGCTCGTCAGCCAGCCGGAGATGACCACCGAGAGCATCGACGCGAACTGGTTGACAGGATTGAATACTGCCATCACCCGCCCCAGATACTCGCGCGGTGCCGCATCTAGGAGCAGCGGCGCCACTGCCGTGTTCAGCATGGCGATCGGCATGGCGTAGATCGCGAGCAGCAGGAGAGCGGCGGGGATGCTGCGCTGCAGCGCGTAGCTAGCTGCCAGGACGCCGGTGGCCAGCAAGCCAGACCAGGTGAGGGCGCGGGCACCGATCCACCGCACCAGCCGGCCGGCCGCTAGCGCGCCGACGATGAAGCCCACCCCCATCGTGGTCTCCGCGAGGCCGAACAACTGAGACGACGCGTGCAGGTCGCGCGTCACGAAGAACACGTTCAGCGTGGTGATCGCACCGGTGCCGAACTGGCAGATCATCGTCACCGTCAGGAGCGTGACCAGGAAGCGGTTACGCGCGAAGAGCCGCAGGCCGACGGCGAACTCACCGTGCAGGCTGCTCGTGCGGGCTACCCGAGGCGCTAGCGGGCGGCTCTCAGGCCCCAGCCGCAGGAAACGGATGGCCAGGTAAGACACGACATAGGAAGCGGCGTTAGCGGCCAGCGCCCACTGCAGGCCGACCGTGAACAGCAACGGGGCCGCGATGGGCGGCCCGATGATCCCGGCTGCCGACGTGGTGGCCTCGGCCAGGCCTGCCGCCCGAGCCCGGTCGGCCTCGCCCTGGACGATGTCGCCGGTCGTCGCGAACCTGGCGAGGCTGAAAAACTGGCCGGCCGCGGTCAGCACGAACACGACCAGGTACACGGCGGCGAGCCATAGCCCGACAGGGAGGTCGCGGAGCGGGACGAACGATAGCCCGAACAGGCCCGCGACCATCGCCCCGCGGATCACCTCGGTCCTCATCATGGTCGACTTCCGGTTCCACCGGTCCACGAAAACCCCGGCGACCGGCCCGACGAGGGCGAACGCGGCGGTCGCGGCGACCAGGATCCCGCTGACCGCGGCGGGCGCCCAGGACCGGCCGCTCGCCAGGACCTGCGACACCCACAGCACGAGGGTCGTGGCGAAGACGCTGTCCCCAACCGAGGACACCGCCTGGCCGTACCACAGCCTGGTGTAATTGCGGTTAATAAGCGGACGCCGCAGCGACGGCACACGTGTTTTGTGATTGTTGTTGTCAATGTAGCGTGGCGCGTGCTTTTCCTGTACTGACACCATTGCTATGACACCTGGAGCCGATCGGCCTGACGTGGTGCCATCATTTTTTTGATCTTTCCGAAGACAAATGTTTCTCGGATATGGCGAACAGGCCGCGACGATATCGAGTTGCTTATTCTGTAGCTCGGGGCACGAGAAGTCCACCGAGTAACATCGGTATCATCCGGCAGTTTGGCAAGAACCGCGTGGGTATGTCGTTACTGTCACGTTATTGGCGGAGTAGTCGGTAAATCTCGCGTTTCCCGAAATTGCTCACCGGGGCGCGAGAACGGCCTACGGCCGTCCGGACGTTCGCTGGCTGCCGTTCCCGCCGAACTCCTCGGTTCTTACTCCGCCGAGAAATGCGTGCCAGGCGCCTGGGCGGAACTGAAGTACTGGCCCGGCTGAGTCCCGGCTATTGCGGACCCCGATCCGGTCGCCTGGCAGGTTCGCCACCTCGACGCAGTTGCCATTCGCGTAGCTCAGCGAGCTCTTAATCCAGCGGTAGCCTGAACTCTGCCGTTCCTGCGGGCCCCTGAGCGGAACGCTTTTCACGTGTCCCCTTCACCGATCTTGCTGCTTCTCGAATGTGTGCCTAGCGGGGAACGACGTGGGCAGGTCGCCGTCAAGCGCGAGCGTGAAGTAGGCGACCCTGCCTGCCGGGGTGCCGAATGAGCCCCATTCGGTCGCCAGGGTGGCGACGAGCGCCAGCCCGTGGCTGGGCGCCGTCACGGCAGGTTCGCCTGCCGGCGACGGCGAGGTGCCAAAGCAGTCAACGCGCAGGTGACCGGAGCCGCACCTGATGGCAAGCGTGATAGCTTGGCCATTCCCGTGCATAATGGCACTGGTCACCAGGTCACTGGTGAGCAGGACCGCGATGTCGGGATCGACCCGGACCCGCCAGGCACCGATGACCGCGCGGACCTGGCGTCGGGCTTCGGCCGCCGCGGCCGGTTCCCTGGTCAGCCGGACACGGTGCTGGTGCAGTTCGGTCGGACGTGGCGGTGCCATCATGTCGATCCGCTCCTCGGCTGACGTGCAGGTGCTCATTGCACGACAAATGGTGCTGCAATTTGCACTGCAAGACATCGGTCAGCTGACGGATATTGAACCGCGGCCTGTCGCTAGACTGCCGCCCCATGACCGAACTAGACGAGCAGGGACGCCCGGAACCTCCGCTGGCGGCCGATGAGGCCGCGACCTTGCTGGGCTTCCTCGATTTTCACCGGGCGACGCTGGAGTGGAAGTGCGCGGGCCTGGACGCGGCCGGGCTGAACGCGACGCTCGGCGTCTCGCCGATGACGCTGGGCGGGATGCTCAAGCACCTGGCCCTGGTCGAGGTCCACTGGTTCTCCACCGTGTTCCACGGGCGTGACGACATACCCCCGTGGAACACGGTGGACTGGGAAGCGGACCGTGACTGGGACTGGCACTCCGCCGCCGATGACACTCCCGAAGAGCTCCTGACGCTCTGGCAGGAGTCCGTGGCCCTGTCCCGCGCGCTGGTCGCGGAGGCGCTGGCGGGCGCCGGCCTGGAGCAGCTCAGCCGCCGCACCTGGCCGGACGGCCGGTCGCCTAACTTGCGATGGATCCTGGTCCACATGATCGAGGAGTACTCGCGGCACAACGGCCATGCCGACCTCATCAGGGAGTCGGTCGACGGGCAGACCGGGGAGTAGCCGCCGCTACCCAGCGGACGCGCCGAGGCGGGTCAGTTCCGCGGCGGAGAGCCTCAGCGCGCCTGCGGCCACGTTGGCGCTCAGGTGATCCGGATTGCCGGTGCCCGGGATGGCCAGCACATGCGGGCCTTGCTGCAGCGTCCACGCCAGCCGGACCTGGGCGGCGCTCGCGCCGTGCGCCTGCGCCACCGCGAGCACGTCGCTGTCGTCGGCGGAACCGGCACCCGCTTCGCGCCCCCGGCCCGCGATGGCGAAGAACGGCACGTACGCCACGCCCTGCTCACCGCAGGACCTTAGGAACGCCTGCTCCTCGGCCGGCGCGCCGGTGCCGTAGGAGTTCTGCACGCAGACCACCGGTGCGATGGCCCGGGCTTCGGCCAGGTGGGCGGGCGTGACGTTGGAGATACCGAGGTTCCTGATCAGCCCGGCGTCGCGCAGCCCGGCCAGCACACCGAAATGCTCGGCCAGCGAGCCGACGGCCGTCCGCCGCGGCAGCCGCAGGTTGACCACATCCAGGTGGTCGCGGCCTAGCTGGCGCAGGTTCTCCTCCACCTGGCCCCGCAGCTGCTGAGGTGTCGCCCACAGCCATTCACCCGACGGGTCCCGGCCCGGCCAGACTTTCGTCGTGATCACCAGGTCGTCCGGGTACGGCGCCAGTGCCCGGTTGATGAGCTCGTTAGCCGAGCGCAGCGCCGAGAAGTAGAACGCGGCGGTGTCGATGTGGTTGACGCCGAGCTCGAGCGCACGGCGCAGTACGGTGACCGCGCGGTCGCGGTCGC
>Ga0302325_10036378_pt1 | contig 10036 bp, 5 predicted proteins | sample Palsa_T0_2_FD_201948 | JGI IMG/M metagenome (GOLD analysis project Ga0302325, IMG submission 201948) | Peat permafrost microbial communities from Stordalen Mire near Abisko, Sweden - Palsa_T0_2 | ecosystem: Environmental > Terrestrial > Soil > Palsa > Peat permafrost | place: Sweden: Abisko... | reverse complement strand
CGCTTACCGATTCTGTTGAGCGCGTTTCTTGCCCGGTCGGTCACCCGGCCGTTGAGATCGCCGTTGGCGTCGCGGTCGAAGGTTCCACCGGGCGGATTGGGCGTGTTCCGGTTGATGTCCGCCATCTCGAGGGCCTTGCTGTTGTAGAACGACGTGTGGCCGCCGCGATGCTCGACCACAACCGGGAGATCCTTCGATACCTGGTCGAGGTCGTGAAGGTTCAACTGGCGATTGTCCTTCACCTTGGTGTCGTCGAAAAAATACCCTTCTACCCAGACGCCGGGCGGGGTCTCGCGGGCTTTCGCGCGCAATTTGTCCACGATGCTGGAGATGGTCACGAACTCCACCACGTAGGGGTTGCCGACGATTACGTCGTAGAGCAATGTATTGCCGGGCGCGTGATTGTGGCAGTCGATGAACCCGGGCACGATCGTCATCTGCCGGGCGTCGAACGTCTGCGTCCCCTTGCCGATGAGCGCCTTGACGTCTGTATTGCTCCCCACGGCCCCGAAGCGGCCGGATTTGACCGCGAACGCTTCAGCCTTGGGCGCGCGGGAATCGACCGTGTAGACTTTGGCGTTGAAGACTACCAGATCGGCGTCCTGCGCGTCGGCTGCCGCGGGCCGTGGCGCGCCGACAATACCGGCTAGGCCAGCTCCGGTGAGGCTGATGAATCCTCTACGGCTGAGGCGTCGTTTTGTCATGCACGTTGAATAATTTTACCCCACTCCAGCAAATTGGTAGGGTATGCTTTAGCTTGCCCATCACCGTCGTGCCGCGAAGCGGCGCGCGGCAAGCTTCGCGCTACCTATTGTTATCATCGGAGAGCAATCCCCTTTTGAGGAATCGTTGGAGGCCGGCTGAGAACCGCCAGCTATGTTCGCTGATCTGCTTCAAACCTTGTTGCCCGATCTGTCGAGTTATAACGAGCTTGCGGAGGATGGAGTCAATCCCCGGCCGCACTGGTCGGCCTTCGTCGACTCGCTGCAGGCAGTGGGCTCGGATGAGCTGGCGCATCGCTGGGAGCACGCGGAACGCCGCATCCGGGAAAATGGCGTCACTTACAACATCTATACCGACCCCCAAGGCGCGAACCGGCCGCTGGCAATCGATCCGATCCCGCTTCTAATCGCGCCGGAAGAGTGGCGTTTCATCGAGGCCGGCATTGTCCAGCGAGCTCATCTGCTCAATCTGTTGCTTGAGGATATCTATGGTCTGCGCCGGCTGATCACCAACGGGGACATCCCGGCCGCGCTGCTGTTTGCGAATCCGGCGTTTCTGAGGCCACTGACTGGGGTGAAGGTTCCGAAGCATTCCTATCTGCATCTGCTGGCAGTGGACCTGGCGCGGTCGCCAGACGGCCGCTGGTGGGTACTCGCGGACCGCACGCAATCGCCTTCGGGAAGCGGATATGCGCTCGAAAACCGGACCATAGTCTCGGATGTTCTGCCGGATGCGTTTCGCACGTCGAACGTCAGGCGTCTGGCGTCCTTTTTTCGGACGCAACGCGAGGTGCTGCTGGGGTTGGCGCCCTCCGATCATCCGCGAGTGGTGCTGCTGACTCCAGGCCCATTCAACGAGACTTACTTCGAGCATTCCTATCTGGCCAGGTATCTCGGCTTCACCCTGGCTGTGGGAGCCGATCTGACGGTTCGCGACCGCCGGGTGTTCCTGAAAACCGTGGAAGGCTTGCAACCGGTGGACGTAATCCTCCGCCGCGTGGACGATAGCTTCTGCGACCCTCTCGATCTCCGCGGCGATTCGTTCCTGGGAGTTGCCGGATTGGTGGACGCCGTCAGCGCCGGAAACGCCGTCGTGGCAAATGCGCTCGGAAGCGGCGTCATCGAGACCGCCGCCATCATGCCGTTTCTTCCGGGCCTTGCCAGGAAATTGTTGGGAGAGCCGCTCAAATTGCCTTCCGTCGCCACATGGTGGTGCGGCGAGGAATACGCGCTGGATTGGGTGCTGAAACATTTAGATGAGGTGGTGGTGAAACCGGCATTCCCCTTGCGTGGCATGGAGCCGGTGTTTGGCGCCAACCTGGCAAAAGCGGAAAAGCAGAAGATCGGCGATCAGTTGCGGGCGCGTCCCTACGAATACGTGGCGCAGGAGCAGGTGGCTCTCTCCACGGCCCCGGTGTGGGACCATGGCCGCCTCTACGCGCGGAGTCTGGTGCTGCGGACTTATGTTCTGAACACCGGCTCCGGTTGGCTCGCGATGCCGGGTGGCCTGGTACGCGTGGCCGGAGCCGACGGACAGGTGGTTTCCATGCAGCGCGGCGGCCGCAGCAAGGACGCCTGGGTTCTTGGGGACGGACCAGTGGATACCTTCAGCATGCTGCGTCCGCGTAACCAGCCGGTCCAATTGCAGCACGCGCCCGTGGACCTGCCTAGCCGCGCCGCCGACCATCTTTTCTGGCTCGGCCGTTATGCCGAGCGGGCGGAATCCATCGCGCGCCTGCTGCGCTGCCTGATGTCCCGCGTCAGGCGATCGAGCGGGGCCGAGCTAACCTGCTTGTTTCGCCTGCACAATTGTTTCGATTCTCCGCACAGCATTCTGCCCAAAGATCGCCGGCCCACGGCGCGCGATCTGGAGGAGGAGCTGATCTCGCTGATGTCGAACGCCGAGCGGCCCGACAGCCTCGCGTCGACGCTGGCCGAAGTCCAGCGCGTCGGTGGCAACCTTCGTGAGCGCCTGTCTGCGGACATGTCGCGGCTGGTGGTAGCGCTTGCCCAAGCCAGCGATACCGAAAAGTACATGCTGTTTGTCGAGTATTCGGCGGTACTCGGCGGGTGTCTCGAGCTGCTCTCGGCATTTTCCGGAATGGAGCGTGAAAACATCACTCGTGGACCGGGCTGGCTGTTCATGAGTCTAGGCCGCAGACTGGAACGGGCGATGTATTCGGTGAGGCAGCTTCGGGAGGTGACTGCGGGAATGGATGAGGAAAGTTGGCCCCTGCTCGAATACTTACTGGAAGTCGCCGACAGTTCCATGACTTACCGCTCCCGCTACTTCACGACGCTGCAGCCGCTGGCGGTGCTGGACGTTTTGATGATGGATGAGACCAATCCCCGGTCGCTGAATTTCCAGGTGTCCCACCTGGTTGACTTATACCGGAAACTGGCGCGTCATGCGCCGGACGATCTGCAGGCCATCGAACACGCGATGACGCTGCTGCGCGGGCTGGATCTTGAAAAGCTCGATTTCTCGCTTCCCGGCAGCGGCAGGACCACCCCCAATTCCGAGGGACAACTGGAACTGGACCGTTTGCTGGGCTTTGTCCAGAATCTGCTGCCGTCGTGGGCGGACAACATTTCCCTCACTTACTTTAATCACGCGCGAACTTACCCGATCAGCATAGGCGGATGACTTACCAAATTGTTCATAAGACGACTTATACGTACAAGCAGCCGGTTTCTTTCGGGACTCATGTGGCGTACCTGATTCCCCGGTCTCAGCCGCATCACACTTGTATATCGCATGAGTTGTTGATAACTCCGACTCCCGCTTCGCTGCACGAGCGCCTGGATTACTTCGGCAATGCTTTCGCTTTTTTCACAATCCGCGAGCCGCATCAGGAACTGACCATTGAAGCCCGCAGCCGCGTTGCAGTCGACGGACCTCCGGTGACATGGCCGGAAACTGCGCCAGCGTGGGATGAGGTGGCGCGATCGCTGCCGTCGGATCTCAGCGAGGCGGGGCTTGATGCGTATCAGTTCGTGTTTGAGTCGCCCCGTGTTTCCCCAGGCGTCGCGTTCGCGGTCTACGCATCGCCATCCTTTCCGCCCGGCCGCCCGCTGACCGAGGCATTGCTGGATTTAACTGCCCGGATTTACAAAGATTTCCGGTTCGATTCCAAGGCTACAAATGTAAGGACGTCGCCGGAGGAAGTACTTCGCTCGCGGAAAGGCGTCTGTCAGGATTTTGCCCATTTGCAAGTCGCGTGCTTGCGATCATTGGGCGTCGCCGCCAGATATGTCAGCGGTTATATAAGGACCTACCCGCCTCCGGGGCGGCCCAGACTGGTCGGCGCGGATGCTTCGCACGCGTGGGTGTCGGTATACTGTCCCGGCGCCGGGTGGCTGGACCTCGATCCCACCAATAATCTGATTCCGTCCGAGAGCCATGTCAAGCTGGCGTGGGGCCGGGATTACGGCGATGTAAGTCCCGTGCGCGGCGTGATTCTGGGCGGTCGCGATCACAAACTGGAAGTAGGCGTAGATATGGAGCCGCTGGGCTAACGGCTAGTTCTCCAACCGCGGATTCGGTGCTGCCAAAAACCGCTTGCTGACGCGTGCGGCTCCGAACGGAGCCACGACCGTAAGGGAGTGGTTGTTGACGCGGTCACACTACTAGAAAGCTGACGTCGAGACCTGAACTCCAGCGTGGACCTGATCCGTAACCACCTCAAACTTCTTCAGATATGCCGTTCCGAAAGAAGTGGTGATCGCCACGTCGGCCGCGTCCCGGCCGGTCGCCATGAGAACCCGTCCGATCCTTGGCGCGTTATGGCGCGCGTCAAAAGTCCACCAACGATCTTCCAGGTACACTTCGAACCATGCGCTGAAATCCATCGGCGACGGAACCGGCGGGACGCCGATATCGCCCAGATAACCCGTGACATAGCGCGCCGGAATGTTCAAACACCGGCAGAACGTTACCGCGAGATGTTGAAAATCCCGGCAGACGCCTACCCGCTCGTTGTAGACTTCGAGGGCCGTTCTAGTGGAGCGAGCGTATTCATAGCCGAACGTGACATGGTCATGCACCCAGTTGCACACGGCCTGCACGCGCTGCCATCCCCGCGGCAATCCGCCGAACAGCCACGCTGCGGTATCCGACAACAGGTCAACCTCGCAGTAACGGCTGCTCAAAAGGTACATTAGGGTTTCTTCCGGAAGAGACTCGACAGGAACTTCGCGAGCGGAGCGATCCACAGAATCGGGCTCGCCGGAATCTTCGATCAGCGTCGAGTTGTAGAGCCGGAGGGGACCTGCGGCGGCCCGGAATCTCGTGCTGCGGTTCCCAAACGAATCGACGAACCGGGTGATTGGCGCCGTTGGCTCGACGGTCAATTCGTCAGGTTCACGAAGATCTTTCACGCGCGATGGATGAACATTCACCAAACCAACAAACGGAACGTCCAGGGGAAGATCGAATTGAATGTCGTAGCCCAAGCGAATCAACATGTCGGCGCTTTCCTTTCTGCAAGATGAAGCCAGAGGCACTCGATCGCGGCCAACTTCAGCACGACTTACGTAGCACGAATAGGACCAGACTCGCGTGACCCGGTGCGCCGCCGGGGCCCACGCGATTCGAATTGGGAAATACGGCGCCGAGCGAAGGCTCAAAGCGTGCGCTTCGCGGCACGGCACGATGCGGCCCTGCTAAAGCATGCCCCACCGGCTCCTCCTCCGAAGGTCGAGCGTCAAAGGGAATTCCGCATTCGATTCTTCGGGCGGCGCCACGATGGGACCCGGGGTATGGCCGAGCAAACTGAAGCGCGCCAGCCGGCGGCTTTCCGCTTCCTGGGCGTTCACCGGCAGCTCTTCATTGGCTCGTCCGCCAGGATGGGAAACGTGATAAAGGCACCCCCCGATGGAACGCGACGACCATGCGTCGACGATATCGAAGACCAGCGGCGTATGCACCGGAATATTCGGATGCAGACAGGAAGGCGGCTGCCATGCGCGATACCGCACGCCGCTCACCGGCTGCGGAATCCGCCGCCCGTTGCATAGGACGATATATCGGTCGCCGATCTCGCCCGTGACTTTCACCTGGATGCGCTCCACCGAGGAATCCACATTGCGGGCCGTGCCTCCGCCGGAAGCTTCTTCGCCAAGTACGTTCCATGGTTCCAAGGCGTGGCGCAATTCGACTGTAACGCCGCCAGCAGTGACGGAGCCAATCGGTGGAAAGCGGAACTCAAAGTGCGGCGCGAACCATTCCTCCTTGAACGCATAGCCGGCGTCGCGAAGTTCCTGAAGGACGTCCTGCCAGTCGAGTTCGACAAAATGGGGGAGCATGAAACGGTCGTGCAGGGCGTTCCCCCAGGGGATCAGCTTACGCCGGTACGGCGCTTTCCAGAATTTGGCGACGAGCGCTCGCACCAGGAGCTGCTGAACCAGGCTCATGCGCGCGTGCGGCGGCATTTCAAAAGCCCGCAGTTCGACCAGCCCCAGCCGCGAGGAAGCGGCGTCGGCCGGATAAAGTTTGTCGATGCAAATCTCAGTGCGATGAGTATTGCCGGTTGAGTCAATCAAGAGGTTACGGAAAATGCGGTCGACCGTCCATGGCGTTATGTGTCCGGCGGACCCGGCGTCCGGTACCTGATCGAAGGCTATCTCAAGCTCGTAAAGTGAGTCGGTGCGCGCTTCATCGACGCGCGGATGCTGGCTGGTGGGACCTATGAAGAGTCCGGAGAAGAGATAGGAGAGTGAGGGATGGTTCTGCCAGAAACCAAGCAGACTGCGGAGCAGATCGGGACGCCGTAGAAAGGCGCTGTCCTGGGGCGTGATGGCGCCGATGACGACGTGATTGCCGCCGCCCGTGCCCGCGTGCCGCCCGTCGAGCATGAATTTTTCCGTACCGAGACGCGTCTGTCGCGCCAGATGGTATAGCTCAGTGGTATTTTCCACCAGTTGCTGCCATGACTCAGCGGGCTGAATATTCACTTCGATCACGCCGGGGTCGGGAGTCACTTTGATCACTGAGATCCGCGGATCGGCGGGAGGCGCGTAGCCCTCGAGCGCGACCGGCATCCGCAGGTGGGCCGCTGTGTCCTCAATGGCGGCGATCAGGTCGAGATAGTCGCTAAGAAATTCAACCGGAGGCAGGAACACGTACAGCGTGCCTTCGCGTACCTCTGTGCACAGGGCCGGCCGCGAAACCCACGCAGCGGATTCGCCCTTCTTGGGAGGCTCCCGCTTCTCGGGTGGCTCGGGATTAAGCAGAGACGCGGTCGATGTGAACAGGTAGCGCTTACGCTCCGGCTTTCGGGGAAGCTTTTCGCGCGTCTTAAACGGATCGGCTTCGAAGGAATATTCGACGTCTTCCGGCTTTGTCCACGGAAGCGATTCAAGAGGTAGCCGCAATCCCAACGGCGAGTCGCCAGGAACCAGGAACAGGTGCGGCGATGCTGTGAACCAGGGCTGACTGGTCCAGCGGGGAGGCCCCGATTTCGTTGGCGCCCGGCGCAAGGGAAGCACGAATCCTTTCGTCTTCCCGAGATCGCGCTCAAAAATACGGGCCATGCGATTGCGCTCGATGGGATCTTCGATCTTCGAGTCGAGCGGATCGACATTCATCGGCAGGCGGCGCTCGCGCCAGAGGTAGTAGAACGTGTCCTCAAAGGCGGTCATGATGAATGAAGAATCCACCTCAAGGCGGCGCGTCAAGGCTTCCAGGAAGCGGCGCGCATCGCTGGCGTTGAGTTTGACAGGTTGGTTAACCGGTCTGATTTCGCCCGCGAAGAGCGACTGATCTTCCCAAATCGGAACTCCATCTTTGCGCCAGTAACAGCTCAGCGCCCAACGCGGAAGCGGCTCGCCCGGATACCACTTGCCCTGGCCAAAATGCAGCAGCGCGCCGGGCGCGAACCGGTCGCGAAGGCGCAGGAAAAGCTCCATCGATAGCTTGCGCTTGGTCGGTCCAAAGGCGCTGGTGTTCCACTCGGGCGCGTTCGCATCGTCGAGGGAAATAAACGTCGGCTCGCCGCCCATCGTGAGGCGGACGTCACCCGCCGTCAGGTCGGCATCCACCTGATTGCCGAGCGCGACCACGTCATTCCACTGCTCTTCGCTGTAAGGCTTGGTGACCCGCGGCGATTCATAGATTCGCCGCACCGACATTTCGTGATGGAACACCGTGTTACACGGATCGAGAAGACCGGAGATAGGCGCGGCGCTAGACGCGTCCGGCGTGCACGCGAGTGGAATGTGCCCTTCTCCGGCAAGCAGGCCGGAGGTTGGATCGAGTCCGACCCAGCCCGCGCCTGGCAGGAAGACCTCGGTCCAGGCGTGCAGATCGGTGAAGTCACTCGCGGGGCCGGCGGGACCCTCAAGCGGTTTAACGTCGGACGCAAGCTGGATCAGATAGCCCGATACAAAGCGCGCCGCAAGCCCTAAATGGCGCAGGATCTGGACCAGCAGCCATGCTGTATCGCGGCAGGAACCGGTGCGCATCCCGAGCGTCTGCTCACAAGTCTGGATCCCCGGCTCCATGCGGATCACATAGCCAATGTCGTTCCTGAGACGCTGATTCAGGTTAATCAGGAAGTCGATGGTACGAAGAGGCTCTCTTGAGACACCGGCAAGCCATGTCTGGAGCGCCGGAGTCAGCGGCTCGGTTTCGAGGAACGGCCGAAGTTCGCGAGCCGACGCGTAGTCATAAGTAAACGGACACTTCTCCGCGTAAGGCTCAAGGAAAAAGTCGAACGGATTGAAGACCGCCATTTCAGCGACCAGATCGACTTCGACCAGGAATTCCGTGGTTGGTTTCGGGAAGACTAGACGAGCCAGGTAGTTCGACTGCGGATCTTGCTGCCAGTTCAGAAAGTGGTCTTTAGGGTGGATCTTGAGTGAATAAGACAGGATGGGAGTGCGGCAATGAGGCGCGGGCCGAAGGCGCACCACCTGCGGCCCGAGCATCACCATACGGTCATACCGGTATTCGGTTTTATGATTCAGTGCGACTTGAATCGCCATAGTTTACGGGGTTCGGGGATTGCGCCATCATGCTGGATCAGGACGGGGCGAGGCCTTGGAGCTCGGGGCGCCGGCGCACTGTGCTTCCTCGACTGCCAAGTTTAACACCCCGGCATAACGTCAGAAAAAGGGGGTAGTGCCCGAAAAGTGCGTTGATCGAAAAAACAGCTGACGCTTGCTTTTTGTGGCACGCGGCGCAAGTGGGCCGCGTACCGCCTGCACTTCGCCTACTACAACTTCTGCCGCATCCACAAGACGCTTCGCGTCACGCCTGCGATGGAAGCGGGCTTGACAGGGCGCGTCTGGGATCTCCAAGATCTGCTGGCATGAGCGAGATTACACTCTAGCCGTAATTGACGGCGGCCCGTTCAAGATCCCCGGATAGCAACTGACGTCCTACCTCTATCAGATATGGCGTCGGCTGTTTCAAATCTGGAAACTCAAAGATACAATTAATAAACGCTACGTTATGTATCTGAACCGGGTTATTGGGGAATATGATGCGGCAGTTCTCAAAACGTAGCCCAGTAATTGTACCGTCTATCATGATGGTTTTGTTGGAGAATGTCATTGCCCGTGGAGTCAAATTTGCAAGATTAGAGATATGGGACACAGGCTCAGTGGGGGAATTGGTTTTTGTTGAGAGACTACTGCTGGCGAATTGAATGAACTGAAGAGCCGTTGGCCAATAGCCCGAAGACGGTTCAATGTCATCCCTTAGCTTATTCGAGATGTCATGCAACGTGGTATCGCTAGGCTTCACCTCCGAAGCAGGCTGTTCAGCCACGGCACGCAATGCCGGAAGTGCCGCTCGAAACTCTCTGGTCGGCAGTTTACTAATTTCCGCCAGAACCGCTTGCGGAGATTGTGTCGCTTCTGCCTTTAGTAATTTACCTTCGATGGTCGCCAGTCGGTCCTCGGTGTGCGTGCGAAAGACCGAATAGGCGTTCCATTGCGTGAGCATAAACAGAATGACTGCTACCAAGGCACCGAGTGGAGACCACGATTTAAAGCGTTGCAGCTTACCTTTGTCGTGCTCACTAAGCGCATCCTTCAGGAGTAATTTAATCTGTTCCCATTCGTTCTTATTGATCGCCATTGGTTCCATGAATTTTCCCACTTTCCTGCAGCGACATGCAGGGCAGCTATATTGCAAATTGCAATCGCTGCACGATTAGGACGCTGCCCAGCACCAGGGATCGCGGAGCATATGTAAGGGTGCCTAGCGCAAGTGGTGCGATATTTTCTTCAACGCACTTTTCTGGCACTACCAAAAAGGGCGAAGGTTAAGCGGTGCGCAGCTTAAGCGATAAAATGGGGACGCGAAT
>Ga0302325_10036376_pt1 | contig 10037 bp, 14 predicted proteins | sample Palsa_T0_2_FD_201948 | JGI IMG/M metagenome (GOLD analysis project Ga0302325, IMG submission 201948) | Peat permafrost microbial communities from Stordalen Mire near Abisko, Sweden - Palsa_T0_2 | ecosystem: Environmental > Terrestrial > Soil > Palsa > Peat permafrost | place: Sweden: Abisko... | reverse complement strand
GTAAGAGCAACGACTTTGGTGCCATGGCTGAGGGGTATAGCCCAAACTTTCTGCAGAGCTTCGTAAATATCATTTACCTTATACCCAACTGAGAGGTCGTTCGTGCCACCAAGGACTATGGCCCAATCATATGGGTTGTTGGGGTGGGTCTCTTCGTCTGTTGTGTTGTTTAGTGGTGAGGGAATGTATATCAAATGGAAGCTTAGAATATTTACTCACATGCCTTCTCCATCCGTGGGAGATATTTACCAGGTGGAGAAGTAACTTGATCTCCACTCACACCTTGATTGTCTGTTGTAATGTTGAAAGATGGAAAAGCTTTCTCCAATGATGACTTTAAGGCAATAGAATATGGATGCGGATGCGGTCGTCCCAGTGACATGCCTTCCGTCAAGCTGTTACCGAAGCAAAGAACGTGGAGGGAGTTTGCGAAGAGCATCTTGGGGTTTTTGTGATAGTCTTTCGGTAAGTCTGATGAGTCTTCGAATCTAATTTCCAGTCTGGAATCCCAATGCGACTTCTGAGATTGAGTTCTCTCTGCGCACCGATTGTATCAGCGATTCGGGAGCTGGTTGGTTTTGAAAACCCAGTGCGGACTCGGTATGATGAGTGCTGGCTTCAAACCTTCAATCGTTCATGTCATCGGAGGAATCGAAGGGAGCGTTTGGAACCATCATCAAGATGTTTGAGAAACCCACACCTAACCAAGCCGAGGCTGTCGATAGCGCACGCCTCACACATAGCCTTCCCTACTCGCCTCGCATCTGCCGATGTTGACAGGGATGCGCGTTGCCCGGCAACGGAGTAGTCTAAACCTTCGATCCCACCAAATGTACAACTTTCAACACGCGATTCCTCTCCCAAAACGACGTGCATTTCTTCCATTGCTTTTCCTCTTTAAAACTTGAGCATGGGGCTACTGGATTCGACGTGGTAAATAATCATTCGAAAGCCACAACAAACAATTATTATCATTCCCTTTCGCATCGCTCATTATGGCAATGGCTTCACCAACACCAATGGGCGCTTCCCATTTCACATCGCTGTCCAGACGCCCCCCTTCACGACAAGCCTACAGACAAATACCCTCCCGACCTCAATTGCATCGTAGCGACTCCGTGCCGGTCGAGAGCCATCATGCTCGAACCTATTCTCTAAACGATAGCTCTGATGATGAGATCGCTCCACCGATGAGCTCGGCTTTAACAGATGCTTTATTGAACGCTGCAACACCTTTGGTTGGGAAATCACCTATGACAGAGGCGCGAATATCACCCGCACGGAATGCGAATGGGAGTTTCCATGGAAGGGCGGCAAGTGTCAACACAGTACCAGACAGAATATCGCCCAATGGCGCTCGAGCCCACAGCCCATATCCTCGAAGAATTGTTCGACTTAGTGGTACGCCTGGCTCCTTCACACGGCGTCGAACATCATCATTATCGAGCGCGGTTCGCAAACCGAACGAGATAGCTCCAGTTAAAGCTGAAAGCCCGCTGGATCTCAGTACTCCGGCGCCTGTTCCAAGAACTGTTAGATTACCTGTTACTTCGTCTGGAAACTACGGACTATCTGCTGGATCGTCGGGAAAGCTATCTAGTCGCCCAGATTCGGCATCTAGAGATGAGGAGGTGGCGCCCGGATCACAGGAATATCCTACAACCATCGCAAGATCGCATTTAGCTACGAGCCAAGGGAGTGTTTCGAGATATGGCACAGTTGGACGTACGAGATATGGCGAAGATGCGGGACTACAAAGTTCAATGCGAGTCAAGAGGGTGGTGAAAGTGGCAGGACAATTTATGAAAGGACCGGCACGACGAGGAAGGAGAAGGATGGAAGATGAGGAGCAAAGTCCAGTCGACGAGCAGGGTGATGGTCTAGATGCTGCGGGGTCAAGTCAAGAGCCTCAAAACCCTGGATCGCAAACATCGGAACCACAGAGCCAAGATTCCGGATCAGGAAGAGAACAGGATGCAAAGGTTGGATCCTTCTACTCCTCGTCCTATAGAGACTTTGCTTCTGGAAGCCCTATAAGTTCTAAAGAGAAGATTGATTCTGTATTGCGATCAAAATCACCTCCACCTCCCACGCTCGCTGTCTCTCAGAGGTCAGCTGAGTCGAATAGCCAAGCAGCTCCACAGCCAGTCCAACCAGTATTCAAAGTCCCAGCCCCTAGACCAGACTTACCTTCAGCACACGATCAAGAAAATGAAGCACCACCGACTTTCAAGCGGAACAAACAAACACCTTTGATTCTTATGGACAAGATGGAAAAAGTACCTGTTCGTCCTGAAAGCATGGGTTTAGATGTCTTGCGTGCCGCAACTCCTTCGGACCGAAGGCCGTTGGCGCCCAGAAGTCAGAATACCCCTCGAAGGCCAGCACCACCGCCTCCTAAGATGTCTATTCTCGATGCTGCAACTAGCACCGCGGGTGCAGCAACTGCGTCGAATGCGGGTGGAAAGAAGAACAGATTAAGAGTAAATGGCAAGCATTTCACAAGACTCGATTGTATTGGCCGAGGAGGGAGCTCGAGAGTCTACCGAGTCATGGCAGAGAACTCGAGATTCTTTGCTTTGAAGAGAGTCTCGCTTGACGATGCCGATGAAGCGGCAGTTAGAGGATTCAAGGGGGAAATCGATCTGCTCAAGAAACTGGAGGGAGTAGAAAGAGTGATTCGTTTATACGACTATGAACTTAACGAGGATAAGGGAACGTTGAGTGTGGTAAGTATTCTTCTTCCAATTATTGGACTTCGCTTACATCTATTAAGCTTATGGAAATGGGAGAGCTTGATATGAACAAAATCTTGGATCTTCGAAGGAACGCTGATGATGCGAAATTCGACCCCAGCTTCGTCCGACATTACTGGAAGGAGATGCTTGAATGTCTACAAGCTATTCACGAACACGACATCGTTCACTCCGACTTGAAACCTCATAACTTTGTTCTCGTCCAAGGTCGCTTGAAACTGATCGATTTCGGCATCGCCAATGCGATCCAAACAGACGAAACAGTTAATGTTCACCGCGAAACCCAGATTGGGACACCAAACTACATGTCACCCGAATCACTTATGGATTCCAATGCCACATCCGATTCGAGAGGTCGAATTTCGAACGCGCCCAAACTTATGAAGCTCGGCAAACCATCGGACATCTGGAGTTTGGGATGTATCCTCTATCAAATGGTGTATGGACGAGCCCCATTCGCACATATACAGAATCAAATGCAGCGCTGTCAAGCTATCATCAACTTTAATTACGAAATCGAATATCCTTCGGTAGGCCTGGGCTCCGTGCCTGTGCCTGCATCCCTCATCAAAACGCTTAAGAAGTGTTTAAACAGAGATCAGTTTCAACGACCATCAGCGACGGAGCTGTTGAGTGACAAGGATCCGTTTCTGAATCCTGTTGAATGGGATGATGCAGCGCTACCTATCACCGAGGAGCTCTTGGGAAGAATATTGTTGAACGTAGCAGCGAAGATCAAACAGTCGAATCCTTCTGAAGCAGAGCTATTGAAAGTCTGGCCACAAGGCTATTTCGATCGGTTGAAAAAAAACTTGGCAGAAGGAAGGCCACTGTAAACTATATCATTGTGTTGGATTATTGTATGAGACTCGATGAATGAATGAGAAGGGATTGGAGAGGAGGGTTTTTGATCTGCGGTTAGCGTGATTGGTGTTTTATACTTTGAGGCATGGATACCATCTTTATTTAAAGAGAGTAGTGAGTGAGCAAGGCGTTGTCTGGATACTCTCACAATTGAGATTTTATTTTGTTCAATGGGCAATGTTCCAGGTTACGTGAGAACCTTTGATACCCTTTCTCTTCTCGCGGTTAATTTCAATGTGAGAACATTCGATCTCAGTCCTCCAAATGAGCCCCTCGAAGTCAATAACTCTAACTCGACGCTAGACTTTTTGTGCCCTAGAGGACTTCGGATTTAATAAACGCCGATAACCGACGACGAGTAACCTTCATGAAAGTTCATCAACATTCTTTCTATATTTGGAGCACAAAGTCTAGGTACTCCTATCAGAAATCTAGGAACCTGTTCGTCTCGGAATAATCCCCGCTTTCTTGTGGCAAATAGCCCTATTCAGCACGTCAAAATCTGTGTACAGGGCCCCTAATTCTTTCCAGCTCCAAGAGTCTCTAACATTCCACTCAACCTTGAACCGTCGAGTCCATCGGATTTGTATTCGCTGCCTTCATCGATTCCAGAATGGCTTCGCCGACCAAAAGTTACCTCGATCTCATAAACGATTGCGATAGGTCCGTTTTCGCTTCAAACTCTACCAACTCCGCTGACCAGCCTGTGTAGATTTCCTTATGACCATCCATTCAAGCCTCCAGGCGACCATTGGTCCAATATTTACCAATTCTTATTACCTGAGGATCCGAGACCACATGGTTTTGTGCTCGCAGAAACAGTTAAGAAGATGCCGTGGACAAGTGACTTCGTCATTGATCACGAAACCAGAACAATACGACTTTCTCCATCACAGGATGACAGAGACCTCTCTGTTTCTTGCACTACCGCTCTCTCAAAGCTCATTCAAAGGGCCATTGATGAGGACACTTTTCGTGTCATCCACCGGACGCATAGCGAAGCATATCCAATTATTGGAGCCAAATTTCCTGTGTCCCTTGAACGATATGCTAGCACCCTCTTCGGTATAATATCACGTGGGGCACACCTCACAGTCTATACCAAGACTACATCTGGGATGAAGATTTGGGTGCCTCGTCGCTCCCCAAATCTGTTTACGTACCCGAACTGCCTTGACACGACTGTTGCCGGGGGTGTGGCCTTCGGAGAAGGGCCCTTTGAATGCATAGTTCGTGAAGGCGATGAAGAAGCCTCACTACCTGAAGATCTGATTCGCAATAAAGCCGTGCATTGTGGCTGCATCTCGTATATTGGCTTGAATGACCCGAAAGGTGGCGGGGAGACAGGCTTGATTGCTCCTGACATCATGTATGTGTATGATCTCGAACTCCCCGAGGATATGGTCTGCAAGCAGAATGATGAAGAAGTGAAGGAGTTCTATCTGATGACCATCGATGAGGTCAAGGAGAGTCTTGCCGAGGCGGAGTTCAAGACGAATAGTGCACTTGTTATGATCGACTTTTTCATCAGGCATGGGATCCTCACCGCGGAGAACGAGAAGAACTATGCCGAAATAATTGCACGCCTACATCGCAGGTTACCCCTTCCGACCACATCTCAATAAGATCGCAATTCTTAGACACCGCGAGACACGGGGTCGAGGCTTGGAGAAAGCACAAAGAACAGCTTCGACCTAGACGGACAAAGAAGTGACAAGATATCAATCCAGCATTCTTTGTTCGGATAGAGCAACATGTAGAACAATGTGGTCAATGCAAGCAAGGGATACAACATAGAACAGTCTTTTCACAATGGCCATAAAGATACAAGGACCAGTTCGCCAATTCGACATTCCGACCCCTCTATCTTCATCTTCAGCCTCAACGAGCGCTTTCAATTCTCAAATATGTGCTGGCATCGTCGTGTCATCTTCTCTTGCAATCACTTCCAATGGGGTGCGGAAGTCCATCCTTGTGCCGTTCAAAAGCTTTTCATATCAGGCGAATGGACCGAGTCATGCAACACGATGAATTCTCATCCACTGCATTCTCTCGCCGTCCAGACGATGTGCAAGAAGTGCGAACGAAAAAGAGCAAAAATGGAAGGCACGATGTCGAGAACGAAGCTCTTGATGAAGGAGCTGAATGAATCGCTCACAAAGCTGAAAAAGGAAGTGAAGAGGAAGGACGTAGTGGAAGCATTGGCTGATGTCGAAACCTTGGCACTATGGATTCCTGTTTCTCCTGTTGAGGAAGATCATGAGAAGTGGCTTTGTTCCCCGATTGATTTTATCGAGAGATCTCGAGCCAAAGAAGATGGAGGAAAATGAGCAATGAGGTGGATGTCTAGCTACTACGCTCTCAAACTATCTTTTGAAAGACTACAAATTCTTCTCTATCCCATAGAATCTTAAAAGAACACAAAGCATTGTTCCCAATAATTACTGTACAGTTTCACTGGAATTCCTGATCCTAAATTCTCCACTAATTCTTCACCCTCTGCTTATGACAAGTGAAGTATACAGAGATTGATGCAAGATATATCAATTTAGTGGCGGATTAAGCGAATTAAATAGGGGCAAGAACGGATGTCGAGTTCTAAGACCCAGACAATCTCGATATGGTTTACCGTCTGGCATCAAAATATAAGCTCTCATCATATTTGGTAATTTGACTTTATCAACAGCCATTGCCGTGGTTCGACCCGGGAGGACGGAACAACATATTCAGGCTGATAGGGGCTGGGTGGGTCCCGGATAATCTTCCCCGCCGACGATCGACGCCCCACTTCAACCTTAAACATGCTACCACCAACAATCATACCTAGAGCCACTCGAATGTTGTTCCTGCTGACCGTCGTCATGGGTAAAATGGATAAGCCCCTTCTTCCCCTGGGCCTACATAAGGCTGCGAGCATCCTCGATATCACCGTTCTATCCTGTCTTCATTCTGAAGAAGGCAATTACAATTGGCCATCATGACAGACAATAAACCTCTCGTGACGCATATCTTTACGGCGGATCCATCGGCTCATGTCTTCAATGGCAAGCTGTATGTCTACCCGTCCCACGACATCAAGACGGATATCCAGGATAACGACAATGGCGACCAGTATGCCATGACTGATTATCACGTGCTTTCAATGGAGGAGGTCGGAGGGCCAGTAACCGATCATGGGGTAGCCTTGGCGTTGGAAGACATTCCTTGGGCGGGAAAGCAGCTCTGGGCTCCGGATGCTGCTACCAAGAATGGCAAATACTACCTTTATTATCCCGCGAGGAATAAGGAGGGCGTATTCCAAATTGGTGTGGCTATAAGCGAAGTTCCTGAGGGGCCATTCAAACCAGAGCCAACACCAATCGAGGGGAGCTTTAGTATTGACCCTGCGAGCTTTGTGGATGAGGATGGAGAGGCATATCTATACTTCGGTGGAATTTGGGGTGGTCAGCGTATGTATCCTCTGTGAAATCGGAAACGGAGTTACTAAAAGAGCATAGTGCAATGCTGGACATCTGGCAAGTTCGACAAAGATGCATATAGTCAAATGGAAGCTCAATCGGGGCATGCCCTATTCCCCAAGGTTGCAAAATTAAGCAAAGACATGGTCTCCTTCGATGGCCTCGTTCAAGATGTTGTTATTCTTGACAAAGAAGGCCAGCCTCTAGCTGCCACTGACCACGACCGCCGCTTTTTCGAGGCAGCATGGATGCACAAGTATAACGGGAAATACTACTTCTCGTACTCAACTGGAGATACGCATTTCCTGTGCTATGCCGTTGGAGATAACCCTCTTGGACCATTTACCTATGGGGGACGTATCCTGGATCCGGTGCTGGGGTGGACGACGCATCACTCTGTGGTCGAGTTCAAGGGAAAGTGGTATCTGTTTTACCATGATGCTTCCCTCTCGGGTGGAAAGAACCATTTGAGAAGTGTAAAGGTTAAAGAAATATTCTACAACAAGGAAGGCGAGATACAACTCACGCCCCCGTAGGTTTCTGGAATCCTCAGCTGTAAACTGGTATGAATTTCATAAAACAAGTTAGGCTATGAACCTTGCGCTAGCTTTCAAGGTTGGAACAATACAAGCCCTATGGTTTAGCAAGCTTGTATGTTGTGTAACCACACTGCCTCCCGCTTTTCAGGATCAAGGATCAGGATATCGCCCCTTCTCTTTTATCAGCTATGCGGTTCTGCAGCGCCTTAGGGCTTTTCTTTGAGCCTCGCGACTGCCACCCCAATAACAGTGGCTGTAGTCACAGGTCGGCATCCACACCTTTCCAGCTCTCCTTCCATTCGCTCAAGAGCTTTCATTTCATGCGTTCAATTCCCTCGCAAGTGTTCTCCGAGTCATTCACTCTTGTAACCGATGGTGCAATATCATTTTCAACTGCGACCGTACCAAAGTGTTTCCTCTTCCTCCTTCTCGGCCTCCCCTACGAATTCCATGATCGCTGGATCTCCTATACTCCAAGCTCGCCAATCAGTCAGTCTCCGCCCGCAACTTTGCTTGTGTACTTCCCCAAAGAGAGAAAGTGATGGCCTAATACTGCAAATAGATCCAACTACTTTGTGTGGGATTTCTGCCAATAGCGACACCGGTAAGCTGGAATCTATGTAGGGTTTGCATCACCAATAACCTACCTTCGAATCTCACCGGTCTTGCTTGGTCTCATCCTCGCATCTGTCCTCCTATACGCGGGTACTCTCTGATCCTTATTGTCGGCAGAGTTTCGCAATTCAACAGCGCGCGGAATCAACGCGGTGGGAGCCTTGCATTCAGCATTACAGCGCCACGGCTGAAACAGCGACAGGGTCATGTGGAGGTCACATTGGAGTCACTGCCATCCTATTTCTGGCACTGCCACTCTGAGGACAATGATAAAGAAAGAATGCTTCCTTCAGTATGACTTTTTCATTAAATATTATCACCAAGACAGACTTCTCGCGTCGCCCTGACGCTGATGTTTATCCAGCCTCAGGTCTCTCCGTGGAGTTGCTTGTTGGCATAACCGTAAGAGTCATTGGTGCAGTGGGCGTGTTCGTGTTTTGGGGGCAACTGATCCATAAGTATAGAAGGAGGAGATCAAATTCCCTGTAGCCCCGGAAGAGTGTCACAAGATATACCCTAACCAGTAAGTTAACCCTGCTCCCGCGAAAGGAGAAAATCCAGAGCGTAATTTCTGACACCGTTTTAGACACTCAACAATGGCTGAGTTTGCTGCCTATAGAGACATCGAGTGTGTATATCCCATGAGCGGCCAGTATGGGCGAGCACCCCGAGTCTTATACTACGCTCTCATTCTCTTCGTCATCGTATTCAGACGACAAGATTGGTTGACCGCCGGGGCGGCAGCAATTTGTCTAACCTATGGTGGTTCCGCTGCCATCCATGCCTTGCTCCTCGCGCCATCTTTAGCCTTGGCAAGACTCTCTGCTCCAGATGGTATCGTGACAACGACGAATGGGTCAGACATCTCTGTCAAAGCTCTCGCAATTGACCTAGACGCGGATGCCACGCTAGCAATCGTAGGCGCAGGATTCATAGCCGTCATCCCAATGGCTATCTGGTCGGCTCAGTTTCGTCATTCGGGAGCAGTACCTATCCTCGTCCTTTGGATCAAATTAATGACTGCCGGTATGATCTGCAACATGGTATTCTTACAGAGAGTCAACCGCTCTTGCCTGGATCCATTACTTCAATATCGATTTTGCACCCCTGGCTACAACGACACACTTCCATTCAGTGGCAATCCCATAACACCTAATAACAACAACTGGAACGATACAATCTGGACCTTCTTTACGAATTCCACGATCAAACTTCCAAGCTGTATCTACCCTTGCCTTAGCAGCACCTAGTTCCTCCGTCAAGCCGGTGATCTACACGTCGACGACGTCGTATAGTTCATGGAATTCGCAATTGGAAATTCTCGAGTCTTGACATTGTACGACATGCTACCCACCGTGATATGGATCGCTTTCCCTTCGACTATCGGCTTAAGCATTACTATCCTTGTCCATAGACTGCAGACCCACAACTCCACTTCCTGGTATGTGCCCCTCCGTGGGCCTTTCCACAGCTTCATGTACAAAACACTCAATTTCCTGTTACGAGCATTCAATTTTTGTGTGGGGGGTTTGATACCGATTGTTTTGTTCCTGTTCTTGTTATTCGTGGAGTGTATTATTTCGATGGATCTGCAGAGTGAGGAAATGCAGTTGGTTGGTCAATGGGCACCGTTGGTAGGTGTGGGATTGGTGTTAGTTGCTGCCTTTGTTGGGAAGTATTGGCCTAGAGGAGAGAGATTACTGTTAAGATTTCGAGAAAGAAGGGAGATTGTAAGAAGAAGTGGAATAAAGGAGGGGGTTGGAGAGTCGCTGAGTTGGGTTTGGAAGGAGAGGCACGAGAGGAGC
>Ga0302325_10036373_pt1 | contig 10038 bp, 8 predicted proteins | sample Palsa_T0_2_FD_201948 | JGI IMG/M metagenome (GOLD analysis project Ga0302325, IMG submission 201948) | Peat permafrost microbial communities from Stordalen Mire near Abisko, Sweden - Palsa_T0_2 | ecosystem: Environmental > Terrestrial > Soil > Palsa > Peat permafrost | place: Sweden: Abisko... | reverse complement strand
AAGATCTCGGGATGCCCCTCCGGGTTCAAATGCTCATCCACCAGCACGCAGCCGCGCCGGTCTACCGCGAAGCCCAGCAGCTTGCCCAGCGGCGACGCCTGCACCCCCGCCGCCCACAGGGTCACCACCGCGTCGATCCGCTCCGTCCCCACCATCACATAGCCCGGCTGCACATCCGTCACCTGCGCGCCGGTCCGCAACTGCACTCCCAGCGCCTCCAGCTGCTGCCGCGCCTTCAGCTGCAAGTCCTCCGGATACATCCCCAGAATATGCGGCGACCCCTCCAGAATGATCACCTTCGCCGACCTGGTATCGATGTGCCGGAAGTCTTTGCGCATATACAGCCGCGCAATGTCGGAGATCGCCCCGGCCAGCTCCACCCCCGTCGGCCCTCCTCCGATCACCACGAAGTTGAGCGGCGGGTGGGTCCCCCGCTCCAGCATCTGCCGCTCCGCCAGCTCGAACGCCAGCAGCACGCGCCGCCGCATCTCGAGCGCGTCCTCCACTGTCTTCAGCCCCGGCGCCAGCTTCGCCCAATCGTCCCGCCCGAAGTACGAGTGCGACGACCCCGTCGCCACCACCAGGTAGTCGTACACCAGCACCGCACCCGACTTCAGCGTCACCCGGTGCGCCTCCACGTCGAAGCCCACCGCCTCGTCCATCAGCACCTCGACGTTCCGCTTATTGCGCAGGATCGACCGGATGGGCTGCGCAATGTCCGCCGGCGACAGCACCGCCAGCGCCACCTGGTAGAGCAGCGGCTGAAACGTGTGGTAGTTCTTGCGGTCGACCAGGGTCACATCGACCGGCAGCTCCGCCAGCCGCAGCGCGGCGTTCATCCCGCCGAAGCCGCCGCCCAGCACCACCACCCGCCGCCGCACCCGCCCAGCCGCAGCGCCCGCCAAACCAACTGCCTCATCCGCCATTCGCCGCGCTCCTCAACCCGCTTCCACTCAATCCATCTTGTCAGATGCCGGTCCCCGACCCAGCGAACCACGGCCAGCCGTCAGCCAGGTGTTTTCGTAGAGGAGACCTGGTGGCGCATCCTACAGACTTATGCACGCATCCCGCCTGGCCTGCGCCTTCCGAGCTCTTCTGCTGCTCCTCCCCTGCGCAGCCGCGTGCGCCCAAGTCCAACCAGCCGAAGTCCCGGCCGCCCCCAACCCCCGATCCGACAGCTTCTTCTCCCGCCTCGCCACCGCGTACCGCGAAGATTGGACCGGCACTGCGCCGCCATCGCCGGCCCCAGCTCGCCGCGGTCTCCCCTCCCCACTCCAATCCCCGCCCTTCCCCAACGCCGACTGGTCTTACGGCGGCTCCCCCACCCTCGGCGAAGCCGACACCAACACCTATCCCCTCATGTCCGCGATCGACCGGGCCGCCAGCCGGACCAAGGTCTATGGCTGGATCGAGCCCTCGGTCAACGGCAGCACCTCCTCCCACTCCAACTACCCCGAGACCAACGACCTCTACTCCAACCGCCTCGAGTTCGACCAGGCAGTGGTCTACGTCGAACGCCTCCCCGACTCCGTCCAGCGGGACCGCGTCGACCTCGGCTACCACCTCACCGCCTTTTACGGCGCCGACTACAGGTCCACGACCAACAAGGGCTACTTCAGCCGCCAGCTGATCGTCGACCACCACCAGTACGGCTTCGACCCCGTCCTCGAATACATCGACATCTACATCCCCCACGTGGCCCAGGGGATGAACCTCCGCGCCGGCCGCTACATCTCCATCCCCGGCATCGAGGCCCAGCTCACCCCCAACAACTACATGTTCTCCCATTCGCTGCTCTACTCGGTCGATCCCTTCACCGATACCGGCGTGCTCGCCACCATCCAGCTCACCCCGCAATGGATCGTCCAGGCCGGAATCACCGGAAGCCACGACGTGGCTCTATGGACGGCGGACGCGCAGCCCTCCGCCACCGCATGCCTCAGCTACACCACCCCCTCGGCGAACGACAACCTCTACGTGTGTCTCAACGGCATCAACGACGGCAAGTACGCGTACGACAATCTCCAGCAGTACGACGCCACCTGGTACCACAAGATCGGAAGGTCCTGGCACATCGCCACCGAGGCTTACGTCATGTACCAGCGCGACGTCCCCGCTGACGGCGGGCCTATCCATCCCCAGCCCAATACCAACGGCGCCGTCTGCCACTCCGGGCTCTCCGCCTGCTTCGCGCCCGAGTACGCCGCCATCAACTACATCAACCGGCAGCTCTCCGCGCACGACTTCCTCTCCTTCCGCTCCGACTTCCTCAACGACAAGAAAGGCCAGCGCACCGGCGTCAACACCCGTTACAGCGAAAACACCCTGATGCTCAGCCACTGGATCGGATCGACCATCCAGATCCGTCCCGAGATCCGTCTCGACCACGCCTGGGACCGCAACGCCTACGACAACGCCACCAGGCAGACCCAATTCACCGTCGCCAGCGACCTCATCGTCCACTTTTAGGGCAACCTCCGATTCCCAGGGAACCTCTGATCAAGTAGCTGTTTGGAAGGGGAGGGACCGCAGTCGCACCGTAGCACTTGGAGCATGTTCAGACTCCCTCGGGGTGACAGAGAAGTGACAATCTCCAGACTGCCCCACGACAACTGAAGCTGCCCGCACTCGTAAGCTAGAGGAATCGACGCCTACGTGCAGGGTCGAATCTTCGCGAGAAGAAGTTGAGTCGAGTTGAATCTTCCCGGGCCGGACCGTCGTCTCAATTTTGCGGGAATGATTTTTTGCGATCGAGCGAAAAAGATTCGCTCGCTGACAACTTTTTCCGCTGAGAAGTGTCCCAATCTACACTGCTCGCGTTGGGCGTCTTTAGTCCCAGTCAACCATGCGCCGCTTCGGATAGCTCAAGCGGCCTTTCACTTGAGAAAGGCTTTCTATGAAGCGCTTTGCCTCCCTTTCGCTCGCGATTCTCATGACTCTTTGCTTGATCGTCGGCAGCGAACGCCGCGCCTGGGGCTACGTCGATCCCGGGGCCGGCCTGATCGCCCTCCAGACCTTCGCCTCGGTGGCTGCCGCCTACATCTACTTCATCCGGCGTCGCGTGCAGGCCTTCTTCATGCGCAAGAAGCCGGTGCAAGGGGTGGTCCTTCCGGTCCCGGCCAAGGCAGGGGACTCCCGCGAAGCTGCATGACCTCCGCATTACCCAGCGCCACATTCCGCGATCCCGCGGGGTCGCTCAGCTTTGAAGACGACCTCGTGGTTCGCAGGATCGGCGCTGCCGCCCGCGCTCCCGTCCTCGAGTTCCTCGAATCGCAATTCTGCCGCCGCCTGCAGTTGCGCGGCGACCTGGTTGCCGCCCACATCGACGACACGCCGGACGGCCTCCGCCTCCTCCATCCCAAAATCCCCATCCCAACCTACCCGTGGGAGTGGACGCCCACGCAATGGCTCGCCGCCGCCGACCTGACCCTCAACCTCTGCGAAGAGGCCATCGCCGATGGCTGGATCCTCAAAGACGCCACCCCGCTCAACGTTCTCTTCACCGCCACCCGTCCCGTCTTCGTCGACATCCTCTCCTTCGAGCGCCGCGACCCCAACTCCTCCATCTGGCTCGCCTACGGCCAGTACATTCGCACCTTCCTGCTGCCGCTGCTGATGGAACGCCTGCTCAACTGGCCGCTCTCCCTCACCCTCTTCAAGCGCGACGGCTACGAGCCCGCCGACTGCTATGCCGCGCTCGGCTGGGGCCGCCGCCTGACGCGCGCAGCCTTCTGGCCCATCACCCTGCCCACCCTGCTCGACCGCCGCAAGACCGCCGCCGCCCAGCCCGCAAACCGGAACTCCGCAAGCCGAATCCAAAACCCCGAGATCGTCACCGCCGTCCTCGAGCGCACCCTGCACGCTCTGCGCCGTCGCACCAGGCGCGCGGTTGCCGCCAGCGCACCCTCCAACTGGAGCGAGTATCAGGGCACGCTCACCCACTACACTCCAGAACAGAGCCGCCAGAAGCTCGCCTGGGTCCGCCAGGCGCTCGAGACTTCGCTGCCCCAGCGCGTCCCGGGCCGCGTGCTGGACATCGGCGCCAACACCGGCGAGTTCAGCGCCCTGGCCGCCGAGATGGGCGCCGAGGTGGTCGCCCTGGAGCGCGACCAGGCCTCCGCCGATCGTCTCTTCGCCATGGCCCGCCAGCGCAATCTTGCGATCCAGACCATCCACGCCGACATCGCCCGCCCCACCCCCGCCGTCGGCTGGCGCAACGCCGAATCGAGCGCTTTGCTCCCTCGCCTCGAAGCCCAGTTCGACCTCGTCCTCATGCTCGCCGTCATCCATCACCTCATCCTGATGGAGCAGATCCCCCTTCCCGAGGTCCTCGCCCTCGCCCACCGCCTCACCCGCCGTCATCTCCTGGTCGAGTGGGTCCCGGTCGAAGACCCCATGTACCAGAGCCTCATGCGCGGGCGCGACACCCTCTACGGCGCCCTCTCCGAAGCCGACCTGCTGGCAGCCTGCGCCGGCCGCTTCCATACCCTCGCGCGCCAGCCGCTCGACAACGGCCGCGTCCTCCTGCTCTTCGATAAGATCGTTTGATGCTCAAGCGAATCTGCCAGTGCCTCGGCCTCGCATCGCTCATCCTGGTGGTCAACTACGGCGACCTGCTGGGCGGCGGCGCCGACGTCCGCATGCACACCCCATACTCGCTCGCCCCCATCTGCTTCGCCGAGATCGCCGACATCCTCATCGTCGCTCTCCTGCTCTTCGCCGTCCTCACCGCGCTCGCGCCTACCCGCCTCTACCGCTGGGTGCGGCTGCTGTTCGCCATCGTCATTCCGCCCTACCTTATTCAGCGCACCCAGTCCTTCTACCCCTTCGACCTGATAGAAGGCCTGGTCCTCATCCTCTTCATCGTCTGGGCCGGCGTCCTGCTGCTTCTGCTGCTGCGTTTTCCCAAGTGGCACCGCGGTCTGCTGCGCGCGGGCAGCGCCATCGCCGCCGCGCTGGTCGTCTTCGCCCTCGTCAGCATCGGCCAACTGCTCTGGGTCGCCAGTTGGAAGCCCGCGCCGCACCAGATCGCCGCCGCCTGGGAGACCACTCCCCAGCCCCCGCGCCAGCACCCCCTGCTGGTCTGGATCGTCTTCGACGAGCTCTCCTACGACCAGACCTTCGAACATCGCGCCCGCAACCTCGACCTCCCCAACTTCGACGCCCTGCGCAGCCAGAGCACCCTCTTCACCGACGCTCAGCCCGCCGGCTACCACACCGTCAAGATCATCCCCTCCCTGCTCACCGGCCAGATCGTGGACGGCATCCGCTACAGCTACCGCAACCGCTTCTGGGTCCACTTCGACGCCCAGCGCGGATGGCGCCCCATCGCCGGCGCCCAGACCGTCTTCGGCGACGCTGCCGCCGCCGGTTGGCGCACCGCCGCCGTCGGCTGGTACAACCCCTACTGCTCCATCTACGCCGACGCCCTCCAGAACTGCTTCTGGACCAACCACGACATGTTCGACGGCTTCATGACCCAGCGCGCCAGCCTGGCCGCCAACATCTACACCCCCCTCAAGCAGGTTGTCCGCGAGATCAAGTCCCCCGCCCGCGCCGACCGCGACCTCTGTACCTTCGAGGTTCGCGAGCGCTACCAGACCCACTTCGACCTCGAGCAGCACGCCTTCGAACTCCTGCACACCGACCAGGCCGACTTCGTCTTCCTCCACCTCCCCATCCCCCACAGCCCCAATATCTGGAGCCGCATCCACGACGACTACACCCAGTTCTGCGACAGCTCCTACCTCGACAACCTCGCTCTGGTCGACCGCGTCCTCGGCCAGGTCCTCGGGACGCTCAAGGCCTCTCCCCGCTGGAAGGACACCACCCTGATCGTTCAGGGCGACCACTCCTGGCGCATCGACGCCTGGAACTGGCTGCCCGCGTGGACCGAAGAGGACGACGCGGCCTCCCGCGGCGTCTTCGACACCCGCCCCGCCCTGCTGATCCACCGGCCCGGCCAGACCCAGCCCCAGACCGTCTTCACCGCGTGGCCTCTCATCCAGGTCCACGGCGTAGTCGAGCAAGTCATCCGCAACCAACCCCCCACCTTCTAGCATCCCCGCGCGCCTGTCTTGTTCTTGTTTCTGAGATAGGTCCGGGCTTTCAGCCCGGACATTTGGAGCCGGCGAAACATTCGGGGCTTTTAGCCCCCAGGATATGGATTGCGTGGCGGTGCCGCGAAACTCAAGTCTTCGAGACCGGAAGTTATTAATGCCTCCCCGCCAGGCCAGCCCCTGGCAAGTCGCATCCCAGAGGGCCAGGCCGAGCAGGTTACCAAAGTCTCCTCCCAAATAGCCGGTCTCTCTGATACGATTCCCGCACTCCCCAATTCAATCACCGGCTGCGTGCGCAATTGCTGCGCGCGCAATTGCGGCGCGTTCATCCGCCGCGACCACAAATGCACCGCGCCAACGCCCACGAACGATAGAAAGAGACCCCATGAACCGCCTCACTCTCCCGCCGCTCGCCGTTCTACTCTTCCTCGCGCTTTCGCCCCTCGCCCTGTCGGCCCAGGTCCCAGCCGCCGCGTCCGCGCTCTACGCGGAAGCCGAGGCCCCAGCCTTCTCGAGCTCCAACGCCCTGCCCGCCGCTCCGGCCGCCGCAGCCGCCGCAGCCGCGCCCGAGTCCGGGGGCTCGCGTCCCTTCTCCGCCGTCGCCGTGGGCGTAAAGTTCGGCATCGCCGGCGCCGGCTTCGATCTAGCCGTCCCTCTGATGCAGCGCCTCAACCTCCGCGGCGGGGCCTCCTTCTTCTCCTACAGCCCCAACCTCACCATCGATGGCGCCAACCTCTCCGGCACCATCAAGTTCCAGAACGCCGCCGTCATGCTCGACGTCTTCCCCTTCAACAACCGCTTCCGCCTCTCCGCCGGCACCACCGTCTACAACAACACCAGCCTCAACGCCACCCTCAGCTACCCCGCCGGCGACAGCTTCACCCTGGGCGGCACCAGCTACACCAGCGACCCCGCCAACCCCGCCTCGGGCACCGCCAGCTTCAACTTCGGCAGCAAGGTGGTCCCGCGCTTCACCTTCGGCATCGGCAACATGCTCCCCAAAAGGGGCCACTGGGTCTTCGAGACCGAGACGGGGATCGAGTACATCGGGCAGCCTACGGTGACCTATGCTATCAACGGCTACGGCTGCACCGGCTCGGGCGAGACCAACTGCGCCCCGGTCAGCCAGTCCAGCGTCCTCCAGCAGCAGACCAACCTCCAGAACGACCTCTCCCTGCTCCGCTTCTACCCCGTTATGTCCTTTGGTTTCAGCTACAAAATCGGCTCCTCCCAATCCCGCTAGCCGCCGAGGAAGAGGTGTTCGATCTCCAGCCAGTTCTTGACACGGCGGTAGCCGGTGGCCATGGCGTTGTGGGGGGCGTCGTAGAGGATGCCCTCGCCCAGGAAGCGCTGTAGCTGGCGGGGGTTGTCGTCGATCAGGTAGTCGGCGCGGAGGATCGCCTTGTCGCCGCAGTAGACGATGCGCGAGGCGGGGATGAAAGGGAAGTGGCGGGCCAGCCAGCGGTACTTGGCGTTGAAGGAGGTGGGGACCTCCATGGCGGCAGTGGCGATGAAGATCTCGTAGTCGCGCTGCAGCGCATCGAGGACGCGCTGTGAGTCGGGCATGACGTCGAGCACGTCGAAGAAGTCTTCGGAGCGGAGGTAGTCGTCGAGCCGGGCGTGGCGGTCGGAGGAGACGACGTCCCAGATCCACTTGCCGCGGAGGTCCTGCTTGGTGATGTTGTCCTGGTGGTCGCGGTTGTAGCGGAGGAGGTGTTCGGCGACGGCGTCGGCCATGACCTCGTCCATGTCTACGCAGATGCGTTTGCGGGCCTGTGACTTCTTCATCTCTCGTTCCATTATGAGGGCGAGGACCGGTCGAGCGAGAGTTCACAGGGAGCGGACGATTTGGGCGGCGATGCTTTCGACTGCGACGGGCTTGCGCTGGGGTGAGTCGCGGGCGGGGTCGTAGAAGAGCAGGCGTCCGCAGTTCTCGCAGGTCATCAGGGTCTGGCTGGCGAGGGAGCCGGCGGAGTTGTCGCGGAGGTCGTTCCAGCGCTGCGGGCGGAGCATCATCTGGCAGGCGGTGCACTGCTGGTGGAGGGCCTCGGAGACGGCGGTGCCCTTGGCGCGGGCGATGCGGTCGTAGGTGGAGAGGGCGGCGTCGCCGGTGGGGCTGTCGAGGAGCTCGGCGCGGACGGCCTGGCGCAGGCGGTCGACCTCGGCGAGGGCGATGCGGTCGTGGGCGACGGTCTCCCCGGCGCGGGCGCTCTCGCGTTCGAGGGTGGCGGCGGCGTCGGCGAGGGCGGCGTCGGCGAGCGTGCGCTGGGCTTCGAGGGCCTCGCTGCGCTCCATGCTTTCGAGCTCGGTGTCTTCGATGCGGGAGATCTCGGCGCGGGCGAAGGCGGCCTCGTGCTCGAGCGCGGTGACCTGCACGGTGGTGGTGGCGAGGTCGATCTTCTTGCGGGTGCGGTCGATCTTCTGCTGGAGGTCCTTGATGTCGGACTCCTGGCGGCGGCGCAGGGCTTCTTCTTTGGCGATGAGGTCGAGCACGACGGCGCGCTGGCCGGTGGTGGCCTTGAGCCTGGTTTCGAGCGCGGCGACCAGCCTGGGGAGCGCGGCGATCTGGTCGCGCAGACGTTTGGCTTCGAGGTCGTGCGCCTGCAGGACGATGAGCTTCGCGAGATCCGGATGCATGGAGGCCCCCTCCCGATTGCCGCCGGCGCGGCGCAGGCGGGAGCGCGCGGCGGGCGGACAGCGGAAAACTTCGAGTCTAGCATGGGGGCTGGCGCGCGGGTCAACGGGCCGGTTACCAAAGATTCTGTGGGGTACACCACTTTGTCGAGTTGTGGGCGGATTGGCGGTGTAGTCTGCAAAGTACGGCACTCGAGCGGTTGGCCAGTTACAGTGGACCGCGGAGTGCGCTGTGGTCTTCCACGGGGAGACCGCGCCGGACGCTTCAGCTTCCCAGTACTGTGACACCGCTCCGCCGATTGGACCACTTGCAGCATGTTTCCCGTCCCGCGCCTTTTCAGGGACTTTTGATCTGTGTGCAACCCGCACAAAGGGCTTCCCTTGGCTCCCGCACGATTGTTGCTGGTCGATGACGATGAGGCGCTGCGCTCCGGGCTGCAGAGCGTGCTTGAGGCCCATGAGTTCGAAGTGATTGCGGCCTCGAATGTGAACGAGGCGCTGAAGCGCATTACGAGCGAGAGCTTCGACGTGCTGCTGAGCGACCTGCACATGCCGGACGCCGGCGACGGCCTGACCGTGGTCAGCGCGATGCGCCACGCCCACCCGCAGGCGGTGACGATTGTGCTGAGCGCCAATCCGGACATGGCGAAGGCGGTGGCGGCCATCCTGCAACAGGCCGACGCGGTAATCGCAAAGCCGGTGAAGGCGGGATCGATCGTGGAGGTGATCCGGCAGCGCCTGGCGCAGGGGGCGCGGCCAGGGCGGACGGTCGAAGCGGCGGCGAACATTCTCGAGCGCGAGGCCGGGTCGATTACCCGAGCGTGGCTGGCGCAGATGGAGAGCGGAGGCGGCCTGACGACGGGGTCGCTGACGCTGGAGGAGCGGAGCGAAGACCTGGCGCACGCGCTGCGCGACATCGTGTTCCGGCTGCGCTATCCGCATCCGCTGGGGTCGACCACGATGTTCTCGGTGGCGGCGCTGCAGCATGGGGCGCGCCGGCGAAGGCAGGGCCTGGGCGCCGCGAGCATGGCGGACGAGGCACGCGCGCTGCTGATCGCGCTGTTCCAGACGATCGACAATAACCTGGACCGGATGGACATCGGCAAACTGCCCGCGACCTTGATGGTGATCGCCGATGAGGTGAATGCGCAATTGCAGCAGAGTCTCACGGGGTATGAGCATGAGAATGCGGTGGATGTGCCGGGGGGCGGCGGATGATTGCAGGGTTCCCGTCTGGAGCCAGGGAGTGCCGGACAAATCAGATTGCGGCTCAGGCGACGGCTTGACGGTCGCGGGAGGCCATATCCCGGGGGCTAAAGCCGGGCTAAGCCCGCATTTTCGCGGG
>Ga0302325_10036371_pt1 | contig 10038 bp, 8 predicted proteins | sample Palsa_T0_2_FD_201948 | JGI IMG/M metagenome (GOLD analysis project Ga0302325, IMG submission 201948) | Peat permafrost microbial communities from Stordalen Mire near Abisko, Sweden - Palsa_T0_2 | ecosystem: Environmental > Terrestrial > Soil > Palsa > Peat permafrost | place: Sweden: Abisko... | reverse complement strand
TCGGACGGTTCCGACCCTCCGGAGCGCATCCCCGAACTGGCGGCGGCGGCCGGGTGCACGGCGGTGGCGTTGACCGATCACGACCGGACCGACGGGTTGGCGGCGGCGTCGGTGCGGGCGGGCGAGCTGGGCGTGGAGCTGGTGCGGGGCGTCGAGATCTCGTGCGAGCACTCGGGGACGATGCACGTGCTGGTGTACTTCCTGCCCGAGGGTGACGGGCCGTTGCAAGACGAACTGGTCCGGCTGCAGGACGCCCGCGACTCGCGCAACCGGCGGGTGGCCGACCTGTTGGGCCGGCTGGGGCTGCCCGTGACCTATGAGGAGATCCAGGAAGAGGCGGGCGGGATGGGGGCGGGGCGGCCCCACATCGCCAGCATCTTGGTGCGCAAGGGCGTGGTGGGCAGCATCCAGGAGGCGTTCGACGTGTGGCTGGCCAAGGGGCGGCCGGCGTACCTGGACAAGGAGCGCTTGTCACCCGATGTGGCGCTGCGCCTGGCCGTGGCATCCGGCGGGGTGCCGGTCCTGGCCCATCCACTCAGCCTGGGCCTGTCGCCTGCTGCCACCGCGGCCACGGTGACCGAGCTGGTGGGCTTCGGGTTGTGCGGGGTGGAATCGTTCTACGGCCGCTACAGCGTGGCCGAGCGCGACGCCATGGCGGCCTTGGCGGGCGACAACGCGCTGGTGGCCACGGGCGGCTCGGACCACCACGGCCGCTATAAGCCCGACCTGCAGGTGGGGATCGGCCGGGGGGACCTGGACGTTCCCGACAAGGTGCTGGACGAACTTCGGGAACGCATCCCGCCCGCCGCCTTCGCAAACCATGGTGAGTGATCCTCCTTCAGGAAGCGGCGACCTCCAGGCCGAGGGCCCGGGGCAGGGCGGTGCGCCATGCGTCGATGGCGTCGGCCAGGTCGACGTCGACCAGGCCCCCGACCACCAGGCGATCGCCGCCCGCCACCCCCAGCACGCTCATCGGCACGCCGGCCGACGCCGCGGCGGCCGACACCAGCGCCGCCCGGTCCGGGGCCACGCTCAGCACGACCCGCGACGGTCCCTCGCCGAACAGCGCCGAGTGGCCGGCCAGGCGCCCCGCCGCCACGACAAAGCCGACGCCGCTGTGCACCGCCATCTCGGCCAACGCCACCCCGATGCCGCCGTCGGACACGTCGTGCACCCCGTGCAATGCGCCTACGTCACCCACCAGCCGGGCGACCAGGGAAACCAACCGTCCGTGCAGTTCCAGGTCGAGCGGCGCCAGGGTGCCGCCCCGGTGGCCCCGCACCCGGAGCGCCCATAGCGATCCCCCCAGGCCCGGGTCGTCTTGAGTCCCCAGCAACAAAATCTGATCGCCCCCCACCAGCCCCACCGGGGGCGGCGGCGCGCTCAGATGATCGACCAGGCCCAACACCGCCACGACCGGGGTGGGGTCGATGTCGCGGCCCCGGCTCTCGTTGTACAGGCTGACGTTGCCTCCGATGACCGGAATGGCGAGGGCCCGGCACGCCTCGGCCATGCCATCGATGGACTCGGACAGCTGCCACATGACCTCGGGGTGCTCGGGGTTGCCGAAGTTCAGGCAGTTGACCAGCGCCATGGGCCGGCCGCCCACGCACGCCACGTTGAGCGCCGACTCGGCCACCACCAATGCCGTGCCGGCCCGGGGATCGAGAGCACACCAACGCCCGTTGCCGTCGGTCGACAGCGCCATCCCCTTCCCCGCCGCAGCCCCCCCCGGAAGAGCGGGCAGCCCGGGTGCCTTCAGCCGCAGCAGGGCGGCGTCGCCCCCCGGCGCGACCACAGTGTTCAGGAACAGCTGATGGTCGTACTGCCGCGACACCCACTCGGCGCTCATCAGCATGGCCAGCAGGTCGGCGCCACAGTCGGCCGGGGCCGGGAGCAGCGCCGGGTCGAGCGCCGCCGCCTGGGCCAGGGCCGCGGCGGGCCGCTCAATGGGGCGGTCGTAGCACGGGGCGTCCTCGTGCAGGCTGGCCGCGGGCACGTCGGCCAACACCTCGCCCTCCCAGCCGTCCAGGATGCGTAGGCGCCCCCCGGTGGTGACCCGGCCCACCACCGAAGCCCGCACCTCCCACTTGGCGCAGCAGTCCATGACGGCGTCGAGGTCGTCGGGGGTGACAATGGCCACCATCCGCTCCTGGCTCTCGCTGGTCATGATCTCGAAGGCCTCCATGGCCGGCTCACGCAACGGCACGGCGGCCACGTTGACGTCCATGCCCACGCCGCCACGCGACGCCGTCTCGCTGGTCCCGCACACCAACCCGGCTCCGCCCAGGTCCTGGATGCCCACCACCAGGTGGCGATCAAGCAGTTCCAGGCACGCCTCGATCAGGCGCTTCTCCTCGAACGGGTCGCCGACCTGGACGTTGGGCCGCTTGGCCGCCTCGACCGCTGCGTCGGCACCGAAGCCGGCCGAGGCCAGGACGCTGACACCCCCGATCCCGTCCCGGCCCGTGGTGGAGCCGAGCAGGACGGCCAGGTTGCCTGGCCCCGAGGCCTGCCCCAGCACCAGGCGGTCGATGGGCAGCACGCCCAGGCACAGCACGTTGACCAGGGGATTGTCGGCGTAGCACTCGTCGAAGACCAGCTCCCCGCCGACGGTGGGAACCCCGACCGAGTTGCCGTACCCCGAGATACCGCTGACCACCCCGGCCGCGATCCACCGGCTCCGGGCGTCGTCCAGGGGGCCGAAGCGAAGCGGGTCCATGACCGCCACCGGCCGCGCCCCCATGGTGAAGATATCCCGCAGGATCCCGCCCACACCGGTCGCCGCTCCCTGATACGGCTCGATGGCGGAGGGGTGATTGTGGCTCTCGATGCGCAAGGCGATGGCGATGCCGTCACCGGCGTCGATCACGCCTGCGTTCTCACCCGGGCCGACCAGGACGTGCGCTGCTTCAGTGGGCAGCCGAGCAAGGTGAATCTTGGACGATTTGTACGAACAATGCTCGCTCCACATCACGGCATACATCGCCAGCTCGAGGTGGTTGGGCTCGCGTCCGAGCAGGTGGGTGATGGCGCCCGCTTCGTCGTCGGTGAGACCCAATGCCCGGGCGATGGCCACGTCCATGGAAAGCACGCTAGTGCGACCGGCTGCGCCGGAGGATCCCGACGTTGCCGTTGTCTGAGGGGTCGACTTCCATGCCGAGAGACGCAGCCGACGGGGGCGAGAAATCCGCCACGAAAATTGAATGGGCCGGGCAGTGTTGTGAGATACTGGTCATATGGCAGCCAAGTCAGGCAGCGGTAAGGCACCCATGTCGCAGGCACACAAGGATGCGCTGGCAGTTGGTCGTGAGGAGGGCCGGGCCGTTCGCCGCTATTTGGAGGCGATGGAGGCTCACAAACCCAAGCGGGGGCGCAAGCGGAATCCCGATACGATCGAAAAGAGGCTGCAGCAGATCGAGGACAAGATCGAATCAGCGGATCCGTTGACCAAGGTTCATTTGGTTCAGGAGCGACTCAACCTGACCAGCGAATTGGCCAACAAGGATGCGGCGGTCGATCTGGCCTCCCTCGAGGAGGGTTTCATCAAGGCGGCCAAGAACTACTCCGAGCGCAAGGGCATCACCTACGCCGCGTGGCGCGAGGCGGGGATCGACGCCTCGGTGCTGCGCAAGGCGGGCATCCGGCGAAGCGTCGGCGACCTGTAGGACCCCCCAAATGGGGGCAAACTAGGGCAAAGCGAGGGTCCCGCAGGCGCTGCGAGGGCGAACGTCGACCCAGTCGGTCGTCAGGCGCGGGCGGCCTGAGCCGGTCCCGCCGTAGCACCCACGCCGACTGGGACACGGTGGCCGAGCAGCGACCGCAGCAGCGCCAAGCCGTCGGCCGATCCCAACAGGATGTCGGACGCTCGCTCAGGATGTGGCATCAGCCCGACAACATTTCCCTGGGCATTACAGATACCGGCAATGTTATCGATGGATCCATTGGGGTTCTGTACGTACCTCAGGACGATCCGATCCTGTTCCGTCAACTCTTGCAACGTGGCGGCATCACAGGTGTAATTTCCCTCAAAGTGGTTGATAGGAATAGATAAACGCTGTCCCGCGACCAGATCACGTGTCAATACCGAACGAGTGGAGACCACCTCCAACGTGACCGGCATGCACAGGAACGTCAGGCCACGATTCTTCTGGAGCGCTCCCGGTAGCAGCCGAGCCTCGGTCAGAATCTGAAAGCCATTGCAGATCCCGATGACCGCGCCGCCCGCCGCAGCGAAGGTTTCAACGGCCGCCATCACCGGTGAGAACCGTGCGATTGCGCCCGGTCGAAGGTAGTCGCCATGGGCAAAACCCCCAGGTAGAACGACCGCATCAACCCCGCCAAGGTCGGTCGCGCCATGCCAGATCAGCTCGGCTTCGCCCCCCGCGGCATGCACCGCTTCAACCACGTCGTGCTCGCAGTTGCTGCCGGGAAACAACACCACTCCCACCCGAGCGGTCACCGTGCCGCCTCGGCAGTCGAGGTGTCCGCCGTCAGGGTCACATGCGCCTCCTCGATCACGGGGTTGGTCAAGAACCGCCGGCACAGCTCGTCGACCTCGGACCGGGCCGCCGGCTCACCCACGGCCTCGATGGAGAAGCGGATGGCCTTGCCCGTGCGCACGGCGTGCACCTGGTCGAAACCGAGGGCGGGCAGGGCCCGTTCGATCGTTGCCCCCTGGGGGTCGGCGATCCCGGGCCGTAGCGCCACCTCGACCAGCACGGCGAACCTCACGCCCGCCCCCCGATCGTGGAGCCGGTTCCGGGCCAGTCCGACAGGAGGGCGCCGGTTATGCGTTCGTAGGCGTCGCGGTAACGGTCGCTGGTCGCCCGCACCACCTCGGCGGGCAGCGGGGGCGGGGGCGGGGCCTTGTCCCAGCCCGTCTCCTCCAGCCAGTCCCGCAGCGGCTGCTTGTCGAACGAGGGCGGCGTCGATCCCGGCTGCCACAGCTCGGTCTCCCAGAAGCGGGACGAATCCGGCGTCAGCACCTCGTCGCAGATGGCCAGCTCACCGTCGATGAAACCCAACTCGAACTTGGTGTCGGCCACGATGATCCCCCGCTGCGCCGCCCACGCCGCCCCCCGGCGGTAGGCCTCGAGGCTGATCTCTTGGGCCAGCTTGGCCGTGTCGGCACCCACCAGCTCGGCTGCCGCGGCGAAGGAGATGTTCTCGTCGTGCCCCGTGACCGCCTTGGTCGAGGGTGTGAACACCGGCTCACCCAACCGCTCCGACTGCCGCAACCCGGCCGGCAGGGGCTGGCCGTGCATGGTGCCGGTGCGCCGGTACTCGGCCCACGCCGAGCCCGACAGGTAGCCCCGCACCACGCACTCGATGGGCAACATCTGCGCCTTGCGGGTCACCATGACCCGACCCTCGAGGTCCTCCAGCCCGGGCGGGGCGCCGTCGGGCACGTCGACGCCCAACATGTGGTTGGGCGCCACGTCGGCCAACTCCCCCAGCCAGAAGGCGCTGAGCGCGGTCAGGACCCGCCCCTTGTTGGGTATGGGCTCGGCCATCACCACGTCGAACGCCGACACCCGGTCTGAGGTGACCAGCACCAGGCGGTCGTCGTCCAGCTGGTAGATCTCGCGCACCTTGCCCGACGAGACGTGCTGCCAGGTCATGATCCTCCCTCTGCTTTGCGGGTGGCGGCCAACTCCTCGAATACCAGATCGGCGTGGCGCAGGCTGCGCCGCAGGTCAAACGCCTCGTCCAACGCCACCTTGCCCAAGGTCACCTCGGGATCGGCTTCCAGCACCTCCCGGAACGGGCGCTCGTCGTGCCACGCCGCCAGGGCGTCGCGCTGGACAATGCGGTAGGCGGCGTCGCGCGACAACCCCGACCCGACCAGGGCCAGGAGCACGGGCTGGCTGAACACCAGGCCGTATGACCGGTCCAAGTTGGCCAACATCCGATCGGGGAAAATGACCAGCCCTCGGATCAGGGCCGTCATGCGCACCAAGAGGTAGTAGGCGAGGAGACTGGCGTCGGGGAGGATCACGCGCTCAACCGAACTGTGCGAGATGTCGCGTTCGTGCCACAAGGCCACGTCCTCCAGCCCCGCCCCGAGGTAGCCCCGCAGCACCCGGGCCAGGCCCGAGAGCTGCTCGCTCTTGATCGGGTTGCGCTTGTGCGGCATGGAGGAGCTCCCCTTCTGCCCGACCCGGAACGCCTCCTCCACCTCGCGCACCTCGGTCCGCTGCAGGTGGCGGATCTCCGTCGCCATCATCTCGACCGAGGCGCCCACCGAGGCGCACGCCCACAGGAACTCGGCGTGGCGGTCCCGCGACACCACCTGGGTGGCAGGGATGGGCGTCAGGCCGAGCGGCCAGCAGACCTGCTCCTCCACTGCGGGATCGATGTTGGAGTAGGTGCCGACGGCGCCCGACAGCTTGCCCACGGCGACCGCCCGCCGCGCCGCCACCAGGCGCTGTCGATCCCGGTCGGCCTGCAGCGCCCACAACGCCAGCTTGCGACCGAAGGTGGTGGGCTCGGCGTGGATGCCATGGGTCCGGCCCACCATGGCGGTGTCCCGGTGCTCCAGGGCGCGGTCTCGCAGCGCCTCGACCAGCTGGCCGGAGGCGGTGATCAGCAGGTCGCTGGCCTGGGTCAGGCTCAGGCACAAGGCGGTGTCCACCACGTCGGAGGACGTGAGGCCGTAGTGGACCCACTTGCCCGCGTCGCCCCCGATGCGGTCCTGGACCACGTCGACGAAAGCGGCCACGTCGTGGTCCGTCACCGTCTCGCGCTCGGCCACGGCGTCCACGAAGGCGGCGTCGACCACCGGCGCGCGCTGGCGGATGGCGACTGCGTCCTCACCGGGGATGACCCCGAGCCGCGCCCACGCCTCGACCGCCAGGATCTCGATATCCAGCCAGTTGGACAACTTGGCGGCGTCGGTGAACAACTCGGCCATAGCGGGCAACGAGTAGCGGGGGATCACCCGGGCTCCCCGACCGATAGGTAGGCGGCGCCGGCGGGCTCCCGGGAGGCGGCCCGGGGCGTTGCGGTCACAGGAAGCCGGGTCACGCCGGCTCCCACGCCTCGCGGTAGGCGGCCAGCTTGGCGGTCAGGACGGGGTCGGCCAAGGCCAGGATCTCGATCGCCAGCAGGGCGGCGTTGGCCGCGCCGTCGATGGCCACTGTGGCCACGGGCACGCCGCGGGGCATCTGCACCACGGCGTAGAGGGCGTCGACGCCCGACAGGGCGCTGCCTGACAGGGGCACCCCGATCACGGGCAGGGTGGTGTGCGCCGCCACCACCCCGGGCAGGGCGGCGGCCATACCGGCCCCGCAGATGAGCACGCCGTACCCGTTGTCCCGGGCGGCGCGGACGAATGCCGTCACCGTCTGAGGGTTGCGATGCGCCGACATGACGTGCTCGGTCGCCTCGACCCCGAAGGTGGCCAACAGCTCGGTGGCCTGGGACATGCGGGCCTGGTCGGAGGCCGAGCCCATGAGCACGGCGACTTTCATGAACCCGACCCCACGGCCGAGCTAGGCCCGATACATCTTGGGTGTTGGGACGCCGAACATGCATCGGGCCTAGCCCCACCCACCTCATAGCCGTCCGCCGCCCGCCCCGCGATGTCACGCCGGTACTGCCGGCCCGGCCAGTCGACCACGGCGGCGGCGGCGTAGGCCCGAGCCCGGGCTTCTGTCAAGGTGTCGCTCACAGCCGAGACACTAAGCACCCGGCCGCCACTGGTGGCCAATCCCGCGCCCGCACCCTCGACCGCGGCGGCGAACAACTGCACGCCCTCCATCCCGGCGGCCACATCCAGCCCGGTAATCACATCGCCGGTCCGAGGGGCCGCCGGGTAGCCGTCGGCCGCCAACACCACGCACACCGCCGACTGATGAGAGAACGACGGCGCCGCAAGCTCAGAGGACCCGAGCGATCCCGAGGCGGCGGCGGCCAGCACCGCCGTCACGTCGCCCTGCCAACGGGGCACGAGGACCTGGGTCTCGGGATCCCCGAAGCGCACGTTGAATTCGAGCACCTTGGGCCCCTCGGCGGTCAGCATGATCCCGGCGTACAGCACGCCTCGATAGTCGATGCCCCGAGCCCGCAAGGCGGCCAGCGTGGGCAGCACGGCGGTGTCCATGACGATGTCGACCAGGTCGTCCCCCGCGCCGGGTACGGGTGAGAACGAACCCATCCCCCCGGTATTGGGCCCGCTGTCACCCTCCCCCACCCGCTTGAAATCCTGGGCCGCGGCCAGGGGCAGCGCCGAGTGACCGTCGCAGATGGCCATGACCGACAACTCGTCGCCCACCAGCCCCTCTTCGATGACCACGGTCCGGCCGGCCGGGCCGAACGAGGTGCCCGACAGCTTGGCCCGCACGTCGTCGATGGCCTCGTCCCGCGACCACGTCACCAGCACGCCCTTGCCCGCCGCCAAACCGTCGGTCTTGACGACGTAGGGACCGGAAAGCTGACGAAGGAACGCCACTGCCGGTCCCTCGTGTTCGAATGTCCCGTGGGCCGCCGTCGGGACCCGGGCCGAGACCAGCAGGTCCTTCATCCAGGCCTTGGAGCCCTCGACGTGCGCCCCGTGGGCGCCCGGCCCGAACACCAGTTTCCCCTGTCGCCGAAGCCGGTCGGCCAGGCCGTCCACCAGGGGGACCTCGGGGCCGATGACGAAGAGGTCGGCGTCAATCTCCGTGGACCGCGCCGGGGTGCAGGCGACAAAGGGATGCAGCGCCGTGATCCCTGGGTTGCCCGGCGTGACCGTCACCGAGGCGGTGCGGGCCAGGGCGACTGCCAGGGCATGCTCCCGGGCGCCGGATCCAACGACACATACCGACGTCATGAGCAAACCGTGGTCACGAGTCGAAACGAACCAACTGCTCGCGGCCTGGGCCGACGCCAACCAATCGGATGGGAACGCCGACCTGATCGGCCAGGAAGTGGACGTAGTCCTTGGCCGCCCCGGGCAACTCGCTGAGCTCGGTGACCGCCGTCAGGTCCGTCTCCCAACCCGGCAGCTCCTCGTACACCGGCGCCACCTCGTGCAGGACCGACTGGTGATACGGCATGTGGGTATAGCGCTGCCCGTCGTGGTCGTAGGCCACGCACACCTTCAAGGTGGCGAAGGAATCCAGCACGTCGAGTTTGGTCAGGGCGATCTCGGACAGCGAGTTGAGCCGCACGGCGTGGCGAACCATGACGGCGTCGAACCAGCCGGGACGACGGCGCCGTCCTGTGACGGTGCCGAACTCATGCCCCCGCTCGACCAGCGTCTCGCCCACCTCGTCGAACTGCTCGGTGGGGAACGGCCCGGCCCCGACCCGGGTGCAGTACGCCTTGGCGATGCCGATGACCCGGCTGATGGCCCGGGGGCCGATACCCGCCCCCACGCAGGCGCCGCCCGCCACCGGGTTGGAGGAGGTGACGAAGGGATAGGTCCCGTGGTCGAGGTCGAGGAACGTGGCCTGGGCCCCTTCCAGCAGCACCTCTTGGCCCGCCTCCAGCGCCTCGTGCACCAGGTTCACGCAGTCCGTGATCATGGGCGCCATGCGGGGCGCGTAGTCGTCCAGGTAGCGCTTGGCGATGTCGTCGGCCGACAACGGCAGGCGGTTGTACACCTTGGCCAGGATCTGGTTCTTCTCCTTGAGGACCACATCCAGCTTCTGGCGGAAGATCTTGGGATCGAGCAGGTCCTGGACCCGCAGGCCGACCCGCGAAGCCTTGTCGGAATAAGCAGGGCCGATGCCTCGGCGAGTCGTCCCCAGCTTGTTGCGCCCCAGGTAGCGCTCGATGATGGCGTCGAGTTCCTGGTGATACGGCATGATCAGGTGGGCATTGCCCGAGACCTTGAGCCGGGAGCAGTCGATGCCCCGGGCGGTCAACGCGTCGATCTCCTCCAGCAGGACACCGGGATCGACCACCACGCCGTTGCCGATGACTGGGGTGATGTGGGGGTACAGCACGCCACTGGGAAGCAGCTGCAGGGCGAAGGACTCGCCTGCCACCACGATGGTGTGGCCCGCGTTGTGGCCCCCCTGATAGCGCACCACCATGTGCATCTCGCGG
>Ga0302325_10036369_pt1 | contig 10038 bp, 3 predicted proteins | sample Palsa_T0_2_FD_201948 | JGI IMG/M metagenome (GOLD analysis project Ga0302325, IMG submission 201948) | Peat permafrost microbial communities from Stordalen Mire near Abisko, Sweden - Palsa_T0_2 | ecosystem: Environmental > Terrestrial > Soil > Palsa > Peat permafrost | place: Sweden: Abisko... | reverse complement strand
ACGACGAGTAGTTCGATAAGCGTGTAACCTTCCTCGCCCTTGTTTTCGGCTTTGTTCACGAACGCGCTCGTCATGGCCTAACTCACATCCTGCGCCACGCGCATCACTTCATCATAGGTTGTCGTGCCGTCGAGCACATGCCGCACGCCATTGTCGTAAAGCGGTTCCATGCCGGCGCGAACGGCGATGGTCCGCAGGCGCACCGCATCTTCGTGACGCAAAATGGCTTGCCGGAGTTCATCGTTGAATGCCAATAGCTCAGAGATCACCGTGCGGCCGCGATAGCCGGTACCGCCGCAATCGGCGCAACCGACAGCTTGATAGGCTTGTGTGCCTGCGGTTCGGTCGGCGCTCGCAATTGCAAGCGGCACATCCACCGGCTGGCGGCATGACTTGCACAGAACGCGCACCAGGCGCTGCGCGAGAATGCCGGTGACGGTCGACGCCACGAGATAATCTTCGACGCCCATATCCAGGAGGCGCGTGATCGCGCTTGCCGCGTCATTTGTGTGAAGTGTCGACAACACGAGATGGCCGGTGAGGGCGGATTGCATTGCGATGCGCGCAGTCTCGCCGTCGCGGATTTCGCCAACCATGATCACATCGGGATCGTGGCGCAGGATGGAGCGCAGCGCGCGTGCAAAATCGAGGCCGATGTCCGGCTTGACCTGAAACTGGTTGAGCCCGTCGATCTTGTATTCGACCGGGTCTTCGATGGTGACGATCTTGCGCTCGGCATTGTTGAGACGGCTCAAACCTGCGTACAGCGTCGTCGATTTTCCTGAGCCCGTAGGTCCCGTAACAAGTATGATCCCGCTCGGGCGCGCGAATATCCTGTTAAGCTGCTCCAGTTTGTCGGCCTCGAAGCCGAGCTTCGCCAAATCAAGCTCGACGGCCGTGCGGTCCAGGATGCGGACCACGACGCATTCACCGTGAGCGATGGGCCCCGTGGCGATGCGCATATCGATCTCCCGGCCGCGCACGTTCATTTTGATCGAGCCGTCCTGCGGCAGCCGGCGTTCCGCGATGTCCAGACGCGCGAGAATCTTGATGCGCGACACGATGGCGGGCGCTGCCGAAAGCGGCGCGGGTTCTTCGTCGCGAAGCAGACCGTCCACCCGCATGCGGACGCGCAAGGTTCGCTCGAACGGCTCGATATGGATGTCCGATGCACCGCGTTCGACAGCCCGCGCAATTAATCGTTCCACAAACCGCACGATCGGCGCTTCGCTGGCGGCTTCCTGCAGCCGCGAAAAATCGGCATTGGTTACGTCAAGCGCGGTAACACCGCGCTTTTCGAGACTGGAGACCGCGACGCTGTCGCCATAAAGCCGGAGCACCGCATCTTCGATGTCGCTGCCGGCGGCAACCGCAAAGATCACCGGTCGCCCAAGCGCCATTTCGAGCGCATGCGCCGTGAAGACATTCGTCGGGTCTGCCGCGGCGACAAGGATACCGTCATCGCCGGACGACAGCGGCAGGACTTTCGCATCGCGCAGGAACTGCGGGTTGGAGATCGGCGCGTCGATCGTGCTTTGCGGAAAGTCGGCCGCGTCGATGAGCGCACAGTTTGTCACGCGGGCGACCATGGGCGCGAGATCGCGTTCGGCACAAAGCCCGAGTCGCACCAGCACGTCGACCACGCTGCTGTTGGTACGGGCATGAGCCCGGCGCGCGCGATCGGCGTTTTCCTCCGACAGCAAATCTCCAGCGACGAGTTCGCGGAGCAGCGTCTCCTCGAAACTCGTCTCGGCTGCGATCTGAGTTTCCAGCTGCGTCATGGCTCGATGCTACACGAATTATCGCCGCGCATCGCTGATATCCGCGGTTTTCAGCGGCGGTTTCAGCCGGTCGCACGCGGCCTGCGCTTTTTCCGGGTCGGGCGCAGGTGAGGTGACGCCAAGGATCCAGATGGGCGTGCGGCCATTGCCGGTCACCCGTATCACCACCTGGCGCGACTGAGTCTGGCCGGTTTCGTCGTCATGCGCGCGCGCGGTGACTTCGAAGATTTCACCGGCGGCGACGGCCCGGCCGGCGGTGGCTGCGGATGCCCCGCGGCGAGGGGAGGGGGCTTTTGCCTCCAGCCCCGCGGCTTCGCGCACGCGATCCGATGCATCGTCGGTATCGACCGACACAAGACCGGTGAAGACCGTCAGGTCCGGCTCGATGCATTGCGCGACGTCGTCGGTGACATCTTTCATCGCGAAGAGTTCCGATACGGCCTCGAAGGGCGGCCCACGTTCCTTGTCATGCGCTTTGGCGTAAGCGGGATCGGCATCCTTGCGCCGCGCAAGGATCGCCTCGACGAGGTGCCGCGCAAGGGTCTTGTCGAGGCCGGACGCCAGGAAATAGCGATAGAGAAGATCGGGCGATGCGGCGTTGAGATCGAGTTTGGCCGCCTCGGGGCGAGCGCGCACGGTGACGGGGACGCCGCCGATGTCGAGAGTTTGCGGCGCGGTCAGCACGGTAGGCTCGATTTCGCGCGCGGTCGCAAGCTCGTAGGCCACGGTCGTCACCGCCCCGTCGTCCGCGGCCGCGAGACGAACGCGCGCCAGATGCGCCGTCGTCGCCACAAGGTGTTGGTGCGTGGTACCGAGAGCAGCCGCGAAGATGAGCGACAGCGTGGCCAGCGCGATCGCGACGATCAGAAGCGCAAAGCCGCGGTCGCTCGTCGACATAGGCTCAACTAATTGCCGAGCTGCGTAATATTGAAATTTACCTGGACCGTGCCCGTCGCGGTTCCACCGAAAGGATCCTCGATTGTATAGGTAAAGCTGTCGACATCGCTCTGTTGATCCGTCGTATTGACGGACGTGTAGTACCACCATGTTACGGAACTGCCGGAGGTAAGCTGCACACTTCCATGCGTTCCCTGCGAAACACCTATAATGGTTGGCGTCAGTCCGCAGGAGACGGTTGCGGTGGAGGCCGGATCGGATACCGACGTCGGCACGAAGCCTCCGCCGTTCAATAGCTTGTGAACGAGAACGGAGCCGTTCGCAGCCACGGGTGCCGCATATCCAACGCAAACATTCGTTGCCGCCGTAGCGCTCAGACCTGCAGTGTCGGTAATCGTGTAGTTGAACGTATCGATGCCGGAATATCCGCTCGTCGGCGTATAGGTGACCTGTGTGCCGCTGTTGACGATCGAGACCGTGCCATGCGCGGGTGTTGCCACGGCCGCAATGGTCAAAGCGAGATTGCCGGGGTCGCTGTCATTGACGCGCGGATCGAAGGTGGTGGCCGTGTTCGTTGCGGTCGACACGTAATCGGCCAGCGCCACAGGCGCCGGGCCGATAGAAACGTTTTCGACGGCCGACGATGTCGAGCCGTGGCTGTCGGAAATCGTATAGTTGAACGAATCCGTGCCGGTGTATCCGCTGGTCGGCGTATAAGCGAGCGATGTCCCACTGTTTATGACCACCGTGCCGTGAGTTGGTGTCGTGGTCGAAGTAATCGTCAGCGCATAGCCCGGCGGATTCGGCTCGATGTCATTCGCGCGCGGATCGTAGGTGATTGCAGTGTTTTCCGCAGTCGAGACGTAATCGGCCTTGGCGATCGGCCCGGGCGTGCCGACAGTCATATAGACCGTGGCGCTTCCGGTGCCGCCATGGCTGTTCGTAGCGGCGTAGGTGAAATAATCGGGGCCCAAATAGCTCGTGCCGGCCGTGTAGGTGATGGAGCTGGATGTGTTCGTCAGTGTGGGTGGATGCGTTGTCCCGGCCAGGTTCGACGCGCCTATGCCGGTAATCGTCAGCGTATATCCATTGGGGTCCGTATCGAGCGTCAGCGGATTGAACGTGATCGACCCGTTCTCATTGACGGTGACGTAGTCGTTGTTGATCTGGGGCGGACGATTGGTTCCGGTCTGCGTGACGACGCTCGTGCGGTTCCCGGCGCTGTCATAAGCGTAAGTGACCTGCATGCCGTTGTCGTAAGTGACGACCCACAACCGGCCAAGATTGTCATAGGTGTAGCCCGTCGCGCCGAGCGACGTCGCCGTCAAGACGGCCAAAATGGCCGTGCCGATAAATAATTTCGGCTGCATTGCCCCTCCGTGCGCCGATGTGCTCCGGCCACTCGATGAGGGATCACTATGGCATACATTTGCCGCTGACAAGCGGAATAAAATAATTCTGCGCTGATTTCTTGCGCGCGCATTCATAACAACTTCGTTCCACGATTCGATTCAAAGATAATATTGACCTTGCCGAAAAAAGGCCAACACACTGATTTATGTTATTCTTGCGAATTAAAATAAAAAACGAGTGCAATACGTCCAAAGCAGTTGACGGGAAATGATGTTCACCCTAGCGTCGTTTCAAGAGTGGAGTTGCAGGCGTATTTATTGCGCATCTGCACTCGCGGGGAGCGAACGTGAAATCGGCGATGCGCGCAGTTGGAATGGTGCTCGCGATCGCATCGGCAGTTGCCCCGTTCTCCGCAAGCGCGCAAACATCGTATAATTACTGGGTTTCGATGCGGAATTTCGTGAGCGACCCCGCTCCGATTTATGTCGTCGCGTCGCCGACACAGACCGCGCAACAGACCGTGGCGCTCCAGGCCTGCGATGGAAACACCTATTATCTCGCGCCGGCCGACAACAGCGCGCTTCAGGGCGAACTGCAGAATCAGGGCGCGGTGCAACTGAACGCGTCGACGGGTTCGGACCCGACTGCGTCGTCGATCGTCTGTGCGATTCAAACGTCGTGAGAAATAACTTATAAAACTCGCCCGGGGGGCACGAATGCGGTTTGTGGGTCTTTGTCTGCGAACGATCCTCGCGCCGCTCGCGTTCGTGGCGGTTCTGGGCGTGCAGCTTGCTTCCGCAGCATCCATGTCTTCGCCGCCCAATGCGCCGACCTTGCCGGCAATGTCGATCGGCACCGCGGCGCTGATATCGACGACCAGTGCGAACACCTATTACGGCTCCGGCACGACTTCGACCGACGGGCTTGCCGCCATCAAGGGCACGGCCACGCCGACTCCGCCCGAGATCACCGCCCTGGCGCGCGCGCTGAAAAACAACGTCGATCTCATCTACGAATATGTCCGCAACAACATCCAGGTCACCTGGATGTACGGGCTGCAGAAAGGCGCGCTCGGCGCCCTGATCGACAAGGCCGGAACGCCATTCGACCAGGCCGATCTGATGGTGCAGCTGATCAACGCGGCCAATGCCAACATCCTGCTGGCCAATCCGGGCGCTCCCACTTACACCGTCAGTTACGTCGCCGGCACGACCACACTGAACGGCACGGAATTCGCGAACTGGACGGGAATTTCCGATTCGAACGGCGCCTGCCAGATGCTGGCCAATGGCGGTTTTCCGGCCTCCGTCAACGGCTCGACGAACATCGTGTGTGCGACAGGGTCCGGCTCGACCATTTCGAGCGTGGTCATGGCGCATATCTGGGTTCAGGTGACGATTCCCGGCAGCAGCTGCAATACCAACTGCCTGTTCGACCCGAGCAACAAACCGTACACGATCACCCAGGCCAATCTCCCGCTCGCCACGGGGCTGAGCAGCGGCGCGCCGCTCAACGCGGCGGCCGGGTCAGGCTCCGGGATGACATCGGGAACGCTCACGGGCAGCGTCCCCTATGTGAAGGGTCTCAACACTGCCGGCACGACGGGGTTGAACAGCCTGATCCAAGGCTATTCCCAAAGCCTTCTGACCTACATGTACAACCACAATCTGCAGGCCGCGCGCATCGAAAACATCGTGGGCATTCCGGTCATCACGCCGGACACGCCGCCCGCAGCCGGATGGCGGCAGACGACGCTGCCGAATGAAACGACAAGTGCGTCTCATACGTGGACCGTCTCTTCCGGCGCGCCCGGCACCACCGGCATCCCGGATAAGTACCGCACGACGCTGACCGTGTCGGGCTATATGTGGGACTACGTCCTCGCGAGCGGCGCCGGCGGATGGGACAGCATATTCAACCTCGGCTCGACCCCAAGCGTCCAACTGTTCGTCGACCAGATCTACGGCCGCAAGTTCACGGTCGATACGGACTGGAATTTCGGCATGAACGCGGAAAACCCGCGCAAATATTCCAACACGGTCAATCTCGATCTGGATGGCGTAACGCTCACCACCTACACCGATCCCGGCTTCAATCAGGGCGGGATCAATGAGTACGGCTATCAGGTTATGAATACGTCGCGTGGCGCGCCGGCCTATATCACGCTCAGCGTCGTCCACCCCTACGCGGCGGCGCCCAGCGGTACGGGCGCCACAGGCGGCTACATGTCGGACACGCTCACCAAGCCGGTGGTGCTGACCACGTCGCTGACGATCGTCGATGGTTTCGGAGATGCGAACGGTCTGTTTGCCAAATGGTCGGAGGAAGCGGCCGCCGATACCGAGAATCCGATGGCGACGTATGCCTGCGACGGCACCAAGGACCCTACGCTGCCGCCCGATTCCGGCGAACAGCTTTGCGGCACGATCTTTCCCGGCGGGAGCGGAGACTTCGAACGCCAGAAGATGGCGGCCGCCTGGCTGACGCAGAACACGCGCGCGTTCCAGATTCATGCCGCGATCGCCGGCGCAGTGCCGCAACTCCATCACGCACTGGGATTCGCTTACGGCTCGACGATTCTGCAAGGCGCCCAGCCCGGTATCCTGAACCAGCAGGAATCGAACACGCTCTATTCGGTGTCGGACAATTTCAATCGCATCGATGTCGATTCCGGAATCAGCCTTTCGAGCAGGACCGCCGATCCGGTCGGGCGCCGCGCCACGATCCAGGCCTTTGCGGCAAGCTCGGCCGCGCTCGAAGGCAGCGCCGGCGGACAACTGGCTTCCTTGCCCGACACCGCTTCGACCGCGACACGCTTCGATTGGGGCAATTCACCGCCGGGAACGGCGGGCAATTGGGATGCGACGACCTGTTCTTCGGCCAATGCCTATGAAGATCCCGGCTGCACGGGCCCGCGCGATTTCGTGCAATACACATCCTCGACCGCATCGAATGCCTCGACCCTCGCGGAAGTCGAAGGCCACGTGCCGTCCTATTTCGGCAGCAACAACGGCGCTTACACGACCTGGGCTTCCAATACCCAGCCGGTGCAGGGCAATGTCGATGACAGCTTCTTCACCAGCGCCTATGCGTCCGAAGTGTCCATTTATGCGAGCGCCGGCTATACGGTGACGACCTCGCAGGAGACATTTCTCGGCCCCGGACAGCGCGCCGGCCAGGCGTTGAACATTCCCGAAGAGGGAGGTTACACCTTCGAAGCCTCGCAGCAGCGCGGGCCGGCGCTGGTCGCCACCTTGTACAATTCAAGCGGCGATCCGACGTCGATCGCGCACGATTTGGTCGGCGCATCCGATCCCAACTACACCGGCACCTACAGTGCGGTGAAAGGCGGCGGCGGCGGCGACGAGCCGTTCCAGAATTCGACTTACAGTCCGGCCGATGCGGCGGATATTCTGAAGACCCGCTTCGTCGACAAGTCGAATGCGCTGGGCGTCAATCTCACGAACGGCACCATCGGCTATACGGCGCCCGCCAAGATCGATGTGGGCAATGGCGGGTTTCCGTATGAGCTGACGGCCGATTTCGAATGGGGCGCGTTTCCGGACAACACGCACCAGACGCCCACCTCCACGATTGCGCCGCAGCCCGGCTGGACCACCAACTGGAACAACAATATCGCGATGTCCGGCAGCGGGCAGGAAGCGATGGGCAAGAGCGACGCGCGCGCAGCGGTGGGAACGATCGCTGCGTTTATGGCGGCGCAGGATATCTACAAATCCACGCCCAGCGTGCAGCGGGACGTGGCGGGCGTGCTGACGCAAGCCTGGTGGGCGCGGCAGATGGTGCAGAATGTCGTCACCACGACACTGGGCTCGAAGTCGCAGCAATTCCTGTCGCTGCCGCAGGCTGTCACCTTGCCCGGCGGCGCTTCCTGGTTCACGCCGGGGCCGGGCGAGACGGCGACGCTTGCAATGACGAACGCGCCCGTCGCCTGGGAAAACAGAACGGTCGGGCAGTACACGCCTTATCAGCTTTCGCGCGGCTGGGATTATACGGGAACGGCGCCGGGCAGCGCAGCCGTCACCTTCACGATCACCAATGCGCATGGCGACCAGCAGACCTTCGGCACCTGGCACAATATCTACTGGACCAGCGACACGACGCAGAACGGCTACGCGGCGGGCTTCGAGCTCAACAGCTGGACTTTTCCCCAAGGCGTGACGATCCATCTCGTCTACGGCAATCCCTGGGACCCCGACGGCCAGCCCGGCAGCGGCGACGGCTTCAACGTGCTGACGCAGGTCTACAACACCTTCGGCACCAGCGGCACGGCCGTGCGCACGATCAATTTCGCGACGGGCACTTATGGCAACATCACGGGATTTTCCGACACCAACGGCCGCAGCGTCGCTATAGGTTTTGGCAGCGGCGGCGTGATCGCCGATTCGATCACCGATCCCACGGGCGCTGCCACATCCTTCGTCTTCCAGCCGGGGCAAATGACGACCCCCACCACGCGGCCGGTGCCGTTCCAGAACCTGTTCCAGATCTACACCGCTGACAATCCGGACCAGCCCAACACCGAATATGACTGGGACGGCGTGGGCCGGGTGACGGATGTGATGGACGCCGTAGCCCTGCAGCAGGGCGTCCGCGCACCTTACGAGTTCTACATCGCCGACGGCACGCGCGGCGAACGCGACGATCCGCTGGGCGATGTGTGGAGCGTGGTCTATGACGTCTATGGACACCCTGCGACCTACACGGACGAAGACGGCAACATCACAAGGGATATCGCGGACGGGCGGGGACGGGCGGTGCAGACCACCTATCCCGAAGGCGATTGCGAGGTGTTCGGGTTCGACGATTTCAACAACATGCTGAGCTATACCAAGGTCGACAAAGTCAGCAGTTGCAACGTCGGCGCCGGCTCGAGCCATGTGTTGTCGGTTTCCGCGACATGGGACCCGAACTGGGACAAGCCGCTCACCATCAAAGATGCGATGGGGAACACGACCACCTTCACTTACGAACCCACAGGAACCAACGGCACCTCGGAGATGGCGACGGCGGTCAGGCCAGCCGTCACCGGCGGCTCACCGACTTACACCTTTACCTATGACTCCGCCGGCAAGGCGTTGACCTCGACCGATCCGATCACCTCGTCGACCTCGATCACGACACAAAACATCTATGATTCGAGCGAAGAGCCGACCTCCACCATCGTCGATCCGTCCGGCAAGGATCTGGTCACGACGTTCGGCTATGACGCGATCGGCAATCAGTCCTGGACCATGGACCCGCGGCAGAACCTTGGAAGCAACGGCCAGGTGGTCTCCAATCTTTACGACAGCGACCGCCGGAAGCTGGAAACCGATCATCATGCCGGCGCGTTGACCGCAGCACTAGTCGCCTCGGATCGCACGATTTACGACGCCGTGGGCCGGGACACCGAGGATGACACCGGAACGGTGTTTTCGGGCACGACCGTCACCACCTGGGTGATGAACAAGAAGACCACTTACACGCCCACTTCGAAGGTGGCGAGCGTGACCGACGGCGACAGCCGCATCACCTCCACGACCTATGACGGCGCGGACCGTGAAAACATCGCGACCGACCCGGTGCTGCGCCAGTCGCAGAAGATCTACGACGCGGCCGGCAATGTGCTGCAGGAGATTCACGGGCTCGGCACGCCGAACCAGATGACCTATGCCACCTATACCTATGCGACAGGGACCGGCTTCGGCGCCACTGGCGGCGACGGCGAGAAGCTCTCCGTCTACGACGCGGACGGGGCGACGCATGTCACGACGTACGCCTATGATCCGTTCAACCGGCTTTTGACGACCACATATCCCGACAGCACGAGCGACAAGGAAACGCTCAGCTACGACGCGAACTCGAATATCCTGACCCGCATCGATCGTGCGAACCAGACATTCGGCTACACCTACGATGTCCTCAACCGGAAACTGACGGAGGTCGTTCCGCCCTATGGCTCCGTGCCCGCGAACACGATTACCACGGCCTATGATCTGGGCGG
>Ga0302325_10036368_pt1 | contig 10038 bp, 8 predicted proteins | sample Palsa_T0_2_FD_201948 | JGI IMG/M metagenome (GOLD analysis project Ga0302325, IMG submission 201948) | Peat permafrost microbial communities from Stordalen Mire near Abisko, Sweden - Palsa_T0_2 | ecosystem: Environmental > Terrestrial > Soil > Palsa > Peat permafrost | place: Sweden: Abisko... | reverse complement strand
CCGCGCGCTTGGCGGCGAGGCGCGCGGTCGAACTCATGGCCTTGGCGAACCGGAGCCAGACGGGATGATCGGGCGCCAAATGCGCAACCCCCGTGGACCCGCCGTGTCTTATGTAAGAAACCAGGTCGTCGAGCACGCGGCGCAGAATCTCGGGCGCGGTATAGAAATCGATCGAACTGCCCATCCACGCGGGGGAGGATGGATCCAAATACCTCTTGCCGGCCTCCGCGACGTTATAGGCTCCATCCTGCTTCCTCAGCAGGCCCATGACGGTGAGAAAGTCGCACAGAATCCGTGTCCCGCGGTTTGAAGCGGCGGCCCGCTCGGCCAGGGCGTCGCTGGTCGCGGAGCCGCCGCCGATCAACGTGACGATGTCGAGCTTGATGGCTGCAGTGAGCGCCGCAGTCTTCTGGTAAGCCAGCGCAGCCTCGTAAGCGGGATTCTCCCAGCTATCCATTTTTCGTCGTCTCAATCTCTTCGGGAGGGCGTGCGTACCGAGCCTACTCAATCTTTCCGCTTTTGGGCATAGTCGTCTGATGCGCCCTCCATTTTTCTCGAAGTTCCTTCATAGGATTTCCTCAGGTCGTGGGACTTCCGCTCGAAACTCCGCCAATGCGCTCGTGGACGAAAACCGTCTCCGCGGCGCGGAGGATTGGAAATTGACGAGGCCAGCGTTGGGACGTGAGATCGAAGGCTACGCGTCGGTTTGCAGTGCATCAAGCGGTCAAACGATTGATCTTTACGTCAATACGGCGGCGCCATCTTACACAATCCAGATTTTTCGAATGGGTTGGTACGGCGGCCGCGGCGCCCGGCGAATTTGGGGGCCCATCGCCGCGCCGGGTCTGCGCCAGCCTATCCCGAGCTCGGACCCGGAGACGGGGCTCGTCGATTGCGATTGGCAATCTCCGGTCACTTTCGCGGTCGGTGCGGACTGGTGCTCCGGCGTCTATCTCGCCAAGCTCGAGGAAAGCGTTGGACATCGTCAGTCGTACGTCATTTTTGTTGTCAGAGACGATAACGACGGTGCGGACGTTGTGTTCGAACTTCCCGTCAACACGTATCAAGCCTACAATTTCTGGGGCGGCCGGTCTGCTTATGAGTGGGGCAGCGGGGACGGACTTCCGTGGGGCTCGACCCCTGGCCGGCCCGCTCTTGTGATTTCCTTCAATAGACCCTTTGCCGCAAGCACCAATAGAGCCGCGGCGTTTGGCATGGGCGCAGGCGAGTTCTTGTGCAATGTCCAGCCAGTGAGTCAAGGATATCCGATTTCGAGCGCCGGGTGGGATTATAATCTCGTTCGTTGGCTTGAGAGGGAAGGCTACTTCGTAACCTACGTTGCAAACGTCGACACTCATAATTTTCCCGAATTATTCAATCGACGTCGTGTGTTTATCAGCGGGGCTCATGACGAATATTGGTCCTGGCCAGGCCGTGCTAACATCGAGCGCGCTTTGGCTAGCGGTACAAGCCTGTTTTTCTCAGGGGCAAACGCAATATATTGGCAAGTGAGATCACAAAGCGACGGGCGCGGACGCGCCGACCGTCATCTGGCGATCTACAAGGAACGGGCCGGAGAGTTGGACCCGGTCCTTCTCGACAAGGACCCTTCCAACGACCATTTGGCGACAACCCAGTGGCGGCTTCCGCCCGTCTCGCGCCCTGAGGACATGCTGATCGGGGTCTCATATTCGATGGACCCCGTCGACAGCGACATCATTGTTTCCGACGCCAGCCACTGGGCATTTGCCAACACGGGCCTTGTGAACGGCTCCAAGTTAGCGGGGTTGCTCGGTTATGAGGTCGATGGGTTGGCTGAAAGCGCGCCGGTTGGCCTGAGAGTGCTTGCCGCCTCTCCGGCAACAAATCTCATTGATCCAAGCAAAAACGTTGTGTCGAACACCGTAGCATACGTCGCTCCGTCGGGAGCTCAAGTCTTCGCGACGGGGAGCATTCAGTGGAGCTGGGGATTGGATGACTTTAACGCGCCGCTTCTTCGCAAATCACGGCTAAGCCCCGCCGCCGCCCAAATCACGCATAACGTCCTTAAGCAATTTGGCGCGAAACGGTATTCGACCTAAACACGCGCAGCGCCGATAGAAATGGCGAGCAAACCGCTGCTCAGTCGTTGCCCTTCCCTCTATACATTGCCGAGCGAGAGCGGAAGTCACGTGGTTTGCTTTGTCCGCCTCTTGAGGAAAGAAAAGGGACGCTTGGCCCGGCTTATGTTCGAATCGCTACGAACAATCGTAACCGCTGTCGCGTAAATGCCGCCGCTATCGACCGCATAATAGAACGGAAGATCAGGTCCGATTTGGAAGAGTCGCGGGTCAAAGCTTTCTTCCAGCGAGTTACGGTCAATGGGGAAAAATGGGTCATCTGCTACCCGGCAGCCACGTAAGAACAGGACGCCGCCCGGTTTCAGTATCCGTGCAACTTCGTTCGCATATTGGCGCCTGAGCGGTCCGCCTATGTGATGACAGCAACCGCGGTCGGTAATCAGGTCAAAATACCCGGCGTCAAAAGGTGTATCCAGGGCGCTACATTCGTGCCAATGGACAACTACACCGCTCTCGCGGGCGCGCCTCTCGGCAAGGCGTAGCGCCTCTGGCGAAAAGTCGAGGCCGTGGACCTCATAATTCCGAGCCGCGAGGAATACGGCATCCGTGCCCGTTCCGCATCCCAAGTCCAGCACGCGTGAGCGCGCAGGGGGCGTTGCTCCAAGAATGTACCCAATCAGTTCGGAGGATGGAGCAGAGTGATCCCAGATGCTATGATCGCCCACCCGGTAGGTGTCCGACCAAATCGCGGCAGACGATCGCCCTCCGCTTTTCATATTGGCCTTGAATCGTTCCCAGGTGTCGCTCATGACACTTCCTCCAACTGATAGTTGGGACTCCCAGGGCAAGTTTCACCTTGGACCTCGAAAGGATGGTTCAAGAGCCTTTGGTGCACATGATTGCTTTCGCGGAGCGCAATAGCGGACGCTAAGCTCAACGGCGTGCATAATTGAAGAACCGTCGCAGCCGGCGCGAAAGAGATTCATTTTCCCCCGCGCCAGATTCCCGCGCCGGGATTTCCTTGTCGCCCGGAGGAACTTTATCTTCATACTTCCGAACGACCGACCGACGCGGTTCTCGATTGCTCGGAGCGACCGCAGAGGCCTCATCTCTCCCGCCGCCAGCAGGAGGATGGCGCTCGCCCATGCGGCGCGGCTCATTTCCGGACGGCCAAGACCTTAGCTTGTCGGCTAAATCGTCGATTCGGCCTGTCACCCAATCGAAGTGGCCTCCTGGAATCTCGAGCAGCTCGGCATCGCCACTTAGTCGAACCCAGCCTCTGCAATCGTATTCGGAGGCAAAAACAAGCAGGGGTACCGCAAGCGGGGCCGGAGAATATGCGGCCAGGCGCTTGTCGTAGGGCTCCATACCCCAGTCGAACTCGGGGCCATCCGGCCGAATTGGCACGTCGTCGGGCGCTCTCGCCAAGTCGTGCGATCCTGCGTCTTCGCTCCAAGATGCGGGTCGCGGGATCCTAAGCTTTTCCCCATTGTTCATCAGGGGTGAATCAATCATCATGACCGACTCTACCCGATGATTTAGCTTCATCAACAATCGCGCTGTTTCAAGCGCCACAATTCCCCCGACACAATGGCCAGCCAGCCGGTAGGGCCCCGTTGGCTGCGCGTCCAAAATCGCCGGCAATCGATCAGCCGCCATCGCTTCGATCGAAGGCGGCATCGTCTCGCCTCCAACCCCATGAGGAGCAATTGCTATGAGCGAAACTTCCGGCCCCAACTTTCGAGCAAGATGCTCAACGTAGAATCCGCCCCTCGTCCAGTCGCCGTGGAAAAACAAAAGCGGGGCCGCGCCATCGGACGCGCCGCCGATCCGCACCGCTGCCTTCGCCTGCGGAGTCTCCCTCGCGCTGAGCCTCTGCGCGAGCGCCCTGACTGTGGAACTCTCGAACAGCAGGCTATCGGGCAGCGCCTTTCCGGTTAGCTGGCGCAGTTCGAGCATGAGCTCAGTCGCCAGCAGCGAATCGCCCCCTCTATCGAAGAAATCATCGTCAAGGCACAGGTCGGTCGACTCCAAAAGCCTGCTAAAAATCCGGAGGATGTCGGAGTGCAGTTGATCCACCCCGTCGACGAAGATTTCCTCAGTCATCTCAACCCCTCCATGAGGCGATGACGCTGGACCTTGCCGGTCGCCCCTTTTGGCAGGCGTTCAACAAAGACGATCCGGCGCGGGATCTTGAATTGCGCCAGCCTCGGCAACAGGAATTCGCGCAGATTGAGCGCCGTCGCTGTCGCTCCTTCTCTCAGGACCACCGCAGCCGCGACATCCTCGCCGAGGCGCGGGTGAGGGATGGCGAATGCGGCTGCTTCCGCGACATCGGGATGACGCTGCAACGCGTCATCGATCTCCGCTGGCGAGATTTTCTCGCCGCCGCGGTTGATGAACTCGGTCTTGCGGCCGTGAAGGGTGAGGAACCCATCGGTGTCGAGGCTCCCGATATCCCCGGTTCGAAACCAGCCATCCGCGAAGGAGGCTCTGTTGAGCTCGGGGGCGTCGAGATAGCCCGATGTTACGGTCGGCCCCCCCACCAGCACCTCGCCGTGCTCGCCGGCGGAGAGCTCGCGTCCGCTCTCCGCGACGATCTTAATTGTACCCTTCGCAGGAACGCCAACTGTCCCAGGCTTAGCCGGGCCGGGCGCGGGAAGATTGGAGGAAATCTGCATCCCTTCGCTCGAGCCATAATGCTCCAGAACGGGCACGCCCAAACTGGCGGAAAGGCCCTCCCGCAACTCCGGCGTCAGGGGCGCCCCGCCGGAAACGACAAATCGCAGATGATGGATCGATCTGACATTCGAAAGCGACTTCGTCTTGTCAAGCATGAACCGGTGAAGCGTCGGACCGGCGGAATACCACGTGGGCCTGAGATCGCCTAGCCACTCGTTGACATCCAGCGATGTCGGATTGAGCGGGAACGCAACGCTGCCTCCGGTGATCAGTGGCGTGAAGACGGTCACGTGGAGGCCATGCGCGTAGCAGACCGGACTGACGCTAAGGCACCGGTCCGCTGGGGTCAGATCGAACCACGATTGAACCCTCGCCGCCGACGCGACCATGTTTCCATGACTGGAGGGGATCAGCTTCGGGGTGGCGGTCGTGCCAGAAGTTTGCAAAATAAAGGCGATTGAGGCGGCGTCGGGCTCCTCGCCAGGCGCCGCGGGGCCGGAATCAGGCGCGTTGAGATTCAGGCCTAGCTTACCCGGGCTCTCGCGGCTGGCCTCGATGACGGGGAGGCCACGGCCCGCAGCCACGTCGCGTGTGGCCGAAGGGGTATCTCGGGGCACGATGACGGCGCGCGGACGAAGCAATGCCAACCGCCCATCGATCTCCGGCTCGGTCAATTGCGTATCGATGGGAATCGCCACAGCGGCGGATGCGGTCGCAACGATCGCCAAGGCCGCGTCGGCGCCGCTCGGAAGCGCGACAGCGACGCGAGCGCTGAGGTCGAAGCCGGACTCACGCAGCCGCGCCGCGGCGCGAGCGACGTAGTCGTGCAGCTCACGGTAGGACAGCGGCTCGAAGCCGGTCGCCACCACGCTTGGCGAATTGGGGCGGGATTCGGCGTGGCGCAATATGGCCGCGCCAATGGTGGCCGGGTTAGACACGCAAATCCTTGACGATGGCGATCTGGGCCTTCACTCCTCTTGCCCTCTTCGTACCGAGCACAGCATGATTCTGAAGCCTCAGCCTTCCGACGATCGTCGGACGGATTGCTCCGCTGCGCGCTGATAGGCGAGAAACCGGGATGTGACAATCCCGTGGGGACGCCCTCCCGACTTCAACCGGAGCCTGGGCGGCGACCCTATCGAGGAGGAAGGCTATCATCTGGTCTCCGATCAGGCGTCTCGGCCGTCGAGGCCGCCGGCGGCGGCAAAGCAATGCGACGATCGTTGATCATGTTTGTAACATCCGATAAATCCGGCTTGTCCGGTCGGGTCTTGGCAAACTCAACGGCCCGTCCGTGCCGCCGTTAGCTGGAAGAAATCGGAATACCATGCATCCGCCACGGCCTGACCAGATCCATGTCTCCGTCATCGTTCCAGCCTTCAATATGGAACTCTACGTCGAGCGGTGCCTGCGTTCGCTGTTCGACCAGGATATCGACCGCCTGGAGATGATTGTTGTCGACGACGGGTCAGCGGACCGAACTCGTGAGGTTGTCGAATCGCTGACACTACCCGACGGGAAGTCGCTCAGGGCGATTTCAGAGCCGAACGGCGGTCTCTCCTCCGCCAGGAACGCCGGAATGAAGCTGGCGCGGCGGCGTTGGATGGGGTTCGTGGATGCGGATGATTGGGTGGCCAGCACGATGTACTCCGTTCTTACCGCGGAGGCTGAAAGCGCAGGCGCTGAATTGGCGATTGCGACCGGTGTGGATGTAGATTCGGCGTCGGGCGTCCAACGTCCATCCGCGGACATTGAGTTGTGGAACGCGTTCATTGCCTCGCATGGTCGCCGCGTGAATCCACGGGATTGCCCGGATCTCTTCGTGCTGGATCATTCTCCATGTCGAAGAGTTTATAGGCGGGCTTTCCTCGAGAGGATAGGGTTTGCCTTTGTGGATGAGGTTATCTACGAGGACGCATTAGCGAACTACCAATTGCTGTCCAGAACAAAGTTGGCCGTGCTGATCGATGAGCCGATGTATTTCTATCGAGTCGGCCGCGAAGGTCAGATTACCGGCCGCAGGGATCATACGAATCTGGACATTTTGCCTGTTATGAACATGGTCGTGGACGAGCTGTGGCGTCATTCGGCAAGCGTGGAGCTGTGGGCCAACTTCATCCACTTCCAAGGTTGGAATATGCTGTGGCATTGCTATCGAATAAACGACGAACACGAGGAAAGGCTGGCGAGCGGCGCGATGAGGATCGCTCTGAAATTTCCTCCTCGCGGCCTTGCGCGTTTTCGCCAGAAGTTTGGGAATGATCCACGGATAACAACCGGAGTTGACCTTCAACTTTACGGAGATGCGGATCTCTTTGGAATTCTCAGGAACGCTGGTCGCATCCCAACGCGCGAAGAAGGTGGCGAGCTCGGCCATTCTGGCGCGGTTCTTCACTACCCGGGCGCAAGTGACCAGTCGGCTCGCGCGCATGTCCTCACAACGAAGATTCCGCCAGATAGGACCAGGTTTAAGCGCTTGAAGCGTTGCAGGGGGCTGAGAGATTTGGGCCGCGCGGGCCGTCTTCGACCTAACAAGTCGTCAAACACCCTGGAACTCCCGGGCCGAATTGGCAGAGCCGTGCAGGGCCTTAAAGCGGAAAAAACAGGATCCCATGCATCAGCTTCGAGCTGACGAGATCTCTTACGAGATCTCTGTCTCCGTAATCGTTCCTGCCTTCAACATGGAGCGCTATATCGAACAGTGCCTGCGCTCGCTCTTTGACCAGGCTGTCGACCGCCTGGAAGTGATTGTCGTCGACGACGGTTCGACGGACAGAACCGGCGAGATTGTCGAATCCCTCACTCCCCCAGCGGGAAAGTCCCTTCGACTTATCTCAAAGCCGAACGGCGGCCTCTCCTCCGCGAGGAACGCCGGCATGCGAGCGGCGCGTGGGCGCTGGATTGGGTTCGTGGACGGAGATGACTGGGTGGCCGCCACCATGTATTCCCTTCTCATCTCAGAGGCGGAAAGCGCAGGCGCCGACGTGGCGATAGCGCGGAATCTGCGCGTAAACTCGACGTCGGGCGCCCAAGAGCCAGCCCTCGACATTGCGAGGTGGAACGAGTTTATTTTGTCGCACGGCCGCCGCGTCAATCCACAAAATTGCCCGGACCTCTTCGTGCTTGACCAGTCCGCGTGTCGAAGACTTTACAGGCGGGCGTTCCTGGAAGGAGTCAAGTTTGCCTTTGTGGACGAGGTCCTCTTCGAGGACTACATAGCTAACTTTCAGTTACTTTTCAGAACGAGTAGAGTGGTACTGATCGATGAGGCTTTGTATTTTTATCGGGTAGGCGATCAGGGACAGATCACAGGCCGCAAAGACCGTAAGATTCTGGACGTTTTGATTGTTTTTAACATGATTGTCGACGAGCTCTGGAATCATTTCGCCAGCGCCGAGTTGTGGGCAAATTTCATTTGCCTTCAAGGTTGGTATATGATGTGGCTGTGCGCTCAAATCTGCGATGAACACAGAGAACAGCTAGCGTCTGGTGGGGCAAGGATGGCTCGGAGCTTCCCCCCTCGCGGCCTCATTAAGTTTCGTCAGAAGTTTGGGGATGATCCTCGGGTGACGACGGCGGTTGATCTCCAACTTTACGGCAATGGGCGCCTCTTTGCGGAGTTCGCGCGAACGCAGGTCGCTTCCGAGCGCGCAAAGAAGGTTGTACGGTCGAACTTTCTGCAACGATTCTTCATCGCCCGGGCGCAGTTGACGAGCCGTTTGGCTCGCATGTCGTCACGGCGCAGATGGCGGAGGAACTTGGCGAATGCACGCTAACGAACTCAATTCAGCGCAACAGTTCATTGAAATTCCGCGGCGTATTTTTCAAACCTGGAAGGTTCGCTCTCCCCTGCCGGCAGCTTTCGAGCTGTGGTCCAGCACCATAAAAGAATACAACGGAACTTATGAGTATGTAATTTGGGACGACGCCGACAATAGGCAATTTATAGCGACAAAATATCCTTGGTTTATCGACAAGTATGATTCCTATGAAAAAGAAATTTTTCGCGTTGACGCTGTACGTTATTTTGAGCTCTTCCACTTCGGAGGCTTCTACCTCGATTTTGATGTTGAGTGTTTGCAGCCGCTGGATCGCTACTTGTCGGGCAATGATATTTTGGTTGGCCGTATGGGGCATGACACTGCATTTCCGAACTCAATTCCGAATGCAATCATGGCCTCGAAACCAAGGCAGGAATTCTGGCTGTATGTGATGTCCCATCTTGCCGACGGTCCAGCTTCCGGCGATGTCGAAGTGGTCACCGGGCCAAAATTCCTTAAGGCCTGTATCGACGGTTGGAACGAAGGAGAAGGAGACCAGCGCGCTAGGATAGAATTCATTCGGACGCAGCTCACGCCCGAATTAGCCGTGACGGATAGGACGCGTCGAATAACGATATTGCCCCCGGACGAGTGGTACCCGCTCAATTGGAACGATCCCGCTCATCAATTGCTTCGAGCGGAGTGGCTAAACAAATCGGAGATGTCGAGGATGAATAAAGAAGCGTTTCGGGGCCGATCCACTCTGATTACATATTGGGCGCATAGCTGGGACCAAAGTATCGGCGGCGCGAGGAATGTGGCTGGTTGAAGCGCGATCAAGGTCGAAATAGTGGAACTCTGCACGGCGGATTTCACCCCAAGGTACCCAGGGAAGACCAGCCGGCGCACGAGCGGACATCAACCCGACGGGCTTCGTTGCATGTCTTACCGTGGGGCATTCGGCTTGCTTTCAGAGACGTTGCTTGCCGGTCGGCGGGATGTGTCGAGGCACGCTGGAGCCTTGTTTCGATCAGTTCGATGTGGTTATCTCCCGCTGCGGCGCTGAAGGGTGAATGACCCCGCCTTCCTTCGAGATCCTTGAATGAATTCATCATGGGTCGCCAAGTGGCGGGGAGTGCGGGTCTTCGTTCTTGGCGACGTGATGCTCGACAAGTACGTATATGGACGAGTCGAGCGGATTTCGCCGGAAGCGCCAATTCCTGTCCTTCATCATCAATCCGAGAAGGTTATGCTCGGCGGGGCGGCCAATGTGGCGCGCAACATTATTGCGCTTGGCGGAGAGGTCCTGTTGGTGGGGGCGCTCGGGGACGACGAGGCCGGCGATCTTGTCGCCGGCCCGCTGGTCGCGGAGGATCGGATCGAGGGCCGCTTCGTCCGGAAGGCTCATCACCCAACGACTACGAAAGTGCGTTACATCAGCGGCGGGCAGCAGATCATGCGCCTCGACATTGAGCGGCCGTTTAGCCTCGGCGCTCAAAACATCGACGCGATTTGCGACTGGCTCGTCGCCGCTG
>Ga0302325_10036365_pt1 | contig 10039 bp, 8 predicted proteins | sample Palsa_T0_2_FD_201948 | JGI IMG/M metagenome (GOLD analysis project Ga0302325, IMG submission 201948) | Peat permafrost microbial communities from Stordalen Mire near Abisko, Sweden - Palsa_T0_2 | ecosystem: Environmental > Terrestrial > Soil > Palsa > Peat permafrost | place: Sweden: Abisko... | reverse complement strand
CGAGCAAGTCCCGCAAATCCGCCTGTCGGGTGGGGTCGCCGACAGCGGTGTCCCCTTCGTTGAGCGGCCCGATTGGGGCCGTGTCCGGCCTGTCTTCCATTGACGTGTCGACGATGGCTACCCGTTGACCGACCTCGGCACAGACCGTGGCGAGGTTGAACGCCACTTCTGCCCGCGTGGGCTCCGATCCGGGCGAAACCACCATCACAACGGCACGGCGAGCCAGGTGCTGGGGCGTGGCGTCGAGCGAAAGCGGAATTCGCCGCTCTTTGATAGTCGTCTTCATGAGTCCAATTCCCTCCAGCCTCCGGCGTCCGCCCTCAAATCGACCTCATCGAGCCATTCATCCGGGCCCGCTTCCGAGGGTTGAGGAAGCGGATCCCTAAAGATGGACAACCAGAGCATGCGGTAGGCCTCGCCCGGATCACCGGAGCCACTTGTGCCAGCAGGAATCTGTGCCACGACCGGGTAACCGATGGCGACCTCCGCCCGGCGGGCAGTGTTCAATCGCTTGTTGAGTAACGCTCGCACCAGCACTATGAGAAGGCCCAGAACGAGGCCCAGTAGTGCTCCGATCAGGGCACGCAAAGGGCGGCTCGCGAGCGTTTGCGCCGTGGTTTTCGTGGCGTAGGCAAAAGTGGGATTAGTCGTCTGCAGCACCTGGAAGCCAGTGTTCACTGGCTGCCCGTTGTTGAGCGTCGTCGCACTGTCGTTCACCGTCTGTTGCAAGGCTTCGTCAAATGCCACGTTGTAGGCGGCCGACTCGGCACTAGTTGGAGCTTCGACGGAAACTTCGACGGTGCCGGTAAGGGTGCCGGGAGAACCCGCTGCGCAGTTGCTCACACATGGTCCGGTGACTGTCACCCAACTCCGCAGTACATACTGCGGTTCATTGACGTGCGCCAAGGTGGCTGCCTCGCTAAAAACCGCGTCCGAAGCGGCATAATATTGAATTTGGTCAGTGGAAACTCCCGGCGGTATCGGGCTTCCCACACCAGCGACGCTGGGAGGGGCCCCAACGGTTGTCGTCGTCACCCAGTTGGGGTGCACGACGGTCTTGGGCAAGAGCAGCCCAACTCCCACTCCGACGACCACCAGCACGACGAGCAGCCACAGGCCTCGGACGAGTGCATCTCGGTAATCGGCCCACTCCATAGCTCTCCTACCTCAGATTCCGTTGGCGCACTCTTTCGGTCGACTCGAGCTGCCGCGACGTCCACTTATTGAGCCGTCAGCTTCCCGACAGCCACCATGCTACGGCCCCTGCGGGCCCTGTGCCAGGGTCGAAAGGCCTATAACCTTATCGTACAAACCCTCGATCCCCAAGAAAAACCGGAAAACCTCCAGCTCCTGACAATCAAATGTGCCCAGCAGTTGCAGCATCGATCAAATGTGCCCAGCAGCATAGTCATGCGCTAGATTGAGTTTGCGGAGCGGACCAAGGGGGGACGCTTGGCGCAGACGTTTGCTGAGGCAGTCGGATACCCAGATGGCAGGGACAGGACAGGGGCCAAATGCGGGTCGATAGAGGGAGGGGCACCGTTGTGAGGGCGGCGCTATCGTTTTTCGTGCTTGGCTGGATGTAATTCGGTGACCCCGGCGGAAACCGAGCAAAGCTGGCCCGAACCGATCGAAACAACCGAGATGATGAGAACGAGTCGCTGGACGCGGTTTTCGGGGCAGATCGCCGTGTCGGCCAGTCAAGTCCGCGCCAAACTCCTTTTCGTTCTGCTGGACGCTATCTGCGTCGTTGGTGCCTACAGTGCGTCCGAGGTCTTCTACTGGCGGCATGTCGCGCCATCCGAGTACGGCTGGCACTTCGCCGCGTTCATTTTCATCGTGGTCGTCGTGACCTTGCTCAGCAATCGAATATTCGGGCTGTACGGCCGCATGTGGCGTCATGCGGGCCTCGAAGAGGCACGTCAGTTGATTCTCTCGACGGCGACGGTCGCTGTCGTCCTCCTCATCATCTATCCGGTGATCCGACTGGCTGGATTCAATCTGTTGCATCCGTCGGTGGTGGTGGTCGGCCTTATCTTCTCGGCCCTCGGGATGAGCGTGCTGCGTTTCCACTCGCGCATCTTCGCCTGGCAGCGCGGCTCACGAGGCAGCGGCCTGCGCGTGGCGATTGTCGGAAGCCGCGATGCGGCGGCGGCGGCCATCCGCGAGATGCTCCGATCTCCCGGCGCGGGCCTCATCCCGGTAGCCATCTTCGAAGATGACGCCTCCGTGCACGGCATGTCGCTCGTGGGAGTACCCGTGGTCGGGGGCATTGCCGATATTCCAGCCTCGATTAGTCGCTACATGATCCAAGAAGTACTCCTGGCCATGCCCGATCCCTCTCCGGAGGTGATCGCGAACGTCCTGAAGTCAGCCGAGGCCGCTGGTATCACCATGAAGGTGCTCCCCACACTCGGGGACGTCACCAAGGTACCTACTGGGATGTTCGCCATCCGGAGGGCTCGAGAGCCCAACATCGAAGATCTCTTGGGCCGGACCCCGGTGGCCACCAACCTTACGGGAGTTCGCCGATCGCTCGAAGGACATCGGGTCCTGGTTACAGGCGCCGGTGGTTCCATCGGTTCGGAGATCTGCCGGCAGGTCGCCGGCTTCAATCCGGCCCTCCTGGTCCTCCTCGACCACGATGAAACGCATATTCACGATGCGGCTGCGTCTCTCGACGGGCCCTGCGAACAGTCCCTCGTCGACATCACCGACCGCAGGATGCTCTTCGCGGCGTTCGAGCAGTACCGCCCGGACGTCGTCCTCCACACAGCAGCCCACAAGCATGTGCCCGTGCTCGAAGCCCACCCGGTTGAAGCCGCTCGGACCAATGTGTTTGGCACCCGCAACGTGATCGACGCATCTGCGGCGGTTGGCGTCACCCAATTCGTCCTGATCTCTTCCGACAAGGCCGTGTGGCCCTCGAACGTGATGGGAGCTTCCAAGCGGGTGGCGGAGCAGCTTCTCTTGAGCAAGTCTCCGCCTGACAGCGCGTACTGCGCCGTCAGGTTTGGGAATGTGTTAGGGAGTCGGGGCAGTGTGATCCCCACCTTCACTCGTCAGATTGCCTCCGGTGGCCCGGTCACCGTCACCGATCCCCGGATGACCCGATTCTTCATGAGCGTCCAAGAAGCGGTACAACTGGTTCTCCAGGCGGCACTGCTTTCGAAGGGCGGCGACATCTTCATGCTCGAGATGGGCGAGCCCGTGTCAATCCTGGACCTCGCCAAGCGGATGATTGAACTTTCGGGGGCCAGGATTGACGTGGACATCCCGATCAAGCTCATCGGCATCCGGCCCGGTGAGAAGCTCCAGGAGGATCTGCGGGAGCCCGAGGAGCAGGTCCTGGAGACCGAACACCCGTTTATTGCTCGGCTTGTACCCGTTGCCGCGCCACCGGAAAGATTCGAGAAATGTATGGGCCAGCTCGCCGAGGCCACCGATGCGGGCGACGGGAACCGAGTGCGCGAGCTTCTCTTCGTCCTCGCTCGAATCGGGATGGAGAGCATCCCTTCCGATACGGCGAGTGTAGAAACAGCATCCGACTTCCAGCGCGGCTGGGAGCCAGCGGGCGCCCGGCCCGAGGCGGGATGCGGCAAATGAGTAGGTCCAAAACCGATCGCCTCGTCGTCGTCGGACAGGGGTACGCGGGGCTTCCCGTCGCCATGCGGGCGGTCGAGGTTGGATTCGACGTCGTCGGCTTCGACCTGGACGTGTCAAAAGTGAAGCGTCTCGGTGCCGGGGAATCCTACGTCGAAGATGTCGGCAGCGAGGAGGTGGCGCAGGCGTTAGCGACAGGTCGTTACGAACCCACCGATGACCCGCGCCGGACCGAGGGGTTCGACGTCGCCGTCATCGATGTCCCCACTCCCCTCACAGAAGGTGTGCCGAATCTCTCGCACGTCACCGACTCTGCCGCAATGTTGGCCCCCCGTGTGCGAGCCGGCTGCACGGTGATCCTTGAGTCCACGACGTACCCGGGGACCACAGAGGAACTGGTGGCCGGCATCCTGGAAGAGGGTTCGAAGCTCATTGCAGGACGAGACTTTCACCTCGGATACAGCCCTGAGAGGGTGGATCCCGGGAACGCTACGTGGCGCTTCGTCAACACACCCAAAGTAGTTTCGGGGATCGATGCCGACTCGCTGCGCGCCGTGCAGGCGTTCTTCGACCGTCTGGTCGACCGCACCGTGCCCGTGTCGGGCACGCGGGTGGCCGAGCTGACCAAACTGCTCGAGAATACCTTTCGGCACGTGAATATCGCGCTGGTCAACGAACTCGCCGTGTTCGCAGAGGCGATGGCGATCGACGTCTGGGAGGCTATCGATGCCGCCTCAACCAAACCCTTCGGTTACCTCCGGTTCACCCCCGGGCCCGGGGCCGGCGGTCATTGCCTGCCCATTGATCCCAGTTACCTGTCGTGGAAGATCCGCCGGAATCTCGGCCAGCAGTTCCGGTTCGTTGAGCTGGCGAACGACATCAATGCGCACATGCCCGACTACGTCGTCTCCCGGGTGAGTCTGGCTCTCAACCGCGAGAAGCGGTCGGTCAACGGATCCCGAGTCCTTCTGCTGGGTCTGGCCTACAAGCGGAACACCGGGGACACTCGCGAGTCGCCGGGCGTCGTGATCGCGCAGACTCTGGTCGCCCTGGGCGCTGACGTGCAGGTTTGCGATCCGCACCTTGGTCCGGGTGCAACCGACCTTCCCCTGGTTGACCTGACCGAGGACAAGGTCAAGGCGGCGGATGCCGTGGTCATCGTGACGGATCACGACGAATTCGATTACGACATGGTCCGAAACTGCGCTCGGTACGTGTTCGACACTCGCAATCGGATCCGGGGGCCGAGAGTCGAAACGCTTTAACATGGCCAGGTTGACATGAAGGTCGTGGTTACCGGCGGCGCCGGGTTCATCGGGGCGAACCTGTGTCGAATGCTCGAACGGGAGGACTTCGTCGATGAGGTAGTGGTGCTCGATGACCTGTCGACCGGATCGCGTCAGAACCTGGCCCATTCCCCCTCGATCAAAGTACGGGAGGGCTCGATTCTGGACGCCGATGTCCTCGATGAGGTCATGGAGCGAAGCCAGGCCGTCGTTCATCTGGCCGCCCGTCCCTCCGTGCCCCGCTCGTTAGCCGATCCCCTGGCCACCCACCAGGTCAACGCGACCGGGACGATGATGGTGCTGGAGGCGGCGCGGCGACAGGGCCTGCCGCATGTCATTGTGGCGTCCTCCTCGTCTGTGTACGGCGCCAACCCGACACTCCCCAAGCGAGAAGACATGGCACCCCGGCCGATAAGCCCGTACGCCGCCAGCAAGCTCGCCACCGAATCATACGCTCTGTCCTACGGCCACTCCTTCGGACTTCCCGTCCTGGCGTTCCGGTTCTTCAACGTCTTCGGCCCACTCCAGCCATCGAATCACGCCTACGCGGCTGTCGTGCCGACCTTTGTTTCGCGCGCCCTGTCCGGGCAACCGTTGCCGGTCAACGGGGACGGCACCCAGACCCGCGACTTCACTTTCGTCGGTACCGTGGCCGCCGTACTGACCGCTGCGGTGCGGCGCCGGGTCACCGCGTCCGAACCGGTGAATCTGGCCTACGGGTCGAGAGTGTCGTTGCTGGATATGATCGCGGCATTGGAAGATGTGATCGGTCACCCGCTTCAGCGCGACCACGCCGCACCGCGTGCAGGCGACGTGACTCATTCTCAAGCCGACCAGACCCAGTTGAGCCGACTGTTCCCCGAGGTTCAGCCGATGTCTTTGGCAGACGGCCTGCGTGCCACGGTGGCCTGGTTTCGTGAGAGCCTTTAAGGATGCAGCGGCGCTCAGCGCGTGAGATATGGCCCTGGTACGAAGTGGCCATCGGCCTCACCGCGCTGGCGGCGATTGCTGTCATCGGTGCAGTCCTGCACGACCGTCCCGGTCCGAACCCCATCGACCACGTCGGTTTCGTCATAATCCCTCTTGAAACGCACTCTTCTCTCTTCCGTGCGGTGACGTGGTCTGGCACCCTGGCGCCCCTCCTCATTGGATCGGCCGGCGCCGCAATCATCGCCGGCGTCACCGGAACAAGGGATCGTTGGCGCGCCGTAGCCTGCCTCATCGCTCCCCCTCTCGCCGCCGTTGTCAACGAATACTGCATCAAACCTGCGGTCGGCCGCATGTACGTAGGCGAGCTCAGCTTCGCCTCCGGCTCCGTTGTGGTCGTGGCCGGAGTAAGTGCAGCCTGGGTGCTGGCCGTGCCGCGTGTGCTGCGCCTCGCCACGGCTATGCTCGGCGTGCTGGCCGTCGCCATGATGGTGTTCGCCGTGGTGGCGTTGCAGTGGCACTATCCCTCCGATGCGTTGAGCGGAGCGCTCTTCGCGGTCGGGGTGGTCGTTCTGGCCGACGGCGCCGTGCACGTTGTCTCCCGCCGTCCCATCGCCGCCAACGGACCCGGAGAATCCCAGGTGGGTCGCCACCAACGGCCCGGGACCGAGCACAGCGAGCTCGCGCGTTCCCCCCGGATGGCTCCCCATTCAGCCAAGGGGTGAGAATGCCGACGGTGGCGTCCGGCACTCCCCCGCGCGCTGACACCGAAGGGCGCGTCGTGCTTCTGGCCGGTCCGGGCGAGAGCACGGAGGTCGTCGCCAACTTCCTCGCCTCCCGGGTGCCCGAGTTGGTGGTGATCATGGAGGACCCACCTTCACGGCTTCGTATGGTCAAACGGCGCGCCCGCAAACTCGGATGGCTGGCCGTCACGGGGCAGCTTCTCTTCATCGTCTTCGCACTGCCCATCCTCCGGCGCCGGGCGACCCGCCGCGTGCACGACATCCTGCGCGCCGCGTCGGTGGACACGACGCCCCGGGAACCCGACAGTCGGGTCCCGTCGATCAACGACGCCCAAGTGGTCCGCCTCATCACCTCTCTTCGACCAGCCATGGTGGTGGTGAACGGCACCCGAATCATTGCCACACCGGTGCTGGAGTCGGCAGGTTGCCCCGTTGTCAATCTGCATGCGGGCATCACCCCTCGCTACCGGGGGGTGCACGGTGGCTACTGGGCGCTGGCCGAACGCCACCCCGAGTGGGTCGGAAGCACCGTGCATCTGGTGGACACGGGTATCGACACCGGTGGAATTCTGGGACAGACCGTCTTCGAGATCACCGGCGAGGACTCCTTCGCCACCTACCCCAGCCTGCATCTGGTGCATGGCCTGCCACTGCTCGGGGCGCAGGTCGACCAGGTCATGGCGGGAGCTGCTCTCGCGCCAAGACCGATGGGCTTGGCGCCCGGCTCGCGCCTCTACTACCACCCCACGTTGTGGGGCTACCTCCGACGCCGCTGGCGCGATGGAGTCCGGTGAGCGATACGACGGCCCGGGTGCCTCCTTCGCGGTGCGCACACTACGATCGATGGCGAAAGCGGGGACGACACGAGAAGCGGGGAAAAGGGAATGGAGGTTTCGAACGTGCCCAACAGACCCGGTGCTCTCGTCATCTCGCTCGATTTTGAATTGCATTGGGGAGTTCGGGACCACGTCGGCCGTCATGATCCCCTCTACCGACGTTTGCCCGAAGCCCGACGCGCCGTCACAGAGCTCACGGCGCTCTTCGCCTCGCGCAGCATCCACGCTACCTGGGCCACCGTAGGGTTCCTGTTCGCCTCGACTCGTCAAGAGCTCGATGCCCACCTACCGGACGAGCGCCCGACGTACGAAAGAGCCGAGTTCGATCCGTACGTCGAGACGATCGGCGTTGACGAAGAGCACGATCCCGAGCACCTGGCGGGATCGCTGGTCGACCTCATCGCCACCACCGCGGGCCAGGAGGTCGGATCACACACATTTTCTCACTACTACTGCCTCGATCCTGGCCAAGAAGAGTCCACATTCCGGGCCGACCTCGCAGCAGCGCAATCCATCGCGCGTGGGCGCGGTCTGGAGATGACCAGCCTGGTGCTGCCCCGCAATCAATGGAATCCCGCCTACACCAATGCCGTTTTGGACAACGGATTCGGTTGCATCCGCGGCCCCCAGCGCACGTGGGGGTACGAGGCTCGGCGCAGTGACCACGACGGCCCGCTCCGCCGCGGCGCCAGACTCGCCGACACCTACGTTGGTCTGTCTCCCCCACCCACGACAGCATGGAGCGACGTCCTCGACCCGTCGGGGCTTTGCAACGTTCCGGCGAGCGCGTTCATGCGTCCATTCGCTCCGAGCCGCAAGGGGCTCGAGCCGCTTCGGCTTGCGAGGCTGCGAGCCGGCCTGCGCCACGCGGCGCAGCGCGGGCGCATCTTCCACCTGTGGTGGCATCCCCACAACTTCTCGGAAAACCAAAAGAGAAATTTCTCCGTTCTCGAAGGTGTTCTCGATGAGTTCGAGAAGTTGGTCTCGACGGATGGGATGCAGTCGTTGTCGATGCGGGACGTCATGACGACGGTTTCCGTCCCTGACCACGACCGTCACCCGAGCCCATAACTGCATAAGTGCGCCGGCCAGGAATATGTGCGCCGGTCAGGGATCTCGCGGCAGTCCCAGCACCTTCTCGGCCACGATGTTGCGCTGCACCTCGGCGGTGCCCCCGCCGACGGTGAGCGCCGGCGAGTAGAGGAACCCGCGCCCCCAGGTCCGATCACCAATCGCTGCCCCAACGCTCCCCCACCCTCCGACCGGGCCGCTGGAGGGCAGCATCCCGAAAGGCCCGGCCAGGTCACGGGCCAGGTTCATGACGTGCTGGCCGTGCGCGTCGGCGATCGCCTTGCGCACCGATGCCTCCGCCCCCGGCGCACGGCCGGATACCAGAGCCGAAACCGTGCGCAGGCGCAGGACGCGCAAGATCTGACTCTCGATCCATACTGAAACCAGTCGGTCGCGCCCGGCGGGCTCGGGCGCGCCGCCCGCGGCCCGCACCAGCTCCACCAGATCTTCCGCGGTCGGGCCCATTCCCCACAACGCCCCCTCGCCCGAGAGCGAGACGCGCTCGTTGCCCAGGGTGACTTTGGCCAATTCCCATCCGCCGTGCTCCGCCCCTACGAGGTGGTCGGCAGGGATGCGGACATCGGTGAAGAAAACCTCATTGAAGGCGTGCTCGCCGGTCATGTCGATGAGGGGGCGCACCTCGATCCCGGGCGCCTGCATCGGGCACACGAAATACGAAATGCCGGCGTGCTTGGCCGCCGAAGGATCGGTCCGCGCCAACAAGATCCCCCACTTGGCGATGTGGGCGTAGCTGTTCCAGACCTTCTGCCCGTTGATGACGTACTCGTCGCCGTCGCGCGCGGCCCGGGTGGTCAACGCAGCCAGGTCCGAGCCGGCCCCGGGCTCGCTGAAGAGCTGGCACCAGAATTCCTCGCCCGAGAGCAGCGGCCAGAGCCAGCGCTCCTTCTGCTCGGCCGTGCCGGCGAACATCAGCGTGGGGCCGGCCCATCCGATGCCGATCGGGTTGACCGGCCGGTGCACCCCGGCAGCGCGAAGCTCCTCGTCGATCATCAACTGGGTCAACGGATCGGCGTCCAGCCCGAAAGGCAGCGCCCAGTGCGGCACCACGTAGCCGGCTTCCGCCAGCTGCCGGCCGGACGGATGCGGGTGGGCCGCCAGCCACTCCCGCACACCGAGCCGGCGGGGGTCATCTTCTCCCGGCAGGCCCAGGTCCACCTGAGCAGCGTAGGCTGGCCGCCGCCGGTGCCGCAGCTCAGATGGTTGCCCTCGGGCAGTGGCCGTCACAGCAGCGGAGGGCAGGGGGAGTGCCGGCGCGCCAGGCGTCGCAGCACACAGAGAGGAGCGTGCGATGACGAACTGGAACTACGGGGACGTGTGGGAGACCGTGGCCGACTTACAGCCCGACGCCCTTGCCGTCACCCAGGGCAGCCGGCAGGTCACGTGGCGCGAGTTCGACCGGGGGGCGGACGGGGTCGCCCGCTACCTCCTCGACCTTGGCGTCGCCCAGCAGGACAAGGTGGCGATCTACCTCTACAACTGCCCCGAGTACCTGCAGACCGCGTTCGCCATCGTCAAGATCGGCCTGGTCCCGGTCAACACCACCTACCGCTAC
>Ga0302325_10036364_pt1 | contig 10039 bp, 4 predicted proteins | sample Palsa_T0_2_FD_201948 | JGI IMG/M metagenome (GOLD analysis project Ga0302325, IMG submission 201948) | Peat permafrost microbial communities from Stordalen Mire near Abisko, Sweden - Palsa_T0_2 | ecosystem: Environmental > Terrestrial > Soil > Palsa > Peat permafrost | place: Sweden: Abisko... | reverse complement strand
GTTTCCTCGATCGAGGGAGGAGCAAAAATCCCGCGCCCGGAGAACTACATCGACGACCAGGACCAAAAACTTGATGCAACCGCCGCGGCAAATCCCATGCAAAAATATGAATCTGGGACGCGGTTCCGAGCCTCATTTTGTTAGACGACCGGCGGGCTTCGACGATTCAGGCAAGTTCAATGGGCTGAGGAACTAACGGACGCCGCCAACGATCCGATATGTCCCACTCTGTGTATTACTTACGGACAGTGCATGGGCTGGCGGGAGCCGCCACCAGGACCCGAGCTTCAAGGTTGGCGGGGCGGCACCCCCGGGGTAGTATGTCGAAACTAAAGACGCCGTCTGTTCGTCCATACTCTATGTCTTCGAGCGCGTGGTAACCCTCGAAGTTCATGCCCAAGGAGAACGCAACCTCGTAGGTCGCCCACAAGCCCAGCCGAGCATAGCGCTTAGCGGAAAGACTTCCCGTGCCGCACTACCGGCCGATGTGCTGTTCGATCTCGACGTGCTGACGCAACTTCATGACCGAAAAACCAACACCGACGAACATCCCGAATTCGACCAGCACCGCCGTTTCGCCGCGGCCGGTGCACACCGAGCCCGACCAGACGCCCCCCGCGGCGAAGAGCCGCTGGTGGGTGTGGGCGATCATCGTGGTTGTATTTCTGCTGATCGTTGCTTTCATGTACCGGCAGTACGAATCGGCGAAGGCCGAGCACGACAAGGCCAATCAGGCGCCGGTCCGCGGGATACCGATCACCACCGCAACCTCGAAGCAGGGCGACATCGGAGTGTACATAACGGCGCTTGGCACGGTGACGCCGGTGTACACGGTGACGGTGACCAGCCGGGTGCAAGGCGAGATTATGGCCATCCACTACACCGAGGGGCAGATGGTGAAGACCGGCGACCCACTGGTGGACATCGATCCGCGTCCTTATCAGGTGCAGCTAGCGCAGGCGGAAGGGCAACTGCAGCACGATCAGGCACTGCTGAACGAAGCGAAGATCGATTTGACGCGGTACCAGACGGCGTTCAGCAAGAACGCGATTGCGAAACAGCAAGTGGACGACCAGGAGCAAACGGTATTGCAGGATGAGGGCACGGTAAAGAACGACCAGGCGGGAATCGATAGCGCGAAGCTGTCGCTGGTCTACTGCCACATCACCTCGCCGATCACCGGACGGGTGGGACTGCGGATGATCGACCTGGGCAACATCGTGCAGGCCGGGAGCACGTCGGGGCTGGTGGTGGTGACGCAACTGCAGCCGATCACGCTGGTGTTCAACGTGGCGGAAGATTATTTGCCGCAGATTCAGGCGCAGGTTCATCAGGGACACAAGCTGGAAGTGGATGCGTTCGATCGCGACCAGCAGAAAAAGATAGCCAGCGGATCATTACTGACAACGGACAACCAGATCGATACGACCACGGGAACGGTGAAATTGAAGGCGATTTTTCCCAACCAGGATGAATCACTGTTTCCGAATCAGTTCGTGAACGCGCGCTTGCTGGTGGATACCCAGCACGGAGTGACGTTGGTGACGAACGCCGCGATACAACGCAGCTCGCAAGGTTCGTTTGTGTACATCATTAAGCCGGACGAGACCGCGGCGATGCAAACGGTCACCCCGGGAGTGACCGACGGAGGCGTGACCGCGGTCCAGGGATTGAACGCAAACGAAGTGGTGGCCGCCAGCGGGTTCGACAAGCTGCAAGAGGGTGCGAAGGTGACGGTGCGCAACCCGAAGGGAGCGGAAGCGTCGAATGGGACGAATCCATCGGGCGACGCCAACCCTGCGAGCGGGGCCGGCGCGGCCACGGGATCGACGCAATCGAATGATCCGAGCACAAGCAATAGCGGCAAAGCGCACGGCGGCAAAGGCAAGAAGCAATCCGGCAGCGCGAACGCGCAGGGGAATCCGTGAGTCCTTCTCGTCCATTTATTCTGCGCCCGGTAGCGACGTTTCTGCTGATGATGGCGATCATGCTGGTCGGCATCGTGGCGTACATCCAGCTGCCGATTTCCGCGTTGCCGGAAGTGGATTACCCCACCATCCAGGTGATCACCTTTTATCCGGGCGCGAGTCCGGACGTGATGGCCTCGGCGGTGACCGCGCCGCTGGAAAGGCAATTCGGGCAGGTTCCCGGCCTGAACCAGATGACCTCAACGAGCTCGTCGGGAAGCTCGGTGATCGTGCTGCAATTTTCGCTGGATTTGAACATCGACGTGGCCGAGCAGGAAGTGCAAGCCTCGATCAATGCCGCGCAGACTTATTTGCCGGCGGATCTGCCGGTCCCTCCCATCTATAGCAAGACCAACCCCGCGGATTCGCCGGTTCTGACGCTGGCGCTTACTTCCCAAACCATTCCGCTTTCGCAGGTGGAAGACCTGGCGGACACGAAGCTCACGCAAAAGATTGCGCAGTTGCCGGGCGTGGGGATGGTGAGCATCAGCGGCGGACAAAAGCCGGCCACCCGCATTCAGGTGAACCCCGTCGCGCTCTCCTCTTACGGCATCAACATGGAAGATGTGCGCTCGGCGCTGCAACAGACCAGCCTGAACATCGCCAAGGGCAGCTTTGACGGAGCGCAGCAGGACTACCAGATCGACGCGAACGACCAGTTACTGACCAGCAAGGACTTTCGCCAAGTGGTGGTGGCCTATCGCAACGGCGGGCCGATCATGCTGTCGGACGTGGCGAACATTCTGGACGATACCGAGAACACCAAGCTGGCCGCGTGGATGAATACAACGCCGGCGGTGATCGTAAACGTGCAGCGCCAGCCGGGCGCCAATATCATTCAGGTAGTGGACCGCATCACCAAACTATTGCCGGTGCTGCAGACTACCCTGCCTGCTTCGGTGCAACTCACGATTTTGACGGATCGCACCACCACGATTCGGGCTTCGGTGCATGACGTGCAGTTCGAATTGATTCTCACCGTGGGCCTGGTAGTGATGGTGATCTTTCTTTTCCTGCGCAACGTTTCGGCAACGATTATTCCGAGCGTGGCGGTGCCGCTTTCGCTGGTGGGCACATTCGCAGTGATGTATCTGTGCGGGTACAGCCTGAATAACCTGACGTTGATGGCGCTGACCATCTCGACCGGGTTCGTGGTGGACGACGCGATCGTGATGATCGAGAACATCGTGCGGTACATCGAGGAGGGCGAGGACCCGCTGGAAGCGGCGCTGAAAGGCTCCGAGCAAATCGGATTTACGATCGTTTCGCTGACCATTTCGTTGATCGCGGTGCTGATACCGCTGCTATTCATGGGCGATATCGTGGGGCGGCTGTTTCGGGAATTCGCGATCACCCTGAGCGTCACCATCCTGGTGTCGGCGGTGGTGTCACTCACGCTCACGCCGATGATGTGCGCGAAGCTGCTGAAGCACACACCGGAGGCGCAGCGCGGGCGCTTCTATGAAATCTCGGAGCGCGGGTTCAATAGCGTGATCGCGTTCTATGGCAAGACGCTGCGCTGGGTGCTCAAGCACCAGACCGCCACGCTGTTCGTCGCGGTCGCGACCCTGGTGCTGACGGTGGTGCTGTACATCATCGTACCCAAAGGATTTTTCCCGGAGCAGGACACCGGGGTGATTCAAGGCATTACCGAAGCGTCGCAAAGTATTTCGTTTCCGGCGATGGCGGAACGGCAGGTGGCGCTGGCCAAGGTGCTGCTGCAGGACCCGGCGATTCAGAATATTTCTTCGTTTATCGGCGCGGATGGCACCAACACCACGCTGAACAGCGGACGCATTCAAATCACGCTGAGGCCGCTGGAGGAACGCAAAATCAGCGCGCTCGATTTGATTCGCCGCTTGCAGAAGAATCTGGACAAAGTGGAAGGGATCACGCTGTACATGCAGCCGGTGCAGGACCTGACGGTGGAAGACCGGGTGAGCCGGACGCTGTACCAATACACGCTGGAGGATCCGGACATCAACGAGCTGAATCTATGGACCAGCCGTTTCGTGAACCGGCTGAAAAAGCTGCCGGAGCTGAGCGATGTGGCCACCGACCAGCAGACGTCCGGGCTGGCGGCGTCGCTGGTGATCGACCGCCAAACGGCGTCGCGCATGGGAATCACGCCGCAGATGATCGATGAGACGCTGTACGACGCGTTTGGGCAGCGCCAGGTCTCCACGGTGTACACGCAATTGAATCAGTACCACGTGATCCTGGAAGCAATTCCGGACTTCCAGCGGAATCCGGCTAAGCTGCAGGACATTTACGTGCGCACCAGCGCGACGTCGAGCGCTTCTTCCTCCGGGGGGTCCGGCTCAAGCTCGGTTGGGTTGTCATCGGCGGGTACGTCGTCGGGCTCGAGTACCTCGTCGTCCAGCTCGGGCGGGTCGGGCAACGCTTCCGGATCGGCTTCCAGCACGTCTTCAAGCAACTTGATTACCACCACCCCTGTGGCGGCGGCAGCACTCTCAGGGACAACATCGACGGGATCGGCGACGCCGCCGGTGGTGTCGGCGGTGAACGGCGGGGCGGTGCCGTTGAGCGCCTTCACCCACTTTGAAAACCGCACTTCGCCGCTATCGGTGAATCATCAAGGGCAATTTCCGGTGGTGACGGTTTCGTTCAATCTTGCGCCGGGGGCGTCGCTGGGAGCGGCCGCCGATGAAGTGGAAAAAGTGCAGAAAGACCTGCATATGCCGTTGAGCGTGCAGACGGCATTCCAGGGCACTGCCGCGTCGTTTCAGGCGTCGCTGGCGAACGAGCCGATTCTGATTTTGGCGGCGCTGATCACGGTGTACATCGTGCTTGGGGTTTTGTACGAGAGTTACATCCATCCGATTACGATTCTTTCGACGCTGCCTTCGGCCGGGGTGGGAGCGATCCTGGCGCTGCTGGTGTGCGGAGAGGAATTGAGCGTGGTGGCGCTGATCGGAATCATCCTGCTGATCGGCATCGTAAAGAAAAATGGAATTATGATGATCGACTTTGCGCTGGAAGCGGAGCGCAAGGAAGGCAAGAGTTCGGAAGACGCCATTTTTGAAGCGTGCTTGCTGCGCTTCCGCCCGATCATGATGACCACGATGGCCGCGCTGCTGGGCGGCCTACCGTTGGCGTTGGGCTCCGGAATCGGCGCGGAACTGCGGCGGCCTCTGGGCATCGCGATGGTAGGCGGCTTGCTGGTGAGCCAAGTGCTGACGCTGTACACCACGCCGGTTATTTATATTTTCTTCGACCGCCTGGCCCGGAAGTTTTCGGGATCGCCGGCGAGACACGGCAGCGCCGAGACGGTGCCGGCGGACTAGCATGAATCTCTCCGCACCATTCATAAACCGGCCAGTGGCCACCACGCTGCTCACCGCGGCCATCGCGCTCGCGGGGGGAGTGGCATTCAGCGGGTTACCGGTGTCGCCTCTGCCGCAAATCGATTTCCCCACGATTTCCGTAGCGGCGAGTTTGCCTGGCGGGAGTCCGGCGATTATGGCGTCGTCGGTGGCCACGCCGCTGGAGCGTCAGTTTGGGCGGATCGCGGGGGTCACCGAGATGACCTCCTCGAGCAATCTGGGCAGTACCAGCGTGACGCTGCAATTCGATCTGAACCGCAACATCGACGGAGCGGCCCGTGACGTTCAGGCGGCGATCAACGCGGCGCGCAGTTATCTGCCGGCCAATCTTCCGGCGAATCCGAGCTATCGGAAGGTGAATCCCGCGGATTCTCCGATCATGATCATCGCGCTGACCTCGGATATCTACGATCGAGGGAGCCTGTATGACGCGGCGTCGACCATCATGGAGCAGCGGCTGTCGCAGATTCAGGGGGTCGGGCAGGTGAGCGTGGGCGGCGGCGCGCTGCCTGGGGTGCGGGTGGAAGTGAATCCGACGCAGCTCAATAGCTTCGGCCTGAGCCTGCCGACGGTTCGCAATATGCTGGCATCGCAAAACGCCAACGAGCCGAAAGGCCAGATATCCGACGGGAACATCACCGCGGATATCATCACCAACGATCAACTGTTAAAGGCCAATGACTACAAAAACTTGACGGTGGGCTACCACAACGGAGCGGCGATCAAACTTTCGGATATCGCCGACGTTGAGGACTCGGTCGAAAACATTCGGGCGGTGGGATACGTCAACGGCAAGGGGGCCATCCCGGTAATCATTTTCCGGCAGCCGGGCGCCAACATTATCGACACCGTGAACCGCATCAGTGCGGCGCTTCCTTCGGTGAAGGCTTCGATGCCCACGGCCATCGACTCCCAGATCGTGATGGACCGGACGTTGACGATTCGGGCCTCGGTGCACGACGTGGAGCGGACCCTGGTAGTTTCTATCGCGCTGGTGATCCTTGTCGTTTTCATATTTCTGCGAAACGCACAAGCCACCTTCATCCCCAGCGTGGCAGTGCCGGTGTCACTGATCGGGACTTTTGGGGTGATGTACCTGTGCCACTACAGCATCGACAACCTGTCGCTGATGGCGCTGACCATCTCGACCGGGTTCGTGGTGGATGACGCCATCGTGGTGATCGAGAACATTACGCGTTATATCGAGCAGGGAATGTCTCCGATGCAAGCATCGCTAAGGGGCGCGAAGGAGATCGGGTTCACGGTGCTTTCGATCAGCCTTTCACTGTGCGCGGTGTTTATCCCAATATTGCTGATGGGCGGGATCGTGGGACGGCTATTCCGCGAATTCGCGGTCACCCTCTCGGTGGCGATCATGGTCTCGCTGGGGATTTCGCTCACCACCACGCCGATGATGTGTTCACTGCTGCTGAAACACGAGCGCCCCGACGAACACGGGCGGCTATACCGCGCCAGCGAAAAGGGATTCAACTGGATACTGAGCCTGTACGACCGCACATTGACGGTGGTGCTGCGGCACCCGCTGTTTACGCTGCTAGTCCTGTTGGTGACCATTGGGGTGAACATTTACCTGCTCAAAATTGTGCCCAAAGGCTTTTTCCCGCAGCAGGACAATGGACTGATATTCGGCGGAATACAGGGATCGCAGGATATTTCGTTTCAGGCGATGCAAAAGGCGACGCAGAGGTTCGCCAACCTGATTAAGAGCGATCCGGCGGTGGAAAACGTGCTGGCCTTCACCGGAGGGCAGGGAGCGACGAACAGCGGGCAAGTTTTTATGGGGCTAAAGCCGCTGGCGCAGCGCGACAACGTGAGCTCGAGCGATATCGTCAACCGCCTTCGCCCAAAATTAAACTCGATTCCGGGAGCGACGGTGTTTCTGCAAGCGGCGCAAGACTTGCGCATCGGCGGCCGTGGCAGCAGCGCGCAATATCAATACACGCTGCAAAGCGACAACCTGGACGACCTGACCAAGTGGGGGCCGATTCTACTCCAGCAAATGAGGAAACTGCCAGGCTTCACCGACGTGAACAGCGATCAGCAGAATAATGGGCTGGAGGCGGAACTGACTTACGATCGGCAAACCGCCTCACGCATGGGAATCACCCCGCAGACAATCGACAACACGTTATATGAGGCTTTTGGGCAGGCTCAGGTTTCCACCATGTACACCGCGCTGAATCAGTATCACGTGGTGATGGAGGTGGCGCCGGAGTTCTGGCAAAACCCGCTGGGCCTGAACGACGTGTATGTGCAGACGAACAGCGGAGGGGTGGTTCCGCTGAGCGCGATCACCCACTACGAACCCACGATTGCTCCGCTGTCAGTGAATCACCAGGGGGTGTTCCCTTCGGTGACGGTATCGTTCAATCTGGCTCCGGGTGTGGCGCTCAGCGATGCGGCAGCGGCGATTAACGATATGGAACAGAAACTGGGAACGCCCGCGTCCATCCATGGAATGTATTCGGGGGCGTTGCAGGCGTTTCAGGCGTCGCTTTCCACCGAGCCGATGTTGATCATCACCGCGCTGCTGGCGGTGTACATCGTGCTGGGGATCCTGTACGAGAGTTTCATTCACCCGATTACGATTCTCTCCACGATTCCGTCGGCGGGGGTGGGCGCGGTGCTGGCGCTGATGATCTCCAAGACGGATTTGAGCGTGATCGCGCTGATTGGAATCATCCTGCTGATTGGGATCGTAAAGAAAAATGCGATTTTGATGATCGATTTCGCGATTGCCGCCGAACGCAACGAGGGATTGTCGTCGCGGGACGCGATCTACCAGGCATGCCTGTTGCGATTCCGGCCGATCCTGATGACCACCATGGCCGCGCTGCTGGGCGCGCTGCCGCTCGCGTTGGGCACCGGCACGGGTTCGGAGCTGCGGCGGCCGCTGGGGATCACCATCGTCGGCGGGCTGATATTCAGCCAGATGCTCACCCTGTATACGACGCCGGTGGTTTACCTATACATGGATCGCTTCAGCACCTGGAGAAAGCAGGGGCGAAGCGAGGGGCTGGCTTCGGCGGCGTCGCCGCAGGCTATCGGATAACGGTATTTATTCGCGTTCGCGCGTTGGTGATATGGAGACAGTGAAAAAGCAAATGGCCACGAAACTTTCAGCACGCTGGATTTGGCTCGCGGGAGCCCTGCTCCTAATGGATGGGTGCATGGTGGGGCCCACCTACCACACGCCCACGGTGACCACGCCTCCGGCGTACAAGGAACTGACCCCGGACGAGCAGAAGGTGACCGATGGCTGGAAGGTGGCACAGCCAAAGGACGACGCGCTGCACGGAAAATGGTGGGAGATTTTCGGCGATCCGGAGTTGAATGCGCTGGAAGATCAAGTAAATGTTTCGAACCAGAATATCGCGATGGCCGCGGCAAATTTTCAGGCGGCGCGGGCCACAGTACGTGAAGCGCGCTCACAATTATTTCCTACGGCGACCACGAATCCCAGCATCACCGCTTCGAAACAGCGCGCGATCAACACCACCACTTCCAGCTCGGGCACCACGAACTCTACTCTAACCTCCGCGACGGTCACCGAGTACAACCTTCCGTTCGACGCCACTTGGCAGCCGGACCTTTTTGGCCGCATCCGAAATACGGTGCGGGCGGCCGCGGCGGGGGCGCAAATCAGCGCGGCGGACCTGGAGAACACGCGGCTGACGGTGCAGGCCGAAGTGGCGTCCGACTATTTTCAGCTTCGTTCGCAGGACGCGCTCAAACAACTGCTCGATTCCACCGTGGCGGCGTACAAAGAATCGCTCGACCTGACCAAGGTGCTTTACGAAACCGGCATCGATTCCGACGAATCGGTAGCGGAAGCGGAAACACAGATGGAGAGCACTCAAGCGGAAGACACCAACATCGGAATCCAGCGCGCCGAGTTCGAGCACGCTATCGCCATGCTGGTGGGGCAGCCCGCTTCCACGTTTTCGATCCCGCTAGGGCCGCTGAAAGTGGGCCCGCCGGCAATTCCGTACGGAGTGCCCTCGCAGCTTCTGGAGCGCCGGCCGGATATTGCTGCCGCCGAGCGCGGCGTGGCGCAGGCCAACGCGCAAATCGGCGTGGCCCGCTCGGCCTATTTTCCCACGCTGACGCTGAGCGGATCCGCTGGATTTGAAGCGGCATCGTTCGCGAAATGGTTGACGCCGGGAAGCTTCGTGTGGTCGGTGGGGCCGGCGCTGGCGGAGACGCTATTCGATGGTGGTCTGCGGCGCGCCACGGTGGTGCAGTATCAAGCGATGTACGACTCAACGGTGGCCAACTACCGCGAGACGGTGCTGACCGCGTTCCAGCAGATCGAAGATAACCTGGCATCGCTGCGCATCCTTTCGGTGGAGATTCACCAGCAAGACGTTGCGGTCGCGTCCGCGGAACGGACCCTGCAAATCGCCACTGACCGGTACAAGCTGGGCATCGATCCGTACCTCAACGTGATCACCGCGCAAACCGCGCTCTTCAGCAATCGGCAGACAGCCGTTACGCTACGGAGTACGCAGATGACTGCGAGCGTTCAGCTGATTGAGGCTTTGGGCGGATCGTGGGATACGTCGCAGCTACCTTCGATGCGAATGGTTAGCGGGGCGGGAACACCGGCGGCTGCGGCTAGCGCGCCAGCCACTCCGGTACAAAATCCGCCGCCGGCCACGAATCAGTAGATTCCCACGCACTTTAAACGCACCACCCTTCGCG
>Ga0302325_10036363_pt1 | contig 10039 bp, 10 predicted proteins | sample Palsa_T0_2_FD_201948 | JGI IMG/M metagenome (GOLD analysis project Ga0302325, IMG submission 201948) | Peat permafrost microbial communities from Stordalen Mire near Abisko, Sweden - Palsa_T0_2 | ecosystem: Environmental > Terrestrial > Soil > Palsa > Peat permafrost | place: Sweden: Abisko... | reverse complement strand
CGAAGTGACAGAAGTGATCGATGAACGGCAGCTCCTGCACGACGAACGGTTTCGGGGCCGATGCACCGGGAACCGTCGTGTGGCACACTTCGAACAGGGTCGCGGCGACCAGTTGTCCTGCTGGCCTCGAGCAGTCCACCCGTCGAGCCCGCTCACCGAGCGGATCCGGCGGGCGCAGTTCAGGGGGAGGCATGCGAGACCTGTTTTGGATATCGGTCGCACTGGTCGTGCTCCTGCTGGCTGGCACCATGCGCTTCGTCGTCAGGAGGGGACGCCGTCTCGGCGCCACCGTGGCCCTCCGCATTCCCAAGTTCCAGCCCGTGCTGGCCAGTCCGTGAACAGCCTCTCGGTCCTCACCGTCGACGACGAGGTCCCCTCGTTGGACGAGCTCTCCTTCCTGCTCGGCTGTTGCGACAACGTGGGATCGGTCAAGGTGGCCCGGAGCACCACCGAAGCGCTCCGCCTCCTGCAGGACCATCACTTCGACGTGGTCCTTCTCGATATCCGGATGCCCGGACTCGACGGGATCGAGCTGGCCAAGGTCATCGGTCGCTTCGCCCGGCCGCCCGCCGTCGTCTTCGTCACCGCCCACGAGGAGTACGCGCTCGAGGCGTTCGAGGGCGGGGCCAGTGGGTACCTGCTCAAGCCCGTCGACCTCCGGCAGTTGGTCCAGGTGCTCGATCGGATCGCGGGCCAACGGGAGACGCAAGAACGGGACGACGAGCCGTTCGACGTGCTGGCAGCGGAGACCGGTTCTGCCACCACCCTGGTGACGAGGAACGAGGTCAGTTGGGTCGAGGCGGCCGGCGACTACGTACGCCTCCACATCAAGGACGGAACCGCCCACCTCGTGCGGGTACCCATCTCCGTGCTCGAAGAGGAGTGGGCCTCCCATGGGTTCACCCGCATCCACCGCAGCTACCTGGTCGCCATCCGCGAGATCCGCGAGCTGCACAGCGACGGCTCCCAGATGACCGTGCGCGTGCGCGACCAGGACCTCCCTGTCAGCCGTCGGCACGTCCACCAGCTCCGTGAGCGGCTGGTGCGCCACACCCGCCGGCCCGCATCGTAACCGAGCCAACGGGAGTCGCAGACCGCGCAGGGGCATGATGGAGCCGATGCGCCTCCTGTGCGTGACCGACGTCCACTTCCACCTGCCCCAGATGGACTGGCTTCTCGACGCCGCCACCGATGTCGACGTGGTGGTCCTGCCCGGCGACCATCTCCTCGTCGACGGGCGCACGCCGTTGGAGGCGCAGGTCGTCGTGGTGTCCACGTACCTCGAGCGCCTGGCGCGCTCGGCCGTGGTGCTGGCCGCGTCGGGCAACCACGACCTCGACGGGCCCGGTCCCGATGGCGAGCAACGAGCCGGTTGGCTCCTCCGGACCGGCGCGCCCTCCCTCTACGTGGACGGGGACAGCGTCGACCTCGACGGCGTCCGCTTCACCATCTGTCCCTGGTGGGATGGTCCGGCCACCAGGGAGCTGGTCGACGCCCAACTCGGGGCCGCCGCCGTGGACCGCCCGGCCCGCTGGATCTGGGTCTACCACGCACCCCCGGCCGGAACCCGTCTATGCGCGACCGGCACCCGCGAGTACCCCGACGAGAACCTGACCCAGTGGATCGATACGCACCACCCCGATATGGTCCTCTGCGGTCATATCCATCAGGCGCCGTGGGCGTCCGGCGGCGGCTGGGTGGACCGCCTGGGGTCGACCTGGGTGTTCAACGCCGGTCACCAGGTGGGCCCGATTCCCGCCCATATCGTGATCGACCTCGCATCGGAGACAGCCCAGTGGTTCGGGCAGCCGGACTTCGACGAGGTGGACCTCCGCGCCCACGCCTCGGAGCCCTCATCGGGCTCCCTCGGGGGCTAGATGCTTCAGTACTCGGTCTCGGGCATGCGCTCCGAGCCCGGACGGACCGTGGGCACAGTGCCGTGTGCCAGTGAGATCATCACCTCGTCGAGCATGCCGAGCTGGCCTCCACGGTCCGAGAACTGGTGCTTCACGTCGGACAGGTAGCCAGTCAGGATCTCGAGCCGGTGGGCCAGTGCCCGAGCCACAAAGAGGGCCACATCCGGGCGATCGGCTAGAAATCCGCCACCGTCGGCGGCAAACAGGAAGCGGGAGTCAGTTTTGGCCCGCACCGTCGTGACTGCTGGTCGGCCAAGCAGGGACGAGAGCTCTCCAAAGATGGCGCCGGGCCGGTCGATCCCAACCAAGAGTTGACCGTCCCGCTCCATGATGACGGCCCCGGACACCAGAACGAAGAGCGCCCCTTGGGCAAAGCCCTGTTCGATGATGGATCCACCCGCTTCGACGAAAATCTCAGGGAGGGAGGCGCAGGTCTCCAGTAGCTCGGTCATAGGCGTCAGACCCGATGCATTGAGGGACGGCCGATCAGGTGCTGGACCGACGCCTGCGTTGGAGGAGCAGCACGCCGCAGAGGACGGCAACGGCACCGATGATGGCTAGCTCAGCCACGTCCGCGCCGGTGAACGGAAGGCTGCTCGACCCGGCCGCCACCGGCGTCACCGAACCGCCCACGGTCCCCGCGTACGGCAGCGCTGAGGCACTCGGCGAGAGCGATGCGGATTCGGCGGCCACAGTCGGGATGACCACGCAGGTCGGCTCGGTCATGGACTCGGTCACAACACAGTTCGAGGCGGCGCCGGCCGAGGCCGGCAGGGCGAGGAGCGCGACCATTACCGTCGCTACAGCCATGAGGGAGAGCATCCCTGTCCACTTCATCCCTGTCCACTTCAATCTGCACATAGCCGTCCGCTCTCCTTGCTGCAAATCTAGCCGCAACCATGACCGGCCGGGTGGATCTGACGGCACGATTCGATATCTTGGTCGTGTGTCCGACTACGTCATTCCCGAACCCGAGCCCAAGGAGATCGACGAGAAAATCTCCATGGAGCTCCGCCATCTCGCCTCCAACGCGGTCCTGAAAGGCAAGCCATCGGGCAATGAGCAGTGTGACAACTGCCGCTACTACCTCGAGCCTTACGCCGACATCTCGTACTGCTGGCACCAGAAGCTCCGCATCCTGGTGGGAGCGGAGTGGTGGTGCCAATGGTGGGAGGCTATCCCCGACGAGGGGTAGGGCCCGGCCGGCGGGGCGAGGCGAGCCCCCTGTTCATGGGGTGCGCGCCAGGAAGTCATGAACCGAGCGCACCGCGCTCGACCCTTCCCCGACGGCGGAGGCCACCCGCTTCATCGACCCCGATCGCACGTCTCCCACGGCGAAGACGCCAGGCACCGAGGTCTCGAACGGGAGCGGGTCCCGGCCGGCGAAGATCGAGTGGCGGAGCTCGGTGCCGGCCAGGGCCCTGTCCGTCAGCACGAAGCCCTGGCGGTCGAGGACGACAGCCCCGTCGAGCCACCTCGTCTCAGGCACGGCTCCGATAAAGCAGAACAGGGCGGAGCACTGCACCTCGCGGCGGTCTCCCGTTGGCCCGTGCTCGAGGCAGACCCGCTCGAGGTGGGGGCTCCCCGCGAGGCCGCGTACCTCCGTCTCGGTGACCACAGTGATGCGGGGATCGGCCTCGATCCGCTCCACCAGGTACTGGGACATGGTGGCGGCGAGACCGGACCGCCGCACCACCAGGGTCACATGGCAGCGCTGCTCGCTGAGGAACACCGACGCCTGTCCGGCGGAGTTACCACCCCCGACAATGATGACCTTGGCGCCCCCACACGTTCTGGCCTCGAGGTCGGTCGCTGCGTAGTAGACGCCGCACCCCTCGAACTCCTCGAGGTTGGCGACGTCCAGTCTGCGGTAGCGCGCCCCCGTCGCCACCATCACCGCCCGGCACGGGATCTCGCTTCTGTCCTCGAGCACCACCACATGGAAGCCGTCCTCGGGACGGAGCCCGGCCACCGGGCAGGGGCTGGCCAGCCAGGCGCCCAGCCGTTGGGCCTGGATGGCCGTCCTGGCCGCGAGGTCGCCCCCCGAGATCCCATTGGGGAAGCCGGCGTAGTTCTCGATCCGGGAGCTGCTGCCGGCCTGGCCCCCCGGGGCGATCGAGTCGAGCGATACGGTGTCAAGCCCCTCGGAGGCACCGTAGACGGACGCGGCCAGACCGGCCGGTCCGACCCCGACGACCACCAGGTCGAAGACGCGCCCGGGGACCGGGCGGTAGGTCAGGCCGAGCTCGGCGGCGAACTCGCCCGGGGTGGGACGGCGGAGCACCCGGGATGGCGTGACCACCACCGGGGTGTCGCTCGCCCGAGCGCCGATGCTGGAGAGCAGCTCGCCGACGTCCTCAGCCTCCTCCAGGTCGATCCACGTGTGGGCCAGGCGGTTGCGCTCGGCGAAGGTCCGCAGCGCGAGGGCCTCCGGCGAAAAACGGGAGCCGATGATCCTGATGGTGAGGGCCGCCGCGCTGTTACGCAGCGCCGCCCGTCGGGCGATGAGCGCGCCGAAGACCACGTCCGAGATGGCGGGCCTGGTGGCCATCATCCTCCGGAACGCCTCGTGGGGCAGGACGAGCGCCCGACTGGCTACCGTGGCCCGGGCCGTCATGTAGGTGCGCTGTCCGGTAAGGAGGCCCAGCTCGCCTACGAACTGACCGGGCCCGTAGGCGATGACCCGCTGGTGGGAGGCATCGTCCTGATTGACCTCGAGCTCGCCGTCGAGGACCACGAAGAAGTCCCACCGCTCCTCACCGGCACGGTACAAAACCTCGCCGGCGGCCAATGTCCGTTCGGGGCCGAACGTGCCGAGCTCGGCCAGCGTGGCCGGATCGAGGGTGGGTGCCAGCACCTCGCCGGGATCGACACCGAACAGTGGGGGCGGTTCCGATCGAGCGTCGACGGTCACCGTTCGATGATGGCTACTCGCCGGGGAGGCGGTTGCTGGACTGCGGGATGGTGCCGGTCGAGGGTGGTGGGGGTGCGACAGGAACGGCAGAAGGCCCGGGCTGGGGCACGGCTCCGCCGGGAGGAGCGGTCGCCGGCACCGGAGGAGTGATGACCACCGGGGTCCCAGCAGCTTCCAGCGCGTCGAGCTGGCCGACGATGGCGGCCACCTCGCTCTCGCTGTCCTCCGGTGCCCGCCCTCGCTCACCGAGGAACACATGGGCGCCGAGGTCACGCAGGAGGTGATCCACTTGCTTGCCCGACTGCAGTTCGGCCAACTTGCTCTGGCCCTGCTGCACACCGGTCTGGGCCTTGTCGGCCAGCACCGTCGCCTGCGCCTTCACCTTGTCCATAAACCCCACTGCCCGACCTCCTTCGCCTCGGCACCGGCTCCCGTCACGGAGGCCGGCAACATGCTCCGGCCAGTTCTAGCCGATGCCGGGGCGCCAGGCCCGATGCTCCCCCTCTCAGCAGCTTCCTCCCCGCGGCCCGGTAGGAACATCAGGAGAAGTGCGTCGTGGGCCGCGACAGGAGATGGCCGTCGAGGACGATGTCGACGTTCTCGTTATAGAAGGCGATCAGGCCGGCGATGGGCAGCAACTGGCGGGTGGGGAAGCCGTAGGTCCAGGCCAGGTCGGTGTAGACCTCCGTGCCCAGTTGGACCGACCAGTACCCGGTGGTCGTCCCTTTGTACGGACAGGAGGTCACCGTGGCCGAGGCGACGAGGGAGGTGAAGTCCACCTCGGTCGGATTGAGGTAGTAACGAGTCGGCAGTCCGGTCTCGAAGACCAGGACCGGTGAGACCGACTCGGCCAGCACCGTTCCCTCCAGCTCGATCCGGACCCTCCGTGTGGAACGGAGAGCGTCGACCCGTGTGTAGGGATCGCGCGGATGGACGAAGACCTCCTCGTCCTCTTCGAACCACGCGTCAAGTGCATCCCAATCGAAGCGGACGGTGCCGGCCAGCCCTTCGAGGGCATCGTCGCCGAAGACCCGGGCCGCTCCCGGTTGGTCCACCCCATTGGCCCGCAGGCCGTGGACCCGGACCGTTCCGCGATGCAGGTGCTGGACATGGCCCTCGTCGACCAGAAGCGAGCCGTTCACATCGGCGAGCGGAACGTAGTACTGCGGATAGTTTGGCCACTCCCATACGTAGAGGGCCCGGGTAGTGTCCACCACCGTCGCTCCGGCCAGCACCGAGCGGACCCGTCGCGGCACCGGTTCGATATGATCGACCGGGACAATCGTCCACGGATAGTCGCGTGCCGGACCGGGCACTTGCTCGGTCATCCGCCGTCCCCCAGCTCAGGGTCGACCCGGGGCACCTGCTGGGTGATGCAGTGGATGTTGCCCCCTCCGAGGAGGATCTCGCGGCCCGGGACGCCTTCGACCCGACGGCCCGGGAACTCGGCCCGGAGGAGCTCACCGATCTCCTCGTCGTAGCGCTCGTCGAGAAGGGGATAGACCACTGCCGAGTTGGCCAGGTAGAAGTTGACGTAGGAGCCGGCCATCCGGCCCCCTTTCGTGCGCGGTCGGGCGTGCTCGCTCGTGTCCACCCCGCCGGCCTCCTCAGCCTCGATGCACAGGGGTCCGGGGGAGGGCAGCACTCCCACCTCGAGGTGGCGCCCCTGGGCATCGGTTGCCGCCTCGAGGACCTGCCGAGCCTCGCGGGAGATGGCGGCCTGGGGATCGTCGGGCTCCTCCGTCCAGGTCAACAGGACCCGTCCCGGTCGGGAGAAGCAGGCCAGGTTGTCGACGTGGCCGTCGGTCTCGTCGTTGAACACGCCCCTCGGGATCCAGATGATCTTCTCGACACCCAAATAGGCACGAAGCAGCTCCTCAATGTCGGGGTGGGAACGGCCGCCATTGCGATTGGGATTGAGGAGACACTCCGCCGTGGTGATGCAGGTTCCCTGGCCATCGACGTGCACGGAGCCACCCTCGAGGACGAAGGGGGCCCGGTAGCGGTCCGTGCCCTCGAGCTCACAGACCTTTCGAGCCACCAGGTCGTCGTTGGCCCAGGGAAAGTAGAGGCCTCCCTCCAGCCCTCCCCACGCGTTGAAGATCCAGTCCACTCCCCTGCGCTCACCGAGTGACCGGTTGACGACGAAGGTGGGGCCGGTGTCGCGGACCCACGCGTCGTCCGTCGTCATCTCGACCACCTTTACGCTGTGGGCGCACCGGGCCCGGGCGTGCTCCCACTGTCGAGCCGACACCAGCACGGTCACCGGCTCACTCCGGGCGATGGTCTCGGCCACAGCGGCGAAGGCGTCTTGGGCGGGTTTGGCTCCCGATCGCCAGTTGTCCGTCCGCTCAGGCCAGACCAGGTAGCAACCGTCGTGGGGCTCCCACTCCGCCGGCATGAAGAAGCCGTCTGTGCGGGGGTCGGAGTCGAGCGTGCGAACGGGCAACGTGGCACCTCGTGGCTCAGGTGATCGGGCAGCCCGATGCTAGTGCGCGACCGAACCTCAGCCCGGTTCGATACTGTGCTCGTACATGGGCCAAACGGTGGCGGTGGCGGTGATCCAGAGGGCCTTCGGCGAGGACCACGGGGAGAACTGCGAGGGGACGGTGGCCGCGGTGGCCGAGGCCATCTCGGGAGGCGCCGACGTCGTGCTCCCCCCCGAGCTTTTCGAGAGTCGTTACTTCCCGCAGCACGAACGCCAGGAGCTCTTCTCGTGGGCCACCACGGCGGAGGAGAACCCGGCCATCGCCGCCGTCCGAAAGGCGACCGCGGGAACCGGGGCCGTGGTTCCGGTCTCGTTCTTCGAAGACGCGCGGCCCAACTACTACAACTCGATGGCCATGATCGAGGACGGCCAGGTGCTCGGCGTCTATCGGAAGGCCCACATTCCCGACGGCCCCGGGTACGAGGAGAAGTTCTACTTCACGCCCGGTGACACCGGGTTCATCACCTGGGACACGCGGCACGGACGGATCGGCGTGGGGATCTGCTGGGACCAGTGGTTCCCCGAGGCTGCCCGGGCCATGGCCCTCCAAGGCGCCGACCTGCTCCTCTACCCCACCGCCATCGGGAACGAGGTCGGCAGCCAGGCCGGCAACGACACCTCGGACATGTGGCGGCGGGCCATGGATGGCCATGCCGTCTGCAACCACGTCCCCGTGGCCGCGGCCAACCGCATCGGCACCGAGGAGGCGCTCACCTTCTACGGCTCGTCGTTCATCGTGGACCATCGCGGACGGGCGCTGGCCGAGGCAGGTCGGGCCACCACCGAGATCATCCGAGCCCGGATCGATCTGGACCAGGCGGCCGAGGACCGCGCCGGCTGGGGCCTCTTCCGCGACCGGCGTCCCGACCTCTACGGACGCCTCACCGGCGATCGCCCCTGACGTGCACCCGACGGACCTCCAATTCAGTCAGGGCCGTACCGGCCGAGCCGACATCCGTTGGCCGGCCCGATTGACCGTCTGGCGCTCACCGGCCGACCAGCCGGCGTGGGCCAGGCCGGCGCTCCTCGCTATCGCCGTCCTGGCTGCTCTCGCCTACGCATGGGACCTCGGATCGAGCATCGAGATCTACTACGCAGCCGCGGCCCGCAGCATGTCGATGCACTGGCACGCCTTCCTTTTCGGAGCGTTCGATCCCGCCGCCACTATCTCGGTCGACAAGCTCCCCGGTGCCCTCTGGGTACAGGCCCTCTCTGTCCATATCTTCGGGCCGCACACGTGGGCCGTGGCCCTGCCCCAGGTGGTCGAGGGGGTGCTCACCGTCCTCGTCCTGTACCGGGCGGTACGGCGTCTGGCCGGGCCCATGGCGGGCATTCTGGCCTCACTGCTGCTGGCCCTGTCCCCTGCGGCTGTGGCCCTTGACCGAGGCAACATCCCGGACACGCTATTGATCCTGCTCTCGGTGCTGGCCGCGGACTCGGCGGTGGCAGCCATCACCGCCGGCCGGTGGCGCTCCGCCGTGATGGCCGGAGTCTGGGTGGGGTTGGCGTTCCAAGCCAAAATGGTCGAGGCCTGGCTCATCTGGCCTTCGCTCGCCGTGGCCGTGCTGGTGGCGTCACCACTCACCCTCCGGACCCGGCTGGTCCGGGTGGCGGCGACGGCCGCGGTCGGCGTGGTGGTCTCCCTCAGCTGGATGGCGTTCGTCACCCTCACCCCGGCATCGCAACGCCCCTACGTCGACGGCAGCCACCACAACTCGGTGTTCGAGCAGGTTTTCCAGTACAACGGGTTGGGCCGGGTGGGCCAGTCGTCGCCCAACCAAGAGCTGGCCCGGACACTCGACATCCCCGCGTTGTCAGCGCCCCAGGCCGGACCGGCCGTGAACCGTCTCCTGGTCGGCTCGTCGGGGCGCGACGTCGGGTGGCTCATCCCAGCCGCGCTGGTCGTGGTGGCCGCGGTGTTGATCGACCGGCGCCGGCTCCCCCGCATCGACCCGGTACGGGCCGCGGTCCTCCTGTGGGGAGTGTGGCTCGTCACCCTGGCCGTGGTCTTCAGTGCCAGCACCACCATCAACTCCTACTACCTAGCCGCCCTCACCCCGGCCATCGCCGGCCTGATCGGGATCGGCGGCTCACTGGCCTGGACCGGTCGGGAGAGCCGGCGGGTCCGGTGCCTGGTGGCGGCCACCGCCGCCCTCACGGCCGGCTACGCCTACTTCCTGCTCCCGGCCAAGGGAACGGGAGTGCCATCGTGGTTGGGCCCGGTCGTGCTCGTCCTCGGAGTCGCCACCCTGGCCGCCCTGGGGTGGACGCTGCTACGCACGCGTCGGGCCGCGCTGGCGGCGCTGTTCGTCCTGGGCACAGGGGCCGGAGTGCTCGTCCCCCTGGTGGCCTCGGGATCGGTCGTAGCGAACCGCCTCGGGCCCTTCGACACACCCTTCCAACCCACCAGCACAACCGCCTTCAGCAAGGCGTTCTTCGGGTCACCACTGGATGTGGGCGGCGTGCTCCCCGTCCTCGAGCTGGCCCAGCGCGGCGCCCCCGACCTCATGGCCACCCAGACCTCGGTGCTGGCCGCGCCCTTCATCTTCGCCTCGGGCGAGGAGGTCCTGCCCATTGGCGGATACACAGGCACCATTCCCTCACCCGCAGTCGCCACCCTGCGCTCCGACGTACGATCCGGCACGTTCCACCTGGTGCTGTCAGCGCAGGGCAGTCGGGACCCGAGGGTCGTATGGGTGGCGGGCCACTGCAGGGCCCTCC
>Ga0302325_10036361_pt1 | contig 10039 bp, 7 predicted proteins | sample Palsa_T0_2_FD_201948 | JGI IMG/M metagenome (GOLD analysis project Ga0302325, IMG submission 201948) | Peat permafrost microbial communities from Stordalen Mire near Abisko, Sweden - Palsa_T0_2 | ecosystem: Environmental > Terrestrial > Soil > Palsa > Peat permafrost | place: Sweden: Abisko... | reverse complement strand
GCAGTGGATCGCCCTTTATGTCCCGGGCGAATTTTTCCCCAAAGCCGGTTGATCCGGTATAGTTGGTCAGAATGATGACGTACCCGGGGCGAGCGAGGAGATGGTAATTCCATCTCAGCCCGAGGCCGTCTTGAAACATGTTGGCCGCGCCGCCGTGGACGACGGATATGAGCGGATATTTCTTCTTCGGGTCGAAAGCAGGCGGCAAGGCGATGAAATTGTGAATCCGTTTTCCGTTTTTCGCGGTAAACCAGAAGACGCGCAGGGGCTGCCAGTCGATCGCGGCGGCAGCCGCTCCATTGAAGGCCGTTAGGGCGTGATTGCCTCCCGTGAGATCGACGCGGACCATTTCCGGCGGAGTGACAGCGGTGTCAAATTCGGCCGCCAGGACGGGCGCGGCAGATGGGCCGGCAGCGGCAAGGCCGTTGTAAGCGCCCGCGGTCTGATTGGCCAGCCCCCGCCCGTCTGCGCCGGACAACGGAGCCACGAAAATCTTTATGCAGCCGGTGTCCTCGGCGAGAAAATAGACATTGGCGTTGTCCGGCGAGGGCACGTACTTCCCCACCGACAGGTCGAGATTCTTCGCCAAAAACATCCGGCCGCCGAACACGGGCCAGTCGTAGCGAACCAGGCGTTGATTGTCGTAGACCTCGCCGGATGGCTCGCTCGCGACTGCTATCAGGTGGGTTCCATCCTTGGTAAATGCGGGGCGGCCGTAGCTGGCGGCGTCAGCCGTGAGCCGCGTGGGCTCTCCACCGGCGAGGGACACTAGATAGAGATGGCTGCTCACCTGCGCGTAGGCCGCGGTATTGCGTTCTGTGGTGGCGGCAAAGACCACGGAACTTCCGTCCGGAGCCCAGGCGCCGTCGAGTTCTTCCGCCTCTTCCGTTTCGACGCCGGCAAATCCGGGCTGTTTGATCAGGGCGCTCCCGGCGAGCAGGTCTTTGGGCGACCCGGCATCGAGCGATTGGACGAAAAGGTGCGGTTGAAGCTCATCCAGCCATTTGTCCCAATAGCGGACGGGGAAGCTGTCAAACACTCGGGCATGGTACTTGCGCCCCTTGTGCTCCGCCGCGGCCTTCTTGCTGCCTTCATCATCCAGCGCTTGCGGGTATACATTCGACACAAACAGAATGGCGCGGCCATCAGGGCTCCATTGCGGCTTGCGGGCACCGGTGGAGAGATTGGTCAGCCTGCGCGCCTCGCCCCCATTGGCCAAATCCAAGATATAGATCTGCGCAACTTCATCTCCCTCGCGCTTCGTCGAGAATGCCAGTCTACGGCTGTCGGGACTCCAGGCTGCGCCGCTTTCAGCGCTTTTGGTGAAAGTGATCTGACGGGCGGCGGCGCTTCCGTCCGCCGGGGCAAGCCAAAGGTCACTCGATTGATCTTTCTCGTCGTAGGCGGGATTGGTCACAGGAAAAGCAATCCATTTGCCGTCCGGACTGATCGCAGGCGCGCCCACCCGCTTCATGAGCCAAATATCCTCATGGGTGATGGGATGCCCGCCCGCCGCCCCGAGGTTGCTGCCGGCAAACAAGGCAATGCAGACGACGGAAAGGGCCAGGACGGGGGACTTCATAGAAGAGGTCCGGGCAGGCCAGCGCCTTCTATGCCAGATTGCGCGCAGCTCCGATTGCCATGTCTCCTGGAAATGGCGCGAGCGGATGTTATGCCCGCATCCGAGGCGGCTCGCTCACTTGTACGAAACGACCGTGACCTGCGGGGCCGCTTTAATATTCGGGAGACTCACCAGGGCCGGCTGCTTCGCCATCGTGAGTAGCTGAGCATTTGCGAGAGTGAACTCGAGGCGGTCGCTCAGCCCGCTAGCCTGGCAGTCTCGGAACTCATTCTTCGCCTCAATCAAGCGTCCTTCGATCAGGTAGGCCATCCCGATGTAGTAATTCAATTGGCAGCTTTGAACCTTCTTATCCAGTTCTGTTCTGAGAGTCGCCCGCTGTCTAAATTCAGCCTCCGAGATATTTCCGCAGAGGAACAGGCCTATCGCCTTGCTCCATCCGTCCTTCCATTGGGCCACTTCCGTCGAAAGATCGTCTTCACCCGCGCGGCCCAGCTGACGGAGGATCAGGTGTCGGAAAAAGCGCGCGGTGCTGTCATCGCCGGAAAGTAGAATTGCCTGGTTGTAGTCGGCGAGCGCCCCAGCCAGATCCCCGTTCGCGTTGCGCAGAGATGCTCGACTATCGAAGAGCGCCGGCAGGCGCAGGTTCAGGTGAATCGCTTGGTCAAAGTCTGCGATCGCCCCCTCGTAGTCTTGCTTTCGCTCCTTCGAGATTCCCCGGTTGCAGTAGGCTTCGCTGCAGGTGGGATCGAGCTGGATCGCACGATCAAAGTCGACGATGGATCCGTCGTAGTCTCGCTTCCGCCCCTTCGCGTTGCCGCGGTTGTTATAGACTATCGCGTCCCCGGGAGACAGTTGGATCGCCTTATCAAAATCGACGATGGCGCCTTCGACGTCCTGCGTCTTATCCTTCTCAAGTCCCCGGCTGTTATAGACAACCGCTTCCTTGTGCTTCTCGACCATTACTTGGTCGTAATGGGCGAGAGCGCTGTCACCCTCGGGTTGATCTTTTTTCGACGGATCCGATCTATTGATATCATAAGCCTCCAATTGCGCTCGCGCCGTTGGGACGCAGGGTAGGTTGACACCTACGAGAAGAAACACCGGCAGGAGAAATGCAGTTTTCATGGCGAAACGGAAAAGCGCCGGCCGTGATGCTAAAGCGCCTCAGGCCCCCTCTTCTAATTCAATTAGATTACGCCAAAGCCTGCGGACGGACAATGGGGTATAGTACGCAATGGGACATCCGTAAAAATCCCGTACCCGTGTAGGGTTTTATACAGCCTATATAGAGATGTATACACGCTGGTTATTGGAATGAGAGAAACCGCTGATTAGGAATCCCTAGGCACCTCGTGCCGAAGGATCGCCTGCCGCGTGGCCGAATTAAATGCGGACTTGAGAAGTTTCCCTCAGTTGGGTCTCGTATTCGGGATTGAGGGGGATAACGCTAAAGTCTTGCTGCGAAAATCATCGTTCTCAGGCGTCACAAATCATCTCCTGACGGCTCTCGTTCTGGTCGTCCTGGCGATCGTGATTTGGCGTTTGTCCGAGGTCGTCCTGATCGCATTTGGCGGCATCGTTGTGGCGACTCTCATTCGCACTCTGGCGGAGCCCCTGGCGCGGTTTAAGCGGCTGTCGTCACGTTTCCGACTGACGATCGCCCTGCTGGCACTCCTAGGCCTTTTCGGGCTGCTGGTATGGAGCTTCGGCTATCAAGTGTCCGCGCAAGCTGCCGAGCTGCGCGAGCTCTTGCCCCAGCAGAGCCGAAGGGTGATAGCATGGCTTCAGCAGTCCGATTTTGGCCGCACGTGGATGAGTTCGGTGAAGAAGTGGGAGATCGACTCCAAGACAATGGGCGGCCTAAGCGCCGCCGCGGCGTCGTTCCTGGGCGGAACCCTGGAGGCCATCCTGATCGGGTTTCTGGGCGTCTACTTTGCCTTCGACCCTGATCTCTATGTCAACGGCGGCCTTCGTCTGCTGCCCCCCGCCCGGCGACCCCAGGTCCGCCGTGCGCTGGTCCAAGCCGGAATTGCGCTGCGCAAATGGTTGATGGCTCAATTGGCCGCAATGATCGCCGTGGGCGTTCTTGCGGGCGTGGGTCTGGCCCTCATAGGCGTGCCGCTTGCCTTGGCCCTGGGCACACTCGCAGCGCTCCTCGAATTCATTCCCGTGATCGGCCCGATCATTTTCGGGGTACCCGCGGTGCTGGTTGCCTTCTCGAAAGGTCCGCGGATGGCGGTCTACGCGTTGCTGCTCTATACCGCGATTCAGCAATTGGAGAGCAACCTCATCGTGCCGCTGCTGCAGAGATGGGCTGTGGAGATGCCTCCGGTCATTGGGTTGCTGGCTGTTCTAGCCTCAGGAATTTTGCTTGGGCCAGTCGGCATTATTTTTGCGACGCCCCTGGCCGTCATCACGATCGCTCTGGTGAAGCACCTTTATGTCGAGGATATGTTGGAGAAGCCTCAGGCAAGCGCTGAGAGCACATGAGCCTTGGAGATCATCCCGTTATGACGATCCTGTCCGCCCTCGCGCGCCTCGCACCGGTCGCCCTTCTTATGGCAGCGACGGGATCCCCGGCGTCCGCAGCCGAGCGCCCCAAGGTGCGGGCGGTCACGGCGTTCATCACGATCGACGCCAAGTCTTATCCCGCGCAGTTCGAGAGCGCCGTTGCTTTTCTTGATGATGCGCGCGCGCGCTACCGAAAGGCCGGATTCGACGTCGAAACCATCCGCATCGCCACCCAGCCGTATTCCGAGTACACTCGCGGATTGAGTCATGACGAAGCCCTGGCCTTGCTGCGCCGGATCGACGCGATTTCCGCGCGGCTCAATTTCTCGCCCAGCATCGGGCCGGCCATGCTCCATGATGGCGACGATGACGCCCCGGTCGCCCTGCTCGCGGATCTTCTCACCCAACCGAGCCGGATCAATGCCTGCCTGGTCACAGCGGCGGACGACGGCATTCACTGGGCGTCCCTGCATCGGGCCGCCCGGCTGATCAAGGAAATCTCCCAGCGCAGCCCGCGGGGCCAGGGAAACTTCAATTTCGCGGCGATTGCCATGTTGAAGCCCAACGGGCCTTTTTTTCCAGGCGCCTACCATGTGGGCGCCGGCCATCTATTTTCAGTCGGCCTCGAGAGCGCCAATGTGGTCGGAGAGGTCTTCGCCCAATATCACGAGCCGCGCGCGGCCCAGAAAGCCCTGACCGATGCCCTGAGCCTTCCGCTCCGGGAGGCCGAGGGTGTCGCTCTCCAAATCGCTGCGGCTAGCGGATGGGCCTACGCCGGGATCGATCCGACTCCGGCCCCACTGGGCGAAGTCTCGATCGGCCGCGCGATCGAGTCCTTCACCGGATCGCCCTTTGGCGCCTCCGGCACAATGACGGCCGCCGCGGTCATCACCCGGGCCGTGCAATCGACCACCGTCAAACGCGTGGGGTATGCGGGATTGATGATTCCGGTTATGGAGGATGCGGTGCTGGCGCAGCGCTGGGCAGAGGGGACCTATACCGCCGATTCCATCCTCGCCTACTCCGCCGTCTGCGCCGCCGGCCTGGATACCATTCCACTTCCAGGCGATATCAGCGAAGCCCATCTCGAGCAGATTTTGAGCGATCTCACGACGCTCGCCTATAAATGGAACAAGCCGCTCGCCGCGCGCTTGCTTCCGGTGCCCGGAAAAACGACGGGGGCTCGGACCGAGTTCGATGACCCTCGGATGGCCAACACAACCATCCACTGAGGTTCTCGCTGATTCGACGACTTCTCAGCTAAATTGAGGGCTCGGTCATCGACCGTCGGATCTTGGCGAGCGGGGCCGTATCGTCGAATAGGATCTGTCCGCCGTCCTCGCGAATGCCGAGTTTCAACCAAAGTTGATCCAAGTGCGGATCCGAAAACTTGGCCCCGAGCAGCTGATGGATTCTTTCGATCGACGCGGTCCCATCAGCGCGGTCGCCGACGGCAATCATCTGGTCCAACGGCCAGTCCACATCGCCGGTCCCGCCAGCCGCCACAATCGCGCGAATAGCGTCATCGAGGCTTCTGGCATTTCCCGACTTCTCTCGGATGTCCAAGTCGACCAAGAGCCAGAAAAGGCAGCCGCCCCAGTACGTTTTCCCCCATTCGTGGGTGCCGTCCAGGCCGGCGTCGCCGGATTTGGGCAGGCCGCGAGGCATTCCTTCGACAAAATCTTTCCAAGCCCGCTGAGCCGTTATTTGCCCTTTTCGGGCACGAGCCAATGGCTCCAAATAATCCGAGAGACCTTCCTCCATATAATGGTAGGCGCGGTTCAGGCTGGGGAAGCCGAGATGAAACATTTCGTGGGTCAGCATCCAATCGCGGCGCAGGTCCTCCGGGGTCGCCCCAGGATCAAGCTTGATCACAATTCGGCGCCCTTCGTGCTCGCTCCCGGAATTGACCGATTGGCCGTGACGCGGCGCGACGAAGATCTGGACATTGGGAACCGGGAATTGGCCGTAATAGCCAATAACAGCCTCCGCGGCCAAATGGACCCAGTCCATCACTTCGGCGGGTGTCTGACCGAGACCTGCTGAGAGCGAAACGGAGATCCGCGCGCCGCCGGCGTTGAACGTTTCTTCCGCCGGGGCGGGCCCGGCCGGAAGAGCCTGAGCTGCCAGGATCCAACCCAAGCCGAGAAGAGGCCTCCATCGTCCACTCATTCAGCTAAGGCTTCGGCCATCGCCTCAGCCAAACGCGGTCGCTACGGGCGGACAAGCGCCTTCTCAGGGGGTCGTGGCATCGGCCGTTAAATAGCGCTTTCTTCGAACGATCTGTGGGCTCCGGGGGGAACCTGCGGCCACGGCGGGGTACGATGTTCCTACACATCTATGAATCTCATTACCTCATTACCTATCGGCACCTTCTCGCCCCCGCTCGCCAGTCTCTATGTCATCGGTGGCAGCACGGCGGGCTTGGTTCTCCTGGTTGTCGTCATCGTCTTGCTGCTGAGGCGATAATCGCACAGGGTCGGGCAGCACCGAGGATGCCCCGATCTACCCTGTTTGTTCTGCTGTCTCTCGCCCTCGCCGGCTTGGCTGCTGCTGCGCCGCGGCCACCGCCTGACGGGATTTTCGCCGAGATCGTCACGCCGCGGGGCAAGATCACCTGCGAACTCTTCTACAAGAAGGCTCCCCTCACGGTCGCCAATTTTGTGGGACTTGCGGAGGGGACCCTGGGACCGCTTCCGCGCAAACCCTTCTACGATGGGCTGACCTTTCACCGCGTCGACCCGGGCTTTATCGTCCAGGGAGGCGATCCGCTGGGCGATGGTCGAGGCGGACCGGGTTACTCTTTTCCGGACGAATTCATCCCGGGAGAGCATCACGACTCGGCGGGAGTGCTGTCCATGGCCAATGCGGGACCCAACACCAATGGCTCACAATTTTTCATCACGCTGGCTTCCGCTTCCTTCCTTGATTCTGTGCACAGCATCTATGGACGGGTGGTGGCCGGCAGGGATGTCCTCATGCGCATCCGAAAGGGGGACACGATGAAGGTGACCATCGTGCGGCGTGGGCCGGAGGCGGAGCAGTTTCGCGCAGACGAGGCAGCGTTCGCCGAGCTGCGGGCGCGCGCGCTCCAAAATCAGAAATCGCGGCGGTAGGGCCGGCCAAAGCGGGCTGCAGGGTAACCCCTTAATGGGCGGCCGCTGGATCCCCTGGAGGGGCGGGATCGGCCGGCAAGCGCTTGATCCGCTCGGGCAGTGGCGGATGGGTGGAAAACACCTTTTTCGGGTCGCCGCCGTTTGCCTGAAGTTGCTCGAGAACGAACCGCAGGCCCCCGGGAGCGTAGCCCGTCGTGATCGCCAGCTGGCGGCCGCCACTGTCGGCTTCATATTCCTTGGGAGCGTCAAAGCCCGTCTCAAACAGGGTCTTTGTGATCTGATCGATGCCCGTATCAAACTTTTGGACGTCCGCGCTCTTTTGCGAGGCCAGATCCAACGCACCAGAAAAAGCGCCGTTCCGCGCAATGATGTTCAGTGCGTGCCGACGCGTGATGTGGGTGATCTCGTGGGCCAAGACCGCGGCGAGGGCATCGTCGGTCGGCAACATGTCGTAGAGGCCGCGGGTGATGAAAACATAACCGCCGGGAGCGGAAAAGGCGTTGACCGTCTGCGAGCCCAGCACCCCGAAACGCCACTGCAAATCCGGCCGCGAGCTGTACCGGGCGAGCGATTTGCCCACGAGGTTGACACGCCGGCTGATGGCTTCGTCGTGAAGGATGCCGCCGTACTTGCTGGCGATTTCAATAGCGACCGAACCGCCGATCGTGCGCTCCTCTTCCGGCCCGATTCCGGTGGCGCCCTTGGCGATCTTCCCAAGATCGGAGACGTTGTTGACGGCCTTGCCCAGATCGAATCCGCCAAATTGGGCCTGCGCCGAGCCCGCGATCACAAAAGCCACCGAGAAAGCGAGGAGGGATCTCATTGGAACTCTCCTTTGTGGTTCGTCTTTAGATAATCCTCTATCTGCTCGGACTTGACGGCGTCGCTATTGGCTTCGAACCACAGGACATCGCCCTTCGCCTCCGCCAAGCCCTTGCGATCGGCGTATTCCTCGGCCGCTGGAGCCAGTGGGCGAGCGGCCGCCGTCGCGGAGGTCTGGCTTGCCGCCAGGGGCACCCCGTCCATGCCCTGGTTCTCCGCGGGTTTGTCCTCGGACACATTGCCCGAGAAGACCCAGCCGACATTCCCGCCATCCTTCACGTGCAGCCAGACCCCCTTGATCTGGTCGATCTTGAGCTTCCGCGCGTAGCCCACGTGCGCCGAAACAGGAGCCAAAGCTTTCGAATCCGATAGGAGGTCGGTCGTGACGCGTTTGGTGTAAGCGGTGCCTCCGGAGGTAAAGGCGGCCGAGGCCGGGGGGATGGCCGCGAGCATCCCAGCGGAAAGGGCGAGTAATTTCGGGTTCATTTGGATTCCAACGAAACGATATCCCACTCGGGCGGGGCGGGAGACCGGGTGTACTCCAGGGAGTTGTTCAGAATTTCCAGCGTCATGCAATCGTCCGGAAAAAGATCCCGCGCCTTTTCCATGGCCTGAACCGCCGCATCGAACCTTCCGGCAACGTACGCGGCGTATCCCTCCCGATAAAAACGCAAGAAGGCTTTCTTGCTCTCCGGCAGGTCGGCTGAGGCCCCTACCAGTTCCGAGACCTCGACGGCCTGTTGCTTCCCCTTGACCTTCAAGCGGGCCAGCGGACGGGTTTCCAAATGGTCCCTCACTCGCTCCGTGGTCGTCTCGCCGATCAGTATCTTGGTCTTGAAACGTTTGTTGGCCCCTTCGAGCCGAGAGGCGAGGTTCACCGAATCTCCCAGCACCGTGTAGTTGGTCTTCCGGCTAGAGCCGACATTGCCGGCAATCATTTCGCCGGTGTTGATTCCAATCCGCATGCCCAGTTTGACCCCGTCGATACCGATCGAGCGGTTGATTCCGTCCATCGCCGCCTGGGCCATCAGCGCCGCCTTGCAGGCCGAAAGAGCGTCGTTCTCCTGAGGAAGCGGCACGCCAAAGACAGCCATGACGGCATCGCCAATGTACTTGTCGATGTAAGCCCCGCAGGGAAGCAGGCAGTTGCTCATTTCCTCCAAGTAAGCGTTCACGGCCGAGACGAGTTGCTCGGAGGTCAAACGCTCCGAGAGGTCGGTAAATCCCACCAGGTCCAGGAAACAGACCGTGGCCACGCGACGCTCACCGCCGAGCTGGATCGCGGTCGGATTGCGGAGAAGCTCCGCCACCACCGCCGGGTCCACATAGTTTCCGAAGAGAGCCGCTACTTCGCGTTTTCGGCTCTGCTCGGCCCAGAAACTCTCGGCCGCCACCCCGAGTAAGGTCATCAGCGCGGCGACCGCCGGAGTGGCCGGTGGAATCCAAATTCCGTAGGCTGTGGAGACGTAGGAGCCAAAATAGACTCCTACGACCCAAAAGCCGCAGACCAATCCAGGGCCGGTCAGGCTGGAGCGGCTGATTCCGGCTCCGAAGATCGAAAGGATCGCCAAAGCCGCCAAGACCGGCACGGCCCACCGGACCGATTGAATGAGGCCGTTGCCCACAAGATTCGCCCACGCGGTCCAGTGGAGCAAAACCCGCGGCTCAAGCTGGCCAACGGGAAGCCCGCCCAGGTCGAAGGTTCCGCTCGCGTTGGCGCCCACAAACACGGTGCGGCCTTTCAGGAGACGCGCGAGCCCGTTGTTCAGCATGGGTTCGGCGGCGAGAGCCGCGCCAATCTCCTCCGGACTCATGTTGGGAAATTTATCCGCGGTCCTTTCAAGGATTCCAATTCCCTCTTCGATGAGCGGTTCCGCCGATTCGACGGGAACGCCCTGATTGCGGAGACTCTCGAGGCCCCCGTGCCATCGCACCAGCCCATCAGGGGCGGAAACGGGAGCTTCGATGGCGGAGGCCGCAAGCGAATTGTCCACGGTGTAACGGCGGG
>Ga0302325_10036360_pt1 | contig 10039 bp, 9 predicted proteins | sample Palsa_T0_2_FD_201948 | JGI IMG/M metagenome (GOLD analysis project Ga0302325, IMG submission 201948) | Peat permafrost microbial communities from Stordalen Mire near Abisko, Sweden - Palsa_T0_2 | ecosystem: Environmental > Terrestrial > Soil > Palsa > Peat permafrost | place: Sweden: Abisko... | reverse complement strand
AACACGATGTACGCGCTGCGCCGCGACCCGACCTCGGCCGACACCTTCCCGCAGGACGTGGTGGAGCTGCAGGGCTATCTCACCGGCCATACCCGGGTGCCGGGGGTGGACGCGGTCCCCGGCAAGGGCTCGAACGTCCCGCTGTACATCCTGGGTTCGTCGTTGTTCGGGGCGGGCCTGGCCGCCGCGCTCGGCCTGCCCTACGCGTTCGCCTCGCACTTCGCGCCGGCCGAGCTCGACCCCGCCCTGGCCCTGTACCGGCGTGAGTTCCGGCCGTCCGCGCAGCTGGAACAGCCGTACGCGATCGCGGGCGTCAACGTGATCGCCGCCGACTCCGAGAGCGACGCCCGGGAGCAGCTCCTGGCCATCCGCCGGGCGCGGGCCATCAGCCTGTACGGGCGGGGGCGGGGCCAGGACACCGAGAACCTGACCGACGAGCAGGCCGACCAGTTGCTGGCCGCTGGCCTCGGCGCGGCCGTGGACCAGATGCTCACGTACGCCGCGGTCGGCACCCCGGCCGAGGTGAGTGACTATCTCGACGGCTTCATTCGGCAGACCGAGGCCGACGAGCTGATCGTCGTCCACCAGACGCCGGCCATCGAGGGCCGCCTCCGGTCCGTCACCCTGCTGGCCGAAGCCATGCAGGCCGTCCCGGCATAACCCGGCCGGTTAAGCCGGAGCTCTCCTGCAGCAGCCGGAGCACCAGGGCCAGCGGCGGCCAGGCGGAACGCCCCCGGCGGGTCACGGCGAACGGCCGCTGGGTCACCTCCGGCTCGCGGAGCGGCCGCAGCACCACGCCGCGGCGCACCGGGCGCCCGGCGGGCAGCAGCCCGACGCCCAGGCCGGCCAGGATCATGTCCTGCACCAGCTCGAGGCTGTCCACCCGGTGCATGATCCGCGGCTGGAAGCCGGCCAGCGAGGCCACGGTGCGGACCGCCTCCTCGTCGCCGCCGTTCCGCGAGTTGACGATCCAGTCGCGATCGGCGAACCGGCGGAAGACCTCGAGCGCGGTGCCCGCCACCCGGCCCTGGCCGGCCGGCGTGCCCAGGCTCCACTGCCTGCGACCCAGCGGCTGGGTGTCCAGGCTGCGGTCGAACCGGGCCGGGGCCAGGTTGTAGTCATAGGTGAGGGCCAGGTCGACCGCATCGTCGGCGAGGAGACCGAACGATTCGTCCGGTTCGTGCTCGTGAATCGCCAGTACCACGGCGGGGTGCCGGTCGGCCAGGATCCGCACGACCGGCAGCACGGATTCGCGCACGGCCGTGGCGAACGCCGCGACCCGCACGGTCCCGGCCGGCGCCGCCGCCGGATCCAGGTCCAGGCGGGCGGCCTCGAGCGCCGCCAGGATCGTGACGGCGTGACCCGCCAGCCGCTGCCCGGCCGGGGTCAGCCGCACCCGCCGCCCGTCCGGCTCGATCAGCGGGGTGCCCGCCTCCCGGGCCAGGGCCGCGATCTGCTGCGACACGGTGGAGGTGGTGACGTGCATGCTCTCGCCGACCTCCCGCATGGAGCCGAGGCGGGAGAGCTCAAGCAGCAGTTCGAGACGGCGCGGGTCCATACCTAGATCATTCAGGATCACTGAACGGTATGTCTATTAAACTCACGTGGACACGGACGATCCTGGTCGCGTGTACTGGCGATCATGGTCAGCATCTCGGCGACACCTCGCACCTCGGCCCGTTCCGGCACCTTGATGGCGCTGGGCTCGATGAGCTGCGTCCAGCTCGGCCTGGCGCTGTCCGTGCATCTGTTCGGCGAGATCGGGCCGCTGGGCGCCGTGTGGCTCCGGCTGGTCTGGGGCGCCGTGATCCTGCTGGTCGTCGTCCGGCCCCGGCCCTGGCGCTTCCGCCGCCCGGTGCTGCTGGCCACGGTCGCCCTGGGTGTCGTGACCGCCGGGGTGACGATGCTGTTCATGGCGGCCGTGGCCCGGATGCCGCTCGGCACGGCCAGCGCCCTGGAGTTCCTCGGCCCGCTCGGCGTGGCCGTCGCCCGCGGCGGCGGCCGCCGCTCGCTGCTGTGGCCGGGTCTGGCCGCGGCCGGCGTGCTGCTGCTGACCCACCCGTGGCAGGGCGGTACCAGCGTGACGGGCATCGCCTGCGCGCTGGGCGCGGCGATCTGCTGGGCCGCCTACATCATCCTCACCCAGGCGGTCGGGGACGAGGTGGCGGGCCTGCAAGGGCTGGCCACCTCGATCACGGTAGCGGCGCTGGTGTCGACCCTGGTGTCCGGGCCGGCCGTGGTCGGGGTCCTGACGCCGCGTCTGCTCCTGGCGGGCTTCGGGTTGGCCCTGCTGCTGCCAGTCGTGCCGTTCAGCCTGGAGATGTACGCCCTGCGCCGGCTGACGACGTCGGCGTTTGGCACCCTGATGTGCCTGGAACCGGCCCTGGCCGTGGTCGCCGGGTTCGCGCTGCTGCGCCAGGTGCCCGAAGTCTGGTCGCTGGCCGGCGTCGCCTTCGTCGTCGCCGCGGGCCTAGGCGCCGAGCGGTCCGGCGCGCGCACCGTACCGGCCACGGCGGCCCCGCACGCCGATGACGACCTGGCCCCGGATGTGGCCGGGTCGCAGGTACCGGCTACGTCGTGTCCGCGCGGTTGACGACGGCGGGGGTCGGCTACGGCTTTCTGCCGATACCGCAGTAACAGCTCAGGCCGGAGTCGGCCGTGGTGGCCGGGCCGGATCCCCGCCACTGGTCGATCGGTGTCAGGCCCGGGCCGACCATCTCCAGGCCATCGAAGAACCGGGCCACCGTGGCCCCGTCCCGGGGTGTGATCGTCAGCGATGAGGTGGCGTTGTAGCTCTGGGCCATCGCCGCGGCGGTACCGGCCTGGATGTCGCTGGCGGCGTGCGCGATGACCAGGTAGCTGCCCGGCGCGAGGTCGGCCATCATCCGGGAGATCAGCCGGTGCGGGTCCTCCTCGTCGAGGATGAAGTGCAGCACCGCGATCAGCAGGACGGCGACCGGGCGGCTGAAGTCCAGGGTTCGCTGGGCGCCGGCCGCGATCGTCGGCCAGTCCCGCAGGTCGGCCTGGATATAGTCCGTCTTCCCCGCGGGGCTGCTGGTGAGCAGGGCCCGGGCGTGGCTGATCACCACCGGGTCATGATCCACGTAGACGATCCGTGACTCCGGCGCGGCGCGCTGCGCCACGTCGTGCGTGTTGTCGGCGGTGGGCAGCCCGGTTCCGATGTCCAGGAACTGGCGGACGCCCGCGGCGCTCAGCTCCTCCACCGTGGTGATCAGGAAGCGCCGTAGCATCTGGGCGACCACCGGCAGCGCTGGCATCGCCTCCAGCACCTGCTCCCCGGCCTCCCGGTCAGCACGGAAGTTGTCCTTGCCGCCGATCCAGTAGTTCCACATGCGAGCCGCGTTCGCCACGCCCGTGTCGAAGCCGGGCAGCGTGCCGCCGTCCGTCGTGGCCGCCCCCGGTGAGTCCTGCGTCACGACCTGCTCCTTCAGCGCTGCACCCCCCGGTGGTGGCTATTCCGGATGTTTCCGGAATAGCTTAGCTCGCTCCCCGGCGGTCACGGCGGTTCGCCCGGCCAGCACAGGACCCGTCGACGGCGGCCGAGGTCAGCGCAGGGAGTCGATCCAGCGCTCGAGGCGGGCGCCTTCGGCGCTGATCAGTCCGGGATCCCGCAGCGTGGCCCCGAGCAGGGCGATCCCCTCGTAGGAGGCGATCAGGGCCACTGCGAGCTCGCGGGCATCGTCCCGGCCCATCGCCCGGAACTGCACCTCGGCCCAGTCAATGACCCCGGCCAGGATGGTTCCGGCGTCGGCGCGCAACTCATCCTCGCGCTTGTCGAGCTCGGAGTTGAGTGATCCGATCGGGCAGCCGAAGCTGGCCAGCTGATCCCGTCGCGCCGTCAGGGCCCGGACCAGCGCCTTGAGCCGGCTGGCGGGGTCCTGCTGCTGGTCAAGCTCCGCGCTCAGCTCGTGGTAGCTGCGCCGGTAACTCTCGATGACGGCGGCCACCAGGGCGTCCTTGGTCTTGAAGTAGTAGTAGACGTTGCCCAGCGGGACATCGGCCGCGGCGGCGATGTCGGCCAGCGTCGCCTTCTCGACGCCCTGCTCGTACAGCACCCGCCGGGCCGCGGTAACCAGGCGCTCGCGTTTACCCGCCTCCCGGCGGACGCCCCCGCGGGAACGTCCCCGGGTCGCCGGCCGCCCGCCAGAGTCAAGTGAGTTAGTCACCTAACAAAGTATAGACACACCCCGACCCAGCCGCTACAGTTTCAAGTTAGCTAACTAACTCACAAGGACTTGCTATGACAAACGAAGCTCTTCCCGCCGCGTCGGCGTCGGCGCCGGCCCAGGCCAGCACCACCGCCGTCCCCGATCCGGGGCGGCGCCGCTGGCTGATCCTGGCCGTGATCGGGGTGGCCCAGTTGATGGTGGTGCTCGACGCCACGATCGTGAACATCGCGCTGCCCTCAGCCCAGCGATCGCTGGGCTTCTCCGTCACCGAACGGCAATGGGTCATCACCGCCTACGCCCTGGCCTTCGGCGGCCTGCTGGCGGTGGGCGGCCGGCTGTCCGATCTGCTGGGCCGCAAGCGGACGTTCATCGCCGGGCTGGCCGGGTTCGCGGCCGCCTCGGCCGCCGGGGGCGCCGCCAACGGCCTGGCCACGCTGGTGGCGGCGCGGGCGGTGCAGGGCGCGTTCGGTGCGCTGCTGGCCCCGTCCGCCCTGGCCCTGCTCGCCACCACCTTCACCGACCCCCGCGAGCGCGGCAAGGCGCTCGGCATCTTCACCGCGATCGCCGGCGGGGGAGGGGCGATCGGCCTGATCCTCGGCGGCGTCCTGACCGAGTACCTGTCCTGGCGCTGGTGCCTATACGTCAACGTGGCCTTCGCCGCCGTCGCCCTGGCCGCGGCCGTCCCGCTGATCACCAACCAGCCACGCAACCCCGGGGCCAGGCTCGATGTGCCCGGGAGCCTGCTGGCCGCCGGCGGCCTCGTCGCCATCGTGTACGGCTTCAGCCAGGCCGCCGCGAGCGGCTGGGGCAGCCCGTGGACGGCCGGGCCGATCGCGGCCGGCGTCGTCCTGCTGGCGGTGTTCGTCCTGGTCGAGCGCCGGGTCGCCCGCCCGCTGGTACCGCTGGGCATCATCGCCGACCGCACCCGTGGCACCGCCTACCTCGGGGCGGTCATCGGCGGGATCGGCCTGATCGGCACCTTCTTGCTGGTCACCTACTACCTGCAGGGCGTGCTCGGGTTCTCCCCGCTGCGCGCCGGGCTGGCCTTCCTGCCGTTCGTGGCCGGGGTCGTGGTCGCGGCCAACTTCGTCAGCAACGTGGGCCTCGACCGGTTCGGCCCCCGGGTCGTCGTCCCGGCCGGAATGATCGTGGCGGCCGGGGCGGCCGCCTTGCTGACCGGCCTCGGGGTCCACGGCGGTTACGGCACCCGGGTGGCTCCGGCGCTGGTGCTGCTCGGGCTCGGCACCGGCTGCATCGTGACGTCGGCCTTCAGCCTCGGCCCGGCCGGCGCCCGCCCGGCCGACAGCGGCGTGGCGGCCGCGCTGGTGAACAGCAGCAACCAGATCGGCGGCTCGCTGGGTGCCGCCCTGCTCAACACGATCGCCGCGAGCGCCGCCGCGGACTACCTGACCCGGCACGCGCACCAGGTCAGCGCGCAGGCCGCCACGGTCCACGGCGACGTCACCGCGTTCACCTTCCTGATAGTCCTGTTCGCGGCCGGCGCCGTCGTCACGGCACTGCTCTACCCGCCCCGGACCAGTCGCCGCCCTTGAACCGTTGTGCGGTGCGGGCCGTGGTCATAGATGCGGGTCAGCGACGGCACCACTAAGCACACCGAGTCTGTACCTGTCGTGATCAAAGCCAGCTGCAAGCGTAAATACTAAACGCCAGCAGCACGCCGGCGTCCTGCGCTCCGGAACCGGGCGCGGGACGTCGGCGCGGCTATGCGGCCGGGTCGTTCGGCACCCGGCTCAGCTCGATGCCGAAATGGTCGCGGTACGCCGCCAGCAGTGCGTCGTCGGTCTCCAGTGGCTGCTCGGTCCGGGTGCCGTCCTGGGTCTGGATGAGTATCCGGCCGCTGATGGAGATCCGGCCGCCTGGGGTCCGCCTGGAGCAGATCGTGCTGCGGGTGAAGTGTGACAACGGCGAGGTCTGCTGCCACCAGCAGGTCGGTACGCAGTCGGCGAGCGACCGCTCGCGGGTCTCGATCCGGTACTCGGGCCGGCCGTCCTTCAACACGTCGATGTCTCCCGCGCCGGCGTCGGCGAGCCGGAACACCCCGGCCGGGTCGTCCTGGTCCGCCCGGGCGTCCAGCAACAGCGGATAGTCGCTGTGACTGCCGAAGCCCACGTCGGCGAGCCAGGGACCGCTGCCGTCGGCCGCGCGCACGATGAGCGCCAGGTGATCGAACGGCGGGCCCAGGCCGGCTTGCCTGTAGACCCGGGCGGCGACCCGGTTTACCTGCGCGCCAAGCGCCTCAAGCAGCAGCGCGAAGGCCCCGTTGAGTTCGTAGCAGAAGCCGCCGCGGCGGCCGTGCACGATCTTGCCGATCAGGTCGCGCTCGTCCAGCGAGATCGGCTCGGCCAGGTGAATGCTCAGGTTCTCGAACGGCACCGTCAGCTGGTGTGCGCGGTGCAGCGTGCGCAGGCCCGCCGCGTCGCCGGCTGTCGTCGCGGTGGTGCCGACGCGGTTCAGGTAGGCCAGCACGGTCTCGTGATCCATCGGCATCCTCCAAACCGGCGTACCGCCGCGGCCAGCTCGCGGCGGTGACGGTGCGGCGTGCTGTCCCAGTACGCTACCGGCGGCGCGCGGATAAAGTCCACGTTAATTAGCTTCGGTAAATAATAAACGGCATCCAGGCCATTACCGACTCGCTTTTCCTGCTAGGCTAAAGCCCGTCCCGATAAGTCAATTTGTAAATGTGCAGTGACGGAGAGTAATGCGAAAGATCATCATGTTCTGGTTGAGCGGGACGCTTTGTTTGGTCATGTCTCTCGGACTGGTCATGGCGGCCGGCTCGCAGGCTCAGGCCGCAGTTTATCGTATGCAGATTTATGAGATCTACTACAACTCGCCAGGCCCAGATTATGGCGGCAACTCGAGCCTCAACCATGAATGGGTCCAGTTGCATAACCAATCGGGGTCGTCAATCGATCTGATCAACTGGACATTGCGCGACAAAGCCGGGCATATCTTTAAATTCGCTTCATATACCATCAAACCCCACGGATACGTGACTATTCACACCGGCAAGGGCGCCGGCACGCAGACAGATCGGTACTGGAACCGTTCCTGGTACATCTGGAACAACACCGGCGATACGGCGATCCTCAGGAACCAAAACGGGACCACCATCGATCAATGCACCTACCAGGGCACGAGCCGGGACTACACGTACTGCTGACAATAACGAGGCCGCCAGCCGCGCCAACCCCCCGGCCGCGACTAAAGGGACCGTCGTGACCCATGGGACCAGTGTGACCCGCACCAAGCGACCCGGTGGAACATAGGACCGCATAGAACCGGCCCGATGCGCCATAGGTGCGGTTTTTTTCGAGTGCGCGTCCGGTGCTGCGGTGGGCTTGCCCGGGTTGGGCCCAGTTCTGGCTTGCTTCTGTGCCGCTGCACAATAAAGAGGCCCGCATGCTCGCCGCGTGGCGACTAATCCTTAAGGATCTCGGTAAATGCCATCCCGGGACCCGCAACTTGCTAACGTCTCGCCTCATGCGACTCGCCCGTCCGGCCGCCATTCTCGTGCTCGCCTGCGCCCCGGCCCTCACCCTGGCCGCCTGCGGCCCGCAGGCCGCCACGTCCGCGCCGCCCCCCGCGACCAACGCCACCACCAGCACCACCAGCACCACCCCAACCACCCCAGCGGCCAGCCCCACTACCACCACCACCCCCCCCGACCCGGCGTCCTCGCATCCACCCCACCCCAACGCCACCACGGCACAATCGCGGAACTCCGCGCCAATCCACCCCCCGCTCCCCTCACCCCACATAGCCCCCCACGACCGAGCCTCCATCACCCCAGCCATCCAAACGGAACACGCGGATCACGTGGTCGGCCACGGCACCCCGGGCAGCTGCACGTCGCAGGCGGTGGTCCAGGCCGTCGCCGCGGGCGGGGTGATCGCGTTTTCCTGCGGCCCGCGCCCAGTAACCATCGTGCTGACCGCCACGGCGAAAATAAGCAACACGAGCGCCAAAGTCGTCCTGAACGGCGGCGGCCTGGTCACGCTGAGCGGCGGCGGCGTGCGCCGCATCCTGTACGAGGACACCTGCGATCCGGCCCAGACCTGGACCACCTCGCACTGCCAGGACCAGGCCACTCCCGAACTAACCGTGGAGAACATCGCCTTCACCGACGGCAACTCCACCGGCCAGCTCTACGACGGCGGGGGCGGCGGCGCCATCTTCGACCGCGGCGGCCAGCTCACGGTCATCGACGCCCGCTTCACCGCCAACCGCTGCGACCAAACCGGTCCCGACCTGGGCGGGGCCGCGATCCGCGCGCTGAGCCAGTACCAGAACCGCCCCGTCCAGGTCACCGGCAGCACCTTCACCGGCGGCGTGTGCTCCAACGGCGGCGCGCTGAGCAGCATCGGGGTGTCCTGGGTGATCACCGGCAGCACCTTCACCGGCAACCGCGCCGTCGGCGACGGCGCCAACCCGGCCCAGGCCGGAACGCCGGGCGGTGGCAGCGGCGGCGCCATCTACACCGACGGCGACGACTACACGGTGACCGTCGGCGGCTCCGTCATCACCGGCAACAGCGCCCGCGAGGGCGGCGGCGCGATCTTCTTCGTCAGCGACGACAAGACCGGCACGCTCACGATCGAGCACTCCACCCTGCGCGACAACCCCAACGCCGGCTTCCAGACCGCCGGCTACCCGGGCATCTTCTTCCTGGGGAAGGGCCACCCGGAGGTCACGAGCTGATCCCGCCGCACCCGCCGAACTCCCGACCCCGCACACTTAAGCCATGACCACGCAGGACCTGGGCGTTTGCCCGTACACCATTGACCGGCCGGTTATGTGGCACCGGTGGGAGCGGCTGACGTTCCTGCACTGGCCGTTCGAGCCCGCCGACGTGCAGCGGCTGCTGCCCGACGGCCTGGAGGCCGAGACGTCCGACGGTGCGGCGTGGGTGGGGCTGGTGCCGTTCTACATGCGGGTGGCCACGCCGGACGGCCGGCGGGTGCCGTGGGTGTCCAACTTCTGCGAGACGAACGTGCGCACCTACGTCCGCGACCAAGACGGCCGGTCCGGCATCTGGTTCTTCTCCCTCGACGCGTCCCGCCTGGGCGCGGTCGTCACCGCGCGAGCCACCCCTTACCGGCTGCCTTACTTCTGGTCCTCGATGCGGCTCAGCGAGCGCGAGCACCAGGTCGCCTACCTGTCCGAGCGCCGCTGGCCCGGCCCGCGCCCGGCCACCTCCCGCGTTCGGATCGGCATCGGCGCGCCGATCGCCCCCGCCGACGTCACCGCGCTCGAGCACTTCCTGACCGCCCGCTGGCTGCTGTTCAGCGTCACCCGCGGCCGCCCGGTCTCGGCCCGCGCCTGCCACCAGCCCTGGCCCCTGTACCGCGCCCGCGCCCAGGTCGTCGACGACCACCTGCTCACCGCGGCCGGCCTGCCCGCCCCCGAAGGCGAGCCGCTGGTGCACTACTCACCCGGCGTCGACGTCGCCATCGGCCGCCCCGAACCCTAAACCCATTTTTACCCCGAACGGCACTACTGCACCCTCATGTCAATCGGATCACATCCCCTGGGAGCGTCACCGTGCCTACTCAACGCTGGATGGATGCCCTCCGCGCGGCGGTGCGGGCGGAACTGCCCGCCGCCGCCTCCTTCCGGCATGACCTGCACCGTCATCCCGAGCTTTCCGGCTCGGAAGCGGCGACCGCCGAGCGCGTCCGCCGGGCGCTGGCCCCCGTGACCGGGTATCAGGTGGCCGGTACCGGCCTGCTGGCGCGGATCGGCCGCCAGGACGGTCCGGCCGTCGCGGTCCGCGCCGAACTCGACGCCCTGCCGGTCACCGAGACCACCGGCGTGCCGTGGTCGGC
>Ga0302325_10036358_pt1 | contig 10040 bp, 10 predicted proteins | sample Palsa_T0_2_FD_201948 | JGI IMG/M metagenome (GOLD analysis project Ga0302325, IMG submission 201948) | Peat permafrost microbial communities from Stordalen Mire near Abisko, Sweden - Palsa_T0_2 | ecosystem: Environmental > Terrestrial > Soil > Palsa > Peat permafrost | place: Sweden: Abisko... | reverse complement strand
CGACCATGACGCAACAGCGAAGCTGCGGATCCTGCTTGTCCACCCCGACGGCCGAGGCCACCGCCTCGGCGGCCGACTCCTCGACGGCTCGCTCGCGTTCGCTCGCGCCGCCGGCTACGAGCGCGCGCGTCTGTGGACCAACCATCCACTCGCAGCAGCGCGCCACATCTACCTCCAACGCGGCTTCCGACTCATCCAGGAAGAACCGCACCACAGCTTCGGCGCCCACCTGGTCGGACAGGTCTACCAACTCGACCTGCTCGGCGCGCCCCGCGTCGCCACCGACGAGCAGGGGCCCGCGGCCCAGCACTCCTAGCCAGAGGTCCTGTGCGCACGTGAGAACACCTGACAACTCCGCCACGACCGTTACAGACAAGGCATGTTTAGCGGGCCGTGGTTGAGCGAGCTGGAGGCCGTTTCCGCTTTTCGGAAGGAGCAGCGCGATGACGTGACTTCTCCGTCATGGATGCAGCAGTCCGTCAAGAGGTGCGGCGCGCTTTCGCTGCTCGTCTGAAGCGGCGGTCGACGTTAGGTGGAATGAGCAAGCACGCCACGAACCCTGGCTCCTGCCGCGGGCGGGAGCTTGCGACACTCCGGCACATGGCGCAACTGACACTGCAAACCGAGCGACTACGTCTCGTGCCGCTGGCCGATGAGCACCTCCACTTCGAGATCGAGTTGGACTCCGATCCCGAAGTCATGAGATACATCACCGGACGGGCTCTCTCACCTGACGAGGTGCAGCAGGCACACCGGCGCCGGCTGGCCGCTGCCGACGAGGTGCCTGGTCTCGGATTTTGGGCCGGCTTTGCGGCCGACGAATTCGTCGGCTGGTGGATTCTGCAGCCGCCGAACGGACCGGATCAGCCAACAGTCGCTGGCGAGGCCGCTCATCGCGGCCATTGCTTCCAGCGGACACCCCCACAAACTGGATGCCCGAAGGCCGATACGACACGCCCTCGGGCCGTCCCGCGGCGATCGACAACTGACGAGATTGGCGCCTTCGATGGCACGCTGATCGCCTGCCACCAGCGCTGCGCCGAAGCGCTCGCCGCCCTCCGGGCCGACTCCCCCGTAGACAGGAACACGAGCCTGGCCGCCAGCGCCAAGCGGGCCCGCGGACGAGCGCGTCGCCCCGAGTACCGACGAGCAACAAGAAGCGAGAGTGTCCCGCTGCGTGGTCGCGAGCGGGATGCCAGCACGATCGTGGGAGCAGGTAATGGCTGCGGCCGGCTAATCGTCGGCTTGCTGCTCGAAGAGTCGGGTCACGACGATCGCCTCGACCGGCTGTATCAGTGACGCCTCGATCGACTCGATGTCGGGATAGCCGGTGTCCAGCATCCGCCTCCCAGCAGCGACGTGGTCATAGGCGGTAAAGCGCAGATGGGGAGCGCCGCTCTCGATCCATAGCCAACGAGCGTTGCCATCACCCTCATATGGGAGTCCAACGCTGCCCGCGTTGATGAATCGCATTGCGCCGACGACGCGATCATCTTGCTGATGGGTGTGGCCGCCCACTACCAATGCGGCGTCTACGTCAGCAAGAGCCTTCGCCCAGCGCTCCGGCGGCGACAGGCGGGTAAGCATCTCGTCGTCGCGGTGAGGACTGGCGTGGCAGAACAACACCCCGTCGATCGTTTGGGTAAGTGGGAGCTCCCCGAGCTCAAGCGCCCTGGCTGCACCGAGCTCGGCAGCGGTGACGGCTGCGGTGCGGGCAGCCAGATCCTCGGCCCCCGATCCCGACAGACCCGCGACGGCCGCGGCCACTTCGCGCTCTCCGTTGCCGCGCACCCAATGGACCGGAATCGCGAGCCCGTTCAGACGATCGAGCGCCTCGCGAGCGCGGGCGCCGGGAACAGCGTCGCCGCCCACAACAACCACATCAGCACCCTCCGCCCGTGGATCGCCAAGCACCGCGTCCAGCGCATCCGGGTTGCCGTGAATGTCATACAACGCCAGGATCTTCATCGCCTGCGCACCTTATCTCCGTTGAGCTGGTTCGGCTTGATCGCAGCGCTGCCTCTGGTCGTCGCGCGCTCCCTGTCGCCCCTGGACGTCGCGCGAAGGGGGCCGTCCGAGCGATGAGGGCGGGGACTCGCCGCGCGTGAAAAGCAGGTCTTGCGTATCGCCCATAAGCCGAGCACGTCCGACGCACGTCTGGGTTACGTGGCGGTAGCACGCCACCCTGCATCCGGAACTCATCGCTCGGCGCTAGACGGCGGGAGCTACTCAGCTCGGCTTGCGCTGTTTTCTTGGGCTGACCTCCAGAACGTGTTCGGCGAGTTCGCGTGCGGCCTTGGCTGGGTGCGTCTCGGGTCGTGTCACGGCGTCGATCAGCACGCCGTCGATCAGCAGGAGGATCTGATCGGCGGCGCGGTCGGGTGTTGGATGTCCGAGTGCTTCGAGCTCGCTCGAGAACAGCGCGTGCAGGCGTTCCTTGTAGGCGCGAGTCTCGGTGTGGGCCGGATGATGTGGATCGGTTAGCGCGAGGTCGGCTGCCGCATACCGGCAGCCGCGGAAACGCTTAGAGGTGGTTGTCTTGTCCAACGTGTCGAAGACGGCCAGCAGGCGTTGCCGCGGGTCCTCCCCGCCGGACTCGAGCGCGTCGCGGTAGCGCTGCTCGTCCACTTTCGCGGTAGTGCGCAGCGTTTCGGCGATCAGCCCGTCCTTCCCTCCGAAATGCTGATAGAGCGACCGGCGCGCTACGCCGGCGTCCTCGAGAATCGCGTCGACGCCGACCGTCACGCCGTGGGTGTAGGTGAGCTCCCGTGCGCTGCGCAGCAGACGCTCGCGTGGTCCGGGCTTGACCTGTGCGCTCATAAAAGAAATTCTGGCACATCCTTGACAGTAGATCAATCAGGTGATCTACTCAGAATAGACCGTCCGTTCTATCTACTAAGGGTATCGCGGACAGCGACAAAAGGAGGCCCGGGATGGGTGCGCTAGATCAGAAGGTGGCGGTGATTACGGGTGCGACGAGCGGTATTGGTGCTTGCACGGCGGCGTTGTTCGCCGCCGAGGGAGCAGAGGTCGTGATCGCGGGGCGCCGGCGTCACGAGGGCGAACAGCTGGCCCGGACGCTCGGGGCGAGCTTCTTCGCCACCGATGTCATGGTCGAGTCCGATGTCGAGGCGCTGATCGCGCACGCGATCGCGCGGTTCGGTCGGCTTGACGTGATGGTCAACAACGCGGGTGCGGCCGGCGGCGCGGGCGGCATCACTGATGTCGACCTTGACCGGTTCCAGCGGACGTTCGCGCTCCATGTCGGTGGGGTGCTGCTCGGCATGAAGTACGCAGCTCGCGCGATGCTCGAGCAAGAGGCTGGGAGCATCATCAATATCGCGAGCATCAACGGCCGGCTCGCGGGCTGGGCAGGCCTTGACTATTCCTCGGCGAAGGCCGCGGTGATCCACCTCACCCGCTGTGCCGCTGTCGAGCTCGGTGAGCACAGCATTCGTGTCAACAGCATCTCCCCTGGTCCGATTCTGACGGGCATCTTCGGCAAGGGCGCCGGGATGGACCCTGCGGAGGCAGACCGCACCGCATCAGCGCTTGAGCCCGCCTTCTTGCAGGCGCTCGAGGCACATCAACCGATCCGCCGCGCAGGCATCAGCGCGTATGTCGCAGCTGCCGCCCTGTGGCTCGCCAGCGGGGCTTCGAGCTTCGTCACCGGCCAGGATCTCGCCGTCGATGGCGGCATCTCCGCGGGGCGTCCTGCGGCGGTGGGGATCGCCGAGCGCGCAACCCTGGGCGAAGCCTTCGCTGCGATCGTGGCGTGAGGAGCGCCAACTGATGAGCATCGCTTCGCAAACGCCTGACTCGACTCGCCTCCGGCTGCTGCGGTCTCGCTGGGCACAGCTGCCTCAGGATCATTGGGTGGCGTTGCCGGTCCTGCTGGCCGGGACGTTCATGATCGTCCTCGATTTCTTCATCGTGAACGTCGCGCTGCCGTCGATGCAGACCGACCTGCACGCGAGCCGCAGCGCGACCGAGTGGTTCGTCGCCGGCTATGGCCTTACGTTCGCAACCGGTCTGATCACCGCGGGGCGCCTCGGAGACCGGTTCGGTCGCCGCCGCATGTTCTCGCTCGGCCTCGCTCTGTTCACGCTCGCCTCGATCGGGTGCGCGGCCGCCGGGAGCGCGGGCGCGCTGATTCTCGCCCGGCTCGCGCAGGGACTGGCGGCGGCGCTGATCAGTCCGCAGGTCCTGTCGATCATCGGCATCAAGTACCCCGGTACCGATCGTGTGCGCGCGTTGAGCATCTATGGCGTGGTGATGGGACTCGCGGCGGTCGGAGGACAGATCATCGGCGGATTCCTGATCCAGGCAGACATCTCCGGCCTGGGCTGGCGGAGCATCTTCCTGATCAACGTTCCTGTCGGCCTGGCCGCCCTCGCGCTAGCACCCCGGCTGGTCCCAGAGTCCCGCGCCGAGACCCCTCCCCGTCTGGACCTCGTAGGCGCGTTGTGGATCAGCGTCGCGCTCGTCGCGCTCGTGCTGCCGCTAACCGAGGGCCGCCAGCACGGCTGGCCTGCCTGGGCATGGCTGTCGCTCGCCCTCGCGCCCGTCCTGTTCGTCAGCTTCGCCTGCTACCAGAGGCGTCTCGCACGCGACGGAGGCTCACCGCTACTACCGCCAGCGTTGTTCGGGGAGCGGACGTTCTCAGCTGGGCTCGTGATTCAGCTTGGGCTTTGGTGCGGCCAAGCTTCATTCTTCCTCGTGCTTTCGCTTTATCTGCAGCGAGGGCGCGGACTCACCGCGCTGCATGCGGGCCTCGTTTTCAGCATCCTCGCTGTCGCGTTCGTGGCGACATCGCTCCGCGCGCCCGGGTGGATGATGCGCTACGGCCGGCGGCTGATCGCCACCGGGGCTCTGATCCTCGCGGCCGGCGATCTGCTGCTACTGGCGTGCGTGTCAGTGATCGGTACCGGTGGGTCGGTTGCGGTGCTCGCTCCCGGATTGCTCCTCGTGGGCGCCGGACAGGGACTGTGCATCACCTCGATCACCGCGACCGTGCTATCGAGCCTGGATCCGCAGCGCGCCGGCGCGGCCGCGGGCGTCCTTTCGACCATGCAGCAGGTCGGGAACGCCCTTGGAGTCGCCGTCGTGGGCGTGGTCTTCTTCGGATCGCTGAACGACGGCTTTGCTCACGCCTTCACGCTGAGTCTCGTCGAGCTCGCCGCGCTACTGCTCGGCGTCGCCGCGCTCACCCGCCTACTCCCGAAAGAAGGGCACGATGATCGACCTCGATGACTTCATCACGCAGTACGTCGCAGCCTGGAACGAGTCAGACCCGCATGCCCGTCGAAAATGGATCGCCGGCACCTGGTCTGAACAAGCCAGCCTGTTCAACCGCCTGAACGAGTACCACGGCCACGCCGGCATCGAGGACGCCGTCAGACGCTCCTACGAACTGTTCGTCGCGCGCGGATTCCTGTTCAGGCCCCGACAGAAGCCAGCCAGCCACCACGAAGCCGTCCAATTCACGTGGGAGATGATCACACCAGACGACGGCGAGGTGGACTCGGTCGGCACCCAATTCCTCATCCTCGACGACGACGGGCGGATCAGACTCGACTACCAGTTCATCGAGCAACCACCCACCCCGCCAGCGCCAGAGCGCCGATGACCGTCGCAGATCAGCACGCGGGCAAACGATCGAGCGCCGACCGGGCCGAGCCGCAGCCCAGCTCGCACCCGTTCGACCTCGACACCGCGGTCAAACGAGTTGCGGAAAACATCTACACGGCAACCCTCACGGACCGCTGGAGCACAGTTCGTGGACCCAGCGGCGGCTACACCCTCGCGACCAGCCTGCGAGCGTTGGCGGCCGAGATGCCATTCCCAGATCCAATCGCGACGGCCGCGTTCTTCCACGCCGGCGCGAGCCCGGGACCCGTCGAGGTGCACACAGAGATCGTGCGCCGCGGCGGCACCCTCGCGACCGGCGAGGCACGACTGATCCAGGGCGACCGAGAGATCCTTCGCATCCTCGCAAGCTTCGCGGACCTCGAGCAGGCGACAGGACCGAGCTTGGAGCTGGGGATACCACCCTCGCTACTCGGGGCCGCCGCGAACGTGAACCTCGATCCGGGTGGAGCGTTCCCCGGATCAACGCTCACCGACCGCTTCGACTACCGCGTCTCGCAGCTACACGGCTGGCGATCCGGACGGCCCAGCGGAGATCCCACGCTCGAGTTCGCGATCGACTTCGCACAGCCACGCCCTATCGATCCACTCGCCCTCTCCCTGATCGTAGACGTATGTCCCAGGGCGGTCTACGAAGTCGGCGAGTACATGCCCTTGACGCTACAGCTGACGACGCACATCCGTGCGACGCCCACGGAAGGATCGCTCCTCGGCCGCGTCAAGACACGCCACCTACAAGACGGGTACCACGAGGAGGATCTCGACCTCTGGGATTCAAGGGCAAACTCGTCGCACAGTCGTGGCAGCTCGCGCTACTGCCCAACGCGTCGACCCGAAAGTCCGCGCATACAAGGGCTGATGGAGTTGAGCACGAGAGGTGACGTCGCGCGATCGATGCAGGTCTGACTGTTAGAGCCTGAGGCTTGAGTCAACGAGTGTGTGGCAGCGCTGTCTGCTCGCGGTCACTCGGCTGGATGGACACCGCGGTCACAGGTTCGGCGGTTCACTCGTTGAAGTCGTTGTGGAGCGATTTGAGCAGTTTGGCCAACAATTGGTTGAGCTGGCCCTTGTCGGATGGGCTGAGCCGCGACAGTAACGTTCGCTCGCGGGCCGCTCCGAGTTCGATGTAGTCATCGAGCTTTGCGTGGCCGGCCGCTGTGAGGCTGAGCACGACGCCGCGGCGATCGGCCGGGTCAGGGGAACGCTCGATCAGGCCGGCACGCTCGAGCTTGTCGAGCCGGTTGGTCATCGTGCCGGTGGAGACCGCGAGCTCCTCGCACAGCGAACCATGCGAGCGGCCGCCCGGGTGGAGGGCGCAGATGACCTTGAACTCCTCCTTGGTCAATTCAACCTCGTGGAGGTTGGCCCGGGTCACGCCGTCGAGAAGATCGGCAGCACGCGCGATTCGGACAACGATCCCCTCAACGTCGGGATCGATCTGCGGCCAGGTCGCCTTAGCAAGTCGCACGTGGGCGTCCACGCCGTCCGCCGAGGACGCTGACCTGTTCCGTCTGCGCGCGGCCATCCACACATCTTAGCTGTGCAAGAAGTGGCTTGACACAAAGCTTTATACACAGCAATATTGGGGCGTGACTTCCATGCGCTACCGACCACTGGGCCGAACCGGAATCAACGTCAGTCCGTACTGCCTCGGGGCGATGATGTTCGGCTCTGCCGGCAACAGCGATCGCGCCGAGTGCCGCCGGATCCTCGAGACCGCGCTCGATGCCGGGATCAACTTGATCGACACCGCCGATATGTACTCCAATGGCGAGTCCGAGGAGATCGTCGGCGAGCTGCTACGCGGCATGCGCGAGGAGGTCGTGCTTGCGACCAAGTTCCACTTCCCGATGGGCGACGGGCCGAACCGTTCGGGCAACTCGCGCCGCTGGATCATCCGCGCCCTCGATGACAGCCTGCGCCGGCTGCAGACCGACTGGATAGATCTCTACCAGGTCCACCGCCCAGACCCGAGCACCGATATCGAGGAGACGTTATCCGCGCTCAACGATTTGACCTCGGCAGGAAAGATCAGGGCCTTCGGCTGCTCGACGTTCCCCCCGGAACAGATCATCGAGGCGCACTGGGCCGCCGCGCGGCGGGGGCTTACAAGCTTCCACACCGAACAATCGCCGTACTCGCTCCTCGCGCGCGGGATCGAGACCTCAGTGCTTCCCGTCTGCCAACGCTACGGGATGGGGGTGCTGACCTGGAGCCCGCTCGCCGGCGGCTTCCTCTCCGGCAAGTACCGCAGCGGCACAGCCGTTGATCTGGCTTCTGGCCGTGCCGCGCTGCAACCCGAGCGCTTCGACCCCGCAATCCCGGAGAACGCCGCCAAGTTCGCGCTCACCGACCAACTGGCAGCACTGGCCCAGGATCTCGGGACGACGCTGCCATCGCTGGCCCTCGCATTCCCGCTCACCCACCCCGCGGTCACCGCGGTGATCATCGGACCCCGAACACTCGACCAACTCCGACAAATCCTGGCCGGCGCCGGACGGGCCCTCGATGACGCAGCACTCGACCGGATCGACCAGATCGTCGCACCGGGCGTCGATCACTACCGCACGACATGGCGCCCAGCTCACCTCGACCAATCCCCCGCGCGTCGGCGACCGCAGACAGAACGCGCCGCCGCCATCGCCGAGTAGATGTCGCGGCTGACCACGCTGTCCCCGGCATGCCCGCACGAACACGAAGGCAGGGCGGATCAGCGGCTGGGGGGCTGACCCTAGATTCGCCAGATGCGCGTCCGCCGGAATCGCTTGCTGCGCCCCGCGCGGTCGGCTAGCACCGGCCGACAGCTGACGATCGCTCTTCCCGCCCGAGACGCTCGAGGCTGGCTTGTGCATTGCCACGAAAGCGCTGGCGGGCAGCGGCCCGAACCTGACGAGAGCTTCGGCGACCAGGGAATCGTCCGGTGCGCCGGTGGCCGCACGAGTCCTTCGCCGTGAATGCACTCGTCTAGCTTCAGCGGCACGAGCGCTTCGCAATGGCGAGGACGGCGACGACGGCCGACTGGAACGGCCGGACGAACCGGGCTGGCCCTGCCTAGGTTTTTCCGCGCTTCCGCGCTTCCGCGCGCCGCGGATTTGGTCCTGCTCTCGGCGAGAGACGTGGTGCCGAGGCGGCGCGCTCGATTCAATTCGTCGCCGTACGGACGGCTTGCAGAGTCGCGGGCCGGATCGCCCTGGCGCCGGCGCCCGTTCGAGCGTGTAGCCCTGCCCCGGGGTAGCGTTTCAGTCTCGACGCCGCGAGCGGCTTGGCCTTTGGGGCCGGCCCTCCGCGGCTTCGTTGGCGAGAATTCTGCTGCTCGTGGGCGCCCATGCTGTGGAACGACGCAACGTCAGAGAGCTCTAGTAAGGCGATCGCAACGGCAGCTCATCGTTCCGCGGCTGCGGACCGCTGGTACCCTGAGCGACCGTCGGTCACGCTGCGATGAGGAGGGATTAAGAGTGGTTCAAGCATTCTTCGGCCGAGCCCTGACCGTGAGACGTCGCGCTCTCTGGACGCTGATGCTTTCAGCGGTTGGTCTGATCGCATTTACGGCGAGTGCTAGAGCGTCGGAAATTACGGCGTTCATCACCGACCACGCTGAGGGCACGGTCAGTCCGCTCACTATCGGTACCTCCGTGATTGGCGCCCCAATTCCCGTCGGCAGCGGACCGAATGCCGGTCCGATCGGTATAGCCATCACGCCGGACGGCCAAACGGCCTACGTTGTCAACAACAATGACGGCACCGTAACGCCACTCAACCTCGCAGACGACGAAGCCGATCCGCCGATTACGATTGGAAACGAAAGCTATAGCCACCCGGCGACAGAGTGCTCGCTGAGTTGCCGAAAGCGACGGTGCCTCGTCGTTAGCGAGACGCTGACGCTCGCCGTAGACTGCGCTTCGTGTTTGAGCGGACAGCCGTTCGCCGACCTACGGACATAACGGGGCTAGCTGGTTTCGATACGGGAGCGCTGGCTGAGTCGTTACTCTTCTATGGAACGACGTCGCTGGTTTTGGACCCGGGCTCGCTGAAGGAGATCCTGCGCAACGTCGGGGTCGACAGTGTCGTACGCCTCGCCCGGGACGACGCTGTCCGAGTGCTCTATGCACCGAACATGACGACGATTCCGAATGCGGGATCGCTGCCCGCAGCCGGATGGGGTCTCAGCACGGTGTCGACCCCCGCCTGGCAGCCAGATCGCTTTATTCCAGACGCCTTCTACGAGGTCATGGGCCGACGCGGCGCCGCTCGTCGGGCGAGTTCTAGGTTTCTGGATCGCCTGGAGCTAGTGAGTCCTGACGCGTTCCGGCCCGACTCTGATGAGGCCGTCATTGCTGAAACTGTCAGCGAACAGGCCGTTCGCGAGGTGCTGCGCTACGTGGCTCCAGGGT
>Ga0302325_10036357_pt1 | contig 10040 bp, 9 predicted proteins | sample Palsa_T0_2_FD_201948 | JGI IMG/M metagenome (GOLD analysis project Ga0302325, IMG submission 201948) | Peat permafrost microbial communities from Stordalen Mire near Abisko, Sweden - Palsa_T0_2 | ecosystem: Environmental > Terrestrial > Soil > Palsa > Peat permafrost | place: Sweden: Abisko... | reverse complement strand
GAGTTCATGGGGATTGTGGAAGAGGTGGGTTCGGGCGTCAACAATTTGAAGCGGGGGGATCGGGTCGTGGTTCCTTTCACCATCGCCTGTGGCAGCTGCGAGTTTTGCAAGAAGAAGATCTGGGCTGCATGTGACAACACCAACCCGAACGCGCACCTGATGGAAGCGGCCTATGGCTACTCGGGTTCCGGACTCTTCGGCTACTCCCATATGATGGGTGGCTACGCGGGCGGCCAGGCGCAGTACGTCAGAGTGCCTTTCGCCAATGTGGGGCCGCTTAAGATCGAGAGCGATTTGCCCGACGAGAAAGTGCTCTTCCTCTCCGACATCTTCCCCACCGGCTACATGGCCGCAGAAAACGCGCAGATCCAGGAGGGCGACACCGTTGCCGTATGGGGCTGCGGACCCGTAGGACAGTTCGCTATCGCCAGCGCCTTCATGCTCGGCGCGGGTCAAGTGATTGCGATCGATCGCTTTCCGGAGCGCCTGGAGATGGCGCGCTCGGTGGGCGCGGTAACAGTCGATTACTCCCAGGAAGACGTAAGCGTGCTCACCGCGCTGAAGGATTTGACCGGAGGCATCGGCCCCGACGGGTGTATTGATGCTGTCGGCCTTGAATCCCACTCGAGCGACGTGCAAGGTGTTTACGACACAATCAAAACTGCCCTTCTTATGGAGACGGATCGCCCCAGCGTTCTGCGTCAAGCCATTCAAGCAGTGCGGAAGGGCGGAACGCTGTCGATCCCAGGTGTGTACGGTGGGATGCTGGACAAAGTACCGTTCGGTGCGGCCTTCGGCAAGGGCATCACGATGAAGATGGGCCAAACCAATATGCACACCTACATGAAGCCGTTGTTGGAGCGCATCGAGAAGGGGCAAATCGATCCCAGCTACATCATCTCCCATCGCATTTCACTGGATGAAGCGCCGGCAATGTACGAAGTGTGGCGTGACAAGAAGGAGCGGGTCACGAAGATTGTCATCGACCCGTGGGTCGAAGAAGCTGCGTAGTTCCTTGTCGCTTAGAGTTAACGAACACAACAACATTGTTCCCATATCTCGCGCGCACTTTGCCGCAAGGTATGGGAACATCCTTTAGTCGGCTGATCACGGCATAAACAATCCACGGCATTCTTCGCATCAATCCTGACTTGCCGGTTGTCTTAGGCGGCGTGTCCTCCTGCGATTGCGATTTTCGTCGGCTCATGACTCGTCATGGCGTGATGGAGGATGTAGATGCAGTCGGCATCCACGGCTTCCCACTAGATTGGAATCACTGGCAGCTGTATGAATGGCCGAGCCGCATCGCGGAAGCAGCGAGGCCCCGGCTCAAAGTATCAAGCCGCAGCCCGCTTGACCACATCCGCATCTGTGGCAGCAGCAGACAATCGATCTTCCGCGTAGGCGTGAGTGAACTCGGCGCCGAAAAAGAAGATTTGTGCGGAGTAGTACACCCAGACAATCACAACAATAATTGAGCCCGCTGCACCATAGGCCGAGGCAACGCTCGATTTGCCCAGATAGAGCCCAATCAAGGTCTTTCCAAGGGTAAAGAACATCGCGGTCACGATGGCTCCTAGCCACACATCGCTCCATCGAACCTTGGTTTCGGGGACGAACCGGAAGATCAACGCGAAGAGAACCGCAATACCGATGAAGGAAATGAGAAAGTTGAGAGCCACCAAGACCGGCGACGGCATCGGCAAAAGCCCTCCAAAGAACTTTCCCATAGCGGCAAGGACCGTGCTTAAAACGAGCGACACCAGCAGAAGAAAGCCTATGCTCAACACCATGCCGAACGAGAAGAAACGCTCACGGACCATGCCCACAATACCGGCCGTTTTCTGGGGGTTGACTTCCCAGATCATGTTCAAGACCGACCGCAATTCTGTGAACACGCTGGAAGCCCCGAAGAGGAGGCTCAATAGGCCGATCGCGGTTCCCACGATACCGGCTGCCGGCTTCTGGGCATTCTCCAGCATTGCTTCCACCGCCTTGCCGCCTTGCGGCCCGATCATTGCTTGGACCTGGCTTAGGATGTGAGTCTGCGCTGTTGATTGGGTGAAGACCAAACCGGCAAGCGCCACCACCAGAATGATGAGCGGTGAAAGGGAGAGAACTGTATAAAACGAGAGGGCTGCCCCTAGCCGAGGCCCCTCGTGCTTGTTCCAGCTTCCAAAGGCCGTTTCGAAGATGGTGACTACTCTCTTGGCATTCATAACAGAGGGACGCGGTGCGGGCCGAATACAGTTTCGATGCCGGTGTAGCTCCCCAGGTTTGCTTGCCGCTGGTCGTCAGGCAGGGCAGCGTTCAGGAAATTCGGCCGCACCAGCGTACGTGGGCCGAAAAAGAGGGGCGGAGCCCTTCCATGGCTTCTACTCGTTTAGCGAAGACGTCCCTACGCGACTTGGTGGGAACGGCAGAAACCAACTAGTTACTACCTCATCGGGCTGACAGGGGCGAAAGCGGCGTCTTCATGAAAAGCAGTTAATTAAAATGATTTCATGAAGAGGAGTTGATGAACTGTAGTTGCGGAGGGGAAGCGGTGTTTCGTTCGCACAACAACTTCCCTCAACCAACTGCTCTCCATGGAAGAGTAGTGCTCCCCCGGTTCTCACGCCGACCCTAGAAGCCCATTCTGAATCTTCGCAGCCTTTTCCAATGCGGCCTCGACCTCTGCCAACACTTGATCTGCGGCTGCTTCGGGTGCGCCAGCCAAATGGTAGTCTCTCACCCGTACCAGGGCAGCGAATAAGATCTCGTTGCTTACGATCAGGCGCGGCAGCCACGCATCGAGGAGACCGTCGATGGCTGCATGTATATCCGGAAACTCAATCACGCTATTAGGCATCAGGTGTGTCTGGAGCAATGCCGGACGCTGGAGGTCGCAGAAAGCTGTAACGTTCTTGTCCATCTGGATCACGACGAATGACGCTCAAACCTGGTGGGGAAGCGTCCTGAACTCGCCCTTCGTGGAATGGGTCTGCCTGAGCCGTCCCCCCGAACCGCCCAAGCAGACCCTTACAGCAAACCTCGTACTGGCGCTTTACCCGATGGTGACACGGCTCGCAAGTTCGTTACAACCTCACGCGAAGGAAAATCGGTGGGTGTTGCGGATCCACATACCACCGAAATATTCATTGCGCCGCTTCAGAAAAGTATGACATCTCGGAAGTGCGCTGCCTATTGCATTAAAGGATTCTTTATAATCAATCAGAAGGCTAATGAGATATCTTAAATATAGCGCTGCTTGTCTGAAAGATCAGCCTAGTTAGTAAAGGTGGCGTTCAAGCTTCAACCATCTCTAACGATGATACGCCAATTAGCGCCACGCAGAAGCAGCGCATCTTACAGGTAAGCAGCATCGCCGAGGGTCGATCCCGGAAGCTCCCATGGCCTTGAGCCTTTCTGCCTTACTTTCCCACGCGCTCGTGGCTTTCACCATAGAGCTCGACAATGAATATGAACATCAGGCGATTCACCGCACCACCAACCTGCAGCGTCGCGCCCACGATGCGCAGCGTGGCCCATGGCTCACATCCTTCACCATGTACGTCAACTGTCTGCAGTTCTTAGGCGAAACTCCGCTTTCGGTGCGAGACCTGGAGGGGTTAGCCCGCGCCGCCACCAATCTTGATGGGATGCAGCGTTGGGGCTATATCCAACTGAGTCCTCCACCTGCGAGGCCAAACAGCAAGCGGCCAGATGGAAGCTGGTTGGTTGCGATCACACCTCCCGGTAGGTTAGCCCGCCAGACTTGGCGGCCGCTTCCGCAACTGATCGAACAGCGCTGGCGTGACCGGTTTGGCGCCAAGCAAGTAAGTTCTCTTCGGGAAGTTCTTTTGCAAATCAATCGCAGTTTGGATGTGGCCTACCCTGACTTCCTGCCCATTCTGCATTACGGACTCTTCACGCTTGAACGGGGATCCGGCGCCGAGCGTCCGATGCCGCCAATCGCGGATGCTCCGTTGGCTGCCGATGCGCCGCTCACCGCTTTGCTTTGCCGGCCGATTTGTGGCTTCGCCTACGACTTCGAACGTCTTTCGCCGATTTCTTTGGCGATCAGCGCCAATCTTCTGCGCGTGCTCGATGCCGGCGGCATGCGCAATCGTGACCTTCCCCAACGTACGGGAGTATCCAAAGAATCGATTGCCATGGCCATGGGCATTCTAAGAAAGGCAGATCTGGTGGAGATTGGCAGTGACACCGGCAAGCTCGTCCGGCTGAACGCGCGCGGGCTCGCAGCGCAAGGGTATGCGCAGAATCTGCTTACTGAAGTGGAGAACCGCTGGGTGCGGCGCTTCGGCAAAGCAACGGTCGAACGGCTTCGCGAGGTCCTGGAACAATTTGCCGGTGACGGGGATGAGGCGTCGTCGCTTCTTTTCCAAGGACTAAAACCCTATCCGGACAACTGGCGCGCGTCGACTCCCCCGTTGCTGACTTTGCCTCACTTCCCGATGGTGCTTCATCGCGGCGGCTATCCGGATGGAAGCTAGCCCTCTTGATTTTGCCGGGGCTGCATCGGCATAAGAGGCTTGAACCTGGCAGGCGCCATGTGCCTCCTTGAGCCACGGCAGGACTTTGCAGAGCCCCGATCGTTGCCTTTATTCGGCGAGAATATTTTATCCGCGATTGCCCTCGCCGGCCTGGAGCCGGCGGTAGAAGAAGTACGACGCGCTCCACAGAACCCCGGTCCCCGCCGCCCAGCTCCATGCCGCGAAGCCGTCCCCTACAGCGAGGTGGGCCAGCAGCGCGGAAACGAGCGTGATGGCGAACCCGGCGTAGGCCCACTCCTTGAGCCGCGCGGGGACCATGGGGAGAAGCAATGCAGCCAGGCCGGCCAGCTTGGCCCACGACAGCTCAATGCGGAAATAGGCGGGGAAGCCGAGGTGGGCGAAGGCTGCGGCCACCTGGGGCAGCCGCAGCTGGGCGTAGGCGGTAAAGCCCATCTGGAGCGCGAAGAGCGCCGTGGAGATCCAGAACCCGGCGACGAGCCACCGCGGGCTCTTCACGTTAAGCCATCCCGCCGAGCACCCGCTCCAGACTGCCGAAGAAGCGCTGCCAGCCATAGTTTGCACCCTGATAAGCGGCCTGCTGACCGGGACGAAAACCGGACTGCTCCATGCGAAGGTGGGTTCCGCCCTCCGCCGGAGTCAACGTCCAAAGCACAACGAATTCGGCCCCCATGGTACTCCAGCTATAGGAGAGCTGCTTTAGCGGATCGACGATCAGCACCTCACAGTCGATGACACCATTCCAGTTCGGCACGGGGTCGGAGCGGAATTGGAACTTACGCCCTGCCACCGCTTCGAAGTCATTTTTCATCAGCCATTGTGCGATGAGCGGCGTCTCGGTGAGCGCGCGCCACAGCTTTTCCGGCGGGTGCGAAAAGACCCTCTCGATCACCAGGCTACGTGTACTCTCTGCTATGTTGCTCATGGATCCATCCTTTCCAGAAGTGCTTCAAGCCGGTCAAACCGGTCGCGCCAGAATGCGCCGTAGTGATGCAGCCAGTCCACCATCGGCGCCAGCGCATCGGGCTGCGCGCGATAGTGAGTTTCGCGTCCCTCACGGCGATGCCGTACCAGCTTTGCCCTCTTCAGCACCGTGAGGTGCTTGGAGACCGCAGGCTGGGATACGCCCGCATGGCGAGTCAACGCGTGGACGGTTTGTTCGCCCTGACGAGTCAACTCCTCGAAAATGGCCCTACGCGTGGGGTCGGCAAGCGCGCGGAACACGTGATTGGGATGGGCCATCCTCACGCACAAACCATAGCCATTCGGTTATGGGTTTGTCAAGAGAGCGCCTAAGGATTCTCGAAATGTGTTTAGATGTGAAAGTGCGTTGTCGCCGGCGGTTGGCCCTACTTGATGCGCCTTCCAACTTGGGATTGAAACCGCCCGCACCTGGCTGGGAGCCCGGAGTTCGATACATGCCCTCAGTTCTGCGCGAGCATGGTCTAATGGAGCGCTTGCGGGCCGAGGATTTCGGCGAAATTCTTCCTCCCCCTTACTCGGACTCCATCGATTCGGAAACCAAAGTTCGTAACGCTCGTGCTATTCACGATTACAGCTCCGCGCTGGCCCATAGGATTGGCCAGCTTCTTGACGAAACATTTTTTCCGATCGTGCTCGGGGGAGACTGTAGCATTCTCCTCGGAAGTGCACTCGCGATGCGCCGAAGAGGGTGCTTCGGTGTGCTGTTTATCGACGGCCACACCGACCTGCTGACACCCGAAAGTTCTAAAACAGGAGGAGCGGCAGGCATGGACCTGGCACTCGCTACTGGCACGGGTCCCCGTCTGCTCACTTCCATCGATGACCTCACTCCATACATCCGCCCGATCGATGTTGTGCTGTTGGGATATCGCTGGCCAGACCCAACTTCGCAATCGATCGCTCTTCCGGTCGAACCGATGAAAGGCTTGCCATTGGAGGTGATGCGACGTGATGGCATTCACGATGTCGCAGCGAAGGCACTTGAGCGCTTTGAATATCAGAGTTTCTGGCTGCACGTCGACGCGGACGTATTGGATCCGGTTTGGATGCCCGCCGTTGATAGCCCCAATCCGGGAGGCATGAACCCCGATGAGCTGTTAACGATTATGACGTCCGCGATTCAGTCGCCACGCTGCATCGGTATGGAGATCACTATTTACGATCCGACACTGGACCCCAGCAGGCAGGGCGCACGCCTCATTGTCGATCTGTTATCCAATGCGCTTGGCTAGTTTCAGGCGCAGGGGCCCGATTGCGAAACTTCTCCCTGCGATAGGCCCTCGCAGCTCCGGATGTAACAGTGCAGACCTCTTAAACTTGCTCCCGGCAAGCCGCTTGCTGGATATAACAAACAAACGGGCTTGCCAACCCAAGTTCCGCTTGGTCCTGTACCCACGATGCGCCTGAAGCACTGCAGTAAATTCAAAGGTGGAGCGGTTGAAGGGAAGATCGAATTTGTGGTGACTGCGAACGGGGTTCCCTATAAGCAGGCAAGGCTGGCAGAGACTTGGGATGCGATCGTCATCGGTTCCGGCATCGGCGGCCTCACAGCGGCTATTCTGCTGGGCGCGCATGCGGGCAAACGCGTGCTGGTACTGGAACGGCACTACGCGGCCGGCGGGTTTACACATACATTTCACCGCCCGGACTACGAATGGGACGTGGGTCTGCATTACATCGGCCAGATGCAGGATGAAGGCTCGCCGGTGCGGCGCGCATTCGACCACATCACGGGGGGAAGAGTGCAGTGGCAGCCGATGCCGGAGATCTACGACCGCTTCATCATCGAAGGACGTACATTCGACTATGCTGCCGGGCTGGATCGCTTTCGGGAAGGCCTCCGGCAATCATTTCCGGCCGAAATCAGCGCCATCGATCGATACCTCGGGGCAGTTCATGCGTGCAACCGGGTGAGGGGCCTTTATTACGCGGAGAAGGCGGTTCCGGCGCTGCTGGCGATGCTGGCCGGCGGCTTGATGCGCGTGCCTTACCTGCGCTGGGCTAGACGGACTACGCGGGAAGTCCTCGAGAGTTTCACCGGCAATCGGGAACTGATTGGAGTGCTGGCCGGACAATGGGGCGACTATGGATTGCCGCCTGGGGAAAGCAGCTTTGCTGCGCACGCCACGATCGCCGAGCATTATTTTGGCGGCGCCAGCTACCCGGTAGGAGGAGCAGGCGCGATCGCGGCGGCGATAGTCCCACAGATTGAGGACGCCGGCGGGGTGGTGGTCACGAGCTCAGAGGTGTCAGCTATCCTGCTCAACGGTTCAACAGCGGCGGGCGTGCGGATGATCGATGGTCGTGAATTCCACTCACGCGTGGTGTTGAGCGATGCGGGTGCGGCCAACACGTTCGAGCGCCTTCTTCCGGCGAATTTGTCCTCTCTGCATTCACTACGCCGAGGATTGCAAAAACTCCGGCCTTCCACAGCGCATATCGGCCTTTACGTCGGACTGTCGCAGAGCGATACCGCGCTGGGGCTCAAAGGCACGAACTTTTGGGTGTATCCATCCTTCGATCACGATGCGAATGTGGAACGTTTCGCGCGGGACATGGATGCCCCGTTGCCGGGCGTTTATCTCTCCTTCCCTTCAGCCAAGGACCCGGACTTTCAACGCCGTCATCCGGGAAGAAGCACGATCGAAGCCATTACTATGCTTCCTTATGCGGCATTCGGCCGCTGGGGAGAAACGCGCTGGAAGCGGCGCGGAGACGAGTACGATGTACTGAAGCAAAGGCTTTCTGCGCGGCTGCTCGCCGAAGTAGAGCGGCAAGCGCCTTCCGTGCTTGGCAACATAGCGTACACCGAGTTGTCCACGCCGGTTACGACGCGCCATTTCATGAACTATGGGCACGGAGAGATCTATGGCATCGCCTCCACACCGGAACGTTTCCTGATGCGCGAATTAGGAGCCCGAACGCCGGTTCGAGGTCTCTACCTCACGGGACAAGATGTGGCCAGCCTGGGCGTGGTGGGCGCGATGTATGGCGGAGTCATCAGCGCCTCGGTTGCGACCGGCAAAAATCTTTTGTCCCTTGTATCAAAACCCCGTGTTGCCTGAAGCCGTCGCCGGCTGAGCTCTATTCTTCGCGCAGCAGGATCATCGGGTCGACTGCTAAAGCGTGCCGCGCTGGGATCCACGCCGCGACCAAGCCCACAAACAGCATTGTAAGGATTACGCCGCCCAGCACGATCGGGTCCTTTGGCGTGGCCAGGTAGACAATGTAGGAAAGCACACGAGTGGCCAGTACGCCGAGGATCATCCCCGCCACGGAACCAATCGCCAGCAACCGGAAGGCCCGCCCCAGCGCAGCGCTGAGCACGTTTTCTTGATTTGCACCGAGCGCCACCCGGATACCGAATTCCCGCAGCCGTTTGGTGACCACATACGACGCCATTCCAAAGATGCCGGTAATGGCAAGCATCGCGCCCAGCAGACCCATCACACCCAGCGCCACCGTGGCCACACGCGCGGGAAAAAGAGCGGAACCGAGTTCGCTGTTCCAGGTCTTGATCTCCAGGGGCAGCCCCAAGTCGAGGCTGTGCAAAGACTGCTGCACGGCGGCCGCAATCTCCTGCGGAGCGCGCTCGTATCGAACGATGATCCGGGTACTGCTGTTCGGCTGCTGCAAGAAGGAAAAGAACATCGCCGGCTGCGCGTCTTCCGTCAGAGCTTCATATTTACCGTCCTCCACCACGCCCACAACTTCCACTCGTGTGCCGGCCCAGATTTTGAAATGACCACCTATCGCCTTATCGACTCCGCCCAGCACTTTACGGGCGAATTCCCGGTTGACCACAGCCATCGTGGGAACCTTGCCGTCGTCGTGCAGGGTAAACGTCCTCCCGGATAAAAGCGCCGTGCCGGCCGCGCGGAAATAATCCGGTGAGACATTGAACTGCTGCGCGTCGGCAACCGAATTCGTCGGGCGATAATCGGTCGTGGTGTCGAGGAAAACCGAGGAGTCGTTGCCCGAAATGCTGAGCGGCACCCGATCAGCGTAACCAACGGCTGTGACGCCCGGGATGGCTGCCGCGGCATCGAGCATGCGCATCTGCATCCGCTGATCGCCGTCATACCCGGCCATCTTAAGATCAGTTTGCACCAGCATTGCGTTCGCAGGCTCAAAACCGAACTGACTGTGCAGCGACCGCGCCAAGCCCCGCACCGCAACCAGCGAAGACGTGACCAGCACGGCGCAGATAGCAATTTGCAGCGCAAGCAAAACGTCCCGGAGCGTTAACCGGCCCACGCTGCCAATCGCGGAAGACCCCGAGCGGATGATCTGCCACGGATCGGCGCGCAGCACTTGACGAGCCGGCACCAGGGCAAAGAGGAAACCGCTGAACAGGGCAAGGAAAAGTGCGACGGCGTAAGTCTTGGCGTCTGGATTGACCGGTACGTTAATGGGTATCCCGGGAATAGGCCGCCAGGTGCTCAACACCCGCAGAATGGCCACAGCGCCCGCCAGGCCCACAACTCCCCCGGCGACAGAGATCAAAATAGCCTCAGTGAAAAGCTGTCGCATAATCAACCG
>Ga0302325_10036356_pt1 | contig 10040 bp, 9 predicted proteins | sample Palsa_T0_2_FD_201948 | JGI IMG/M metagenome (GOLD analysis project Ga0302325, IMG submission 201948) | Peat permafrost microbial communities from Stordalen Mire near Abisko, Sweden - Palsa_T0_2 | ecosystem: Environmental > Terrestrial > Soil > Palsa > Peat permafrost | place: Sweden: Abisko... | reverse complement strand
ATGGAATCCAAGGTGATGGGTGGATGGCCGGGCACGTGAAGCGTTTGGCCCGAGAGACGGTATTCGCCGCGCGATCCATACAAGAACCAGGTCAGGGCCAGCAGTCCGAGCGGCACTAGGGCCACGCCCAGGAGTTGATTGAGGAAGATGTCGTTATCCGAATGCGGCTTGTGGCTGGAACCGGGCTGCGATGTTTCGACGGCGTCCGCCTCGCGCTTTTCCCGGGGCCAATTGTAGAAGCCGTCGTAGCAGAACCAGAGGCCCATGCCGACGAGCATCAGCACGATCAGATAGCGCTTCATGCGAAACAGGCGGTCGGGCTTGGCGACCACGTCGGCGGGGGGAGAGCTGCTGGCGGCGGTGTCGGTCATCGGCTGCGCTCACTTGGAAGTTGGCGACGGATTTTGCCGCAACCGCTCGGCCGCCTCGACGGCCGCCTGGGCGAGCAACGCACCGTCGGCGTCGTGGCCGCGAAGCTCCGATGCGTGCCGCTGAAGTTGCTGGAGCAGGCGCTGGGTCTGCTGGTGCATTTGGGTTTCGAGGATTTCTTCGGGGGGCGTCAATTCTTGCGGGGGTTGCGCGTCGATCGCTCAGGAGCGCGACGCAATGGCGGTGGAGATTGGCCGCAGGATGCGGGGAACGATGTAGCTGGTGCAGAGCGCCTCGGCGCGCTGCGCCATCTGCTCGAAGAGATGCTCGAGCGGCTCGCCGGGCCGATCGCCCCAATAGCGGCGGACGATCAGATACACGCTGATCACGTCGTCGGCGTAATCGCCGGTGCGCACCTGGTAGCTGTTGGTGCGCGTCACCACGTCGATGCGGGCTTGGAGCCGGCAGTCTTCGCTGAGGCTGACGGTGACCGACGGCTGAAAATCGACGGCTCGCGCATCGGGTTCTTCAGTCAGGCATGTCAGCGGCGACTGACCCAGCAGGCTCTCGGCGATGATTTCGTCGTGATTGCCGCCGAAGGGCAGATCGAAACCGAACAGCACGTCGAGATAATCGATTTCAATTGTGCTGAGCCCCAGATGAAGCGGGGCGGTTTGCAGCAGCATCTGATGCACGTCCAGTGCTTCCTCGAAGCTGGGCGGATTGACGTGCCCGCTGGAGAGGCGGCGCGATTCGAGACTCACCCAGCGATAGGTATGACTGCTGCGGTCTTCCTCAAGGTTGAACTCGCCGCTGTCGGTCTTGCGGAAGCGGGTCATGCCGGGAAAGCTTTTCTGGACGCGCTCGAACAGATGCAGCAGCGTCTCACGATTGTGCGGCAATGCGATTTGCGATCCCAGCCGCATGTTGACGTAAAAATCTTCGCAGAATGCGCCGTAAGGATGCGACATACGAAACTCCGTGGCAGGCCCTGCGCTCGGTTACCCACTTGCCTTTATCGGCCACCGTGCCGGACAAAGTGTAGCCGAACTCTTTTACAACGAGCAAGGGCGGCGGGCGGTTCGTTGACGTAGGGTTTTGCGCCACGTTACAACCTTCCGATGCTCAAAGCGGTTCATGCCCTGGTCGGATCGGACAGCTTTCTGCAGTTGCAGCGGCTGGCGGAGATTCTGCGCGAGCTGGGCCCCGATGCCCAGCGCCGCGACATCGACGGCGAGCGCGGCGAACTGGCGGAAGTGCTCGACGAATTGCGCAGCTTCGCGATGTTCGGCGGCGCCAAGGTCGTGGTGGTGCGCGACGCCGATGCGTTTGTCTCCCGATTCCGCGAGCCGTTGGAGACTTATCTGGCCGCGCCGTCGGAAGCCTCAACGCTGGTGCTGCGGCTGGGGTCGCTTCCTTCCAATCAGCGCATCTACAAAATCATCGCCAAGGTCGGGCAGATTCACGACTGCAATCCGCCCAAAGCCCGCGAGCTGGCCAAGTGGGTGATGGAGCGCGGTGCCGTTCACAAGGTGCGGGTTGACGCCGAGGCGGCCCGGCTCCTCTGCGACTACATCGGCGGCGATCTCGGTCGGCTGGATGGAGAGCTGGCCAAGCTGGCGATCGGCGCCGCCGGGGGAAAAATTACCGCGGCCGACGTTTCCGGCGGCGTCTGTTTTCAGCGCGAGCAGGAGATGTGGGACATGACCGGCGAACTGGCCGCCGGGCGTACGGCCGAGGCCCTGCGGCGCTGGCGGCTGCTGGTGCAACTCGATCCATCGGCGGAGTTTCGCGCCGTCACCTGGCTGGGCATGTGGCTGGAAAATGTCCGCAAAGCGCTTGCGATGCGGCGCCAGGGGATGAACGCTTTTTCCATCGGCTCGGCGCTGCGCATCTGGCCGCGGGAAAATCAGGAGCCGTTTGTGCGCACCGCCGAGGCCCTGGGCTCGACCGGCGCGGCCCGGGCGCTGGACCTGCTGGTGCGCGTGGATCATCAATCCAAGTCGGGCGTCGGCGATGCCGCGGCGAACGTCGAGCGATTTATTCTGGAGCTGGCGCAGCTGAAGCCTGCCAGCCGGTAATTCGGGTGCGATCTGATTCACGCGCGCTCGTCGCCGCTGAAGCGGCAACGCCGGGGGAAAGTCGGGGCGCGTTTCAGGTCAAATCCGTATAGGAGCCGGTTTCAAATCCGCGATTAGCCGCGGATTTGAAACGGGACCTAGGCGACCCTCAGTGGGCACGCGGCAGCGGACGGCGATGGCTGAAGCCGGCGTAGAGCACCATGTTCCGCATCAAATCGGTGGCCGTCTCGGGTTCATATCCGTAAATACCGTCGATGTTTTCTCCGACCATTCCTTCGGTGAGATCTTCCCGGCTGTAAAAAACCTCGACGCGGCCGAGGTGCTCGACGGCGCGAATGCGCGGCGCATTGGCGCTGCCTACCAACAGCGATCGTGCATAGGGACGGTAGTAAATCGACTCGATCGCCAAATTCGGCAGGCCGAACATGGGGTGGTCCGGAGTCAGGGTATCGTCCAGACCCTTCTCGGCGTCAGCCCCGAAGATGGTCCTCAGCTCCCCCTCGGCCGAGTCGGCAAAATCGCTGGAACCGCCGGCGGCGTCGACGATGAGGGTGCCGCCGCGGTTGACCCACTCGAGCAGCTCCAGCTCCTGATCATCCGTGAGCTTGAACTTCGCCGTCCCCGTGAGATGAGCCACGGTGAAGCCAGCCAGACTTCCGGCTCCGAGCTTCACCGGCGTGACGATCAGATTGACCTTCGCCTGATTGTGCAGGACGGCCGCCATGCGTTTCCATGCGCCGGGCTCGGGATCCCAGTTGCCGTCGTATTGCAGCCGGGCGAGCTTGAGAGTGCGCTGGGCGACGATCGCGGGATCGGGCAAAACGATGTGGGTGACCCCCTTGACCGACCACTTCTTGTCGACCGCGTATTCCAGAATGTTGGTGCCAACCTGGAACAACTCCTTGCGCGTCTCGGTGGCGCGCACCTGCCAGGCGCGGGCGGGATCGGCCTGGGGCAGAATCACCATCAGCTCGCGAATGCCGTTGCTCAACCCCAGCACCGACGGAGGTGATTTCCACTTCCTCGCGGGAAACACCTCGTTGAGAATGGGATGGTCGGCAGGCAATTCGCGGAACTCCCTGCCGAAGAGCGTCTCGCCCAGCTTCTCGAAGCTGTCGACGAACCTGCCGTCGGCGCAGTCGGCGTTGCCCAGGATCATGCCGCCGAACCAGACGAAATCGCGGAGCTTTTGCAACTCTTCGGGGGTGAAATTCAGGTCGGTGTTACCGCTGATGTAAAGCACCGGGGCTTCGGCCAGGTCGACAGCGGAGGCATGGAGGTTGACGATTTGCCAGTTGAGATCGTTGGCGGTCTCATCGCCGGTCCAGCGGACGATGTTGGCGACATCACGCGGCCGTTGGTCCCAGGGACCTTCGGCGGGTTGCGTGGTGGGAGCGGCGGGGTCGGGGGGGAGAAAATATTGCAGCTTGTTGATGGCGACCGGCGCTCGGCCTCGGGACAGAAACAACAGGGCAAATGCCGTGGTGGGAATCGGCGTGGAGCCGGGGAATCCGCCCGACCAGGAGCCGTCGGCGGCCTGCGATTTAACCAGATCATCCGATCCGTGCTGGAACCAGTCGACATCGCCGAAATATTTTCTTCCGCTGGCGACGCCGATGCGCTCGACGCCGTACAGCGCGTATGCATTGTTCACTTTGTCAAAATTCTGGGCCATCCACTCCAGGCCCTTTTCGATGTTGGGGTTGGAAATGTTTCCCTTGCAGGCAAAGGCCTGCTCCTCGTAGATGTAATCCTGGGTGATGAACAGGGTGGCGATGCCGGCGGCAGTCATCGCGGGGGAAATGTTGCCCCTGCTGGAGCGGCCTTTGAGCGTCGGCGTGGAATCGTATGACCACGCGCCGTCGGGAAATTCATCGGCTTTCCAGTGCCGGTCAAGTTCTTGCCACACCTCGATCGGCACTTCGGCGCCTTCCTGTTCACAAGCCCACAGACCCAGCACACCATACTGGCTGACGCTGTGATCGACGCGCGGGGTTTTGCCCAGACCGCTGCCGTTGCCGTAGTCCCACATCCCCTCCGCGGGCCCTTCCTTGGTAATCATGCCGTTGAGGATCAGATCGCGATCCTTGTGAATCATCTGCTCGCGCCATTCCCGGTTTTCGGAGAATTCGGGGATGAGCTTCCAGACGTTGGCGCGAATGCCCAGTGCGTAGATGCCGAGGATGTCCGCCTGGCGGAGAAAATTGACGGCCTTCTCCATGCGCGGATCTTGCGGACTGACGCCGATGGCCAGCAGCGCGTAGGTCGCCACGGCGGTGAAGCCGCCCCAGGTGTCCCCCTGCATATCCTTCCAATCGTGCGCCTTGCCGACGCGCTTGGCATCCTTCTCCCAGCGTCCGTCGGGCTTCTGTTGCTTGAGAAGAAAGTCGCGTCCTTTGGCGATCGCCGCATCGACCTGCTCGGGTGTCGCGGCGAACGCGGAAGAGCAGCATACCAAGCAGACCAGAAGAACTCCGACAATGCGGGCGAGCGGAGCAGTTCCGGTTTGAACCCTCATGATGCACGATTTCCGGTGCAAGGCAGCCAGTCTGAAAACTTCATCATCTTCCCCATGGCGTCTTGATTATCGAAAGCCGCGGGTAAAAATTCAATGTGAAGATTCCCCGGATTGCCGCGTCCGAGGCGGCTCGTTACCCTTCGCAGACGCTTATGACCGACAAGCCACCCACCGAGGATGCCGCCCAAAGCAGCATCGTGCAGATCGGTCTGACGCAGATGGCCTGCTCGACGGACGCGGAGGATAATCTCCGCCGTCAAGTCGGGCTGGTGGAGCAGGCGATCGGCCGCGGGGCACAAATCATCTGCACACAGGAGTTGTTTCGATCGCAGTATTTCTGCCAGATCGAGGACCACCGCTTTTTCAAGCTGGCCGAGGCGATTCCCGGGCCGACGACCGATGCGCTCTGCGTCCTGGCCAAACGCCATTCGGCGGTGATCGTCGCTTCGATTTTCGAGCGGCGGGCCGCGGGCCTCTATCACAACACCGCCGCCGTCATTGACGCCGACGGATCGATTCTCGGCATCTACCGCAAGATGCACATCCCCGATGACCCGCTCTACTTCGAGAAATTCTACTTCACGCCCGGCGACACCGGCTTCCGCTCCTGGCGGACGCGCCATGCGGAAATCGGCGCGCTGATCTGCTGGGACCAATGGTTCCCCGAGGGAGCAAGACTCACCGCCCTGCAAGGCGCACAGATTCTTTTCTACCCCACCGCCATCGGCTGGCACGCCTCGGAGAAACAGCAGTATGGAAAAGCCCAGCACGAAAGTTGGGAGCTGATCCAACGCTCGCACGCCGTCGCCAACGGCTGCTATGTCTGCGCAGCGAACCGCATCGGCACAGAAAAAGTGCTCGGCCCCGACGGCCGGCCCGCCAGCGCCGACGGCATCGAGTTCTGGGGCCAATCCTTCGTCGCCGCCCCCGACGGGCAGGTGCTGAGCCGGGCATCGATCGACCGCGAGGAAGTGTTGATCGTCCCCTGCGATTTGTCGCGCGTCGAATTCAGCCGCACGCATTGGCCGTTCCTGCGCGATCGGCGAATTGATGCCTACGGCGATCTGACTAAGCGATTTCTGGACGTTTGACGGGCTCTGGCATATTCTTGAAGAGTTCCGTCGGCGAGGAAGGCAACGCAATGACCGTTTCAGCCCCAGCAGAGATGCTTGACGCCGTTAAGCGGCTCATCGAAGAGCATCGCGAAATCAAGGATGAACCATTGCTGCTGGCTGTTTACTTCGAGCCGGAGCGCGATCCAGGGGATGTTTTTCTCTTCGAGGTGATTCAAGGCTTTGGCGCCGATCGAGTTCATGAGGATCGGGAGCTTTTCGAGGTGAGCTATTATTCGACACCGCAGTTTCCGCTCGGTTCCGAACAGCGCTTGCACCTTGTGCTCACCAACCCCGTTGCATTCTGGTCCGCGGCGCAGGAGCACTGGCCATCGCTGGAGGAGATTCGCAGTGCGGTAAGGGACGGCCGCGCCAAAGTCCTCTTTGCAGATCCTGCGCATCCCGAGCTGGAGGCGAAACTCCGTGGCTGAGGCGGGGGCGCACTTGTGGATTTCGCAGGCTGACTCAGACATCTCGGCGGCGGCGCGAGTCTACGATCCCTCGGACGCGCGCACTTTTTGCCAAGCCATTGCCAAGTACCAGCAAGCCGTGGAGAAATCCGTCAAGGCAGTTGTGGCAGGCCAACAGGGCCGACTCCGCACGCACGTTAAAATCGGCTACGGTCACGACGCCCTCCCGCTCGCGCAGGCCCTGCGACGTGGGCCGCGGCCGACCAAACCAACCGACATCCAGCAGAAAATCAACCGCATGCTCAATGACTACGTACTCTCCGAGATCGAGGTGATCGACGCGCTGGCGCCGCGACGGCCAGCGCCAGGGGACCTCCATGTTCGCAACACGGAGTATCCATTCGAACGTATAGCCGGCGACTGGACGGCGCCCGCGCTTCCTGGAAACTTTGAGACTTCCCAAGTTGAGCGATTCCGCTCGCTGGCTGATCGCGTTCATCAAGATGCGAAAGAAATCGTCGGCGCGCTGCGACGGTGAACCAAGCCATGACCGTGCGTCATACAAAAAAAAACCCCGCAGCGACGGGCTATTCCTTCCCGCCGGAATGGGCGCGGCATCGCGCGACGTGGTTCAGTTGGCCGCGGCCGGAGGGCATTTCGTTTCCCGACAAATATCACACCGTGCCGGAAAACCTGGCCCGCATCATTCGCCAGATCGCCCCGCGGGAGCGGGTCGAGATCAACGTGCCCAACGGCAACTACGAGCACATCGTCCGCGAGCAACTGGCCAGTTACGACTGCCCGCTGAAAAACGTCCATTTTCATTTCATCAAGACCAATGAAAGCTGGTGCCGCGATCATGGGCCGGCGTTTGTGCTGAAAAAACGCGGGAGCAAGAAGCGCGCGGCAGTGGTGGATTGGGGATTCAATGCCTGGGGCGGGAAATATCCGCCGTTTGATGACGACGACGCGGTGCCGACGCGCGTTGCCGAGGAATTGAAGCTGCCGGTGTTTTATCCCGGGATAGTGATGGAGGGCGGAGCCGTCGATTTCAACGGTGCGGGAACCATTCTGACGACCACCAGCTGCCTGCTGAACAAAAACCGCAATCCGCATCTGAGCAAAGCGCAGATCGAACAATGCCTCAAGGATTTTTATGGCCAATCGCAGGTGCTTTGGCTGGGCGAGGGAATCGCCGGCGACGACACCGACGGGCACGTCGATGACCTGGCCCGCTTCATCTCCCCGCGGACGATCGTCACCGCGGTGGAGGACGATCCGAAAGACGAGAATTACCAGGTCCTCCGCGACAATCTCGCCCGGCTCAAGCGGCTGCGCGATCTGAACGGTAAGCCGTTCGAGATTGTCGAGCTGCCGATGCCGGGTGTGTTGATCGAGGACGGCCAGCGCCTGCCGGCGACATACGTCAATTTCTATTTCGTGAACGGGGCGCTGTTGGTGCCGACCTATCGCCACGATGCCAACGACCGGCGGGCGCTGGAGATTCTCCAGGCCCATTTGCCCAGGCGCGAAGTAATCGGCATCGACTGCGTGGAACTGATCTGGGGGCTGGGGGCGATTCACTGCCTGACGCAACAACAGCCGGCCTGGTAAACGCTGCGGGATGCGGGGGGAGGTATCTCGCGCACTCGTTCCCGCTGAAGCGGCAACGCCGGGGAGAATGTCGGCGCGCGTCTTGGGTGGAATGCGTATTACAACATTCGCGCGGGCTCCGCCGGCTTCTCGGCGGCGGCTTTTTCGGCGCCGGCGCGGTCGGAGGCGGTCTTATCGCCGGTGGTTGGCACGGCGGTGGTGGCGGCCTTGGCGGCGTGGCCGTTCTTGGGATCATCGAAAATGAAAACCGCCGCCGCGATCACGCTGGTCCAGAGGCCGGCCTTGTCTCCCTCGGCGGTCTGCACGATCGCGCGCGTCTTGACGATTTCGCCCGAAAGCTTGTAGTCCTGCTCGCGCTCGTCCCAGGCCTTGTCGGCGTCGAAGGGAATGTTCAGCGTCGTGGCCAGCATGGTGGCGGCCAGATCCTCAACCAGGTCCTCGGTCTTCTTCTCGCTCATCCCGTAGCCGTGATGCTCGGCGATGTAGCCGTAGGCATGGCTGCGCGGAATCGCCAGTCCGATGCCGGCGCAGACCAGCCGATTGGGCTCGTCGGTCGCGGTCTCGGCCAGCACCACAAACGTAATCTGCCCCGGCATCAGTTTGGGCTGCCCCTCGCGCACCGGAATGATCTTGCAGCAGGTCGGATAGATCGAGGAGACGCGCACGAGGTTCTGCTTTTCGATCCCCGCGTCGCGCAGAGCAAGCTCGAAGCTCTGCAACTTGTGAATATGGCGCCCGACGCCCTTGGTGAAAAAGACTTCGCGGGGCACCATGTCCTGGCCATTTAGAATTTGCATCAGTGGTTCGTCTCCTGCCCCGATTTCTGCGGGTGCGAGCGCGGGATTATAGCGTCCGGTTCGACGCCCGAAAGATGTTGGGGAAAAAATTGCGGATCAGATCGTGCGATTCCAGTCGGGCGGGAGAATCAGAACGGGAATTTTTGTGTTCTTAATCAATTCAACGGGAACGTTCCCCGCCAGCAGCCGGGCGAAGACGTTTTTGCCGGTGAGTCCGAGAACGATCATCGACGCTTCGCGCTCGACGGCGGTGTTGAGGATGGCGCGGGCGATGTCATCGCTGAAGAGAAGCAGATCCTGTACGGCCACGCCGCGGGAAACCAGCCGTTCGCGGAGATAGCGCAGGGCCGACTCCCCTTCCTCTTGTTCCTGCTCGCGCATCTGTCCGCCGCTGGGGCGCGAGACGTGGACCACCAGAATCTCGGCCGCCAGCCGCTTGGAGAGATCGACGACGCAGTCCACAACCTTCTGGGCCGCGTAGTTGCTGCTGACGGCAAGGAGAATCCGGCTCATAATTGGCTCACTGTACCTTCTGGGGCTGCGGTTCGCATAGAGGCGTCGCAAGAAGCGCGTCGGCGATCAGCTGCCGGAGCCGCCGCAGGGCCTTGCCGCGATGGCTGATGCGGTGTTTTTCCTGGGGCGACAGTTCGGCGCTGGTTCGGCCCAACGACTCGATCTCGAAAAGCGGATCGTATCCGAATCCGTTGCTGCCGCGAGGGATGCGAAGAATTCTTCCCTCCATGGCGTCCTGCGCCGTGAGTATGATGCGCCCGTCTGGGTCGGCCAGTGCAAGAACGCAGACGAACCGTGCCGTTCGCCTGTCTTCGGCAACGTTCTCCATCTGCCGGAGAACCGTCGCATTGTTATCCGCATCGCCGCGGCCGGTTCCCTGGAGCATCGCCCAGCGCGCACTGGCTACGCCGGGCCGCCCCGCCAGCGCGTCGATGACCAAGCCGCTGTCATCGGCCAGCGCCCACATTTGCGTCTGCCGGGCGTAATCTGATGCCTTGAGACAGGCGTTGGCGCGAAACGTGCGGCCGGTCTCCTCGACTTCCCGCACACCGGCGAATTCAGACAGGTCGGTCCAGAGCAGTTGATCCGATGCCAGCATCTCACGAAATTCCCGCGACTTGGCCGGG
>Ga0302325_10036355_pt1 | contig 10040 bp, 7 predicted proteins | sample Palsa_T0_2_FD_201948 | JGI IMG/M metagenome (GOLD analysis project Ga0302325, IMG submission 201948) | Peat permafrost microbial communities from Stordalen Mire near Abisko, Sweden - Palsa_T0_2 | ecosystem: Environmental > Terrestrial > Soil > Palsa > Peat permafrost | place: Sweden: Abisko... | reverse complement strand
TGAACTATAGCCAGGCTCCGCGCCAGTTCGTGCCGATCTCGGGATCCTACGACATGAAGTACTTCCTCCATCAACGCCCGTCGTACAAGCGCGTCGACGACGACGACTAGCCACGTGGGATAGAGGCCATGCAACGCAGCCGCCCGAGCCTTTTCCATTCCGCAGCCGCGAGCGTTCTTTCCGCGCTCGCGATCGGGGCGCTCGGCGGCTGCAGCGCTGCTGCGGGTTTGGGCACGACGCCGAACGTCGCGCACGCCACCGCCGGCGTGCGTGCGCCCGCGGCACGCCGACGGGCGACGACGCCGATCGATCATGTGGTTATCGTGATCCAGGAGAACCGCAGCTTCGATAACTTGTTCCAGGGCTATCCGGGTGCCAACACCCAGTCCTACGGGCTCGACTCGCAGGGAAACGACGTTCCCTTGAAGCCGGTCGGGTTCACCGGAAAGGTCCCGTCGGTCATCCATACATTGCGAGGGTTCCTCGGCGACTACGACAACGGGAACCTCGACGGTTGGGACACCGTCACGAAGAAGGATGCCGCGTATTCCTACGTCCCCGCCGCGCAGGTACAGCCGTACCTCGTTATGGCGCGTCAGTACGTGCTTGCGGACGAGATGTTCGCCTCCAACATCGATGCAAGCTTCGTGGCGCACCAATACCTGATCGCGGGGCAGTCCAACGATGAGGTCGACTTTCCGCAGGGCGCATGGGGCTGCAACTCTCACGGTAAGACCGACCTGATCTATCAGCTGACCGCACAGCGAACCTACGGCGCGCAAGTACCGGTCTGCCAGAATCCGCAGACGTTGGGCGACGAACTGGACTCCGCGGGCGTGAGTTGGCACTTCTACGCAGCGGCGACGATGGGCTCGATTTGGTCCGCGTACCAGGCCGTGAGCCACATCTACAATGGCCCGGACTGGACGAGCGACGTGGTGACGCCGTCGTCGCAATTTCTCGCCGACGTGTCGAACCCGAGCAAACCGTATCTCGCGAACGTCACCTGGATCACGCCGACGTTCACGAACTCGGACCATCAGGGCAGCAAGAGCGCGACGGGACCCACGTGGGTAGCGTCGGTCGTGAACGCGGTCGGGCAGAGCCAATTCTGGGATTCGACCGTGATCTTCGTCGTGTGGGACGACTGGGGCGGTTGGTACGACCACGTGCCGCCGCCGCAGCTCGACCTGGACGGTCTCGGCTTTCGCGTTCCCCTGCTGTGCATTTCACCGTACGCGCAGCAGGGCGTCGTGAACCACACGCAACTCGAGTTCGGCAGCATCCTGCGATTCGTCGAAAACAACTGGAGCCTGGGGCAACTTGCCGCAAGCGACTCGCGAGCAACGCCCGCGGACACCGGCTGCTTGAACTACAGCCAGGCTCCGCGCACGTTCGTCCCGATAGCGAGCGTGCACCCCGCCTCGTTCTTTCTCCGCCAGCCGCAATCGGCGCAGCCACCGGACGATGACTAACGCGCATGCGGCCCACGCGTCCGGCCCGTTCGCCTGCAGGGCTCGCCGCCGCGGACGCCAAGAATCAGGGCGAGTGCCGCGCGACCCTTGTCGAGCGGTGCCGTAGGCCGTTGGCCTGAAAAGGGAGATCCCATGCGTCGCGCGTCGCTCATCACGATCATCGCACTTCTCGGCCTGCCGTCGTGCTCCGGACATACGCTCGGCGCGACGCCGCCGGCGCCGAGCGTCGGCGCGGCTGCGCATGCCAAGCAGCGCTCGAGTCCGCGCCACCTGAACACGACCCCAATTCAGCACGTCGTCATCGTGATCCAGGAAAACCGTTCGATGAACGACATGTTCAACGGCTATCCGGGCGCGCTCACGGTGACGACAGGATTGATCCATACGGGCAAGCGAGTGAAGCTAAGGTCCGAAGGGCTCGAGACGCCGGCCGGCTCGAACCACACGCTTGCGGACTTCCTCGCGGCCTGCGACGGGAGCCCCTCGGGGCAGGGCTGCAAGATGGACGGGTTCGACTTGGAGTCCGGCGGCAAGAAGAAGGCGTACGACTATGTACCGCAGGCCGAGGTGCAGCCGCTGTTCGACATCGCGAGCCAGAACGTGCTCGACGATGAGATGTTCCAGTCGCATGTCGACGGAAGCTTCGTCGCGCACCAGTACCTGATCGCCGCGCAGGCGGAATCCGCCGTAAACTATCCGAGCGCGCAGTGGGGTTGCGGCGGTCCGCCGGGCGAGGTGGTGTCGACGATCACCCAGCAGCGCACGATCGGCCCGACCGAATCGCCATGCTTCGACTATCAGACCTTGGGCGACGAACTCGACAATGCGGGCCTGTCCTGGCGCTTCTATGCGCCCCAGATCGGGAAGCCCGGCGACCTGTGGTCGGCCTACCGCGCCATCAGCCACATCTACAACGGGCCGGACTGGAAGAACGACGTCATCAATCCGGAAACCCAGTTCCTCACCGACGTCACGAACCCAACGAACCCATACTTGGCCGACGTCACCTGGATCACGCCGGATTACAAGAACTCGGATCATCCGGGTTCGAAGAGCGCGACCGGACCGCAGTGGGTGGCATCGGTCGTCAACGCGGTCGGGGCGAGCACGTTCTGGAGTTCGACGGTGGTGTTCGTGCTGTGGGACGACTGGGGCGGCTTCTACGATCCGGTTGCGCCGCAGTATCTCGACTACGACGGCCTGGGATTCCGCGTACCGATGCTCTGCGCGTCGCCGTATGCCATTGCGGGCACCGTCAACCACACTCCCCTCGAGTTTGGCAGCATCCTACGCTTCGTGGAGAACAACTGGTCGCTGCCGCAGCTCGCCGCCAGCGATGCGCGAGCGACGCCCGCGGACACCGGTTGCCTCAACTACAGCCAGAAGGCGCGCCCGTTCAAGCACATCCACACGCAGCTGCCACCCAGCTACTTCATCCACGAGCGGCCGTCCCTGGTTCCGCCGGACACCGACTGACCTCCGGCGGGGTGCCTGCGCGGCGGCGCGCGAACGACGCCGCGTGAAGCGCGTTTTCGATCCGATCCACCGCTTCATCGAACTCGACGACGGTGAAGTCGAGTTGCTCGACGCGCCGCCCATGCAGCGGCTGCGGCGCTTGCGTCAGCTTGGCCTCGCGTACCTGGCATTTCCGGCCGCCGAGCACTCGCGCTTCACGCATGCGCTCGGCGCGCTTGCCGTCGGCGCTAGGGCACTCGCGGCGGTTCGGCGCGCGGGAGCCGAAGACTTCGCAGACGAGGCTGAGTTTCGTGCCCAGCGGCGCCTGTTACGCGCCAGCCTCCTGCTGCACGACGTTGGCCACGGGCCGTTCAGCCACGCGAGCGAAGCGGTGCTCGGCGTGCCGCACGAGGCTCGCACGAGAGAGATCTTGGCGCTGGACGACGTGCGCGTGCCGCTGTCCCGGCTCGGCGTCGACCCCGACGAGGTCGCTGCGCTCGTGACCGGCGACGCGCCGCCGCGGTCTCCGGTCCTGCGCGAGCTGGTCGGTGGCCCAAACCTCGATGCGGACCGCATGGATTATCTGCTCCGGGATGCGTACTTCACCGGCGTCGTGGCCGGCAGCTACGACGCCGAGCAGCTCCTGGGCTCCCTGCGGGTGTACGGCAGTGGAGACGGCGCACGGCTGGGCGTCGACGGGCGCGGCGTCGTGGCGCTCGAATCGTTCGTGCTCGCTCGCTACATGATGTTCGCGACGGTGTACTTTCACCACACGACGCGCATGTTCGAACGCGTCTTGCAGGACGCGCTGCGCGAAATCTGGCCCGACCCGCGTGCGCTCGACCCCATCGACGAGTTTCTCGCCTGGGACGATTTCCGCGTGCTCGACGCACTGCGGGCCCAGGGCGGTGCCGCCGCGCGGGCGCTGCGCGACCGCCGCACGCTGTACGGTGTCGTGGCCGAGTTCAATGCCGAACACGACCTGCGCATCTACGAAGCCTGCCTGGGCGCGCTCGTCGAACTCTACGGCGACGCGGTGTGGGGCGACGAGCAGCAGCAGCTGTACCACCGGCTGCCGCTCGATGCAAGCGTCGGACGCAGTGTCGCCGTCGGAACGCGAGCGGGCGTCGTGGACGCGCGCGTCGCGTCGGACGTCATCGCACGCATCGCCGGAAAGGCGTACTGGCGCAAGATCTTCGTGCGCAAGGACCGCGTCCCGGTCGAGGACGCGCGCCGGCTTTGCGAGGCGGTGAGCGCTACGCGCGAACTGCACTAGGCGGGAACTGCACTATGCAGGAATCGCGCTAGTCGGGCATCGCGCTAGGCGGGGATCGGTTCCAGGCTGACGCGGTAGACCCGGATTTCGCCGCGCCCGGGGCTGAACAAACGCACCTCCAGGTTGTCGTGCACCGGCGGATCCTCCGCGTCGATCCGAAACGGCCCGACACCCTTATAGATGTCGTTGGTGCCGCGATCGAGCGCGCGGAAGTCCACCGTCACGGTCCGCCGCGGCCCGGGCGAGATCGGCGTGCGTGTAATCGGTTGATCGAGGGTCTGATCCCACACCTCGAGCGCCGAAGGTCCGCTTCCCTCGATCTCGACGCCGGCGCGATAGTTGCCCGCGGGAACGCGCCAGTAGGCTCGGGACACGACGTCTCCCCGCGTATTCCGTAAGACGGACGCCCATCGATCGGACGGCCCGAACAGATCTGCGTACGCAAGCCGGCCGGGGCACGCCCACGCGGGAACGCTCGCACTCTTCGCCGGCAGCTGGAACTGGATGCCTTGGTCGCCGCCCGAAACGGTGAGCCACCAGACGCCGCGATCGGCGAGCTTGATCTGCGCGTGGTACTTGTTCACGAGAACGTCGAGCGCACCCAGCGTGCGGTTGGGAGACTCCACGTTGATGCCTTCGTACGGAACGAAGATGAAATCGACCATGTCCGTTCGCCGGTTCGTCGGCCGCGCGCCGAGCCAGAGCGCGCTCGCGTACTTGCGCCCGGCGAACGCACCCACGATGCCTTGGGTCGTGACGACCTGATCGTCGTCGCCCACCGAGCCGCGCACGGTATCCAGCACCGACGCGGTCGCCGTCGACAGCCGCACCCAGTGCGGGTAGAGCTGCGGTATCCAGACCGCAGCCCAGCCGACGGAGTTGAGCGCGGCGAGGACCGCGAACGCCGTGGCCACCTTCGTCCAGGACGCTCGCGTCGCGCGGACGAGCATCCACGTGAATCCGACGCTCCCGAAGATATACACCGGTACGTTTTGGAAAATCGGCTGCGCGTAGGCGAGCGCGAACGCCAGCTGGTTCTCCACGAGCACCAGGAGCGCGACGCCGAGCGTCCACGGGCTTAGGATGCCGATGAACCCGATCGGGGCCGTGTTGGCATAGCTGGCGAGCCACTTGTCGCGCAGCACGGCGAGGGATTGCAGCGGGTGCGTCGCGATTCCGGCCGCGACCTGGCTCACCGTCAGTGCATGGAACTGCGGGAGGCTCGGGTCCGGGACGAAGCCGTAGAGCAGGTAGCCGTAGTTGAAGTTGAATGCCGACTGCACGCCGGCGCCGAGAACGTGGGTGAGCTGCAGCCAGCCCGCGCCGATCACGACGAGCGCGAGCCCGAACCAGGGCTTGCGCCAGCGCACGATCAGCAGCGTCACGCCCAGCCCAACGAGGTGCGTCGCCGTGACGTCGCCCTCCAGCAGGACGCAGAGCGCGAGCCCGAAGGCGAGCCACGTCCTGCGCAAGTAGAACGCGTAGGCTGCGCCCACGACGAACGCGATGCTGATGGACTCGGAATGGATGTCGAAGCCGTAGGTCCAGTAGATCCACGGGTTCAGTACCAGCACGAGCAGCGAGCACGCGGCGAAGGCGCGCCGGTGCGCGAGCGGCGGCACGGGGCCGTAGAGCATCGATTGCATCCAGCGCCATGCAACGATACAGGCGGACAGGCCGAAGATGTCCTGGATGAACTGCAGCGCGAGCGGGCTTGGGAATAGGTACGCGATCGGGGCGAGCACCCAGAGATACAGCTCGGCGTGGCCCGTCCAGAACTTCGGCAGGACGTCGAGCGTGTTCTCCGGGTTCCAGTCGCCGTGGGAAATCTGGTGGTAGGCCTGATAGATCTCACCGAAATCGTTCGTCAGCGCGTAGTGACGGAACTCGACGATCGAGGTGATCGCGAGCATCGCCGCGCACGCGGCGAAGGCCGCGTACGCAAGCGGACGCAGCACGCGTGCTTCGGCGGGGTCCTCGCGTACTGCCCTGCACAGCAACAGCTTGTCCACGACGGCACCGAGCGCCGCGGGAGCGCGCCCGACTCGCGCTAGCATTCGTCGCCCGTGTATGCAGGCTCGGGCGTCGGCGGCAGCGTCGCGCCCGGATCGGGGAAGTGTCCCTCGTCGAAATAGCGACCGTGCTTGTTCACGAACGCGCGCACGGCCAGGAGGGGCGAACGACAGGCGATCGAGCGGGCGTTCCAGGCGTCGCCATCGTGCTGCAGCAGCACGAGAGAGCCGTCCCGCCCGTCGCCGAGCCGGCCGACGCTGCGCTCGACCGGAAACAGGCGCGCGGGCAGGTTGAATGGCCGCGCGATGACCGCAACGTATCCGTTGCCGTCGAATGGTTGCAGCGCGTAGATCGCGTTCCCGCTGTCCGAGTACACGGGGTCGCTGCCCGCCGCGCCGAGGCGGTGCCAAACCAGGCCGCCGGGCAGGCGCTCCCACAGACGCTCGCTCGCGTCCGAGACCAGCAGGGAAAACGCGGGAGCCTCGCCCGACACCGCGAGCGATTCCGCGCCGGGCGGAGCGGGAATCGCGGCATGCATGAAACGCCTCGCGGTCTGCACCTCGACGACGGCGCGGCCCCCGCCGCGTCGCAGCAGCACGAACGCTTCGTCATCCGCAGGCGCGGCGACGCTCAGCGCGACGCCGGGCAGGGGGTAGGCCTGCTCGCGCGCTCCCCCAACGCTGTACACGCCCAGCACGCTCGTCGCCGGGCGGGCACCCAGCGCGTACACGTGCAGCGGCCCGTCGGGAGCGATCGCCACGGTATCGGTGGGGACGTTGAAGCGCGCCGTGACGACGCCCGCCTCGCGTTCCACGATCGCAACGGAACTGTGGCCGCTCGGATCGCGAACCAGCACCGCCAGGTGCGCGTCGTCGACACCGGCGACGTCGACGCTGCCGGGCGGCAGCGGAATCAAGCGCTCCTGCGGTCCGGATGCCGCGTGGATCGCGCAGCCGGACATCGCGAGGCCGGCACAGGCGAGCGCGCACCAGGCGCGTCGCCAGAGTGCCGCCGCAGCGCGGTCAACCACTACAGCCCTCCCTGGCGATCGAAGACCCAGCGCAGGCTGCGCCGCATCCCCTCGCGGAGATCGACCGCCGGTGCATAGCCGAGCACGCGGTTCGCCTTGTCGATCGAGCAGGCGATCGTCTTGTTCATCTCCCCCAACACGTGGATCTTTTGATGGTACCGGCCCATCCCCTGAATCGCCGCGTCGAGCCGGGTCGCGATCTCTCCGGCGGCGTCGGGCAGGCGTAGCCGCTTGTGCGCGCACGGCGTGTCGAATTCCCGCTCCAGCAGGTCCTCGATCGTGTCGACGACTTCGTTCATCGTGTACGGTCGAGCATCTGCGATCCAGAACGTCTGGTGCTCGGCCTGCGGGACGGTGAGCGCCAGCACCATCCCGTCGTAGATGTTGTCGAGGTACGCCATCGACCGCCGGTTGTTCCCATCGCCGACGATCGGCGCGCGGCCGTCCCGGATCATGCGGAAGAACTCCGTCTGGCGCGGCGGCTGCTTGATCCCATAGAACCACGGCGGGCGGATCACGACGCCGTCCAGCCGGCCGCTGCGATTGAGCTCGCCGATGTATTGCTCCATCGCGACCTTCGAGCGGCCGTACCCCATGTACGGGTTGAACGGGCTTTCCTCGGTAAAGACGACTTCCGGATCGCGACTGACGCCGATGGGCGAATTCGACGACACGAGGACCGCCCGCTCGCATTCGCCGCGCGCGACGAACGCGTCGAGAAGACGCCGCGTGCCTTCGGTATTGACCTCGAAGAACTCCGCATATCGCTGGGGGTGGATCATCCCGGCGCAGTGGATCAGCGCGCACGGCCCGGCGGCGGCGGCGAAGCGCACGACGTCGTCGGCGCTGCGCACGTCGCCTTCGATCGTGCTCACCCGCGGGTCGCTGGCAGCTCCTTCCGGCAGCGTGCCGGCGCCGTGCATGAAACAGACGACGCGCTCGAACGTCAGGCGGCGCCGAGGCACGTCGTCGACCTCGGCGAGGAGCATCTCGAGGACGCGTGCGCCGAGCCAGCCGCTGACGCCGGTCACGGCGATGGTCTCGACGTGGCCGACCGCGCTCATCGCAAGAACTCCAGGGCGTTGCGCCGCGCGAATGCCATGATCGATCCTTGCGGGTTGACGGTCGTCGACGTCGGCAACATGCTTGCGTCGGCAACGCGCAGCCCTGGGGCATCGTGCACGCGGCCGAAGCTGTCGACCGCGGTGCGCTCGCGCGCCTCGCCCATCGGGCACGTCGAAAACAGGTGGATCGTCATGAGGTTGGCGGCTCCAGGTGTACACCAGTCGTCGAGGTCGCGCAGATCGTCCATGCGACGCACGACCGGGGCGCCGGTCACGGCGGGGTAGACGGCCAGCGCGCCCGCGGCGAAGAGCAGTTCGCAGAGCAAACGCAGCCCGCGCCGCAAATGGTTCGCGTCGCCCGGCGCCAGGTCATACGTGACGAGCGGATCGGCGAACCGGCCGAGGACGCGCACGCAGCCCGTCCCGGAGCCTTCCGCCATCACGTAGTACGATGCCATGCGGCGCGCGCGAGCGCCGAGGTCGCGCAGGACCTCGCGGTGGCCGTACAGCTTGAGGGCGAGATATTCACGGCTCGAGATCGAGCAACCGAACGAGATCTCGGGCGAGAACTGCTTGACCTGCTCGGACGGGACGCCGGAATTTTCGTCCGTCACGTCGTCCGGAAACTCGGCAACGACTTGCAGCGTCGGATGCATGCGCAGCGTGCGCCCAACGTTGTGCCCGAGGCCGGAGCGCTGCAGGATCGCTGCCGTCTGGATCGCTCCCGCGCTCAGGAACACATTGCGAGCGGAGATCTCGAACGGCTCCCGGTAGCGCCCGTTGCGCACCCCGCGTACGACCCAACGCTGCCCGCGCCGTTCGAGTCCCGTCACGCGCGCGTCGCTCACGAGCTGCGCTCCGGCCGCAAGCAAGTCGGGGACGAACGTCTCGGTCATCGACTGACGGCGGCCGCCGCCGGACGAGCCGTCATAGCGAAACCATCGCGGAACCTCGCGCGACTCCCAGCCGAGCTGCGTGGCGCCAGCGCGCATCAGGAGCGCGGCCCGCGGCGTCGCATCTTCGGACGGCAAGTACGAGACGCAGAGGCGCCGCTCGTTTTCGACGAAGTGCTCGAGCAGCTCGCGCTCGCCGTCGAGTCCAAGAACGCGATACTCGCTCCGCCAGCGGTCGAGCACGGCCGCCGGCGTCCTGTGGTAGAGGCCGCTGTTGATTTCGCTCCCGCCGCCGACGCAGCGTCCCTCGACGTACTGCACGCGTGCCGCCCCGAGCGCGACGGTCAGCCCTCCGTTGCGATACTTTTGCTCCATCTCGTCGCGCGAGAACGCTCGCGCGCTGTCGAGCGGGAGGTGTGGACCATCCTCCACGACGGTCACGGAGCGTCCCGCGGCCGCCAGGTGGTACGCCGTCACGCTTCCGCCGGGCCCGGAGCCGACGACGACGCACTCGTCCTCCACGGGCACGGATCGCGCGCTCATGGGCTCAACCACCGGCGCCGTCTTCCTCGCGAACCAGGAGCGCGAGGCTCTCGTAGAATCGCATGGCGTCGCGCACGGGCCCGAGCCGCGAGCCGCGCGCGCGAGCAACGACATAGCGCTGCTGCGGAAGCGAGAGCATCGTGAACGGCCGGGCGTAGACGCGGAGCGCCACGCCGTCGACGGTTCGGCTCAGTACGCGCACGGGTAGGCGAAGGTGGTCGGGAAGCCGCGCCAACTGCCGGCGGACGAACGCATAGGCCTCGTCCTCGAGGGCGCCGGCGGCCGGACCGT
>Ga0302325_10036354_pt1 | contig 10041 bp, 6 predicted proteins | sample Palsa_T0_2_FD_201948 | JGI IMG/M metagenome (GOLD analysis project Ga0302325, IMG submission 201948) | Peat permafrost microbial communities from Stordalen Mire near Abisko, Sweden - Palsa_T0_2 | ecosystem: Environmental > Terrestrial > Soil > Palsa > Peat permafrost | place: Sweden: Abisko... | reverse complement strand
GATCTCCTCGGCGAACAACGCGTTGCCTTCGGCCTTTTCCGTCACCAGCCGGACCAGCGCGTCGGGAAGAACCTCGACGCTGAGCCGCGCCTGCACCAGCCGCCGGATTTCGTCCGCCGGCAGCGGCTCGAGCCGAAGCGTCGCCGCGACGGGCTTTTCGCGCCAAGGCGGCTCGTACTCCGGTCGCCGCGTATGCAGGATCAGCAGTTTCAGTTCGCTCTCGCCATCGACGATCTTGCCCAGCACTTCCTGCGAGACGCTGTCGATCCAATGCAGGTCCTCGATCAGCCAGACGACCGCCGAGGGGCGGCAACGCGCTTCCAACAAGCGTTGCAACAAGGCGCGCGTGCGCAGGCCGATCAACACCCCGTCGAGCCCGGCGAGCGCCTCCTCCAGGGATTTCAGGCCGAGCAGATTGAGCAGCAGGCCGAGATTCTCCTGGGAATGCAGTCCGAGCCCGTTCAGCCCCAGCTCGAGCTTGCGCGCGATCTCGCTCTCGGCTTCACCCGCGCTGACCTGAAACGAGCCGCGCACCACCTCGATGAACGGCAGGAAAGGAGTCTGCTGCCCGTCGGGCGAGCAGCTTCCGATCAGGATGAACGCTCGCTCCTTGCCGATGCGCTGGCGGAACTCGTGCAGTAGGCGCGACTTGCCCATGCCGGGCTCGGCGACGACGTCGATGACGCGAAGCCCGCCGCGCGCCTCGACGAAGGCGCGCTCGACAATCTCCAGCTCGCGCTCGCGCCCGACATAGGCGCTCAGGCCGCGCCCGACCGCCGCCTCGAACCGTGTCGCGCCCAGGCGGAGCGAATCGAGCCGCCAGACCTTCTGCGGCTCGGCCTTACCCTTGATCGCATGCGCGCCGGCAAAGGTCGTTTCGACGAGCCCTTGCACGAGGCGTTGCGTCGCCTCGCTCAGATACACCGTGCCCGGCTGGGCCAGAGTTTGCAGCCGCGAGGCGAGGTTCACCGTGTCGCCGAGCGCAGTCATGGCGGCACTTTCGCCGCGAATTTGCGTGACGACCGCGAGACCCGAATTGACACCGATGCGCATCTGCGGCTGAATGCCGTGTTTGGCCTCGATCGCGGCGGCGGCGGCGGTGAGGCGTTCATGAATCCGTAGACCCGCGCGACACGCGCGCAGCGGCGCGTCCTCCAGCGCCTCGGGCGCGCCGAACAGCGCCATGATGCCATCGCCGGTGAAATCCTTGACCGACCCGCCTTGCTCCTTCACCGCGCCCGCCATCAGCTCGTAGATCGGTTGGATCAGCGCGAAGGTGCCCTCTTCGCCCAGACGCTCGGAAATCTCGGTAAAGCCGACCATGTCCGCGAAGAGCACCGTCACCTGCCGCCGCTCGCCGGAGGGCGCAGGGGGTCCGGTCGGAGTCGAGCTGTCGCTCATGCCGGAGTCCCCCCTTTCCCGTTAGAAGCGCGCGAACCGAGGCTGGCGGCGCTCGGCGTTTCCATGGGGACGGTAACATGGGAGCGAGAGGCGACAAAGGTGGCGCACTGCCAGTCTGAACGTCCGCTCAGGGTCGATTCTTGCCGCCGGATAGCGTCGTATTGCTTCTGCCTGCGGCCAGACCTGTCCCCGCCCTCGGCGACCCATTCTTCGTTCGGCCACACCGGCCGCGGGAGAAAATCGATGGGGCAGTCTGAGTTTGATCCCGGCGCCAAGCGGCGCCGTCGGAACGCCGGCAAGAAGCTCAGCGCAAAACGTGCACTGAAGCCACAGCAGGTCTGGGCCGTTGATTTCGACTCGACCAGGACCGCCGACTGCGAGATCGGGCTATGTTCGACCTCGCCATCGACAGCAAGCTGCGGGGTTGCGACCTCGTCAAGATTAAGGTCGGTGATCTCGTGATCGGCGGTCGAGTCCGCTCGCGGGTCATCGTCGTCCAGCAAAAGACCGGTCCACCTGTTCAGTTCGAGTTGCTCGATTGTGCTCGGGCCAGCATCTCAACTTGGCTGGAGCGTAGTGGTGGAACGGTGGACGATTTCTGTTCCCGAGCCGAACCAACCACACCCGTCACATCAGCACCCGTCAGTACGCCCGGTTAGTTGGCGAATGGGCGAAAAGCGCTGGGCTACGACGTGAGGATTACGGAACACATCCTCTACGTCGAACTAAGGCAGCTCTGATCTACAAGCGAATGGGAAACCTGCGCGCCGTGCAAATTTTGCTCGAAACAACCTCATACTGCCCGCGAACACTGGACCGAGGGCAAGATTCACTATCGGTTTCACCCGCGCTGCGAGGAGGTGGTAGCGATCAAGCGGCAATTGAGCCGCTACGGCGTGGATCTGGTCGTCATCGAGCAACCCGACGGATTAGATCCGCCTTCGCCGGCGGTGTCGTTCCGCCATGGCGACGAGTCGCTGGACGATGCGCAGCTTGCGAAGAAGCATCACATCGCCGCGAAGCTTTTTTCTACATCGTCCCGGCCTCACAATTCTCGATATTGGCTGTGGTTGGGGCGGAATGGCTTTGACCCTGGCGAAGGAATACGGCGCCCGCGTAACGGGCATCACGCTGTCGTCCGAGCAGTTGGCCGTGGCTCGCGCCCGGGCGGCGAAGTCGCACCTGCCGACCTGGCGCGTTTCGAGTTCATGGACTATCGCGACCTGCACAAGCGGTTCGATCGGGTCGCCTCCGTCGGCATGATGGAACATGTCGGCGTGGTCAACTACGACACCTTCTTTCGCGCCGTGCGCAACTCCCTGCACGACGATGGCGTAGCCTTGATCCATCATATCGGCAGAAGCGACGGGCCGAACACGACATCGCAATGGCTGCAAAAGTACATTTTTCCGGGCGGATATGCGCCGCCGCTAAATGAAGTGACGCCGGCGATTGAACGGTCTGGACTGATGGTGACGGACATTGAGGCACTTCGTGTGCACTATGCGCTTACGTTGCGGCTTTGGCGAGAACGCTTTGCCGCCCACCGCAAAACGATCTGTTCCCTTTATGACGAGCGATTCTGCCGCATGTTTGAGTTCTACCTTACGGGAGCAGAACTCGCCTTTAGGCGTCAAAAGCATGTAGTCTTCCAGATCCAGCTATCTGTAAATCAGTTCGCATTGCCGATCAATCGGGAATACATGCTGCCACGGGCGACAAGAGAACAGATGAATGAGCCAACGAGGCGGAAGTTGGAACGGGACGACCAATTGGTCGAGGAATCCGCCATATGAATCGGACGGATTCGCCTTCTCGGATCGCCGGATTCAAGAATAGACGTCATAGCCTTTGGGCGGCCCGTCTCGTTCTCTTCGCTTTTGCGTTGGATGGTGACCGTCTTCAACGAACGGCCGAAGGCGCCTTCACAAAGCAAAAGTCTGTTTGAAACGTCATGAGCACGAGCAGATTTCTAACGCCGTCGCGTGCGGGGCGCGCTCGACCCCTCGCCGCCGCCTGCCTCGGCGGAGGCTTGTTTGCGATGCTGGCCGAGAACCCGTTTCAAAGCTGTCTTCAGTGACTGCAGCTCCTCCAAGTGAGCCGCCGTCAGGCTGCGCCGCAGTTGACGACCTCTTCTCGTCAAGGTCAGTTCTGTTCGACGGCGGTCGCGCCGGGAAGGCTTTTTCACCAAGAGGCCGCCTTCCAGCATCCTAGATACGAGTTCGGCCCCGGTGTTTGGTGCAATGAGCAGAACCTCAGCCAGCATTCCCACGCTCGGTGGCTCGGCGCCGACACGTCCTGCAATGGCCAACATCGCCTGATGTTGCTGTGCAGGCACACCAACCTCGGCGGCGGCCGCCTCGCTGAAAGCTAAAAAGCGTCGCAATTCTAAACGGAACGAAGCTAATAGCCGCGTATTGCGAGGGAAGGAGGCTACGTTGGATCGCCGGACTCAGTTCGTCATGCCTTGTTTCCAATGGTTGCGCTTACATCGTAACCCGATATATATATATAGCGCCAGGACTGCAATTCGAAAGGAATTAGCGGTTGGCTCTGTTATAAGCGTTCTACGTCGTATCGCCGCCGTTTCAACCAAGCGCGACTGTACCGCGATCGAGATTGACGATGCAATCCTGCCCGCCGTTGACACGGGAACCGGCACTCCCGCTCCGGAGTTACGAAACGGCTGGTTTCGTCGATGTTGCGCCCCTAGCTTGCTGTTATCCTGCTAGAATGCACCCGAAACGGGGATCCCTCAATGCCGCCCCGGAGAGCGAGACGTTCTGAATGCCTCAAATCTTCGACCCTGGGGCCGACACTGTCGTCCGTTCGCTCTTTATCGCCTCCGTGGGGGGACCTGTTTTTTTCGCGGTATTGGCCTACGCAATCGTTCGATCGCCCTATTCGACCGGCCAAGACGTTGTAGTCACGCAGCCTGTGCCCTTCAGTCACGAGCACCACGTTGCCCAACTTGGGCTGGACTGCCGCTATTGCCACACGCAGGTCGAGAAGGCCGCCTCTGCCGGCTATCCCCCGACCGAAACTTGTATGACCTGTCACTCGCAGATCTGGACCAATGCCGCCATGCTTGCTCCGGTGCGCGAAAGTCTCGCCGACAACAAGCCGATTGCGTGGCAGCGTGTGCACCGGCTGCCACAATACGCTTACTTCGATCACAGCATCCATATCGCGAAGGGGGTTGGCTGCACGACGTGTCACGGTCCCGTGGGCGACATGCCGCTGATGTATCAGGCGGCGCCGCTTTCAATGCAATGGTGCCTCGATTGCCACCGCGATCCGGCTAAGAATCTGCGGCCCAAAGACAAGGTGTTCGCGTTGGATTGGCGTCCTCCGGCCGACCAAATCGCAGAGGGCCATGCACTGCTCACTCAATACGGCATCAAGCCGGAGCATCTGACCGATTGTTCGGTGTGTCACCGATGACCGATCTGTCCCGCCGCCGCGCGCTGAAACTCCTGTCGGCCAACATCGCGCTGATCGCAGCCGGCTGCGGCAAACCACCCCAAAAGGTTTTGCCGTACGTTCACATGCCAGAGCGGACGGTAGCAGGTGTGCCGCTGCAATTCGCCTCGACGCTGCCGCTCGGCGGGTATGGGCGCGGCGTGCTCTGCTCATCTTATGATGGACGGCCCATAAAAGTTTCCGGCAATCCGCTGCATCCGGCAAGCCTCGGATCAACCGACCTGTTCGCAGAAGCCCATGTTCTTTCCCTGTACGATCCGGACCGCTCTCAGGCGTCGCGCCGCGACGGCGAGATCACGGCTTGGGAAAGCGTCGAGGGGGCGTTGGCGGACCGGCTTGAGGTTCTGAGGCGCAACGACGGAGAAGGGTTGCGACTTCTCACCGGGCCGCTTACCTCGCCCACGAACTTGCGCCAAATCACGGAACTTCGCGGCCGATACCCTAAGATGAAATGGTTTGTGCACGATCCGCTGGCGGATGTTTCGGCCCTGTCCGGGGCAATGCTTGCCTTCGGCGTGCCGGTCGAAGCCTTTCCGCTCGTGGCCGAGGCCGACATTCTCGTCACGCTCGGCGCGGACCCGCTTGGTCCAGGTCCCGCACAGGTGCTCAACAGTCGCGGGTTCGCGGAACGGCGTCGCGTGCGCCGAGGCGCGGCCGCCGCAGGCCGCCTTTATGCGTTGGAGGCGACGCCCAGCCAAACCGGCGCCAAAGCCGATCACCGCCTGACCTTGACGCCAAACGAAATCGTCGCCGTAGCGATCGCCATGGCTACGGCGCTGGCCGCTCCTCGCCTGCCGGACGCCAATCTTTCCGCCGCCCTGGCCGATGTCGTTGCGGCTATCGTCGGCGACATGAAGGCCCATCCGGGTCGCGCGATCGTTTTGGCCTGCCCAAGCCTGCCCGCCGAAATCCACGCGCTGACGCATTGGATCAATCATGCGCTTGACGCTCCGATAGCCCTGCGATCGCCGTTGTCCGGCACCGGCGACGGAGAACTTCTGGATCTAGTCGCCGAGCTTCGAGAAAATCGCGTCGACACCTTGTTGATCTCGGGATGCAACCCGACCTACACAGCGCCCGGCGACATATCGTTTGACCGGGCTTTGCTTGGTCGCGCGAGACTCACGGTTCATCACGATCAATACGTCACGGAGACCGGCGCGCTGTGCCAGTGGCACGTGCCCGACAGCCATCCGCTCGAAAGCTGGGGCGATCTGCGTGGAGTTGAAGGAACAGCAAGCATCAGTCAGCCCCTGATCGATCGACTCTACGGGACGCGAACGCTGACCAGTCTGTTGTCGGGATTGTTGGGCCAGTTCGACGCCGAGGACTACGACATCGTTCGAGCCACATGGCAGGAACGGGGGAACAACCTCTCGGACGCAGATTGGCGCAGAGCGCTGCATGATGGGGTCGTGCCGAACTCCGCGCCTGAGACCCTCTTGCTCGGGCCTCCCAAGCTTCCGACCATTGCGCCGCTCAAACCGCCGCAGGCATCCACCCTCCTGCTTCGCACCGATCCGACACTGTATGACGGCAGCTTCGCCAATAACGCTTGGCTGCAAGAGTGTCCCAAGCCGCTCACCAAGGAGGTTTGGGGCAATTCGCTCGGCATGAACGTCGTAGATGCTCAGCGCTCCGGACTCGTGAGCGGCGATACCGTTCATTTAACGGCGTCGGGCCGTGGGATCCTCGTACCCGTGCGCGTTCAGCCCGGCCACGCGCCCGGCGTCATGAGCCTGACTCTCGGCAATGGCCGCCAGCGGGGTGGAGAAATTTGCGTAGGCGTTGGTGTCGACGCCTACGGACTACGAACAGTTGCATCCCCGTGGGCGGTCGAGGGCGCCAGCATAGCCCGGTCGACCAAAGGTCTCCCGAGCTACGCGACGCAGGAGCAATTCGTTATCGACGGAGATCGCGACGACATTTTTCCGACCCTGGTCCTGGATCGCCTGCCATCCGAGCCCCCCGACGCCAAGACGAGTTCGGTTGCGACCCTTCTCCCGCCGCACGACTATGCTTCGGCCGACGCTCGCTGGGCGATGACGATCGACGCCGGGACCTGCACCGGCTGCAATGCCTGTGTTCTCGCGTGCCAGGTCGAAAACAACGTGCCGGTGGTTGGTCCGGCGGAGATCGCCCGCAACCGCGATATGCATTGGCTGCGTATTGACACCTACCAACTCGGCGACGACGACGGCCGCGTTGGATTCCAACCCGTGCCCTGCATGCACTGCGAGACTGCGCCTTGCGAACCTGTCTGCCCGGTAGGAGCATCGATTCACGACAGCGAAGGTCTGAACGTGCAAGTCTACAACCGCTGCGTCGGAACACGTTTCTGCGAGGCGAACTGTCCCTACAAGGTCCGCCGGTTCAACTTTTTCGGCTATGCGGATGGTCAGGAATACAAGAACCTCGGCGCCGAAATCATGCACGCCCACAACAACCCCGACGTCACGGTTCGAGCGCGTGGCGTTATGGAGAAATGCACCTATTGCGTCCAACGCATCAGCGAGGCGCGACGGCAGGCAGAGAAGGAGAGTAGGCCGCTACGGGACGGCGATGTGACGACAGCGTGCCAGAATGCTTGCCCTACCCAGGCCATCGCCTTCGGCAATTTGCAAGACAAAGACGCCCAGGTGTCTCGCTGGCGGGATCAACCGCAGCATTTCGTGCTTCTCAGCAAGCTCAACACCAAACCGCGCACAACATATCTCGCCGATGTTCGCAATCCCAATCCGCAATTGGCGGAGGCGAAGGGCCCTTGACGAAACTGTGATCGAACAAGGGGCAGCTGGATGAGCCTTGCGCAGCCTGCGTCCAATCCGCGCCTTTTGCTGCCGAGCGGCGTTTCCGACGCGGGCATCACCGCCGACGTCGCCTGGCCGATTTTGGAGAAACGGCGCTGGACCAAGTGGTGGATCGCCATTGTATTTACGCTACCCTTTGTCGCCGCGACCCTGGCTGGCTTGGTCGGACTTTTTTGGGAAGGGGTCGGCCTGTGGGGGATCAACACCACGAATGTTTGGGGCATCGCCATCGCTAACTACGTGTGGTGGATCGGAATCGGTAATGCCGGCACCTTGATTTCGGGTCTGCTCTTGTTGACGCGGCAAGGCTGGCGCGCCTCGATCAACCGCTTCGCCGAAGCCATGACGCTGTTCGCCGTCTCCATTGCCGGCATCTTTCCCATCATCCACCTCGGCCGGCCGCAGTATTTCTACTGGCTCGCGCCCTATCCCAACACCATGACGCTGTGGCCGCAGTGGCGGTCCGCGCTGATCTGGGACTTCTGGTCGATTCTGTCCTATTTGCTGTTCTCGATCCTGTTCTGGTATCTGGGCCTCATTCCTGACGCCGCGACGCTGCGGGATCGCGCCAAATCCCGTTTCGGCCAACGCTTCTTCGGAGTCTTGGCGCTGGGCTGGCGCGGTTCGGCCTATCATTGGCATGTCCACAAGACGCTGCAACTGACTCTCGCGGCGCTCGCGGTCCCGCTGGTCTGCTCGGTGCATTCCATCGTGGGACTCGACTTCGCCGCAAGCCTAATGCCGGGTTGGCAGGAGCCGATATTCCCGCCTTATTTTGTCGTCGGCGCGATGTATTCGGGTTTCGCGATGGTGGTGCTGCTGGCGCTTGGCGTCCGCTGGGGCCTCGATCTCACGGGCTACATCACCGCCAGGCACTTCGACGCGATGGCGCTTATGATTCTGATGGCGGCGCTGGTGATGACGGCCAGTTACGCCAGCGAATGGTTCACGGCCTGGTACTCGGGCGAGCACGCCGAGCGCAGCTTGATCGCCTTCGAGTTCACCGGCCCCTATTGGCCGCTCTACGGGCTGCTGCTGCTGTTCAACTGCATTCTGCCGCAATTGCTGTGGCTTCCGGCCGCGCGGCGCAATCTATGGTGCCTGGCGGTCGTGTCGATCGGCATCCTGATCGGTATGTGGTTGGAACGCATCCTGATTATCTGGAACACGCTTGGGCACGACCGACTCCCCTCGATGCGCCACACCTTCGTCATGTCATTGACCGACTGGACGTTCCTGTTCGGGCCGCTTGGCCTGTTCGCTTTCCTGTTCCTTCTCTTCGCCCGCTTCTTCCCAATCGTCTCGATGTATGAGGTGCGTGAACTCGCGCACGCGGAGGCAGCCTCGTGAAGGCCCTGGTGGTCGAGTTCCCCTCCGCGCCGAGCGTCACGAAAGCGGCGGAACAGGTGCGGGCGCGCGGCTACCCGCTGCTCGACGCCGTCACGCCTTATCCGCTGGAGCCGCTGCTGCGCCTTGTCGGAAAGCGCCCGGCTGGCGTCCGGACGCCGATGGCCGTCGCCGGATTTTCGGTCGCGATCGCCTTCTACGTTTTGCAATACTGGACGGCGGTCTACGCGTACCCGGTCAATTCTGGTGGCCGGCCGCTCAATTCCTGGCCCGTGTTCCCCCTGGTTCCGTTTGAAGTCGGCGTTTTGGCCGCCGCCGTGGCCGGATTCGCAGCCTTCCTTGTCCGTTGCGGCCTGCCTCGCCTCAATCACCCCTTCTTCGCCGCGCCGAACACCGCACGAGCCACCCAGGATCGCTTCTACCTTCTGGTGGATCCTCTTGAGGACGGGAAAACCGCGCCGCTTATGGCTTTGTTGTTCGACGCCGGCGCGCTCTCTGTCTGCGAGACAGAGGGATGAAGAAAGCATGCTTCCTTTTTGCCGGACTGCTAGTCGCGGGCTGTGACCAATCCATGCAGGTGCAGCCGAAGAACCGCAGCTATTCTTCCTCGACCGTTTGGGCCGACGGCGCGTCGGCGCGACCCTTGCCGGCGCACGTCGTCGCGCGCGGCGATCTCGCGCGCGACGCGGCCCTCCTCAATCGTCCGCCTGTCACGCTGGAATTTACCAGGCGCGGGCAGGAACGTTACAACATCTATTGTTCGCCCTGCCACGGGCTCGGCGGACGGGGCGACGGCATGATCGTGCAGCGCGGCTTCCCGCCGCCGCCGGACTACAACAGCCCGCGGCTGCGAGCCGCGCCGGCGTCCCACATCTTCGATGTCATCACCCATGGCTATGGCGTGATGTATTCTTACGCCGCCCGCGTCGAACCGCAGGACCGCTGGGCTATCGTCGCCTATGTCCGCGCTCTGCAAACCAGCCAAGGCGTATCATCGAGC
>Ga0302325_10036353_pt1 | contig 10041 bp, 4 predicted proteins | sample Palsa_T0_2_FD_201948 | JGI IMG/M metagenome (GOLD analysis project Ga0302325, IMG submission 201948) | Peat permafrost microbial communities from Stordalen Mire near Abisko, Sweden - Palsa_T0_2 | ecosystem: Environmental > Terrestrial > Soil > Palsa > Peat permafrost | place: Sweden: Abisko... | reverse complement strand
TTCGCCTGCTAGTATCTTTCGCACCGCCTCTACGAGCCTTTCGGGCGCGGTTTGCTTGTTGAGGTAGCCGGCAGCTCCGCTCTTGATCGCGCGAAGTCCAAGCTGATCCTCGGGCGTCGAACTGAGCACGAGCACCGGCAAACTTGGATAGCTGCGCCGCACCTCGTGTAGCACCTCGAAACCGTTTCGGCCGGGCATATTGATATCGAGAATCAGGATGTCCCATGGCTGCTCACTCAAGAGTACAAGCGTCTTCGCAGAGTCATCGGCTTCGCCAAAGACCGCGTCCGTAATCTCCTCCGTGAGAATTTGTTTGAGGCCTTGGCGGACAATCGCGTGATCGTCGGTTACGAGAATGCGGGTCATCGAGAAACGGGGGAGCTGCCTTGATCGACAGGGATTTTCACTCGGACTGTTGTTCCAGTATCAGATGCGCCGCTGATCTCCACGGTGCCTCCGAAGGCCTGCGCCCGCTCCCGCATGCCGACCAGGCCGATCGAACGCACGGCGCCTACCTGTTCCATCGTTATGCCGCAGCCGTTGTCCGAGATAACGAGGGAGGTGCAAGAAGCGGTCTCCAAGAATTCCACGTCCACCTCCGTTGCGCACGAGTGGCGCGCAACATTGGTGAGGCTTTCCTGCAAAATGCGGAAGACTGCCGTCGCGCAGTCGCGGCTGACGAAGGACTTCTGATGAGGTGCCCAAGTGTGGCAGGTCAGGCCGGACCGACGGGCGAAATCCTCGACCTGCCAGTCTATCGCCGCCGACAAGCCGAGGCTGTCGAGAACAACGGGGCGCAGGTCTGTCGCAATGCGTTGAACAGTGGCGATCGCCGCATCCGTTTGCGCTATGGCCGAGCCAATCCGTGCTGCTACCGCATCTCGCGCCGTCTCGTCGATGGGCTTGGCAACCTTCTTGGCGACTAGGCTCAGATCGATCTTCAGGCACGTGAGGTCCTGCGCAAGGACGTCGTGTATTTCGCGGGCGATAGCCGTGCGCTCGCGCTCGCGGACGGTCTCAGTCCGTGCCGCGAGGGCGCGGAGTTGCTCGTTGGCGACGCCGAGCTGCTGCTCGGTCCGCCTTCGCTCTGAAATGTCGCGCATGATAACGGTGAAGAACTGCCGACCGCCCACTTCGGTTTTTGATAGCGACGCCTCGATCGGAAACTGCGTTCCGTCCGCGCGTCGCCCCGAGATGGCGCCGTGAACCCCCATGCGGCGACCGGCAAATCCCGTTTCACGGGATGCGCCTGCCTGATCGGCTTGGACGGCATTGAAGCGGCCGTTCAGGAGATGCGAGAGGGGTTTCCAGAGTATCTCGACGGCCGATGTGCCGAACATTGTTTCCGCCGCCGCATTCAAAAATACAATGCAGTCCCCTTCATCGATAGTGATGATCGCGTCCATCGCGGAGCTGATGATGTTCTCAAAGCGCGTCCGGCTCTCAGCTAATTTACTATTAACATGCTTCAGCTCCTTGTCCCTCTCCTCGAGCTCCCTATTTTTCGCCTTTAGCTTACGAACCAGAGTCGAATTGTCGGCCTGCAATGTGAACGCGTCATCCAGCGTCGTTTCGTTGCGGCGAACGGCGTTGGGCGAGAGAAGTTCAGTCACCGCTCTCAAAAGCACGTCGATTGGCTCCGTTTTCAGCAGGTAGCGATCAGCGCCGATGCGCAACGCGAACTGCTCGTCGCCCTGTGACACATGTGTATTCGTGTAAGCGATGATCGGCAGATTCCGCAGCCGAGGATGACAGCGAATCTCGCAGCAAAATCTGTAGCTGTCCACGCGCGGCATAAAGACGTCAAAAATTATCGCATCAAATTCCTCGCGCTCGAGTATGGCCAATGCCGTTATCCGATCTTCGGCCTCGCTGGCGGTCACGCCTCTTGCTTCAAGTGCCTCGCGCAGGAGTTTGCGCCCGCCACCTATGTCGTCGACGAGGAGAAGTTTCATGCCGAATGAATCTCCGGTCGCGCTGTCCCAGGCGGACGCCGATTTGTCGAGTTTTCGTCCGCAGCCCAGCCAATATGTGCCGTCCAGCTCCTGAGTCCGAACACCTCCTGGTCTCCCCGCGATTTACGCAGCGATTCAATCCCTATTGTATTATTCATTGGTCGGCGCGGAAGTTCGGAAACCGACGGTCTATTGGGAAGGCGAACTCAATGTTCGCCGGCGTTCGATTCAGCAGCTGACCTCAATTATATTTCCACTCGGACGCGAAGGCAACATGCATCTCGGCTCCATCCGGGCGCGATGGCCCGTAAGCGCGTTAACTTGCTATCTTAGTGGGCGAAAAAATGGCCGCCGAATCCGCTGGTCCCGGTTCGACTCCCGGCTCTCGCACCAATTCCGAAAAGCGGCCCGTACTAGGATTTCGGCAGGACTTTGGTGAGGGCGTCGGCCAGGTCGGTGTAGTTGAACGGCTTGGCCATGATATGGTTGGCGCCCATCATTTTCGCGACCTTTAGGTAGTCCGCGGCGCTGCCGCGTCTTCCGCCCGACATGGCGATGATCTTTAGCTTGGGGTCTTTTTTCCGGAGGTACTCAATGGTCTCAATGCCTTCCTTTTCGGGCATAAGCAGGTCCGTGAGGACAAGGTCGGATGGATTGGCTTGCTGGAGCGCCAGGGCTTCCTTGCCATTGGTTGCCTCGACCACCGCGTAGCCCATTTGGACGAGGTAGAGGCCTAGGAGTTTGCGAAGGTCGGGATCGTCTTCGACCAATAGGATTTGTTGCATGACTACCGTCATCCTCCTTGCCCGAGGCGATGACAAGGCTCGACGTCGTTGGCCCAAGGCGGTGAGAAGTCACTTCTGCCAGAGACTTGGGGTCCCTTCCGCTCATCAGTTGCCGTTTGAAGAGCCCCGAAACGGCAGCGAGCACTCGTTATATTGGTGCGGAAGGGCCCATGGCCCTACACGGGGCGGCTCGCGGGCAATCCGAACGATTGGCACAACCCCGGCCATCGAGGATCGTCGCGCATGTTGTCCACGATCGGGGAGATGAGCATGATCGCAATCCCTGGGTCGCGCTGGTTGCGCGCCCTCTCCACCCATGCGAACGCATCGTCAATTTCCGTGCGGAAGGCGTAGGTTGCTGCGATCTGTATCGCCGCCGTGTCGCTGCTCTTTGCGATCATCTCCTCAAGGGCGCGGTCGGATTCGGCCTTTTTGCCCTGTCCGAAGCACGCCAGCGCACGGACCCACAGCACGGACCAAGTATCCTCGGCGCCCGCCACAGACTTCTCGGCCTCAGCGAATTTTCCCTCATATATATGCACATAGCCGAGCCCGGACTTCGCAAACATCGAATTGGGATTCAATTCGGCGGTCCGCCTCGCCTCTACCTTTGCCTCCTCAAACCTGCCGGCGCCCATGAGGCTGAGCGCCAGCTGCACGCGGCTGGACGCGCTGATGGGGTCCAGGTCGACGGCCCTCCGGGCGAGCTCGACCGCCCTTTCGGTCTCACCGAAGGTCGCGGCGAGACGGCTGTTCATGAGAAGAACTCCGGAATCGGAAGGCGCCAGCTCCAAGGCCCGCTTACCTGTCGCCTCCGCCTTCGTCCAGTCCCCGTCGTAGCCGCCCTCTATCCAGAATAGCGCCTCGAGTCCGGCGGGCAGGTCCGGCTCAAGCGCCAGCGCTCGGTCGACCGCAAGTCGGGCCTTGGCCAGGTGATCGTCGAATTGATCGCGGGTGAGGGTGCCGTCGTAGCCGCAGAACCAACAATGTATCCGCCCAAGATGGGCCCATGCGGTCGCAAAATGAGGGTCGAGTTCGGTGGCTCTTGTGATGTGTGCAAGCGCCCGGGCCGTCGATTCACTCGAGAACTGACTGCCAAAATGGCGGGCCATCAGGAACTGCTGGTAGGCCTCGGCGTTCGTGGTGCCGCCCTTGGAAGCCTCGCGCACCTGGGCCGCCGCGGCGGAGTCGCCGCCCTCGAGATGCCCCCGCAGCTCGTCCAGGATGGCCATGGCAAGCTCCTCCTGGAGCTCGAAGACATCCTTCACTTCGCGGGTGTAACTGCGCGACCAGTGCTGCTCCCCGGTGGATACACGGCTCAGGCGCGCGGTGACTTTCACTCGGCTGCCCGCCTTCTGCACGCTTCCCTCCACGAGGTGGGCCACGCCCAGCTTGAGGCCGATCTCCTGGGTCGTGGCGGTCTTGCCCTTGAACGAGAACGCCGAGGTTCGCGCCGCAACCCGCAGTCCTGGAATCCTCTGGAGCACGGTAAGGAGCTCCTCGCTGACACCGTCCGAGAAATACTCGTTCTCCTTGTCGTCGCTCATGTTCGCGAAGGGGAGGACGGCGACGGACCGCTCGACAAGCCGCGGCGCAGCAGCAGGCCTCGAGTAGGGGTTGGCAGTGGGCGCGGCGCGCACGGGGGCAGGTGCCGCGCCGGAGAGGAGCTTGTGGACGCGCTCGGCGAATCCTGTGGGGACAACCCCGTCCCTCAGGCGCGTCCACTGGCGCTCACGAAACCGCTCGGGAACCCGGGCCGCAGAGTCGGGCGTGTCGTCGACCACCACAGGCAAGAGGAAGCTCTGGTCGTGGGCCATCAGGTACGTGCGCTGCTCGGCCAGGTGCCACTCGAGGCGGAAATACCCCTCGGCCCTTGTCTGCGTGTGGGCGGAGATGATCGGCACGAACAGGGCGCACTCCTTGATCTGGCGGCGGATCTTCTGGTCCCAGGCGTCGCCGCCGCGCAGCTCGCTCTGGTCAAACCACACTTCGAAGCCGGCGGCGCTCAGCGTCTCAAATATCGCCTTGGCAGCCATGCTGTCCTGGGAGGCGTAGCTGAGGAATATGGCACCTGGGAAACTGCCTGTTCGATCCAGTTCGGGCATGCGCGCGTGCGGCGATTAATGGCCAGCGCAGCCCGCTCGGCCAGCCCAAAGCCATGCTGAGCCGCATTATAGGTCCGCGCGGGCCTAACTCGCGCCTGCCGCCCTGCGCCGGCGCCGGTACGCGAGGGCCGCCAAGGTGCCCGACCCAAGGCTCATCATCATCCACTCCTGGGGCTCCGGCACGGGCGTGAAGTTCAGGTCGAGGATGTTGCCGCTCTGGCTTACCGTGAAATAGCCCGCCGCGATGCTGTTCTCAAACTGGGAGGTATTGAAGCCGAACTGATTCGGATTGAAACCGGAGATCGACGGCGCCGTGGCGAATGTCCACGTGTAGGGCGAATTCAGGTTGAAATTGATTGCGGGCATGGGATTGCCCGACGCGTCCGTCGAGATGATATTGAATGCGATGGACCCAGGCGTGGCCGTGAAGTTGAGGCCTCCATTTGCCGTGATGAGGCTGAAGCCCGTGCCCGACATGCCGGTCGCGTCGTAGAGGTCAAAGTTGATCGCTCCACCGGTCGCGAAGGTGAGGGAATTCGTGAAAGTGAGGTTGCCGGGGCCGCCGCCGGGCGACGTGGTCGGCGCAATGACAAGCGTTGCGTCGACCGTGAGCGCAGGCGATGAGATGGTCCCGTTGCCCGAGATGACGTTCCCGGAACCGCCGGGCGCCAGGGTGTTGTTGATGGTCACCCCGGATTCCACATTCAGCCCCGAATTGGTGCTTCCGGCCAGGATGATGGTGTTGCCGATGCCCGCCGCGGTGTTGTTTCCGACCACGAGGGTACCCTGCTGCATGTCGACGGTGCCCATGAAGGTATTGGCGCCGGTCAGAGTCAGCGTGCCGGGTGCGTTCCAGGTTATTCCCGCAGGCCCCGAGATCTGTCCGGTGAGCGTCAGGGAGTTGAGGCCACCGTCGCTATTGTCCATGGGTGCATTGAGCACGATGTTGTTCGAGAGCGTCACGTCGTCGTCCGGCGAGAGCTCCGGGGCGGTGCCGGTGAAGGTGAGGGTGCCGGTGCCAATCGCCGTGTCGCTTCCAACAAGCAGCTCCCCGACTCCCGCGACGCTGGTGCCGCCCGCGTAGGTGTTGTCGCCTGAGAGGCCCTGGACGCCCCCTATGACGGCAAAGGCCCCGTTTCCGCCGATGGCGCCATGAAAATCGCTGACGTAATTCAGGCCCTCGGATTGGAGTGTGGCTCCCGAGGCGACGGTGACCGTTGAGGCGGTGCCATCCGCGAGCGAGCCGATGACCTCGCTGAAATTGGCATTGAGGTTGCCGAACGTCAGCTGGATCGGGCTGGCGAAGGAGAAGTTGTTGGGGCCGGCGTCGGAAAGGGTCGAATAGTTGATGACCTGCGTGGAGCCCGAGTAGTTGTTTCCCGTCGAGCTGAGGGTGAGGGTGCCCCCGCCCACGACCTGCAGCCCGCCCGTTCCCGTGATTGAATTGGGAAAGGTGACGGTATCGGTCCGGTTGATGGAGAGCGAGCCGTTGTCCGTGATGGGGCTCGCGGGGTCCAGGTAACCATTGGCGTCGGCGTTGCCGACTGAAAGCGTCCCGCTCGCATCGACGAGGATGGGTCCCGTCCCCGTGGCGTACCCGGACGCATTGTCTGCGATGAGGGTGCCCCCCGCGACCTCGGTGGTGCTTTGGTAGGTGTTTGAGGCCGTCAGGAAGAGCTGGCCGTTGAACAGCTCAAAGCCGCCGGTGCCGATGATCGTGTTGGGCAGGGTCGTTGTATCCGAGCGGTTGTAATGGAAGCTGCCGTCATCGGTGATGAGCGCCGTCGGGTCCACGGCGCCCGCCGCCACGCCGGCCCCGATCTGGAGCATGGCGCCTGGGGCGATGGCGATCTGCCCGGTTCCGGTTCCCGAACCCGTCGGGTTGGCCAGCAAGAGCGTGCCTGAGTTGATGGCCGTTCCGCCGGAATAGGTGTTGGCGCCGAGCAGGATCAGGCCGCTGGAGCTGCCGCCAAGCACGAGGGTTCCCGTGCCGCTGATCAGGGGCTGGAATTCCGGCGAGGTGATGCTGTCGTTGATCGTGAGCACGGCGCCCCCAGTGAGGATGATTCCGCCCGAGGATGCGGTGCCCTGGATCGAGCCGACCGTCTGGTTGAAGCCATTCAGGTCGAATACGCCGTCGTTGGGAAATGTGAGCGCGCCGAGGAAGCCCACCGCGTTGACGCCCCCGGCCTGCAGCGTGCCACTGAAAACCTCCGTGCCACCGGTGTAGTTGTTGGAACCCGAAAGAATGACCGTTCCCGTGCTGACGATGACCGCGATTTCCCCCGTGCCGCCGATGTTGTTCGCTATGGGGTACGTCCCGGCCCCCTCAAAGAAGTCGATTGTTCCATTGTTCGTGATTGCGGACGCCGGGTCGATGAACCCCTTGCCGTTGCTTTGGCCCAGCAGCAGGCTTGCACCAGCGCCAATGGTGATGGGTCCGGTTCCCGTGGCGTAGCCCGCAGCGTTGTTGGCGATAAGGTTGCTGCCCGATCCATTGATCGTCGTTCCACCGGCATAGGTATTGGCTCCTGAAAAAGTCAGCTGGTACTGGTCTGTGACTATCCCGCCACTGCCGATGATCGTTCCGGCAAAGGCGGTAGAACCACTTATATTCGCCATCGTGAGCGTCGCTCCGGAATTGATGATATCCACGGTCCCGCTGGTCGTCCCGGCGAGCGTCCCGATGTTCGTGTTGCCTGTGGAATAGGTCAGAGTCAGGGAGCCATCATTCACAGCGACAGCACTCATACCGAAGCTGCCACCGAAGGGTCCGTTGACTCCTGAATCGGCGACGCCCGCCGCCAAGGTGCCCGCGTTATTGACGGTCGTAGTCCCTGTATAGGAATTGGCACCTGTCAACGTGGCCGATCCCGATCCATTCTGAGCGACACTCATGCCGAGTGATATGACACCGCTATAGGACTCCGAATTTGCGGATCCGAAGGAAAACCCGCCGGAACCCTGGATCGACGAGCTTGCCAGTGAACCGACTGCGGCAACGCTGCCAAGTTGGAGGTCCGCGCCGGTCCCCACCGTCGTGGTGCCGGTATAGGTGTTTGCGCCGTCGAGGATCTGCGTGCTCGAGCCGTTCTTTGTAAGATTGCCCGCGCCAGCAATGACACCAGAGTAGGTGGAGGTTCCGTTGCCTGACAATGTAAGCGTCATCCCGCTCGCAATCGTTATCAGGCCATTTGCACCGCCGTCGTTAATTCCTGCCACGGTCTCATTGAAGTTGACCTGGACCGTTCCTCCGCCAGTTCCCCCGGGATACAGGACGCTGTTTGCCGAAAATGAATCGGTTGCCCCATCCGCAAGCGTCGCTCCCTCGAAAATTTCGGTTGTTCCCGAGTAGGTATTTGCACCGGGCGTCGGTGTCGTAAGCGTGACGGTGCCGGTGCCACCGTTTAGCCAGAAATTTCCCGTGCCGATGATCGGCACGTTGATGGCCACAGGGCCGCCCCCGGCATAGAAAATCCCATTGGACGCCGAAAGGGAACCCGATGAGCTATTCAGCGTTACCGCACCCCCCGTGAATTCCAGGTTCGTAAAGGTGTACGCGGCGTCGACCGTCGTCGTCACCGATGAATCAAACACCACAGTATCAAGCGGAAGCGGCGCGAGAAGGCTCCAATTTAGCGGAAAACTCCATACGCCATTTCCCCCGATCCACGTCGTCGTCTGTGCCTTGAGGCCACCACAAATAATGAGGAAAAGCGCGGCACCTGCGTTGAGTCTGGAGGACATGCGAAAAGGCTTGATGCAAATTACTGGCAATCACAATCCTCTTTTTTCACAAAGTTGAGATTTAGCATAAGCCCGATCCCACACGGCTTTTGGCTCTCCTGACATCGGCGGCTCGGGGACAACAATGAGGATAATCTTCAATATATTCGCCCATCATGCTTTGCCCCGGGGCTCTCAGGCACTTACGCTGCTGTAAGGGGGTTGCATTGCGCTCCGCCCTTCTCCTCTAGCCCACGTCATGCGCCTTCCCGGATTCAAGAATATGACCCTGAAACGCCCGGTTTCCCGCTTTCTTATCACTGCCGTCGCCCTGGGACTCGCAGGCTGCGGCAAGACGCCGCCCGATGCCGCGTCCCCGACGCCCACGACGGCGTCTCCCACGGCCACCGGCTCGCCCTCATCCGGAGCGCCGGCTGTTTCAGGCATGGAGGTGGACCTGAAGCGCACCATCGCGGCACAGCCGGAGTTCTACCACTTCAAGACCGCCGCCGACTTTGCGACCGACACGCAGGGCCTGTCTTGGGACGACGGGTCCGAATTGGATGAGTTTGCGAACCCTGAGGCGAAGAAGGGTGGGACCCTCAACCTGTGGCTAGCCGACTTTCCGCCGACACTCCGAACCATCGGGCCCGATGCGACCAGCGGAATCAGGCCCTACCTCCTGGACTACGTGGCCATGAGCTTCCTGGAGCCGCACCCCAATTATCCGGGTCACCCCTATCCGGAACTCGCCACTGGCTACGCCGTAGACCGGGCCAAGAAGACGGTCTATTTCAAGCTGGATCCCACGGCGGTCTGGTCCGACGGCGTCCCATTCACGACGGATGACGTGGTGTTCAGCTTCTACTATTATCGCAGCCCGGCCCTGAACGAGCCCTGGTACAATGATTTTTACACGAAGAACTTTGAGACGCTGACGATCTACGATGCGCACACGTTCGCGCTCACGCTGAAGGAGCTGAAGCCCGACATCGCCGTCAAGGCGGGCAACATCGCGCCGTTCCCCAAGCATTTCTTCGAGGATTTCGGGCCGGGCTGGGAGCAGAGGTACAACTGGAAGGTCTGCCCGACGCTGGGCGCCTTCACGCTGCACGACGAGGACATCAGGCGAACGACCTCCATCACGCTCACTCGAGTCAAGGACTGGTGGGGCGAGAAAAGGCGGTTCCTGCGCGGCCGCTGGAATCCCGACAAGATCCACCTCGAGGTGATCCACGATCCCGACAAGGCCTTCGAGGCATTTGTGCACGGCGACATCGACGTTTTCCAGCTAACGACGCAGATGTGGTTCGAGAAGCTGCCCGACACCCATCCCAGCGTCGCCTCGGGCTTCACGGTGAAGACCATATTCTATGACGACATTCCGCGTCCGAATTTCGGGCTATGGCTCAACGAGGCGCAGCCCGGCCTCGACAACCTCGATGTCCGCCTGGGTATCCAGTACGCGAG
>Ga0302325_10036352_pt1 | contig 10041 bp, 8 predicted proteins | sample Palsa_T0_2_FD_201948 | JGI IMG/M metagenome (GOLD analysis project Ga0302325, IMG submission 201948) | Peat permafrost microbial communities from Stordalen Mire near Abisko, Sweden - Palsa_T0_2 | ecosystem: Environmental > Terrestrial > Soil > Palsa > Peat permafrost | place: Sweden: Abisko... | reverse complement strand
CGCGGACCAGCTGCCGGACGACGTCCAGGATCATCGCCTCTTCGTCGGAGGCTTCGGGGCGAACGGTGGCGATCGACATAGTACGGCCGGGTTCGACGCCCCGGCGTGGCCCCCCGGCCGGGACGGTTCGCTAGCTGCCGGCCGGAACGTGCATCACGGTGGGCGTCTGCGGGAGCGCGAGCGCCGCGCCGGTCGCCGCCCGGACGTCGTCGACCGAGATTCCGGGTGCGACCTCGCGCAGCACGAGACCCTCGGCGGTGACGTCGATCGCGGCCAGGTCGGTGATGATCTGGTGGACGACGCGCTTCCCGGTCAGCGGCAGCGTGCATTCCTCGAGGATCTTCAGCCCGCCGTCCTTGGCGGTGTGCTCCATCATCACGATCACGTGCTTCGCTCCGTGCACGAGGTCCATCGCCCCGCCCATCCCCTTGACCAGCTTGCCGGGGATCATCCAGTTCGCGAGGTCGCCGGCGGCTGAGACCTGCATCGCGCCCAGCACCGCGGCATCGATGTGTCCGCCGCGGATCATGCCGAACGAGGTCGCGGAATCGAAGAACGAGGCGCCGGGGAGCAGCGTCACCGTCTCCTTGCCGGCGTTGATGAGATCGGGATCTTCCTCGCCCTCGTAGGGGTAGGGCCCCATGCCGAGGATCCCGTTCTCGCTCTGGAGCACGACGGTCACGCCGGCCGGAATGTAGTTCGGGATCAGCGTCGGCAAACCGATGCCGAGGTTGACGTACTGCCCATCGCGCAGTTCCTGCGCAACGCGCGCCGCCAGTTGAGTGCGTGTAAGCGGCATTTAACTCTCCCGTTTGCGGGTGGTCACGCGTTCGATCCGTTTGCCGGCGGTGCCGACGGCGACGACTCGCTGCACGAAGATGCCGGGCAGGTGCACGGCTTCGGGATCGATCTCCCCCGGCTCGACCAACTGCTCGACCTCGGCGATCGTGATGCGGCCGGCCATCGCGCAGAGCGGATTGAACTGCCGCGTCGCCTTGTGAAAGATGAGGTTGCCGTAGCGGTCGCCGATGCTCGCGCGCACCAGCGCAAAGTCGGTGACGATCCCGCGTTCGAGCACGTACTCGCGGCCGTCGAAGACGCGAACCTCTTTCTTCGGGGACGCAAGCGCGATCGAACCGTCGGCATGGTAGCGCCACGGCAGGCCGCCGTCGGCGACCTGCGTTCCGACGCCGGCCGGGGTGAAAAATGCGGGGATGCCGCAGCCGCCCGCGCGCAGACGTTCGGCCAGCGTGCCTTGCGGAACGAGCTCCACTTCCAGCTCGCCGCTCAAGTACTGGCGTTCGAACTCCTTGTTCTCACCGACGTACGAACCGGTGGTGCGGCGGATGCGTTTGGCATCCAGCAGCAGACCCAATCCCCAGCTGTCGACGCCGCAGTTGTTCGAAACCGTGACCAGGCCGGTCGCCCCCCCGGCGAGCAGCGCGTGCAGGAGGTTGTGCGGCACGCCGCTGAGGCCGAACCCGCCGACGGCGAGTGATGCGCCGCTCGGAATATCGCGAACGGCTTCTTCGGGCGAAGCGACGACTTTATCCATACGAGCGGAAGTAGTGCTACGGGCGGTTCGCGGCCTCCCGCGCCTTTAGGCCAGCGACAGCCGGTCGACGCGTCCGGCGAGCCGCCAGGCGGCGAACACGATCAGCACCGCGGCTTCGACGATCGCGGGCACGACGCCGATCAGCACGCCGGCGATGATCGAGCGCGTGAGGAACGCACTGACGACGGCGACGATCGAGACCGGAAACAGCAGCAGATACGACAGCATCAGGCGTAGGAACAGCGCCGGGCCACGCTGTTCGAGGGCGTTGGGCAGCATGGCGAAGATCGCAATCCCCGAGGCACGGCACAGCATCGCCACCGCGACGCCGGCAAAGAGCACGGTGAGGCCGACCGCGTACTCGCCGCTGACGACCGAAAATCCCAACGCCAGCAGCCCGACGAAGACCGCGTCGCGCCAAAGCGGAGCACAGCACCAGGCGGCCAGCCGCGCCCGCAGCGGAACACCGCCCAGCCAGAACAGCGGCCGCCGAAGATCCGTCGCCAGCTTGATCCCGCCGGTCGACGAAATCCCGATGTAGAGGTTCGGCAGCGCGCCGAACAGCGTTGTCGACGCCACGCCGTACTCCGGCGAACGGGCGATGAAGCCGATCGCGAAACCGCCCAGCAGCGCGCCGCTGATGATCAGCACCGTCATGAGCGGCGCGGCGCGGCGTGCCCACGTGATCGCGTCGAGCCAGACGATCGCAAACGCCCCCTTGAGCGGCGCCGGCGTGCTGGCCGTCGTTTTGGGAATTCCGGTCGACGACTCCGTCTCGCCGCCGCGCGCGCTGCGCCGCGCGATGATCCGCTCGCGGAGCTCGAGGTGCGCGAGCGAGAGCGCGTAGAGTTCGGGATACGCATCGCGCGAACTGACGAGGAAGGCCAGTGTCGCCGCCAGTGCGACGAAGAGCGTCACCAGCACCGGAAGACAATCGCCCCCGGCCATGGCGGTGACGGCGTTCCCGGGGTGCCATTCGGGAATCGCTGCCAAGAGCACCACGCCGAACGCCACGTTCTTGAACGCGAGCACGCCGTCGCGCACGAGCGGCAGCACCGCCAGAAAGACGATCGTACTGCCGACCGCGATGCAGCCGGCGCGCCACCACCCGCGGGCCAGCGCACGCGGCAGCGGCAGACAGGCGATCGCGGCGGTCACCGAACCGAGCAGCACCGCCTCGCGCAGCAGTCCCAGCGGCGTCGTGCGGCCCGGGAATGCGATCAGCAAAATGTACGCGAAGCGGCCGAACGTCTGCGCGAGCGTTGAGGCGACGGCCCGCGCCTGCAGATACGCGGCCACGGCCGACGGTGGAAGCGGCGAGCGAATCAGCATCAGCGCTTCCGCGCGCGAGTCGAAGAACCCGACGTAGCGCGACGTCCCCGCCGCCAGCATGATGCCGAAGACGATGATCGCGCCGCAGACCCAGGTGTCTTGAAGTGCGATTTGCCAGAAGGGGACCTCAGCCGCGCGCGGTCCGCGCGTCCGCAGCCAGGCAAACGTGCCGATCGTCCCCAGCCACAGGGCCCACAGCAGCGCGATCCAGGGACGGCGCCGCAGTCCCTTGAGCGCGTTGATCGTCGCGCGGCGGTCCGCGTAGGTCAGCGTCCAGAAGGCGTCGGTCATCGACCGGTGACGTCGAGGAAAACGCTCTCGAGCGAACCCGCGCCGCGGCCCCGCAACTCGTCGATCGTTCCGCTGGCGACCAGGCGGCCGCGATCGAGCACGATCATCCGGTCGCACATCGCCGCCGCGCTTTCCAAGAGATGCGTGCTGACCAAGATCGCATGCCCGTCGCCGCGCAGGTCGGCGACGATCGCGCGCAGTTCGCGCTGGCCCAGCGGATCCAAGCCGATCAGCGGCTCGTCGAGCAGCAGTACCGGGGCGCCCCCCAAAACGGTCGCGGCGATCAGGGTTTTTTGGCGCATCCCCTTCGAGAGCGCGTGGCCCAGCGTGTCGCGTTCACCGGCGATGCCCAGCCGCTCGAGCAGACGGTCGGCGCGCGTCTTCCATCCCTCGGGCTGTTTGGTCAATGCCGCGACGAAGGTCAGGTGCTCCGCCACCGTCAGCATCGGGTAGACTTCCGGTGTTTCCGGGATCAGCGCGATCGTGCGGCCGCGCTCGGCACCGAGCGGCTCGCCGTCGAAGGTGATCGTCCCCGCGTCCGAACGCACCAAACCCGCCAAGCACAGGAAGGTGGTCGATTTTCCGGCGCCGTTCGGCCCGACGACGGCGACGATCTCGCCGTGCGCGACGTCGAAGTCGAGCCGATCGACCGCGACGGTTCCGTCGTAGATTTTCGTGAGACCGCGGACCTCGAGGCTCAAGCGTTCACGTTCCCACCGCTTCGACAGCCGCACGGTCGCGGAACTGTTTCCAATACAGCCGGGCGTATGCGCCGTCGCTGCCGAGCAGTTCTTCGTGCCTGCCCGACTCGACGATCCGGCCGTCCTCGACGACGAAGATGACGTCCGCGTCGAGAATCGTCGAGAGCCGGTGCGCGATGACCAGGCTGGTGCGCCCTTCGGTCAGCGGGACGAGCGCGGCTTGGATCGCGGCTTCGTTGGCCGAGTCGAGGGCACTGGTCGCCTCATCGAGGATCAGGATGCGCGGGTTCTTGAGCAGGACCCGGGCGATCGCCAGCCGTTGACGCTCGCCGCCCGAAAGCTTGTGGCCGCGCTCGCCGACGACGGTCGCGTACCCGGCCGGCAGGCCGGAGATGAATTCGTGGATGTTGGCGGCGCGCGCTGCTGCGACGACCTCGGCCTGGTCGGCGTCCGGACGCGCGTAGCGCAGATTCGCCTCGATCGTGTCGTGGAAGAGGTAGGTTTCCTGCGTGACGATCCCGACGTTTTCGCGCAAGCTCGCCAGCGTCACGTCGCGTACGTCGATGCCGTCGATCCGCACGGCGCCCTCCTGCGGGTCGTAAAAGCGCGGGACCAATTGCGTGATCGTCGTCTTGCCGGCACCTGAGGGGCCGACGAAGGCGGCCATCTGACCGGGCTCGACGCGGAAACTGACGCCGTCGAGCGCCAAGCGATCCGGGCTGTAGGAGAAGCGCACGTCCTCGAAGGCGATCGCGCCGCGAACGCTGCCGAGCGCCGTGGCGTCCGGCTTCTCGCTCTCGGGCGGCATGTCGAGATAGGTGAAGATGCGCTCGAAGACGGCGAAGGCGGAAACGATCTGCACCTGCACGCCCGCCAGCGCCGAGGCCGGCGTGTAGAGGCGCCCGAGATAGGCGACGAAGGCGACGATCGCACCGATGGTGAGCCCGCCGTGAATGACGAGCCAAGAGCCGAACAGCCAGACGATCGCCGGCCCGATGACGATCATCGCAAAGATCGCGGCCATGAACCAGCGCCCGACCATCGCCAGCCGGATCTCGAGCTTCATCAGATCGCTGCCGACCGCGTAAAACCGAGCCCGCTCGAACGACTCGCGCACGAACGATTTGATCAACGTGATCCCGGAGATCGAGAGGGTCTCCTGCGTGATCGACTCGATCTCGTCGCGTTTCTCCCGCGTGCGCTTGCGGATTCCGTACATCCGCCGGCCGACCGGAGAGAGCGGCAGAATCATCAGCGGGATGATCGCGAGCGCGATGAGCGCCAGCCGCCAGTCGAGCACGAAGATCGTCACGACCGTCGTCACCATCGTGAACACGTTGGTGACGATGGAGACGAGCGTGCCGGTCACCACGCTGTCGACATTGTCGACATCGCTCGAGACGCGGTTCATGATCTCGCCGGTCTTGGTCTCGGTGAAGAACGAGAGCGGCATCCGGTGCAGATGGTTCACCAGGCTGGTCCGAATGTCGCGCATGATGCCTTCGCCGACCAGCGAGTTCAAATAGCCCTGGTACACCCCGATCGCCGCCGCGATGACGGCGCTGGCGACCATTCCGCCGACGTCGAGAGCGACGGCGTGCATGTCGTGCGCCGGGATCGCGCGGTCGATGAGCCACATCGTGAACAGCGGCGGCAAGAGGCCGAGCAGCGCGCCCAACAGGATGCAGGTGAGCACCAGCCACTGCTGCGCCATGTAGGGGGCAAAGAGCGCGAGGATGCGGCGCAGTTCGACCCGGCGCGTCACGGTGGGACGGTCGGGATTGTACATCTGGGACCACATCATGTGGACCGGAGGTCCGCCGAGCATTACGCCTGTACGAACCCGCGCAGCGGTCGCGAGTTACCGCCGCGCCGCTTACTCAAGCCGCACGAGGACCTTCCCGAGGGAGTCGTTGGGACGCAGGATGCTCATCAGGGCTTCGGGTGCGTTTTCGAGCCCCGTGACGTAAGTCGCCGGAGCGGCAATCGCCCCATCGCGAACCAGGGGCAGCACCTCGTCGAGGAACTCGCCCAAGCGCGGGCGGTGATCGATCACGATGAAGCCTTCGAGGCGCAGCCGGCGGCCGATCGCCAGCCCCAGATTGCGCGGCCCGGGAGCAGGCGAGGCGGCGTTGTACTGCGAGACGGCGCCGCACAGCACCGCCCGGCCGTGGTTGCGCAGCGCGAAGATCGCCGCCTCGAGCTGCGGTCCGCCGACGTTGTCGAAATAGACGTCGATGCCCTCGGGCGCGGCGGTCTGCAGATGCTCGCGCACCGGCCCGTGATAGTCGAAGGCGGCGTCGGCGCCGAGCTGGTCGCGCACGAAGGCGGCTTTGGCGTCGGAACTCGCCGAGCCGATGACGCGCAAGCCCCAGCGTTTGGCAAGCTGAACGGCCATTGAGCCGACGGCGCCGGCGGCGGCGGAGACGAACAGCGTTTCTCCGGACGCGACCCGCGCGATGATGCGCAGCCCCACCCACGCCGTAAAGCCGGGCGTGCCTAAGGCGCCCAAGTACGTTTCCGGCGGAACGGCCGACGCGTCGATCGCGCGCACGGCTTTGCCCGGCAAGACCGCGAAGTCGCGCCAACCCAGGTCGTGCATCACCGTCGTCCCGGCCGGCACCGCGGGGTCGTTCGATGCGACGACGCTCCCGACGGCCGCACCGCTCAGCGGCGCGTCGACCTCGAACGGCGGCACGTAGGAGCGGCCCGCGTTCATCCGCCCGCGCATGTACGGCTCGACCGACATGACCGTGTTGCGGACCAGGACCTCGCCGGCGCCCAGCGGCGGCAGCGGTGCCGAGGCGAGGCGGAAGTTGGCGGCGGTCGGTTCGCCGGCTGGTCGTGATGCAAGCCGGATCTCTCGGCTGTTCGCAGGGACGCCGGTGTTCATCGCCGAGGCCTTACCCGGAGCCGCCGTCGTGCAATCCGGCCAGCTCGCTGAAGAGTTCCTGTTCGCGGTCGCTCAACCGCGTCGGGAGCTGCCCGATCAGGCGGACGTACTCGTCACCGTTGCCGCCGCCTTTGAGGCGCGGCATGCCCTTGCCGGTCAAACGCAGCGTTTTGTTGTTCTGGGTGCCGGGCGGGATCGTCATCGTCACGTCGCCGGTCATCGTGGGCACGCGCACCTGCGCACCCAATACCAGGTCGTAGATGCTGACCGGCAGATCGACGAACAGATCGTCGCCGCGCCGCTCGTACTGCGGATCGGTCGCGAGATGCACGACCAGCAGCAAGTCGCCGTGCGGTCCGCCGGAGGCGCCCGACATTCCCTGTCCGCCGAGGCGGATGCGCTGGCCGTCGCGCACGCCGCGCGGGATCGTCACGTCGAAGCGCTTGCGTTCGCGAATGCGGCCGGTGCCGTGACACTGCGGGCAGATGGTGTTGCGCACGGTACCGCTTCCGCCGCAGGTCGGGCAAATATTCTCGACCTCCAGCGTGAGCGATTTGACGCCGCCTTCGAAGGCATCGTGCAGCGTGAGCTCGATCGACGACTCGAGGTCCTCGCCCCGGCGCGGGATGCCGGTGAAGCCGGCTCCGCCGGGGGCCGAACGGCGGCCGATCCCCGAAAAGAACGCGTCGAAGAAATCCGAGAACCCGCTCGTGCCGGCGCCGCCGTTGAAGCCGCCGAAATCGCCGAAGTCGCTGCCGGCGGTTTGGCGATAGGTCCGCTGCCGCTCCGCTTCTCGGGCGGCGTTCTGCCAATCGGAGCCCAGGGCATCGTACTTCTTGCGTTTCTCGGCGTCGCCGAGCACTTCGTACGCTTCCTGGATGTCCTTGAACTTCTCTTCGGCTTCGTGCTGGTTGGTCGGATTCTGATCCGGATGCCACTTGCGCGCCAGCTTCCGATACGCCGACTTAATGTCTTTCTCGGCCGCAGTCTTCGGCACGCCAAGAATGGCATAGTAGTCTTTATAGTTCACGCGCTCTTGGCGACGACCACTGCGCCGGGGCGCAGGACTTCGTCGTTGATGGTGTAGGCTTTGTGGGCTTCTTCGAGGACGATGTCTTCGGCGACACCTTCGGGCGCGGGTTGGGTCGCGATCGCTTCGGCGAGCGCGGGATCGAAGGGCTGGCCCTTGAGCGAAACCGCCTTCACGTTCTCGCTGGCGAGCGCGGATTCGAAGCCGCGCAGCGTCGCTTGCAGTCCGCCGCGGACGGCGTCGGAGTCATCGAATGCCAGCGCGCGCTCGAGGTTGTCGAGCACCGGCAGCACCTTGCGGAGCACCGCTTTGCGCCCGTCCAGCGCGATGCGCGAAAGCTCGCGCTCGATGCGTTTCTTATAGTTTTCGAAATCCGCCATCGCGTAGAGGTACTTGTCGTAGTTCTCTTTCGCTTCGGCGCGCGCGGCAGCCAATTCGGCGGCGAGGGGATCCTCGCCGCCGTTGTGACTCGCCGCGTCGTACGCGGACGCCGTCTCGGGCGCCGCGCTCGTCGCGGTGTCTTCGTTCATGGCCGGCCTTACTTGGCTTCCTTGAACTCGGCGTCGATCACGTCGTCCTGCGACGTGGCCGTTCCGTTGGACGAACCGTCCGCGTGCGGCGCCGCGGCACCCTCAGGTGCACCGTCCGTCGTCGCTCCGCCGGTCGCTTTGTACAACGTCTCCGCGAGCTTATACGAGGCTTGCTCCAGCTTCTCGCTGGCGGCTTTGACCTCGGCCGCGCTGCCGTTCTCCGAGACCTTTTTGAGCTCGGCCAGCGCGCTCTCGACCTCGGCCCGCAGGGCCGGGTCCGCCTTGTCGCCGACTTCCTTGAGCGATTTCTCGGTCGAGTAGATCTGCGAGGACGCGGTGTTGCGGATCTCCGCCTCTTCCTTTTTGGCCCGGTCGGCGGCGCTGAATGCCTCCGCGTCGCGCACCATGCGGTCGACCTCGTCCTTGTTGAGGTTGGTCGAAGCGGTGATCTGGATCTGCTGCTCTTTGCCGGTACCGAGATCTTTGGCCGAGACGTTCACGATGCCGTTGGCGTCGATGTTGAACGTCACTTCGATCTGCGGGATGCCGCGCGGTGCAGCCGGGATGCCCTCGAGCCTGAAGCGGCCCAGCTCTTTGTTGTCGTTCGCCATCTCGCGTTCGCCTTGGAGAATACGGATGTCGACCGACGTCTGGCCATCCTCGGCCGTCGTAAAGACCTGAGTCTTGCGGGTCGGGATCGTCGTGTTGCGCTCGATCAGTTTGGTGTTCACGCCGCCGAGCGTCTCGAGACCCAGCGAGAGCGGGGTCACGTCGAGCAGCACGACGTCGTGCACTTCGCCGGCCAGCACGCCGGCCTGGATCGCTGCGCCGATGGCGACGACTTCGTCCGGATTGACCGACTGATTGAGGTCCTTGCCGGTCAGTTTCTTGACCAGCTCTTGAATGACGGGCATGCGGGTTGAGCCGCCGACCATCACGACTTCATCGATCTTGGACACATCGAGCTTGGCATCGGCCAGCGCGTTCTTGAACGGCTGGATGCAGCGGTCGGTGAGGTCCTGGGTCAGCTCCTCGAACTTGGCGCGGGTGAGCGTCATGTCGAGGTGCTTGGGACCGTTCTGGTCGGCCGTGATGAACGGCAGGTTGATCGTGGTCTGCACCACGCCCGACAGTTCGATCTTGGCCTTCTCGGCCGCTTCGGTCAGCCGCTGCAGCGCTTGGCGGTCGCCGCTGAGGTCGATCCCCTGCTCCTTGCGGAACTCGCTGACCAGCCACTCGCGAACGCGTGCGTCGTAGTCGTCGCCGCCGAGGTGGGTGTCGCCGTTGGTCGACTTGACTTCGAAGACGCCGTCGCCGACCTCGAGGATCGACACGTCGAACGTGCCGCCGCCGAGATCCCAGACCAGGATCGTCTCGTTGCCCTTTTTATCGAGACCGTACGCGAGCGCGGCCGCGGTCGGCTCGTTGATGATGCGCAGCACGTCGAGGCCGGCGATCTTGCCGGCATCTTTGGTCGCTTGCCGCTGCGCGTCGTTGAAGTACGCCGGAACGGTGACGACCGCTTGCGTCACGCGCTCGCCCAAATACGAAGAAGCGTCGTTGACCAGCTTCTGCAGGATCATCGAGCTGATCTCTTGCGGCGTGTAGTCCTTGCCGTCGATCTTGACCTTATGGTCGGTGCCCATGTATCGCTTGATCGAAGAGATCGTGCGATCCGGGTTGGTGACGGCCTGGCGTTTCGCCAGCTG
>Ga0302325_10036351_pt1 | contig 10041 bp, 6 predicted proteins | sample Palsa_T0_2_FD_201948 | JGI IMG/M metagenome (GOLD analysis project Ga0302325, IMG submission 201948) | Peat permafrost microbial communities from Stordalen Mire near Abisko, Sweden - Palsa_T0_2 | ecosystem: Environmental > Terrestrial > Soil > Palsa > Peat permafrost | place: Sweden: Abisko... | reverse complement strand
TCACCGGCGCCTCGGGATCCTTTAATAAAGGCAGTATCTCATCGACCGGATTGCCGCCGCCCGGCGCATATTCTCCATCGCGCTTGGGGGCAAACTCTCCCTTATTGAAAACATCGGAAGCATAGACGTCGATGAAAGTATTGAAACCTTCGTCCATCCAGCCATAAGTACGCTCATCGCTGCCCACGATCATGGGAAACCAGTTATGCCCGATCTCATGCGCCGTCACCCAATACAATTCTTTGCCTTTATCCGTGATGCCGTCAAACACGATCCCCGGATATTCCATTCCCCCGGCAATACCGGCTTCATTGACGGCTACCGGATAGGGATAGGTGAACCATTGAGTGGAAAAATACTCCATCGACCCTTTCAGATATTCCGTCGCCCGACCCCAGGCATCGGCACCAGCACTTTCCACCGGGTAGACGGACATGGCCAGTGACTTTTTGCCTTCCGGCAGATTGACGCGCGCCGCATCCCATACATAGGCGCGTGAAGCGCCAAAGGCTACATCCCGCGTATTATACATCTTGAAATGCCAGGTGAGCATACCCTGGTGAACGGGGCGGCTCGAAGCAGCGCCTACTTCAGCGGCATTCCTGATCATGACGGTGGCATCGCTGGCCCGGGCCGCATTCAATCGCGAATTCTCCTGGGCCGTCAGCACTTCCTGTGGGTTCTGCAGTTCGCCCGAACCGGCGACGATCATGTCCCAGGGCACCGTCACCCGATAATCGAAATCTCCGTATTCGCAATAGAATTCGCCGCTGCCCAGAAACGGAAGCGTATTCCACCCACCCCTGTCGTCATACACGCACATCCGGGGATACCATTGAGCGATCTCATAGATCTTGCCGTTGCGCGTCTCCACATAGTCTGTCCGGTTACCGAAATCACCGGGCACTACATAATGATAATGGATGATGATGCTGATCTTTCCTCCCCGTCCTGGCAGCGCCTGACGCAACCGGATCTGCAGCCGGGTATCTGTAATAATATAATCGGCATCCGCCGTGGCATCACCTTGCTGAACCTTCACCGATTCCACCTTGTACCCTTCGGTATGCCTGTTGGGCGCGGGTGTAGTATAGTAATTCGAGCGGGCATCGGCCCGGTAAGTTTGCTGTTCCAGATACAGCCATAGCGAATGCAGACTGTCGGGGCTATTGTTGGTATAACGGATGATATCCGACCCCGCCATTTCGTTAGTCGCCGTATCGAGCTTTACCGCCAGCGTGTAGTCGGCGCGATTCTGCCAGTAAGAAGGGGAGGGGGCGCCATTTGCCGATCGGGTAGCGAGATGGAGATCACCATCGAATCCGGGAGCAAACAAGGCATGGGGATCATAGCCCTGTCCTTTTGGCTGCTCTGGAATTGTCTGCCCAAAGGCGGCGACGGATAATACAACAAATGCAGGCAACAGATAGCAGTAGGCGGTTCTTGACATGGCGATAAAATTAAAAGGAAAGCAAATCTATAGTATATTTAACATCTATAGCTACCCACCATGGAAAAACTGACTGGTTATTGCGCCCTTGTATTGACCCTGGAAAAGGGCAATGTGCACATCCATTATCATGACAATGAATATGGCTTCCCTATTAAGGATGACAATGACCTGTTCGCGAGGTTGATCCTGGAGATCAACCAGGCCGGTCTTTCCTGGACGACCATCCTGAAAAAAAAAGATAATTTCTTCCGGGCCTTCGACAATTTCGACATCGACAAAGTGGCCCGTTATGGCCAACGCCAGAAAGATCGCCTGCTGGCCGATGCCGGCATCATCCGCAACCGGCTCAAGATCGACGCCACGATCGAAAATGCCAAAACGATAAAAGCCATCCAGAAGGAATACGGATCGTTCCGGCAATGGCTGGATCACCATCATCCGCTGAGTAAGGAAGAATGGGTCAAGCTTTTCAAATCGACCTTCCGGTTCACCGGCGGGGAAATTGTCGGGGAATTCCTGATGAGTGCCGGTTATCTTCCGGGTGCACACCAGCCGGGCTGTAAAATTTATGAGAAAGTTTTGAAGCACAAGCCCGCATGGTCAAAAACGCAACCGCGTTAATTCAACTGTACCACCGGCAGTCTGTAATGCAGGCCATCGACCATGAACAGCTCATCGATCTCGTAGGTCCAGTATTTGAAGAGCGGGGATTTAGCTAAATATTTTTCTACATCCTTTTTGTCTTCGGCAGAAAACGTGATCCAAACGCGTTGCGTCTCCATGGTCACGACATAGTGGTCGATAATGCCTTTTTCGATCAACCGGTTGATATAGGTGCGGTGCGGCGGCACCAGCGCCGCGAATTCATCGTTCATCTCAAATTGTATGGTCACCTGGAATTTTCGCATAGTTAAGTAGCTCATCTTAAAGATAACAAAACTTACGCCTCATTGTTCTATTAACATACGGCCCGATATCGCCGGCAGTTGCCCCAATTTCTGTTAAAATTCCGGGCTATAGACTCATTGGCCGGCTACTGTCATAATTTCCAATCCAATATACGATTCGCCCACTCCTCGCGATAGGGGGTGGTCACCTTGATGTAATTGTCGGTATACCCTTCCATCATCGCTGTGGTGACATGTCCTTCCAGCAATACTTTCCGGGTTTGCCCTTCATGGCGGCGGATAAAAGATTGCATTTTCAGATAGGAGAGGTTCCGTAGTATTTTGTTCCGCTCGTTACGCTGAGCCACCGGCACTACCGGCCGGATCTCCAGCGCCCGGGTATTATCACGCTCAGAATAGGTAAACACATGCAGGTAGGAGACGTCCAACTCCTGCAGGAAGTCGACGGTCGCCTCGAATTGGTCTGCCGTCTCGCCGGGAAAACCGACGATGACATCTGCTCCAATGGCGCAATGTGGCATGACTTCTCTGATCAACCGCACCCTCTCTGCATAGAGTTCCCGTTTGTACCGGCGCCGCATCAGCCCGAGGATGGCATTGCTGCCACTCTGTAAGGGAATATGGAAATGCGGCATGAACCGCCGGCTGGCGGCTACCCATTCGATCATGTCCGGTGTCAACAGGTTGGGTTCTATCGAAGAGATCCGGTAACGCTCAATGCCGTCGATGAGGTCCAATTCTTTCATCAGCCCGAAAAAGTCCTCGTCTCCGTTGCCGAAATCCCCCAGGTTGACCCCTGTCAGTACAATTTCTTTCACATCTCCGCGGGCTTCAAGCTCTCTCACCGTCGCTACCGTCTGTTGAATCGTACCCGACCGGCTTTTGCCCCTGGCCAGCGGGATCGTACAGAATGAGCAGTTATAATCACATCCATCCTGCACTTTCAGGAAGGTCCGCGTCCGGTCATTCAGAGAATAAGAGGCATGGAACCCACTGACCTCCTCGATATCGCAGCTACAGATTTTGGTGGGGTCACCTTTAGACAATTCTCTGAGGTGGGCGACCAGGTTGAATTTCTCCGCCGCACCCAGGACCAGGTCCACGCCGGGAATAGCTGCGATCTCCGCGGGCTTGAGCTGTGCATAGCAACCCGTGATCACCACGAGGCTATCGGGCGCCTGTCGTTGGATCTTCCGGACGAGGTAGCGGCATTCTTTGTCGGCATTTTCCGTGACAGAGCAGGTATTGATCACATACACATCGGCGGGCTCGTCGAATTCCCGCCGGATGAAACCCTCGTTCTCCAACATCCTGGAAAGGCCGGATGTCTCCGAATAGTTGAGCTTGCATCCCAGTGTATGCAAGGCTACCGTCTTATGCAACATGTCGTTCATCAGCCCACAAAGATACTCCCCAAATCTTAATCCAAATCAACATCCATTTATCCTGCCTGATTATTCCCTATTTTCGTCCATTGTCCTGCAAAGACCTGAATCCGGTTGCTATGCGTCAATTGATCAAACCCGTTTGGTGGCTTTATTGCATCTATGCCCTCCTGCTGTTCATAGCCGGTATGTTCTGCGTGCTGCCTTTCGTGGTCATTTTCTCCCTGCAGGATGAAAAAAGAGGAGGTGACAGGATCTACAAGGCTTGCCGTTATTGGGACACTGCCTGGCTTACGCTGGCCGGCATCCGTCATACTAATATCTTCGAGTCTACACCCGATTCCGGCAGGCAGTATGTTTTTGTCGCCAATCATATCTCTTATCTGGATATTCCGCTTATTCTGCTGGCTATTCGCCGCAACTCCTTCCGTATCCTGGGCAAGGCTGAAATGACGAAATATCCCTTCTTCGGCTATATTTACAGCCGGGCCGTCGTACTGGTGGACAGGACCACCGAAACCGGCAGGTCGCGTAGCGTTCGCGAATTGAAATCCATGCTTGCCAGTGACCTTTCCGTCTTTATTTTTCCGGAGGGGACCTTTAACGAGACCCGCCGCCCCCTGGCCAACTTCTATGATGGCGCTTTCCGTATTGCTATAGAGACCGGAACGCCGGTGCAGCCGATCCTCTTTCTCGATACCTATGACCGGATGCATTATTCTACGTTATTTTCGCTTCGTCCCGGCTCTACCCGGGCCATCTTCCTGCCCGAAATCGATGTGCAGGGGCTGACTCCCGCCGACCTCCCTTTGCTGAAAGCACGCGTTTATGACCTGATGGAAGAAGGGCTCCTGCGTTATCATGCCCCCTGGATCCAACCGGCGCCCGAGACAGTCGCCGGCTGAGACTGGATCTTTTAGCGTAATTTGCACCTCCATGTATGCCGAAGTCATCATACCCCTGGCCTTACCCACTAATTACACCTGGTCGATACCTGAACAATGGCGTGACCAGGTCAAGGAAGGCTGCCGGGTGGAGGTTGAACTGCGGAATAAAAAATATGCTGGCATCGTCAAACGCCTGCACACCGACAAACCTGCTGCCTTCGAGCCCAAACCCATCGGAAACCTGCTCGATGCCGAACCCATCCTTCATCCTGCGCAGCAAAAGCTGTGGGAATGGATTGCCGACTATTACCTCTGCAGTGAGGGGGAGGTCATGGCAGCCGCGCTACCCGCTCACTTCAAACTGAGTAGCGAAACGATCCTGGTTTTTAATGAGGAGACTGGAGATGATTTCACTCATCTCGACAATGACGAATTCCTGGTGGCCGAAGCGCTGCAGATCAGGAAGGAGCTCAAACTGGCGGAAGTACAGCAGATCCTGGATTCTTCGCACGTTTATCCCGTGATCAAACGGTTGATCGAAAAAAAGGTCTGCTTTGTCTGGGAGTCGCTGAAAGAGACCTATACCCCCAAGAAAGAAAACTATGTCCTCCTCAACCCCGAATATGCTGCTGAAGATAAACTGGCCGATCTGCTGAACAATTGGGAACGCGCCCCCAAACAATTAGAATTATTGCTGGCGTACCTCCATTTGCAAAAGACCGTCGGAGAAGTGACCCGTCCGGAGTTGCTGAAGAAATCGGGCGCGAGTAGTGAACAGCTGAAAGGGTTGGTCGACAAGCATATCCTCCGTATCGAGCGCCGCAATGTCGACCGGGCAGCTTTTCTTCCCAGGGATATTACCATCGACTTCACCCTGTCGCCGGCACAGCAGATGGCCTATGATAGTATCGACGAAGCCTTCGGCCAGCGTTCCGTCTGTCTGCTGCATGGGGTCACGTCCAGCGGAAAGACCCAGCTCTATATCCGCCAGATCGAAGCTGCTATCCGACAGGGACGGCAGGTGCTTTACCTCTTACCGGAGATTGCGCTGACATCACAGATCATCCGGCGGCTGCAACGGCATTTCGGCGGCTATGTCGGCATTTATCACAGCAAGTTCAACCAGAATGAACGGCTCGAGACCTGGAACAAGATCAGGACGGGAGAGTTAAAGGTCATCCTGGGAGCCCGCTCGGCTATCTTCCTGCCCTTCGCTCAACTGGGCCTCATCATTGCCGACGAAGAGCATGACCCTTCCTACAAGCAGCAGGAACCCGCTCCCCGTTATCATGCCCGCGATGCCGCCATTTATTATGCTTCGCTCTTCGGCGCCAGGGTGCTGCTGGGTAGTGCCACGCCTTCGGTGGAATCTTATTACAATGCTACCACGGGTAAATATGGTCTGGTCGAATTGAATGAGCGTTATGGGAATGTGCCGCTACCCGAAATTTCTATCATCGATACTAAACTGCTGCGGATGGGCGGTGCCCGCTCTCCTTCTCATCAGCGCCGTGCCCTACCCATCCCCTCCGGTCCCCCACGCGATCTTTTTTCTCCCGGTGCGCTTTCCCCCGACGAACCGCTGCAGGAGGACAAGCGGCCATCATCCGATGATCCGCTGACCGGCAGCCGGGACCATGGCAAACCGATCCTGAGCCCTGCTTTACACTCCGAGATCGAAAAATCTCTGGCTGCAGGCCGGCAAGTCATCCTTTTTCAGAATCGCCGTGGTTACTCCCCTTACCAGGTCTGCGAAGTCTGCGGCTGGATACCGCAATGCCGCAATTGTGATGTATCACTGAACTTTCATAAGCTGACTAATAAACTGCACTGTCATTATTGCGGTACCGTATATCCGCCCGTCCAGACCTGCGCTGCCTGTGGCAACCACCGCTTTGTCCAGCGCAATTTCGGCACCGAGCGGATAGAGGAACATCTGGAAGAAGTCTTTCCCAAGGCCCGCATTGCCCGCATGGACATTGACAGCGTAAGAGGCAAGACAGCCCATGACACGCTGATCCAGCAATTCGAACAGCAAAGGATCGATATCCTGGTGGGGACGCAAATGGTCGTCAAAGGACTTGACTTCGAACACGTGAACCTCGTGGGAATCCTCGATGCCGACAGCATCATCCACTTTGCCGAATTCCGCGCGAACGAAAGGGCTTTCCAGTTAATGGAGCAGGTGAGTGGCCGTGCCGGCCGAAAGGATGGGGAAGGGAAGGTGCTGATCCAGGTGGCCGATACCGCACACCCCATACTGGGTTATGTCAAGGCGCATGATTACCGTCTGTTCTTCCGGAACGAACTGCCCTTCCGTCAGCAATTTGGCTATCCGCCTTATGCCCGTGTCATCCAGGTGACCTTTCGGCATCGCGACAAGAACATTGTCACGGATGCGGCCAACCTTTTTGCCATGAGCCTTAAAAAGGAATTTCCCGCCTATCTCATCGGCCCCGCCGAACCCGTTGTTGCCCGCATCCGCAATCAGTATCTGATGGAACTGATGCTCAAATTGCCGAAGGATGGACACACCATTTCTTTTGCCAAGCATGTGATCCGGCAGCAGACCGCCATCCTCCACAACGACAGGAAATTCCGCAGTGTCGTCATTCTCCCCGATGTCGATGCGCTGTAGCGCCCGCAAGCCCCACCCGCCGGCCCGCGCCAACCGGACAACCAGCGTCCGAAAGCGGACAAGCAAAGCGGCGATTGAAACACCCAAGTTATTGATTAGAAGTAAATTGCGATTTTGGCACCTCTTTGGTGGCCAACCAGTATGCTGAAAAACTATTTTATCGTTGCCTGGCGCAACCTCTTCCGGAGTAAATCCTCCTCCGTGATCAACATCGGCGGCCTGGCTGCCGGCATGGCCGTGGCCCTCCTGATCGGCCTCTGGATCAACGATGAATTATCCTTCAATCACTATCATACGCACTATGATCGTATTGCCCGGGTGATGCAGATCCAGTCCAGAAATGGGCAGCGGGATGCCCAACAGTCGATGCCTTTCCCGATAGGACCCGGATTACGCAACAACTATAGCAACGACTTCAAATATATCGTCATGTCCTCGTGGCCCGGGGAGAAGATCCTTGCGACGGAGGAGAGGCGCCTTTCCATCAATGGCGTCTATATGGATAAGGAAGCGCCTGCCATGCTGTCCCTCAGGATGCTGAAAGGCGGCTTCGACGCGCTGAACGACCCGCATTCCATTATGCTCTCCACCTCGACCGCAAAGGCCTTTTTCGGCAACATCGATCCGCTTGGAAAGAACATGCAGATTGGCAACCGGTTCGATGTCAAGGTGACCGGCGTATATGAAGACCTGCCCTATAACAGCGAGTTCCACAACGTCGCCTTCATCGCTCCCTGGCAGCTGTATATCACTACGGAGACCTGGATCCTGGCTCAGAAAGATGGATGGGACAACAACGGCTTTCAGACCTTTGTCCAGTTGGCCGATCATGCCGATCTCGACGTCGTCAATCAAAAAATTGCCGGGTTCAAACAGGCGCATGTCGCACCGGAGGATAAGAAGCTGAATACCGTGATCTTCCTGTTTCCTATGCGCGATTGGCATTTGCGTTCCCATTGGGACGCGGACGGCCGGCAGACAGGCGGCCTCATAGAGTATGTTCGGTTATTCGGTACCGTTGGCATATTCGTCCTGCTGCTGGCCTGTATCAATTTCATGAACCTGAGCACCGCCCGTTCGGAGCGGCGGGCAAAGGAGGTAGGCATTCGTAAATCGATCGGCAGTCTGCGGTCACAGCTGATCGGGCAGTTCTATAGCGAATCGTTGTTGGTTGTCATGCTGGCATTCGTGCTGTCCCTGGGTATAGTGCAGATTGTCTTGCCCTGGTTCAACCAGGTGGCCGATAAAAATATGACCATGCCATGGACCAACCCGGTCTTCTGGCTGTTGGGGTTGGCCTTCGCCACGATAACCGCCATCGTCGCCGGTAGTTATCCCGCCTTGTATCTGTCCTCCTTCCGGCCTGTCAAGGTGTTGAAGGGAGCCTTTAAAGTAGGCCGCCTGGCAGCTATTCCCCGCAAAGCCCTGGTGGTGTTGCAGTTCACCATATCAATAACACTCATCGTCGGAACGATCGTTGTCTACAGGCAGATCCTTTTTTCCAGGGATAGGCCGATAGGGTACAACAGGAACGGCCTGATGATGGTCAGCATGAAATCCCATGACTATTACGGGAAATTCGATGTATTGCGGGATGAGCTGAAGAAGACGGGGGCTATTGCGGAGATGGCTGAATCGTCCAGCCCCGTTACCAGTGTCTGGGCCAGCAACGACGGATTTCAATGGCCCGGTTATGATCCCCGTGTAGACGCAGATTTTGGCACTGTCTGGGTGACGCATGAATTTGGCAAGACAGTCGGCTGGACGATGAAAGAGGGCAGGGATTTCTCGCGGCAGTTTTCGTTTGCAACGGATTCCTCCTCCACGATCCTCAATGAAGCGGCAGTGAAATTCATGGGGCTGAAAAACCCCGTCGGCACCATCATCAGGTGGGGCAGCGGACCGGATGCCAGAAAGTTCACCGTTATCGGCGTCGTCAAAGATATGCTGATGGAATCGCCTTATGACAATGTGCGGCAGACGTTTTATTTCATGGATTATGAGAATGTCAACTGGATGCTTTTCCGGCTGAACCCCAACAGGAGCGCGCATGAGTCCGTGGCAAAGGTCGAAGCGGCTTTTAAGAAAAGCCTACCCGCAGTACCTTTCGACTACCTGTTTGCGGACAATGAATACACGGCGAAATTTGCGGCAGAAGAACGGGTCGGTAAATTGGCGGTTTTCTTCACGGTACTGGCCGTTTTTATCAGCAGTATCGGACTGTTTGGACTGGCTTCCTTTGTGGCCGAGCAGCGGACCCGGGAGATCGGCATCCGCAAGGTGCTGGGGGCTTCCGTGACCAATCTGTGGGGGATGCTGTCGAAAGACTTTATTCAGCTGGTCGTGATTGCCTGCCTGGTCTCTGTCCCCGTAGGATGGTATGTCATGCACGGCTGGCTTCAGAACTATCCCTACCGGGCATCTATTACCTGGTGGATTTTTGCGGTCACCGGCTGCGGCGCGCTGCTGCTGGCGTTGCTGATCGTTAGCTGGCAGGCTATCCGGGCGGCATTGGCCAATCCGGTGAAGAGTTTAAGATCGGACTAGAACCTTCTGTCCCGTCCGGGCGGCCTCATAGATCGCATCGACGACAAGCGCATCCTTCAGCGCCTCTTCTCCGTCGACCGGCACCACCGGCTTGTGGCCTTGCAGGAGGATGCCGGACATCTCGTCCATCTGGACGGTCTGGTGTACGGTATCGGGCTGTGTCAGCTCACCTTTATTGGTATGCCCCTTGGTCGGTCCATATCCTGTGGCAGGGAGGAGTTCG
>Ga0302325_10036350_pt1 | contig 10041 bp, 3 predicted proteins | sample Palsa_T0_2_FD_201948 | JGI IMG/M metagenome (GOLD analysis project Ga0302325, IMG submission 201948) | Peat permafrost microbial communities from Stordalen Mire near Abisko, Sweden - Palsa_T0_2 | ecosystem: Environmental > Terrestrial > Soil > Palsa > Peat permafrost | place: Sweden: Abisko... | reverse complement strand
GGCAGCGCATCGGCCGCCGTCGTGCCGTCGAAGACTTTTGTGAAAGGCGTCGCCGTGATGGTGATCGGCTCGGGATTGATGACGCCGGTCTCGGTTGGCGCCAGCGTGATCGCGTAGTTGTTCGCAGCGGCCGCGTTGGCGAAAGCGATCGCCGGGTTCAGTTGGATGCCGCTTGCCGCGTTCGGCGTAGCGTATGTCTCAGACAGAGTCGCAGTATCGTAGAGCACGCCCGTCGTGAGGGTCGGCAGGGCCGCGGCCGCGGGCGTGCTGTCGTAGGTCTTCGTGTTGGCGGCGGCCGTGACGGTGATCGCCTCCGGGTTGATGACGCCTGTCGCGGCCGGCGCCAGGGTGACGATGTAGTTGGTGGCGGCGGCGGCATTGGCGAAGGCGATCGCAGGGTTCAGTTGGATCGCGTTCCCGGCATTCGCCGACGCGTAAGTCTCCGACAACGTCGCCTGATCGTAGAGAGTTCCGCTGGTGAGGGTCGGCAGCGCCGCGGCCGTGGTGGTTGAATCATAGGTCTTCGTATTCGCCGAGGCCGCGATGGTGATCGCCTCGGCGTCGACCGACAGCACGCCGTTCGACGCGAAGGCCAGCGCGTAGCCGTTGAGCGCGGCGAGCGAGCCTAGCGCAGCATTGATCGCATAAGGACCGCCCGCGACCGTTGCGGTCGCAGCGGCGCCTGCTGAAGTGACGCTGGGCGCCCCGCTATAGGCGGTCGCCGCCGTATCGGGAAGAAACGCGCCCGCGACTCCCGGCTGAATCCCGCTGACGGTGAAATCCTGCGCGACCGCCGCCGTCGCGTCCTGCCCATAAGTCTTCGCGCCGTTGATCGATGTGAAAGTAACGGTCGGCTGGAAGGCGAAGAGGTAAAAATCGCCCGTCGTCGGCGGCGCCGCGGCAGGGTAGGGCGTGTTCCAGATCGCCTGGTTGTTGCTGTTCAGGCCGCCAAACACATCGGCGGCGGGGTTGTTCGAATAGATCAACCAGTTCGACGGACCGCCGGTCAGCACGATCGCTCCGGCGCCGGAGTTGTTGGTGAAGGCGCCGGCGGCCGCGAGAGTTACGGCCGTACCGTCGCCAAAGGCGGTCAGCACCGTACCCGGGGACAGCGTGACCCCAGCGCCGGCCGCCGTCGTGTGCGCCAGGATCGACGTCGCATCGATGGAGGGTAATGTTACGCCAGCCGCGGAGGTCAGAGAGAGCGCCCCCATCGAGAATTGACCGCCGATGGCGCCGCCAAAGCTGAAAGCGCCGGCGATTTCGGTCAAGGCGTGGGTCAACGTGGCCCCGCTGTCGATCGTCGAGCCAAAGGTCGTCGCCGCCGTTCCGGAATTGATTGTCAAATCGCCGTTGACGGTCACCGCCCCGTTGAAGACGAGCGCGCCGTTGGCGGTCGTGACGTCGCCGGAGAGGGTGACCGGGCCGTCCACAGTCAGCCCCGCGGCCGCCGTCGCGCTGCCGTCGATCGCGCCGCCGAAGAAGGTTGCTTTGGCGCCGGAATCGATCGTGACGGACGCCCCCAGCGTCACGGGTTCGTCGAGTCCGACGCCGCCTGTCGCCGTCACATTGGCGTCGAGCGTCGTGTTGACGCTCTCGATGGTGAGTTCGGCAGTCGTCGAGATGGCGGTGTCGATGGTGAAGCCGGCGGGGTTGCTCGCCGCGATGTTGATGTAAGAGACCCCGGCGATCGTGTTCGTCGCCGTTACGTCGCCGTCCGTCGCGCTCGCGACGGCGGCGACCAGGCCCGAATAGGTCGGCAGCGCTGTCGTCTCGAAGAAGGTCTGGCCGAAGATCGTGATGTTGGTCTGGTTGTTGGCGCCGCTGGAGACGACATAGGTCGCCCCGTTGGTTGCGCCGGTCCCCGCGTCGGCCGGGGTGTAGAGGACCACATTGGCGCCCGTCGCGAGCTTCGATGGGTCCTGGAAGATGTAGTAGTAACCGTTGGCGCCCGTCGTGCCGGGATTGTTGGTCGCGCCGGCCCTGTCGCCGTCGGCGGTGGAGAAGTCCTCATAGACGGTGGCGACGCCAGAGGCGCCGGAGACGAGCGGTGTGAGGGCCGTGGAGTCCTTGTAGGCGAAGCCGGAGATCGCGCGTACGCCGTCGGGGAATAAGTCGGTGAGATAGGGATAGACGCCGGCCGCGCCGCCCGCCGCGCCGCCGGCGAACTCGGTGGTGGTGAAGGGGAGCGTCAGGCCGCCCTGAAGCTCCGCGGTGGTGTGGCCTGCGCCGCCGGCGCTCGTCGCCTGACCGCTGGTTTGTGTATCCCAATAGGCGTCTGTGGTCACGTTGTTGGCGCCCCCCGGAATGACGCCAATCAATCCGCCGGCGCCGGCGGTCGATGCGAAGACCGCGCCGGTGGAATAGCTGTCGGTGATGCTCGACGCCGCCCCCGCGGCGCCCTCCATGCCGACAAGGCCGCCGACGTCCGTCGTCCCGATGACGGCGCCCATGGCGAAGGCCTCTTCGATCGAGCCCGTGTTCACGCCGACCAGGCCGCCGACGTCCGTCCCGCCCTGCACCGCGCCAATTTCGTAGCTCGTCGAGACGTCGCCGGTGTTGCGGCCGACCAGGCCGCCGATGTTGTCGCCGCCCCCGACCGGCCCGTTGGCGAAGGAAAGGATCACATGTCCGGCGTTCAGACCGACCACGCCGCCGACAGTGTCGCTGCCGGTCACCTGGCCGAACATGAAGGCCCCGTTGACCTGGCCGATCTGGCCTATTGCCTGGCTGCGGAAGTGGAAAGCGTCGCCGGTATAGATGTTGTTCTGCCCAACGACGCCGCCGACCTCGGCGTTGCCGGTGACGAAATTCGCCGTGCCGCCGTTGACGTAGCCGCTGCTCTGCCCGACCAGGCCGCCGACGTCGGTGTCGCCCTGCACCGCGCCCGAGGCGGTGCTGGCGTCGACGGCGCCATTGTTGAGGCCGACCACGCCGCCGACGTTGTCGCCGACCAGGCTGGTTTGGTTGACGACGACCGAGCTGAGGCCGGTTCGCACCAGCCCGAAATTATTGCCGACAAGGCCGCCGATGTCGGCGCCCGATCCCGTCAACGTCCCGCTCACGCCGACGCTGGAGACGAGCCCGTAGCTCGTCCCGGCCACCGCGCCGACTCCCGTCGCCGTGCCGCCTGTCACGCTGACGTTGGAGAAGAACACATTGGAGACCCTGCCGAAGTCGCCGGCCGGCGCGGTGTTGTTGTCGGCGTTGAGAAGACCGACAAAGCCGACGTTGTCGGCGCCGCCGGTTTGCGTGACCTTCAAGCCGCTGATCGTGTGCCCGAGGCCATCCAATTTGCCGTAGAAGTCGGCGACGACATCGTTGGGATAGGTCTGGGTCAGCGTGATGTCGCCGGCGAGCGCGAAGTCGCCGGCGGGGTTGGTCGTGAGCAAAGCGAGATCGGCCTCGGTGCGCAGGAACGTGTAGTTGGCGCCGTTCATCGTCACCGCGGCGCCCGTCCCGGTGAGCGAAAGCGACGCGACAGGGGCCGAATCGCTCATCGCGAACACCACATTGCCCGTCGCTTCGGACCCGACGCCATTCTGGGCCTGGTCGCCGTAGATGAAGGCGATCGTTCCCGCCCCGCCGATGGTGATGTTGGCGTTGACGTTGACGTTGCGATAGGCGTCCAGCGTCAGCGTGTTGGGGGTGGACCACGTCACGGGGTCGTTAACGTTGATGTCGCCGTTGATTCCCGTCCCGCCGTCGCTGCTCTTGATGGTGATGTTGTTGGAGGCGAGTTCGTTCGACAGCGCCTGCCCGGTGATGTCGCCGCCGCTGGCGGCGATGGTGAAGTCGACGGGGTCGATCAACCAGGTGCCGGTCAGCCCGTGCGCGGCGGAAGTGTCGACCGATATGCCGTTGAGGGCCGCCGTCAAGCCGGAGGTCTCGATCTCGCCGCCGTTTCCGGAGACCGCGCCGCCGCGCGCTGTAAGCAGGCCGGCGACCGTAGTTGCGCCGCCGGACCGCACCGCGATCGAACCGCCGTCGCCGGCCGTCAGCGCGTCCGCCCTCAGCGTACTGCCGGAATCGATCGTGATCGCCCGCGTCGCGCCGCCGCCAACCGTGATCTTGCCGCCGTCCGTCGCGCCCGAGGCGTCGATCCGAGCCTTGGCGAGCGCCACGGCGCCGGTTCCCGCGACGTTGGCCGCGCCGCCTTTGCCGGCCGCGCCGTGGACCGACAGCTTGGCGTTGTTCAAGGCCACGTTGTGGCCGGTCACGGAGATCGCGCCGCCACCCCTCTGCCCCGAGGCGTCGAGCTTGCCGGAAACTTTGACGTCGCCGCCGTCGCCTCCGCCGAGCACGATCGAACCGCCGACCGCGTGAGCCGATCGGGCCGAGGCGTAACCCGATAGGTTGATCGCGTTTCGCACGGCGTTGGTGGCGGTCGCCGCTTTCATCGCGACGGTTCCGCCGGCGGCCTTGACCGCGCCCGACACGTCGATGAGCGCCTTGCCGTCGGCGGTGGTGGCGCTGGTCGGCAGCGCAACCTGCAGGAAGCCGTCGCCCGTCAGGTCGAGCGTCGCCTGCTCGCCCGAGCCCAGGCCGACCTTGCCGATCGGCGCGGAGATCATCCCGGAATTGGAGACGCTGCCGCCGAGCAGACCGACGAATCCGCCGGGCGCCGCGGTGATCGCGCCGACGTTGCTGACCGCCGCCGAAGCGCCGTTTCCGTTGAAGCGCAGATTGCCGTTATTGAAATTCTGGTCGGAGATGTTCAGCGTCGAGGCGACGAAGCCGCCGCCGACACTAACTGCGCCGCCGCGGGTGATTGCGATGCCGTTGGGATTGACCAGATAAACCTGCCCGTTCGCGTTGAGGCTGCCCGCGATCGAGGTGGTCGTCGAGCCGGTCACGCGGTTGAGCGTCGCGGCGCTGGCGTTCGGTTGAACGAAGGTGACGCTGTCGCCGCCGCCGATGGAAAAACTGTTCCAGTTGATGACCGCGCGCGACGATGTCTGGTTGACCGTCATCGCCGAGCCAGACTGGCTGATGGCGGCCGAGCCCGAGGCGACGGAGCCATGCGTCGGCAGGACGGTCTGGGCCTCGGCGTGCGGCGCAGTCGCCGCGGCGAGCGCGGCGATCAGGGAGGTCGAGGCCAGCAGCGCGCGGCGCCGGTCGCCGGCTCGCATTCGTTGGGTTGCGCGGTCGGTCATCGCTCAGAACCTAACCGAGAAGGTGAGATTTCCCCGCCAGCCGTCGTGATCGTCGCGAACGTCGGAGAAATAATGCGCCAGCTCCACGCCGAGATCGGCGCCGGGCGCCGTTTCGCTGGCGGGAAGCGAGGTGCGCGCGCCGATGCCCACGGAGCCGATGTCGATCGTCGCCTGTTGCACCGCGGTCGCCATATCGATCACCCCAAAACCCGCGGCGCCGAAGACATAGGGTTCGATCGCGACCGCCTTGCCGAACGCGGGCACAGAGAAAGTTCGGCCGAGCTCCGCGCGGCCGAACGCGCCCTCGTCGACGACGAACGTGCCTGTGGGATAGCCGGAGACGGCGCCGGGGCCGTCGAGCGACAATTGCTCGGAGACCATCAGGGGCTTGCCGAAACTGGTCTGACCCTCGCCGTACAGGACGAAGCTGAACAGGTTCGGCAGCGGCTGCGTCCAACGCGCCTCGACGTTGAACTTGGTGAAATCGGGCGAGGCGCCTTGCTGCGAGAGCGGCACGAGCGCGCCGTAAGGCGCCGTGCGGCCGCCGAGCCCCTGCGAGAGCGTGCCGGAGGCCTGAACGCCGACGCCGCCGGAGAAGGCGGTCTGGCTGTCCGCCTTGCCTCGCCAAACGAAATAGTCGTCATCATAGAGGTCGCCCGGAAAGCCGGTCGGCCGCATGTATTCCTGGTCCCATTCGATCACGGACGACAGCGTCAGCGTCTCCTTGCGCGTGCGGATGAGGGGATAGCTGACGCGCAGATCGGCGCGCTGGAAATATCCGGTCGTTTCGGGCGCGCCTTCCGTCGCCGAGGGCCGCGTGATCGCGTTGGTGTATTCGGGATTGATTGTCAGCCCGTCGACGCCGATCGGCATCGTGAAGCCGCCGCCAAAAATCTGGATCGGGATCGAACCGTCGAACAGGCGCGCGACGTCATAGCCGGTGGTCGCGCTCAAATAGAACTGCTCGCCGAGGCCGAACGGGCTGTTGACCTGGACCCCGCCGTTGAGCTCCCAGTTGCGCAGCGAACTCGGCAGATTGTTGTCGACGCCGATCTGGCCCGCCACCAGCCTGTCGGTCCCTTCGACGACCAGCTTGGCGCCGCCGGAAGCCGCGCCGGCCGCCAGCGTCGATTTCAGCGCGAGGCCGGGAACGTCGCCCGCGAGCAGCACGCGGCGCTCGATCTCCGTCAATTTGACGTGGCGCTGTCCGATCAGCGCCGCCAGGCGCGCGGAGACGACGCCGCGCTGGCGCTCGGGCACGCGCTTGACGTCGATCGATTCGATGTAGCCGTCGACGACGATCAGCGTGAGCTTGCCGTGTGGGTCCAGCTTCTGAGGCGGCACGACGACGCGAGCCAGCGCGTAACCCGCCGCGCCGTAAGCGCCTTCCACTGCGCTGGCGGCGGCGTAGATCTCGGCCACCGTGACGCGCCGCCCGACGAGGCCGTCGGTGATCGCGCGGGTCTGCGCCGCCATGTCTTCGAAACCGCCCTGGACGACGACTCCTGAGAGCGTAACGGCGAGATTGGCGGCGTTGGGGGGCGGCGTCAGCTCCGAAGAAGCCGGCAAGGCGATGGCGGCCGAACCGCTCGGCGCCGGCCGCAGTTCGCTCGGGGTCACGGTGCTCGGCGCGACCGGCTCGGCGTGCGCGGCGACCGCCGCCAGAACAAAGACGGAAGCGGCCGCGACGCTGAGTCCGCCGCTTGCGCGTCGGCCAAGCGACGGCGCCGACCCTCCGTCCTTTCGTTCGCGGTATCGCATGAGCCCAGTCACACGGATCGCCTTGAAACAGCGAGGTAATCTAAACGACGGCAACTTCGCAAATCAAAAAAAGCCCGACCGGCGTCGACCTTACCCTGGGTTTTCTCGAAATCCCGCGTACCCTCAGGCGCTTGCCACAGGCCGACGCTTTGCGTCCGATACGCAAATCGCGAGAGCCCGCGACAAATTCGTGACAGATTGCGCGGCTTCTGTCTGGACTTAAGGATGCGGGCGAGGAGTCCGCTTTCGAATCAGACCTTCTTCGGGGACCCGAGCACGCGCCATTGCTGAAGCGCCGGCGCCAGCGAGGGTCCGCTCTTGCCGTCGATCGGTCCGTCGTAATAGCCGGCGGACTTCAGGCGGCTTTGCACCGCCCGCAGCGTATCGAAAGTCCAGACCTGCGCGACCCCCGTCAGTTCGGACAGGCAGTCGCCGAAATCGGCGCGCACGCAGTCCAGCAATTCGTCCGCCGCGACGTCCGTGTTGCGGGGAACCACCTTGCCGATGTCCTGCAACAACGCCGCCGCGCGATAGGCGCCGGGATAGCCGAGATCGGCCGCCTTGCGGTATAGGTCGAGCGCGTCTCCTGGCTTGCCGCCGCCGACTCCCTGGCCGATCATCGTCGCCAGATTGAAGGTGGCGCGCGCCGAGCCGAGGTCGGAGGCTTTGCGGAACAGCGCCAGCGCGCGCTGCGTGTTCTTCGGCACGCCGAGCCCCTGCGCCAGCGCAAAACCGAGATTGATCGCAGCGTCCGGATTGTCGCGCGCGACGGCCTTTTCGTAGAGCGCGAGGGCGCCCTTGGGGTCCTTGGCGACGTGATCGCCGTTCTCCATGAGGGTGGCGAGACTCACCATCGCGCGCGTGTCGCCGCCCTCGACCGCTTTCCGGTAAAGCCCGACGGCTTCCGGCTCGTGGCCGGCGGCGAAGGTCGCCCGCGCCAGCAGCGCGAGATAATGCGCATTCTCGGGATAGGCGTGGGCCGCAACACCGCACGCCTCGACAGCCTGGGCTGCGTGGGCGGCGAGTGTCGCGAAATCGACGCCGGCGACGCTGGGCGTGGCGTCCGAGGGATGCGTGGCCAGACGTTCGCAGACGCCGGGCGCCTCCGAGGCCGCGAGTTCCGCCGACTGCAGATTTGAAAGCAGCGATTTCGCGTCGTCGAGATGCGTCCCCTTGGGGAATCGCTGGAGATAGACGTCCGCGAGGCTGCGCGCCCGAAAACTGAAGGCGAGGTCCCAATAATCGTCGTCATGCTCCTCGTTGGCCGCGGCCTTCTCCGGCAACGAAGGCAACAGCTCCCTGATGTCTCTCGCGTGCGGACCTTTCGGAAAGAAATCGAGATAGATCGCCGCCAGGCTACGGTCGCGCTGGGCGGCGGCCACTTGCCAGAGCCGCGTCTCCGGAGGCGCTTTGGCCGTCGCGTCGCCCTTGAAATAGAATTGCCGCGTTCGCGAAGATTCATCCCACACGACTTGCTCGTCGCCTGTGACTTTCTGGACATCGATCCGCACCTGAATGATCATGCTCTCGACGTCGAGGCCCGGGTCCGCGACATGATGCAGCAACGCGTCCGCAAACGGACTGTTGCGTCCCGCGCCGTCGAGGGCGACATTATCGGGCTGCGTTGCGTAAACGATGTAAAGGCCGGCCTTTGCGCCGACCCGCGCGAGCCCTTTGCCGCCGAGCGGCGTTTTCGAGTTGCGCGTCGGATCGTCGCGGCATGCGTCCAGGAAGATCATGTGGATGCCGCGGCCGCCGGTCTCCGTGTCGAGCACTGCGTCGAGATGCACCGTCTCGCTGTCGATGTCTTGGGTGTGATGCAGGCTGGCGTTGACTGGGACCAGGTAATTATGCCCAGCGACCTGCAGCCCGTGGCCGCCGTAGTAGAACAACGATACGTCGGCTGCGACCGCCTCGCGACCGAATTCGATGACCTCTTTCTCGAACGCCGCGCGATCCGCATCGACGAGCAGCCTCACTTTGAAGCCGAGAGCTGATAAAGCCTGGGCGACGTCTTGCGCATCGTTGGGCGGATTGGAGAGGGCCGGCACGTTTGCATAGGCGCCCTCGCCGACGACGAGCGCAACGCGGCTTTCGGCCTCGGCGGTCGTCGCCACGATGGTCGAGAGAGATACGCCGGCCAAAAGGGCAACTATCGATCGCACGAAGGTTGGCATCGAGCCGATCCTCACATTACGAGCACATGCGAATTGCCAAGCTAGCTCCGCCGAGTCAAGGGCTTGCGTCCCACCGGGCTCGGATTTTCGGATTTCATCTCCGTGAGGAGATCGGTCAGTCGGCGAGCCGCATTCGCGCCGTTATTGTCCCCGGCAGTGGGCTTCCCTGCGGTCGCGACCCCGCCCTTCCGATGGTTGCCTCGTGTCGCGCCCGGTCTGATCGATTCGGGTGGCCGGCCGATCGGCGACATCAGCGCTTGTCCTTCACTCGCTCAATCAACGGTGATGTTTCCACGTTGTCGGCGGCGCACGTCTTACCAATCCGCGCCCACGCTTGAAACCGCGTCCGGCCGCCTTTGCTCCGTCGTGAAGTGTCTAGATCAGCGCCTGCCGAAGCGCTCCGAAGCAGGCCAGGCCAGTCCTGGAGGCTTTCTGACTACGCCGCAAACGGCATAACGCTTACCTAACCATGTTTCAGGGCCGCCGGAACACCGCGCTAACCCTAACTGTTGGTTGGATAACAATCGAGGATTGCAACAATGAAAACAACGCTCATATCTGCGGCTTCGGCACTTCTTATGTTTGGAACGGCTTTCGGCCGCGAGGCAGTCGTGAGGCCGATCGTCCCGCTTCATGGCCCAAGCACCGTTGTCGACAGTCTCGTCGTCCGGTTAAACAGCGAAGGCGTGCGGTGCACGAACAGGTATATTACAACGACAACAGCCGAGGGTGACAGGAACACACGTAAATCCGTCGACTGCGAAGAGTGACCGAATGAGATGCAGAGCCACCTAGCCAGCGCGGTTTTCATCGCGAAGAAAACGGCGGCAAGGCAGATAAACTCGAGATCGAGGAGCCTCACGCCAAAGATCAACGGCGCGGCGAGACCGAGTTGATTTCTCGTGGCGCCGGAGGCGAATTCCTCGGATCGGACCTCGTCCTCGTTG
>Ga0302325_10036349_pt1 | contig 10042 bp, 9 predicted proteins | sample Palsa_T0_2_FD_201948 | JGI IMG/M metagenome (GOLD analysis project Ga0302325, IMG submission 201948) | Peat permafrost microbial communities from Stordalen Mire near Abisko, Sweden - Palsa_T0_2 | ecosystem: Environmental > Terrestrial > Soil > Palsa > Peat permafrost | place: Sweden: Abisko... | reverse complement strand
AGATACCGGTAAAGGGAGGCCACCAGTTAGGAGAAACCGGTGAGCAGTTTTTTGCCGAAGGATATGAGAAAGAGATGTTGAGTGCGTGCGCGACGGGAGATTTTAAGAGCGTGAATAAGTCTAGCAGACATCAGCTGAAAGAATACTGTGCTGCGTTTGCTGAGGTCCACCAGCAAGCAATCAGCGGCAAACGCACCGAGTACAAAGGCAGCGGCGACGTTTCCGAGTTGCGAACGGATACGTTCACGTTTGACAAAGATCGCCTCGTGAAAGCAGAGCTCTTGTATTCTGTTCCTACCGCGGAGGTTAACTATCGAGGCCAATCGTTCGAGGAAATCTTCACAGGAGTAAAACAGGCGTATGGTCCGCCCGTGAGCGAGACTACCAAACCCGTGCAGGATGCCTATGGCGTTCCGTACATTGCGCACCGTGAACTTTGGCTGTTACCACACGCAGCCATCCTTATTACCGACAAGCCCGTGCCGGGCGGCTCGACAACTGTGGTGGCATTCACGCGTGAAGAGTACGACCGCACTGTGGCCGGTGACGCTGCCAAGGCCGCTAATCCACTTCAGTAAAATCGCTCACTTCACATGAGCACGACCGTGTGAAAAGTTGTTGTCGGCTGTTTGGATCACCTTTTCCGTAGAAGGATTCCAGGACAATTCATACAGCCAAGCCGACAGTGTGAGACATAAGGGAATCTTTAGCGCATGAAATTAGCGAAGAAACAGGAAAAAGAGAAAAATTACGATCCACATCACGAGGGTGCTATTCCAATAGAGCGCGATGGGGGCCGTTGTAGATCGCGTAGGCAAATATTCCTTGGAGAAAAGGCCAGCGGATAGCAGGGCCACAACTCCTCCCAACGTTAGGGCCGCGTGGGTAGCTGTAAAGAGATACAGAAAACTGCTGCTCGGATTGGTCCCGAGGTTGATTCCGGCACGGAAGAGCTGGCGCCAGGCCAATAGCTGCCCTGCGACGAAAAAACATCCCAGTATTGCTGTCATCGCCCACCAGTGACGGAATCCGGCCTGATCACCATTTGCGAATCTTTTCCGCGCATAAAATAAAGTGCCGCCGCTGCCCAAAAGAATAACGGTGTTGAGCCAGAAAACTGGCGGAATCGTCAGGAATTCCCAGTCTGCGGCCGGCGATCCTTTGCGCACCACGCAGGCACTCATAAGAGCGGCAAAAAAGGTGAGGACTCCGGCCAAGCCAGTGGCAGTAGCGGTTACAGACTTGCACGACGGGGCTTTTCCGTTGTGCTTCACAATGGATTGAGAATTCGTCACTCGCTCTTGCAACTCGCTTGCTTGGTCCATCAAATCTGTCCCGGAGTCATTCCCATCCTGCTATTCACCCAACTGCGCGTCATCATTGGCGCACAAGTTGCGTTTGCGGTAAGCGGCTATCGCAAAACCAGTACAAATCGCCACTGGCGCCACGATCAAGATCATGATTCCGCTGCGCAGCGCTTCGATGAAGCGCGCGCCCGAGGACGCCGCGGCCTGATAACAGAGCGCGCAGCTCTGCGCCCAAAGAGTTTCTGGCAGAGCGGTGGCTGCCGCTACTGCCAAAATTCGCGCTGTCAACGTGGGGAACAATCCACCGCAACGTTGGTCTTTCACTTGCGTTGCCCTCCTTACACAATGTTGTTTCATTCGCGACCACCGCCGCGTGCAGAAACGGCTGAAGCGCCTGTCGGTTCCGACTGCGCCCAAAAATCTCGGCCGTCGTCTGTGGGACCATACGCGTTGGCATCGCGGTATACCATGACGGGCGCATCAAAATTTCGCGCCGGGGGCGGAGACGCAGTCGACCATTCAAGTGTGGTGGCTCCCCAGGGATTGTCTGCCGCCCTTTCTCCACGCACAGCACTCCACATCAAGTTCCAGAGGAATACTAGTTGAAACGCTCCCGTCACGAGCGCCGCCACGGTGATGAATTTGTGGACCGGCACTAGCGGCAGCAAATAGTCGTCGCTGAATTGAGCGTAGCGACGCACGTTGCCAACGAACCCCAGAAAGTACATCGGCATGAAGATGCAATGGACGCCGAGAAATGTGGGCCAAAAATGAAGCTGACCCAGCCTCTCGCTCATCATCCGCCCAAACATTTTCGGAAACCAGAAATAGGTAGCCGCGAAGATGCCAAAGATCGCAGCCACTCCCATCACAAAATGGAAGTGCGCCACCACGAAATAGGTCGCATGCAGATAGCTATCGATGGAGGGTTGGGCTAGAAAGAATCCCGAAAGTCCGCCCGTGACAAACACGGAAATGAAAGCCAGGCAAAAGAGTCCTGCCGTTCTGAACCGCATCTTGGCGCCATAAAGCGTCCCAATCCATAGCAGACCGGCAATCGCGGAGGGCAGAGTAATGATCAGCGTTGGCAAAGAAAACGCCATTGCCGAAAATGGATTCATTCCGCTGACAAACATGTGGTGGCCCCACACCAGAAAACTAAGGATCCCGATCGCGATCGTACAGCCTGTCATTGTGTGCTGCCCGAGCAGCGGTTTGCGCGCGAATGCCGGGAGGACCAACGAAATGATTCCCACCGCTGGAAGAATGGCGATATAAACCTCAGGGTGCCCGAAAAACCAGAACAAGTGCTGCCAGAGTAAAGGCTCTCCCCCCACGTGTTTTTGAAGCGCATCACTCACTACCAATCCTGCCGGGACGAAAAAGCTCGTTCCCGCGAGCCGGTCGAGCAATAGCATAAGAGCTGCTGCGAAAAGCACAGGGAACCCGATCAGCATCATCACTGCAGTTACAAACCAGGTCCACACTGTGATAGGCAATCGCGCCAGCGTCATACCTTTCGCGCGAAGGTCAAGCGTGGTGGTGATGAAATTAATCGCGCTAAGCACTTGCGCAATGCAGAAAAGCCCTAAGGAAATGGTCCACAGCGTCTGTCCTAACGCCTCTCCGGGTCCCGAATCACTCCCCAATGCGCTGAGCGGGGGATAAGCCGTCCAGCCGGAAATAGGAGGCCCATCGGAAACGAAAAATGTCGACATCAGTACACCAAACGATGCGCACGTGATCCAGAATCCCAAGCGGCTCAGCGACGGAAAGGCCATTTCCGGCGCACCGACTTGTAACGGCAGAAAGAACGTTCCAAAGCCCGCGATAGGCGCGGTAGTCAGCACAAAAAAAACCATAATTGTGCCGTGGATTGTGAGGAGCGAAAGGTAATATTCCGGGGTCATAATCCCGCTCGGCGCCCCATTGGGGGCAATTTTTGCGAGCCACGGGAGCCGGGCCATGGGCCACGCCAAATGGAGCCTCATGAGCCAGGACAAAGCAATCGCTGTGAAAACAGCTACCAGCGCGAGGATAAAATACTGCCTCCCAATCGTTTTATGATCGGCGCCGAACACATACTTGCGCAGCAGATTGATCGTCTCGTGCGGAGCTGTTTCGCACTCCACTGGAACGTTCCTGCTGCCCGCCACGTCTTCAGTCACTCTGCATTACCTCGAAGTTTCGCTCGGTGATGGCTGCCTTACTTGGCTTGATTCTCTTTGAGCCAGGCATCGAATTGATCGGGTTGCATTACGTCAAGATAGGCCCTCATGTTGTAATGCCCAAGGCCGCAAAGCTGTGTACACACGATTTCGTATCGCCCCGTGCGCACGGCCGTGAAGCGCACGGGAATTATCAGGCCAGGTACAAAGTCCTGCTGGATGCGAAGCTCCGGAACGTAAAACGAATGGCCCACATCCTGAGGGTGAAGCGTAAGAAGCACTGGGCGGTTCACGGGAACGGCCAGGGTGCCTGAGACGATATCGTCGCGCGCCGCAGAGTCGTTTTCGGGATCGAGGCCGAAGAAATTGTTGTTTGCTTCGTTGATCCGATCCGGATGCAGCGCGCCAAATTTCCCGTCTGGTCCGGCATATCGAAAGTAAAAAGCAAACTGCTCGGCCTGGACATCAATGGCTAGTTCGCCCGTTTGCGCCGGCCGTATGTAGACGCTCGCCCACACCTTAGACCCGAGCAAAGTAAACGCCGCGATTTCAATCCCCACAACCAGCAGCGCGAACACGATTAATGGTCTTGAGCCGCCAGGAAAGTTCGAAACCGTGCCGTTTCGATGTTCGCCGAATTGCCATGCAAAGACAGCGAGCAATAGTTGCGATGTGAGGAACAAAAAGCCGGTACCGACCAGCGTGTCTCTCATCAACCGGTCAACAGCAGCGCCCTGCGCCGAGATATTCCCGGGCATCCACCAGATATGCGCTGCGAAAATCGCCGCACTAGCGAGAGTGATCGCCGTCAGAAGGATACCGAATAGCTTGCCCATGCGTTATCGCTTCGGCTAAAGCCAGCCGATGAATTGCCGCTCCCAGTTTTGACGAAATGAAATTCGCTGGATGCTACCACTAATCGCCCGATGAACCACCACTCTGGAATACAAACGATAGAGCCTTTGACTCTTTCGGAGCGACGGTCACCGTTTGGTCTTGGATTCCCCGCTGCTGTTGCCACGCCTCAACCGTATAAGTGCCAGGCGGCACGTTTTTCAGGTCAAATGCTCCCGATGACGAAGTAACAGCGTAGTACGGATTGTCGAACACAAACACAAACGCGCTCATTCCCGGATGCAACTTGCAAATCACGTGGACAGCCAGTTCTGGCTTGGAGAACGACTCCATGATCGGCGCAACTCCTGGAGGCTCCGAACGGTTCCACTGGGGATTTATCTTGGAGAGTACGTGGATATTATGCGCCACAGGGTCGCTGTTCTCGATCTCAATCGGTTGGTTCACCATCAGCGCGAGAACATGCGGTTGATAAGTGCAGTTTTGCTGGTCCAGTAAAACGGGATTTGTGGGCGTATCGAAATGATAGTTGCCAAGGCCGGACTTCAGGTAAATCACGATATTGGCGGGCTCGGCTTTAGCTTCGGTCGGTGGGGGTGGCGCGGCCCCAGCCGCGGCGCCCTTGGCACAAGGCGAGATAATCCCAGTAATCTGTTTGAGGTTGCCCTCAATTTTCACCGTTCCGGTGATCGATCCCGATGTCGCTGGATCTAGCGTTAGCACTGGTCCGGATGGTTTCGCCGGCGTCTCGACCGCCGCCTCTTTAGAACCACCCTGATGGCCGCATCCGGCGAAAACCACAGCCGTAACCGCAATGAAAAAGGCTGACACGCCAAACCGCATATAAAATCGATGTTGTTGGCCCCGTTTTAGGCTTCGCACGCCTATAGCATACGCTCCCGCGTTCACGCGCGCACATTCGTTGGCGTTAAGTCTGTGTTAAAACCAATCAGTGGGTCATCGCGTAGACGATGTAGTTGATCCCAATGCGAAAGCCTAGAGCGGAAAAGCGCTCGGGATATACCGGTCGGTCGGACCATTCCCAAGAATCGCCAAGATCCGAGTTGAAAGAGATGGCCACCATCACGCGGCCTTTATCGTCGTAAATACCCCGCCAATGCGCTCCTCTTCCGTCATCCGGGCCCTGCGAATAGTCGGGAATTTTGTACCCTAAGCTTAGGTGTTCGGACCCCGGAACCTGATAGCGGTCGTCCAGATCAAACACCGTGTGGAATATGGGGTCGTCATTCGGAATTTCTACAATCGGACGATCCGGAAAAACCATGCGGATGCGTTTCTCGAACATTTGCCACTCGTAGGCGCCATGAAAATCATCCGCCATGAAAAAACCGCCGCGCAAAAGATAGTCTCGCAGTTTATCTGCCTGCTGTTGCGTGAGACCCCATTCGCCCACCTGCACGGCATATAGCCACGGCCAGAAATAGACTTGGTCTCCATCGTCGAGATTTACATCCTGTTCCACTGAACGAGCGTCGATGCGTGTAATGCGCCGGACAGCCGCCGCAAGATGGCGATCCGCTGGCGGACCATCCTGAGTCCAGAGCGAAAAACCTTCGCGCCAGTCGCCATCGAAACGTCCACGATAGCCGTCATTCGGGCCTGGCGGATACATCAGCCGAGCGAAAGCCCATTCACCCTGTCGTCGCCAATCGCTCGGCAAGGGATCAGATACTCCATATTCCACAGACGGATATTCCCGGAACGGGCGCTGCGCGAACAAAGAGCCAACCAGGCAAAGCGCACACGCCCCCCAAAACACCAGCGGAACTCTCATGCCAGCCATATCCAGGCAATCAAGGGCATCGCGAGGGGACTCATTTGAATCCTTAACGTACCACTTTGTTGAGATTCTTCCTTCGGGAATCGACTATTCGCTCTGGTCAGCGGACGGACGTGCCACTGGTCGAGTTCTCGACAAGGAAGCTCAGCACGGCCGAGGTGGAGTACGGCAGAAGCGGAGCGTTGGTATGGAAATATTTTCGATAAGCCGAGATCCAGTCGTTCGCGATGTCGTGTTGCGCTATACCGAGATTCACTTGCCCGTTGCAGACCAAATAATGGAGATGATCCTCCAGCTGATCTTTCACGTAGGAATTCCACACCGTGCGGTAGCGGGGTTCCGGCCAGAGATTTCGAATGTCGTCGGAGCCCCCCAATCCTGGCGTCACCAGATAGTCGATCTCGAAATCCGCGGCTTGGCCTCCGGCGATCCCATATTCCCGGAGGACCCGTTGTTGCACTCCTTCGGGTACTTTGCGCACCACCTGATCGTGTTTTGACGAGCACATGCCTGCCAATGGCACCGGCAGAGTCGAACCTGGCGTAAGTACCGGATTTGGGAGGGCATGAGCATAAGAGTTGTCGTGCGCGTGGCCGTCGTACGCTCTGATCTTGTGGTACAGGGACTTCGTTCCCAGAGTGAGCAGAATCAGAAGGGCAAGAGCGTACACGAATCCCCTGTGGCCTAGTCCCCAATTCAGCCTGTTGTTCAGGCCGCTGTTCAGTCCGTTGTTCAGTCGGGCCACCAATTGCTGATATAGATTGGCGCCCGAGCTCCGTGTCGCCTCTGCGAGTTTAGCTTCGAGGCGTGCCCGCGCTCCATCGATTCGCGGCAGTTCTGGGTCTAAACTCTCGCGAGTCAACCGCACTACGTGGTGGATCGTTTCTTCGATCTCCGCCATCCTTGCGCGACAAGCCCAGCAGGCTTCGAGATGCGCATGAATCTGCACCATGCGCCGCTTGGAAAGCTCTCCATCCGCGGCTAACAAGAGATCTTCATCTGTTAAGTGAGTGCAGTTCCGATTCATGGCTGGGTTCCGTTTAGGATCTATCATTGGGGGCCTATCATTCGTGTGAGCGATCGAGCTAACGAGTTCGAAACCGCGCCTAACGACATGTCAAGCACCGCGGCTATTTCCCGGTATCGCAGACCTTCCAGGCGCAATCGCAGGCAGCGCTGATCCCTTTCGGAAAGTGTCTGAAATATGGATAGCAGACGTATCTGCTTTTGGCTGGCGGACAGCCTTTCTTCCGGGTTCCACGCGGTATCGAGCTGGCTCTCGGCCGGAAACCAAGAGGGTCCATTCGCGTCGAGCACTCGGTCATTTGATTGGCGCCTTTTCAGCGCAAGATTATGAGCAACGCGGAAAATCCAGCCCCGCAGGTTGTCGCGAGGCTTGCCCATCTGAAGATGCCGCAGCAGCGCCAAAAATACCTCCTGCGTCACTTCCTCGCCATCGTGGATGGTCAGGCCGAATGATAAGACGTACCGGAGAGCCGGATCTCGCAGTTCGTCGAAAAGTCGGATGACCTCGCGCTCGGCTTCCGTCTGCTTCCGCGCAGCATCGTCAATTAAGACGAGGCTCTCTAGCGCGTTTGTCCGGTAGGCCGACATGTCCCTCCCCATTTATATATTCCCTCACGGTGATTCTTGTTCACTTTTTTTGAGTCGTATTGGAGGAGACACGTACGTGGAGCCGTATGCGAACCCGTACGTGGACCCCTCTGGGGAAAAGGTCGAGCTCAAAAATAGACTGAACAAGATCGGCGTCCCCGGAATATCTCCTTGTAAGGGTAGATTCGCCAATTTGGGGGCTGATGGTGACACGCCAGGTTTTGTGTAAGTTCGGAGCCGTACCCAGTCGGTGCAGCTTGGGGACGTCAATTCAATACCTCACAGCGGCTCTTCTCCTGTTGTTTGTTTCTTTATCCCCAACAAACGCGCAGACGAACATTGGCGAGCTACGGTTAAAGGTTACAGATCCGTCCGGATTGGCGGTGGCGAAGGCTTCGGTCACGCTGCGAAGCGAGGCCAATCAGTACGACAACACTCTTCAGACGGACGACAACGGCCGATTGCAGGCGCTCAGACTGCCCTTCGGAACTTACCAAGTTGAGATAAACAAAACGGGATTCGCGCCCCTTTCCGAAAGCATCGAGATCCGTTCGCAGCTACCCACCGACGCCAACGCCCAGCTCCGGGTCGCGCGATTGACCGAGCAAGTCACTGTGGCCGCAAATAATACACTCATTAACCCCGATCAGCCCGGATCGGTGAACCAGATTGGCAGCGCCGCTATCGAAACTCGGCTCTCGTCGCTGCCAGGGCGCACTGTTCAAGACCTGGTAAATTCCCAGCCGGGTTGGCTTTACGAAGGGAATGCGGTCCTCCATCCGCGGGGTTCCGAATACCAAACGCAATTTGTAGTAGACGGCATCCCGTTGACCGATAATCGCTCGCCCAGCTTCGGCCCGGAATTGGAAGCCGACGACGTCGACTCCGTATCAATCTACACGGCAGGCATTCCAGCGGAATACGGTCGAAAGATGGGTGGAGTTGTGGAACTTAGCACCATGCAGGACACCACGCCCGGCTTCCACGGCGAGGCAGTGCTGTCTGGCGGAAGCTTCGATACGGCTGGAGCTTTCTTCAAGGGGCAGGAGGTCTGGGGAAAGAATACCTTCGGGTTCAGCGCGAGCGGAGCAGGAACGGGCCACTATCTGAATCCCGTGGTTACCGAAAACTATACCGACCGCGGGACCACCGGCGATTTCTCAGTCGACTACGAACGCGATTTCACGCCGAACGACCGCCTGACGATGAGCGTCCGCCACGAATTCTCGCGCTATGAGCTGCCGAACGAACAGGTCCAGCAAGCCGCAGGCCAGCTTCAGACCGCGGACAATTTCGAGACGATGGGCATCATTTCCTACCAGCACATTTTCTCGTCTCATGCCGTGGCGGATATCCACGCCATGGTTCGCGACAACGCAAACGATTTCTATTCGAACGCGAACTCGACGCCGGTCTTACTCACCCAGCATAACTGGTTCCGCGAAGGATATGTGCGCGGCAGCTTCACACTCGACCACGGACATAGCGAATGGAAGGTTGGCTTCGAATCGGACAACATGTTTCTCAATGAGAATACGAAGTATGTCGTGACCGACGCCACACAGTTTGACGACAGCACCCCCTGCCAGTCCGGCAGCATAGACGACCCCCAAGACGATAGGCCTTGCACCTTTCAATTCACTGGCAACCGGCCCGACTTGGAACAGTCAGCGTTCGTTCAAGACCTCTATCACGTGGGAAACTGGACGATCAATGCGGGCCTGCGTTGGGATCATTACCAGTTGCTGCTGAACCGGCAGGCTGTCGATCCGCGCTTTGCAATCTCACGCTATTTCCCTTCGGCAGGAGTCGTGGTGCACTTTTCGTACGACCGCGTGTTCCAGACGCCCTCGTTTGAAAACATTCTGTATTCAAGTTCGCCGCAAGTGACGGCCCTTTCAAGCGACTTCCTGCGTTTACCGGTCGAGCCTTCGGAAGGAAACTACTATGAAGTGGGATTGACGAAGGCCTTCGCGGGAAAGCTGCGTTTTGACGCCAACTATTTCCGTCGACTGGTGAGCAACTATGCGGACGACGACCAGATCGACAACACCACGATTAGTTTCCCAATTGCATTTCGCAAAGGGATCATTTACGGCGCAGAGGGCAAGCTCGACCTGGCGCAGTGGGGGCGATTCTCCGGGTACCTCAGCTACTCGTACATAGTGGGAAATGCGTGGAATCCGGTCACTGGCGGTTTATTCCTCGGCGACAATGCCGATGCGGCTGAGTCCGAGCTGAGCGGCCATTTTCCGGACTCGCAGGACCAGCGGAACACGGTGCGCGGCCGTGTCCGT
>Ga0302325_10036348_pt1 | contig 10042 bp, 10 predicted proteins | sample Palsa_T0_2_FD_201948 | JGI IMG/M metagenome (GOLD analysis project Ga0302325, IMG submission 201948) | Peat permafrost microbial communities from Stordalen Mire near Abisko, Sweden - Palsa_T0_2 | ecosystem: Environmental > Terrestrial > Soil > Palsa > Peat permafrost | place: Sweden: Abisko... | reverse complement strand
GCGCTGTCAGGTGGTGCACCTCCGGGTAGGCGGCCGGCGCGACCTCGCCGTGCTCCGCATGCCAACGGTTGACGATCCCGCGCGCTGTCCGGCCGCTGAAAGCGCGCGTCAGCACCGTCGGCGCTAAGCCAGCGGTCGCGTCACGCTGGGCCTCCGAGGTCCCAGCCTCCGGACTTCGCAGGTACGCGGTGCCGAGTTGCGCGGCCGCCGCGCCCGCCGCCAGCACCGCCGCCAGCCCCGCCCCGGTCATGATCGCCCCGGCGCCGACCAGCGGCAGCGGCACCGCCGCGGCGATCAGCTGCAATGCCGCCAGCAGCGTCAGCGCTGACTGCGCGTCGTCATCGACGAACACGCCGCGATGTCCCCCGGCCTCGACCCCCTGCACGATCAGCACATCGACGCCGGCGGCAGCCGCTGCTCGCGCCTCGTCGACGGAGGTGACGGTGATCCACAGCTCGAAGCCGGCCGCGCGCAGCGCCCGTGCCGTGTCGGCCGGCGGCAGCCCGAACGTGAACGAGACCACGCTCAAACCCGGGAAGCTGTCGTCGACGAGCAGCGACGCCTTGTCGGCGAACCGGTCGTCATCGAACCGTGGCTCGCCGAGCTGGGCTCCGGTCAGCCGCGCGATGGGCGTCAGCCGCCGCTCGTACGCGGCCACCGCCTCCGGATCCGCCGGCCGGCCCGAGCCGACAAACAGATTGACGCCGTACGGGCGATCGGTCAGCGCGGCCGTTCGCTGCAGCTGCTCGCGCAAGCGCTCGGGCGTCAGGTATCCCGCGGCGACGAACCCGAGCCCGCCACCGCGATTGACCGCCGCGGCCAGCTCGGGCGTCGACGGACCGCCCGCCATCGGCGCCTGCACGACCGGGACCGAGAGGCCGTCGAGGACCGTCAACCGAACCGCTCCGGGTTGGAGAACAGCCGTACGGCGACGATCTCACGGTCCTGCACCTGCACCGCGACGATCCCGACGAACCCTGCGGTCGGACTGACCATCCGCACCCCGAAGTCGCCGTTGACGCTGACCACCGTGTACTCGATGTCGGGCACGAACCCCGGCTTGCGTTGCACGCCAACGAGGAACCGGGCGATCTTGTCGGCCCCGTAGATCGGCTTGCGCGCCGCGGAAACGACGCCGCCGCCATCGGAATAGAGGATCGCGTCGGCCGCCAGCGCCGCGCGGATCGCGTCGACGTCGCCGGCCAGCGCGGCCGCCATGAACGCCGTCGCCAGGCGCTGTTGCTCTTCGGCCGAGACCGGGCGTGTGCGGCTCTGGTCACCCGCGTGCGCGCGGGCGCGCACGGCGATCTGGCGGACGTTGGCCGGGGAGCGGCCGACGACATCGGCGATCTCGGCGTATTCGAGGTCGAACGCGTCACGCAGGATCAGCACCGCCCGCTCGATCGGGTTCAGCCGCTCCAGCGCGCCGAGCAGCGCGAGGCTGAGCCGCTCGGCCTCGATCACACGGCGCTCGGGATCGTCGGGCGCGCCGTCGGCGTCGTTGACCAGCGGCTCTGGGAGCCAGGGGCCGACGTACGTCTCACGGCGCCTTTGCGCCGATCGCAGTCGGTCGACCGCCAGCCGAGTCGTGACCGTCACCAGGAATGCCTCGCCGTTGCGGATCTCTGCGCGGTCGGCGCGATCCCATCGCAGCCACGTCTCCTGGACGACGTCCTCGGCCTCGCCGAGCTCGCCGAGCATCCCGTACGCGATCCCCAGCAGCCGCGGTTGGCACGCGCAGAACGCGTCGAGGTGCTGGTCGGTGCTCATCGCGATGAGGCTGCGTACACCGCGCGCCGATCTCCCGCAGCGGCTGCGGCGGCGGCTGCCGCCCCGGACGCGGCCGCGGCGGCGCTGCTCAGCGCCGCGTCGAGCAGCCAACCGTCGGGCCCGGCCCAGTCGCCGGCGACGAACAGGCCATCGCCGCGGTCGACCGCGGGCCTGCCCGCGAGCCCGCCGGTCGCGGGCGTCGGGATCGCGGAGACCGCGACCATCCGCGGCAGGAACCGCTCGAACGTCAGCCGCTCACGCCAGCCCGGCTGGACGACGTCGGCGACCGACTCCAGCGTGGGGCGTGGCCCGCGCTCGTAGCGGACCAGGCTGATCAGGACACCATCGGGATGGCCGGGCGGCGAGTGCTTGGAGATGTAGGACGGGTCGTCGATCCCGAGCCCGAACGTGCGGCCAGGTCGCGGCAGCGAGCTGAGCCCCAGATCGAGCGTCGAGACCTCCGCCGCGGGACCGGGCGCCGCCGGCGTCCGGTCGCCCAGCAGCTGCGCGCACGCGCCGTGCTCCCCGGCCGCGACGATCACCACCTGCGCGTGCAGAACCTCATCGTCGAGCGTGACCGACCAACCATCACATCCACTCGCGTCGAGCGCTCGGACCGCGGCTCCAGTACGGATCGTCACCCCGCGCCCCCGGGCCTGTGCTTCGAGCGCGTCGACGATCCTTCCCCAGCCGCCGTTGACGTAGCGGACACCCGGAGCGGCGCCGAGCCTGATCTGCCGGGCGGCCACGTCGGCGCTCAGCGCGTCGTGGTCGGCGACGAACGTCGTCACCCGCACGAGCGCGGCCGCCGCGGCTCGCGCATCGGGATCGGGCAGCGACCGTGCCAGCCAGTCGTTGACCGACATCCGCTCAAGCCCGACCGTCGCGCCGCGCAGCACCGACCCCGTCCAGCGCGTGAGCGCGACCACCGCGCCCGGCGAGCGACGGGCACGACCGCCGCGCAGAAACACCGACCGGTGCGAGACCGGGTTCCAGCGTTCGGGGTCGATCCCCAGCGAGCGCAGCTGGCGCATCCCGGGACCGCCGACATACAGTGCGTGCGCGCCCTGGTTGAGATCGAAGCCGGCCTGACGCTTGGAGGCGGCCCGGCCGCCGAGCGTCGCGCTCGCCTCGATCAGCGTGGTGGCGATGCCTGCATCGGCGAGCTTGGCGGCGGCGATCAGGCCGGCGGGGCCGCCGCCGACGACGATCGCGGTGTTCGTGTGCGCATGTGGATCGTTCATGCCCACCAGACGAGACAGCATGACGATCGGTGACAGCTGGCGCGGGCGCGTCCCCGGAGCCGGTCGCAACGGCGCAGCGGCCGGCTCTCAATGCTGCGGAAGGGCGATTGCCGAGGCCCTCGCGCACCGCGTATGTTGTTGGACTGACCTCAGGTAACCAGGGAGCAAGCGGAGGAGTGAACGTGGCTGATTACGCTGTTGTGAACCCGGCGACGGGCGAGACGGTCAAGGAGTACCCGACGATCTCCGACGACGATCTCAAGGATGCGATCGGTCGCGCGTACAGCTGCCACCAGGAGTGGACGCCGACGACGACCGCCGCCGAGCGCTCCGCGCTGATCCGCAAGGTCAGCGAGCTGCACAACGCCAAGCGCGAAGAGCTCGCCGACATCATCGTCCGTGAGATGGGCAAGCCGATCGAGCAGGCGCTCGGCGAGGTCGACTTCTCGGTCGCGATCTATGAGTACTACGCCGACAACGCCGAGAAGCTGCTGGCCGACGAGCCGATCGACCTGCTGGAAGGCGGGGGCTCGGCGCTGATCCGTCGAAGCTCGTTCGGGCTGCTGCTGGGGATCATGCCCTGGAACTACCCGTACTACCAGGTGGCGCGGTTCGCGGGGCCCAACCTGGTGATCGGGAACACGATCCTGCTCAAGCACGCGCCGCAGTGCCCGGAGTCGGCCGCGGCGATGGAGCAGATCTTCCACGAGGCCGGCTTCCCCGAGGACGCGTACATCAACATCTACGCGACCAACGAGCAGATCGAGTGGCTGATCGCCGATCCGCGCGTACGCGGCGTGTCGCTGACCGGCTCCGAGCGCGCCGGCGCGGCGGTCGCCGAGATCGCCGGGCGCAACCTGAAGAAGGTCGTGCTGGAGCTGGGCGGCTCCGATCCGTTCATCCTGCTGAGCACCGACGACCTGGACTCGGCCGTCGAGGCGGCCGTCGGCGCACGGCTGGAGAACACCGGCCAGGCGTGCAACGCGGGCAAGCGGTTCATCGTCGTCGACGAGCTGTACGAGCCGTTCCTGGAGAAGTTCACCGCCGCGCTGACCGCGGTCAAGCCGGGCGACCCGACCAAGTCTGACTCGACGATCGGCCCGCTGTCGTCGTCGCTGGCGACCGAGCGGCTGTCCGACCAGCTCCAGCGGGCGGTTGACTCCGGGGCCAAGGTCGTCGCCGGCGGCAGTCACGAGGGCAACTTCTTCGAGTCGACGGTGCTGACCGACATCAAGCCCGGCAACGACGCCTACCACGAGGAGTTCTTCGGGCCGATCGCGTCCGTCTACCGGGTCGCGAACGAGGACGAGGCGGTGACGCTGGCCAACGACACCCCGTTCGGCCTCGGCTCCTACGTCTACACGACCGACTCAGACCAGGCGCTGCGCGTCGCCGACAAGATCGAGGCGGGCATGGTGTTCGTCAACGCGGTCGGTGCCGAGGGCGCCGAGCTGCCGTTCGGCGGTGTCAAGCGCTCGGGCTTCGGCCGTGAGCTCGGTCGCTTCGGGGCCGATGAGTTCGTCAACAAGAAGATGATCCGGATCGCGGGCTGAGGCCCTGAGGCGGGGCGGCCGGCGGCGGCCGCCCCGTTGACCGTCGCGCCGGTCAGGACTCGAGCGTCGCCTTCAGCGTGATCTCGGGCACGCCCGCGAGCGCCTTGGAGACCGGGCAGCCGGCCTTGGCGCCGTCCGCCGCCTCCTCGAACGCCGCCTGATCGATCCCGGGCACCTTGCCGACGGTGACCAGTTCGATCTTGGTGATCGTCGGCGCGTCGTCGACCATTCGCAGCGTCACGGTCGCGTCGGTGTTGACCGAGTCGACCGGGTGGCCGGCGTCGGCCAGGCCGGCCGACAGCGCCATCGAGAAGCACGCCGCATGCGCCGCGCCGATCAACTGCTCGGGGTTGGCGCCGGGTCCGTCCTCGAACCGTGATTTGAACGAGAAATCGCCCTTGATCCCGCCGTCTCCGGCCGAGAACGAGCCGTTCCCGGACTTCAGGTCGCCCGTCCACTCCGCTTTTGCCTTGGCTGCCATCGCAGTCTCCTGTTCGTGTGGATCTCGTGTTCCGGCGCGGTGGCGTGTGCTCGCGCACCCATACCTCGCGCCCCACTCAGCCTAACCGCGCCGGCGCTCAGCAGGTCAGCAGGGTCTTGGCGAACACGGTCCGGGCCTCGATCGCCGCGTGGGCGTCGGCGGCGTGCCGCAACGGATATCTCTGCCCGATCACCGGCGTGCAGCGCCGCTCGCCCGGCGCGCCCGCTCGCATCTCGCTCATCTCGATCCGGCCTTGATTACAACGATCGTTTTACCCTAGCGCTAAAGTACAACGATCGTTGTAATCTGTTCTTCAGATCGGAGGATCCAGGATGACCCAGCAGACCGCACGCCCCACGTTCGACACCGACCCCGCCGCCGCGGCGGACGCGCGCGCCGCCGTCGATTCGGTGGTCGCCGAGCTGCAGGCCGGGCTCGACCGTTCCGACGCCGACACCTACAACCGTCACTTCGCCGCCGACGTCATCTGGGGCAGCCCGTACGGAGCGCTCGTCTCGGGCCATGACCAGCTCCACGCGATTCACGAGCGCTTGCATCGCGACGCGCCAGTGGGCCGTTCGCGATACGTCGTCGAACGCGTCCTCTCCCCCGCACCCGGCGTCGCGGTGGCACAGGTCAGGCGCGAGGCGCTCGGCGACGACGGCCGCCCGCTTGATCCGGCCGAGAGCTTTCACGAGATGGCGACATACGTGATCGTCCGCCGCGACGGCGACTGGTGGCTGGTGGCAGGGCAGAACACGCCGGTCCGGCCCGGCATGGGCGTCGCGGTCGACTGACGTGGCGCCACGCGAAGGCACGGCCCCGCCGGCCGACGCTGGCGCGCCCGCCCCCGAGTCGGCCAAGCGCGACGCGATCGAACGAGCCGCCCGAGCCGTGTTCGGACGACTCGGCTACGCGCGTGCCCCGATCGATCAGATCGCCGGGGCGGCGGGCGTCTCGACGCGCACTCTCTACAACCACTTCGGCGGCAAGCTCGGACTGTTCTCGCACGTGCTCGTGCACGGCGCCGCCGAAGTCGCCGACGCCTTCGAGCGCCAGCTCGACGACGGCTTCGACATCTCGTCGCCGGAGCGTTCGTTGCGGGTCATGGCTGAGGCGATCGTCGCCCACCGGGTGCGGTTCCCCGAGCATTTCGCGCTGGTCAACCGGCTGAACGCCGAGCGCGATCAGTTCCCGGACGCGCTGATCGCGGCGTGGCTGGAGGCGGGCCCGCACCGCGTGCGGGCGCGGTTGCGCAGGCGCCTGGCCGAGCTTGCGGCCGCGTGCGGCGTGACGCTTTCGGATCCGAGCGCGGCGGCACGGCACCTGGTCGCCCTCAGCACCAGCACGAACTTCACCGAGCCCGACGGCTCGCGACCGCCGACCGAAACCGAGCTCACCGAGGCCATGCTGGTGTTCGCCCGCGGCTACGGCTTTACGGCGCTCAGCACCAGCACGCCGGGCAACCCGGCGTAGGCCCGGACCGTCGCCTCTCCGATCACGCGGCTGGCGCGGCGTTTGGCCCGCGTGTGGGCCGCGGTGAGCTGCGGCTCGATCAGCTCCTCAAGCGCCAGGTCGGCGCCACGCAGGGCGGCCAGGTAGTCCGCGTGGGCGTGGGGATGCTCACGGACGAACCCGCGCCGCCCGTCGGCGCCGGTGAACGGCGCCTGCCAGCCGAGCGCGGCCAGGAACGGGTGCAGCACCGAGATGATCAGCCGGCCGCCCGGTGCCAGCACCCGGCTCAGCTCTCCGATCGCGGCGGACAGTGACCGGAGGTGTGCGAGCGCGAGCCCGCAGACGACGAGGTCGTAGACGCCGTCGCCGGATGGGATCGAATGCAGATCGGCCTCGACGAAGCTCGCACTCGGGACGCGCACGCGCGCGAGCGCCAGCATCTCGGGCGTCAGATCGATCCCGGCGACCTCGTGGCCGAGCGCCGCCAGTCGCGCCGCGTGGCGACCGGTACCGCAGGCCGCGTCGAGCGTGCGTCCGGGTACCAGCGGCTCGATCAGCCCCCACACCGCAGGCTGCTCGAGCGCGACGATCGGATTCCCGGGATCGTCGTAGGAGGCAGACCACCGCGCATAGCCGGCGCGCGGGTCCGCTTCGACGACCGGCTCGACGTCGTCACGGCCGGCGTCGCTGTCGGCATCGAGGATCGCCCGCACCTCCGCCAGCCTGCGAGCCGCCTCCTCGTCGGATCCGTCGTAGAGATTGCGGAGCAGGGCCAGGCCTTCGGTGCCGATCAGCAGCTCATCGAGTCCGGCATGACGATCGCCCTGCATCGGGCGAGACCGTAACAATCACCTCTACGAGCCGGCTCCGCTGCGACCGGTGTAGTCGCCGAACAAAACACAACTGATCCAGTCGGGATTCGGTACAGTGCGCCTGCGGCCAGAGCGGCCGGTACCGTTCACCAGAAGGAGAGTTGCCGATGAGCACCCATGAGCATGCCGGCCCCGGCTACGCGTCGCCTGAGGTGGCGCGCCAGCAGGAGCCCGAGAAGCTGATCTACGTGGCCGCCCTGTACGAGGGGACCGGCATCGAGAAACCGGACTTCGTCGCAGTCGTGGACGTCGACCCGTCGTCCTCGAGCTACGGCCAGATCGTCGGCCGCACCGACATGCCGAACGTCGGCGACGAGCTGCACCACTTCGGCTGGAACGCGTGCTCGTCTGCCTGCCACTCCCAGCTGAAGCGCGACACGCTGATCGTCCCGGGCTTCCGCTCCAGCCGGATCCATTTCCTCGACATCTCCGACCCCCGCAAGCCGACGATCAAGCACGTGATCGAGGGCGAGGAGATCCGGGAGAAGCTCGGCCTGTCGGCGCCGCACACGGTGCACTGCATGCCCGGCGACATCATCACGGTCTCGATGCTCGGCGACGCCGACGGCAACAATCCGGGCGGCTTCGCGATCATCGACGCACGTGACTTCTCGATCGCGGGCCGCTGGGAGTCAGAGCCGGCCGATCTGCAGTTCATGTACGACTTCTGGTACCAGCCGCGCCAGAACACGCTCGTGTCGAGCGAATGGGGCGCGCCGAACACGTTCAAGGACGGGTTTAACCCGGCCGACGTCGCCGCCGGCAAATACGGCCGCAAGCTGCACTTCTGGGACCTCGAGCAGCGCAAGCAGGTACAGACGCTCGATCTCGGCGACGACGGCTGGATCCCACTGGAGCTGCGCTGGCAGCATGACCCGGACTCCGCCCAGGGGTTCGTCGGCGTGACGCTGTCGAGCACGGTCAAGCGCTTTTACCGTGACAACGGCTCGTGGGACGCCGACACCGTTATCGACGTCGTCAACGAGCCGCTGGAGGGCTGGCCGCTGGAGGGCGGCGTCCCCGGCCTGATCACCGACCTGGTGCTGTCGCTCGACGACAGGGATCTGTTCTTCTCCAACTGGCTGCACGGCGATCTGCGCCACTACGACGTCTCCGATCCGCGCAACCCGCAGCTGAAGTCACAGGTCTGGCTCGGCGGGCTGCTCGGCCGTGACGGTGGTCATCCGAAGGCGTCCGGTCCGCTCACCGGCGCGCCGCAGATGCTGCAGAACTCGCTTGACGGCGACCGCGTGTACGTGTCCAACTCGCTCTACTCGACCTGGGACAACCAGTTCTATCCGGACCTGAAGGGCTGGATCACCAAGCTCGATCGCCAGACCGACGGCACCTACGCGCTGGACGAGGACTTCTTCGTCGACTTCGCTGAGCAGACCGACGGCGCCCGCCCCCACGAGATCCACCTGCCGGGCGGCGACTGCACGACGGAGATCTTCCAGTAGAGCGGCGCGACGGTCGGTTCGAGATGAGCCTGCACGCGTTCGCCACCGAGTGGGGCACCGACGGCCCGATCGGCCTGGCGTTCACGCTGCTGGCGGTGGCGAGCGGCGTCGTCTACCTGCTCGCCACCGAGATCGGGCGGCGCCGTGACCGGCGACGGCGGCGCTGGCCGCGGCGGCGCAGCGCGTGCTTCATCGCCGGACTCGCGGTACTGGTCATCGACCTGGACTCAGGAATCGGGTCGCTGGCCGACGACCATCTTGCGGCGCACATGATCGAGCACATGGTGATGTGGCTGATCGTCGCGCCGCTGCTGGCTGCGGGCGGGCCGGTCCGGCTGGCGCTGTTCGCCTGTGGCCGCGAGGGCCGGCGCCGGCTAGCGCGTTGGCTGCACTCGCGACCCGTGACGGCGCTGACCAGTCCGCTCGGCTCGGTTGCGTTGTTCTCGGTCGTGCTGCTCGGCACCCACCTGCCGGCGGTCTACGGCCTGACCCTGAAGGACGAGTGGGTGCACGTCTGCGAGCACGCCCTGTACCTGGTCTGCTCGGTCCTGATCTGGGCGCCGCTGCTCGGGGTCGACCCGCTGCCCGGACGGGTGACCGCGCGCGGGCGGGGGCTGTGCATGGCCGCCTGCATGGTCCCGATGGCGATCGTCGGGGTCTGGCTGCTGGTCGCCGGCGCGCCGGTCTACGCCCATTACCGCGACGTGCTCGGCACGACCGGCGCGCTCCACGACCAACGGACCGCCGCTCTGATCATGCTGCTCGCGGGGGTGCCAGCGTTCGGCGTCGTGCCGCTGGCCCGCTTGGCGCGGCTGATCCCGGTGCCGAGCCTGCGGCCCTGGGCGGTCGAGCCGGACCAGCTCGTCGTCTGAGGCGCCGGTCGGCCGCCGGCCCGCGTCTGGCCCGCCCTGGCCCGACCCCTCCGCCCGGACTGCCCGGACCGCGGCGGCCCCCGCGGCGCGATGGCCGTGGGAGATCACTCGCACCGCGCGTCAGTTATCGCCCAAGCACCTCCTGGCCCGGCCCGGCGACGCGGTGGCCGTGGGAGATCACTCGCGCTGGACGTCAGTGATCGCCCAAGCAGCTTCCTGCTCCGGTCCGGCCCGGCGACGCGGTGGCCGCGGGAGATCACTCGCACCGGGCGCCAGCTATCGCCCAAGCACCCCCCGCTCCGTCCCCGCGACGCGGTGGGCGTAGGAGCCCAGGC
>Ga0302325_10036345_pt1 | contig 10043 bp, 12 predicted proteins | sample Palsa_T0_2_FD_201948 | JGI IMG/M metagenome (GOLD analysis project Ga0302325, IMG submission 201948) | Peat permafrost microbial communities from Stordalen Mire near Abisko, Sweden - Palsa_T0_2 | ecosystem: Environmental > Terrestrial > Soil > Palsa > Peat permafrost | place: Sweden: Abisko... | reverse complement strand
AGCTATGGAAGAGAATATGGTGGTCCTGCTTCATGCGCGATCGTCTGGTGGCACTCGGCATGCGGCGCCCAACTCGCGTCAAGGACGAAGACTATGACGTCCCAATGCTCACAGAAGATGATTTCGAGGTCCAGCCGCTGTCGGAAAACATCACCATCATCCCAATGGACTGCACCTTGGTCCGAGACGTGGAAGCGCAGCGCAAGCTGGCGCAGATGTGCATCGCGAAAGCGAAGCTCTGTCTCTGCATCAGCCACGTGCTGAGCGCGCAATACTCTGTCTTGGTGAAGTGCCAGGGGATGCAAGGTCAAGAAGGCAATACACGATCGAGCGTCATGCTGTTTCCCAAGAAATCGGATCAGACGGAGGAAGTTAGACGCTGTGATATCGAGCTCAATGAGTGGACTACTGAACTTCCCTCTGCTTGCCGATACTCAAATGATTTGATGGAAGGTAACAGTGGATCTTCAATCTTCGTGCAGAGATCACTGCTTCATATGGTGTACTTCACGACTTTGTCTGCGCTACACAGACCACAAGTCCTGCCTTCAGCAGCAACCTCACAACCTGACTCATCTCGGGAACTGCAAGACCTCTCACGGAAGAAGGTTAGAGAAGCTTCCCGAGAGATAACCCGCATATCGCAAGACCTACACACGCGAAGGCTAGAGAAGTACCTCCCGACCACAGGCGTTACCGTTCTGCTTCCCGCAATCATCATCCACCTGCTAGACATAAAGTCTTGCAACGATGAGGCGCGGCAAGCGGCCATGGACGGCTTCTGCCAATGCATGCTCGTCCTCGAGCGCCTGCGCGATAACTACGCATCTGCCGACTTCGCGACGCAGTTCCTTGAAGCTGCGATCCGGAAAGCAGAGATTGAAGTTGTGATGTCGAATTCGAGGAATAGTATTCGACTGCAGGATGTCTCCGCCATGTCCAATGAGAAAAACAGGGACTTTAGGGAACAGAACAGGGCTGGGGTTAGAACGCCTCCTCTTAGCAATGACCATGACTTCAGGCCCGACTTGCATGGCTCAGGCATGATGGACATCGGGATCTCAATCGGGCGACCCATCGACCCTGTTCACAATGCCATCTCAGCACACACACCGCCAGACAGCGACACCACGGTGTCAACGCACGATGTTAATGATTACAGCCACTTGCAGCATGGAATCTTCGATCTAAGCGGTGTTTACAACACCGAAAATATCGACATAAATGATTTCTTGAATTTCGATAATGAGATGTGGAATGTGCCGCCTGAGGAGGGGGCGCATGGGGAGAGTGGCGGGTTCTTGGATTTGAATTGGATGGATCAGGCGCCGGGGTGGAGTCGTTTGAATAGTCCTGAGCGAGATCTGTTTTCGCAGCCCGTGGGGGCGATCGCTTAGACTTGGTTTGGGACGTCGATATGATGGATGACTGGTCTGGCTGGCGTATTCAGGATAGGGATATGGGGAACTGGTATATATGGGTGGGGAATTGGTTTCATAGTCCTGCATATACCCATTGGGGCAGGGGCGCCTTCGTTTCGTACTTTACAAAGTTGTAATGCATTAATGCTCATTATCATTGTCCCATGTCTGTTAGTGGTAATCTTCTCTCATCTGATCCGCACAACGATCGTATGCTGAGCTTACTCAATTGCTCACGACCAACTATGATCCCCATAACGCCCTATAACCACAAACGCCAGCCCTTGGGTATCTGGTTTCCCTTTCTCATCATCCATAACCCCTCCGCCCATTTGATACCCTCCACTTCTAGCAATCTCATCACTTCCCCCTCTCCTTCCCCTTCCCCTTAGCCTTCTCTGCCCTCTCCCTCTCCCTCCCTGCCTTTCCCCTCTCAACGAAATCCACCATAATCCCCTGCAACGCCTCGTTCCTCCGCGTGACAAGCAGCACGTCATCCGTCGTCACCGTCGTCCTGCCTGCGTGGCGGGAGAAGGACTCGAGGTCTTGCGCTACGTTTTCTGATTTTTCTAGGTCAGCACTCTGCGAAGGAATTTGGGGCAATGGGAATTACCAATCTGCGCCCACACCATCTCGGTCATAGCCCCGATGAACTGCGGTGTTGCGGTCGTGTTCAGCCTTGCTGTCTCCTCGTCGATTATCTTTCCGATGCTGAACCAGAGGGAGGCTTTTAGGCGCTCTGTTGTTGCGTCGTCTTGGGGCATTTTGGGTCTAGTTGTTTCCCTCCAGTGCTTAGTGATGGAGGGGAAGGTTGGCGGTGGAATGGGTTGGGTGAAGAGGAGGATGAGGAAGTCGCGTCAGGAAGCGGGAGACGCGCTTGCCGATGTTTTGCCGAGGAGTTGGGGATCGGGTCCGAAATATTTCTTTTGGGGGGCCAAGGACGATAATCCCGCAACCACCTCGAAAACTTTCTGGGTTCGCATTCCGGTTTCCTTCTGCTATTTTCTTTATTCCTTTTCTCTTGTTTTGTTTCTTCCTGTTCACCACTACCAACTGTCTGCGAAAAGAAGAAACCGAACACTCCGAGCGCTCCGAGCCACCTCAATCACCTCGATCATCTCGAATCTCTACTACGACACAAGAAAGACTTTATCAAGTAGCCAACCATGGACCAAGTCATCGAATTCGGCGAGATGATCGTCAATCAGCTGCTGACATGGTATAACAACTTCACCCGCAACGCAATCCACATGTGGGACGACATGACGCTTTTGAAGTACATCCGGCTCGTCGCCATTGTGGGCGCCTACGCCCTCCTACGACCCTACATGATGAAATGGGGAGAGAAAATCCAAGCAAAGCAGCATGAGAAAGAGCTCGATCCGTACGAGATAGCTACTGCAGATGCGAAAGCTAAGGGCAAGGGCATGGTCAGTCCGAATGATCTACGTGGTGTGGGTCTCACGGGTGCTGGTGGAAAGGTGGTCGAGTTGGAGGATAGCCAGAGTGAGGAGGAGACAACGGGCGCGGATGTTAAGTGGGGAAAGAAGGCGAGGAAGAGGCAGAGGACTGTGGTTAAGAAGATTCTGGCGGATCAGGAGGAGGTACGGAGGCAGTTGCAGGAGGATGATGAGGATAAGGATATTCAGGAGTATCTTGTGGATTACACGCCAGGGGAGGATGGGTGGTAGACCTTGGAAGATGGGTGGATGTGTATATTTTGGGAGTGTGTTGTACTGTACAAATGGGATGGGTTTGAGAGGTTTTCATTGGCAGTTGCGGCAAGTTGGAGACATACGGCACCTTCGGGACGGCCCTTGAAGTTGGCGGATTCTCCAGGGAATTGGCATTACCTACAGACTTACAGAGTCTGCCAAGTTATTTTTGGTTCTTCAATACGGGCTTGTCTTTGGGTTGGCACTTGTGTACATGTCCATTGGGGTGGTGATTCGTCTTGGGCTTGGCAGTCCAGCCCAATCAGATGAAAGAGATGAGTATCTCTGATGTTGGCATGCTCTGGCAACTGTAACAGCAAGCTCGGGGCATTCTTGGGCAATAGGCAGACATCAATGAAGCTCATCCGAGCTCCTCAATGCGAGAATCACACTTGTACATTCTCCCAACTTTCCCCCACCCCGCTGTCTCTTTCCCCCACCCTCCCTCATCGCAGCATTGTCGAATAGCCTCCCGCCTGGTAGTGGAGTGCGAAAAAGACGCGCCCGAAAACGTTGAAAGCCGTGCCGATCATCAGAGTTTTTTCAGGGACCTACGGGCCTCAATTCGTTGGAATCCGGGGGGCGAACTGGCGTTTGCAACCGCACAAGACCACGAATGGGCTTCCAGCGACTGCGGATCATTGCATGCACGGCATCAGAGCAGCCGCGAATAACGTGAGATGAGGATTCCGAGAATCTTCCACCGCCTTTTGTGGATCTTTGGCAGCCTCGATCGATCAGAAGCTGCTTTGCTGTATGTTCCGACGCAGTTCTAGTGAAGAAGTGACATCGTTCTGAGAGAGGGGGGCCAAATGCGACAAGCTGACGCCTCACAGCCGGCTCCTCGTACTAAAGTAAAGGCTGCACCTTCAAACACCAACCTCTCACCAACGTGACCATCTAACGGCCGAGTACGATAATATGAATCACGACGTTTAACGAGCTGATCTTTGCTTTCTATTTCTCCGTCCTCGCGCCCTCCCATGGCCCTCGAGCTTCACCACCTTTGCCAGCCTTACTAGCCCCCGAGATCGACGATGGAGGCCCCTCAGCATAGACGGGACATTAATGAGCTCCTAACGACCGGTTCCTTCAAGACATCGAGGGCAAAGAGTCCGTCAGGGTTTGTGACTGCTCCAGCGATCTCCCGCAGTGCTAATATTTTCCTCCAGAGCGCCCACCTCGTCCAACGCGCCGTCCTACCTCTCAGCCTCCTACGATGTTTCTCGCACCCACAGTCGGAGTCGAAGCCGCAGTCATGGCCCTCGCAGGCGATTGCCTCCACCACCATTTGTTGAAGACGAGCTCAAGTCACTGGCGAGAGAGTCTTCAGCGTCCAAGATCCCATCATACGATCCCCCACTGCGGGGTATCATCGAACAGAATCCCATCATACTCGAAGCAGATATATCAAAGGCTGAGGCTGCCAGATTGCAAACACAGCCATGTCCCGTGGAGAAGGATATGAACCCAGAAAGACGATTCGTATTACTTCCCAAATCTGATACATACTCCCCGAACGACACAGATGAAGAGCATCCTACACGGAGAGCAAGGGCGAACTCGACCAGGAGACAAGAGGCTCCGAGAAAAGAGGAGAAGTTAGATACAGGACGACCACCTATCGAGAGGCGAAGAAGTCGACAAGACCTACCCTCCCTCGAGACGAAATTACCCAGAGACATACCGCCAAAATATCGCCGGAGTGCTTCTGCTTACGGTCCGAGCCTTCGAGACGACGACAGGATTCCCGTGCAACCCTTCCGAAAATCAGAATCTCTACTATCGCCAGACGTTAGTAGGGGAGGCAAGGACTATTTTGGACAGCCTCCTCCCCGCCATCATGACAATCATAGTGGAAGGGCTCCCACTCAACCTGCAGATAAGCGGGCCAGTGGGGGGAGTTACTCGGCCCATCCCGTAACGCCCACGTCTGAAAAACGTACCCATCTCGAGTCTGGTACTCGATCAAGGAGGAATACGGGAGAGAAGATGACGAGGCCTCAGCAATTGTCTGAAGACTTCGCACGGCGACTGGACAGGCCACACTCTCCGCACTCGGCTCGTTCCTCAAGATCATCAAACCAGTCTGCACAGCGATACTACAGCAGCAGTGAGGATGATCTTGCCGATAGTGGTTCGGATAGAGAACGTAGACGGCGTGGGGAACACCGCAATGGGCACGACAGACGTCGTCGATCTCCCTCTAGGTCACACAGGTCTTCTGCTGAAGTGAAACCTCTTTCTAGGATGACTTCTCCATTACCTTCACCAAAGGTTTCGCCGAGTCAGATCCCGCGAGCAGACCCATTCGACAGGAGCGACACCTTCCCGCAGGACAAGAAGAGGAGTTCACGGGACTTGCGGGATTCACGAGATGTCTCTCCATTTTCTCCTTCTGAAGATACTCCTCGTGCAGATCGACTGAACCCGCATGATCCTCGACCTTCCAAGTCTCGTCAACCAAGTACAGGCCCACCTACCAAGGCGCCGGTTCCGCCTCCACATGCGGACCCAATCCCTATCCCCTCCAACATCAATCTTCATTCCCCTGGTGATACGAGGAGGGCACCCTCATATGCATCATTTGATGACAAGAAGCCCTCTGCATCCGTGCCTGGTCAATCAGTACCATACTGGCAGCCAGCGCCATTCCAGCCTGGTAATCTTGAAATGCCAGTTGGCTCTTACCGCCGCTTCTCGGAGGACATTGAGCGAGGTAGCGTTGCACCGTTGCCATCTTGTCCCAGAACCACTTTCAGTCGAGGACGGACCGATTGGCTTACGTTACCTCAATGTCCATCCTTCAATATATGTCCTTCTTGCTTTAATTCGATCATAGCTCCTACAGAATTCCGCCATAAATTCGTTCAAGCTAATCGTCGTCCGGATGCTGACGTTCTCTGCGATTTTGGCAGCTCGCCTTGGTACCGAATTGCATGGCTATTGACTCTCAAAGATAAGCGTCGAGACCTGAAGCTATTCTACGGACTTGCCGATGTTGCAAGGAAAGTTCAACCGTGTCTCGGCAAACATGAAGCAGTCAGACAATGGTACTCAATCATTGATCCCAAGACAAGAGCACCCGTTCACGGTTTCGATGTCTGCCAGAGCTGTGTCAGGAGTGTCGAAACGCTACTACCTGCTCTGAGAGGCTGTTTCGTCAGAGTGGATTCTCACAGCCCATCACCAAGCCCTCGCGTCTGCAGCTTGCGGTTCGACAGTAAGCGATTTATTGAATACTTCGACGCCCTGGAGACTACAGCCGATCGTGCAGACTACGATGACGTCGACCCTGATATGCGAAAGGTAGCAGCTCTCGCACGCAGAATGGCAGCTATGCCGGAATGCCAGCAGGATAAAGAACTCGTCAACGAAAAATGGCATATCATCACCCAGCTCCCAGAGTTCACAGTCTGCGAAGAATGCTTCGACGAAGTCGTTTACCCGGAACTTGAGGATCGCAAAGCCATCCCGCTTATGTTCAACAAAACTCTCCAGCGCATACCCAAAGCGAGCTGCCAATTATACAGCCCGAAAATGAGAGGCATATTCAGGTTAGCCGTTGATAGCGATGATTATAAACTGCTTGCGGCGAAAGCGAGAGAGAGGAAGACGATTGAGCTGGCGTACAAAGCGAATCTTGCGGAGCTGCGGAAGAGTAAGGGCGGTCCAATCATTGAGAATGAGATGAAGAGGATTGCGGAGGAGTGGAGGAAGTGGGAATAGGCTTCTGCACGGAATGGAAAACGGGCTCAAGGGAGAAGGAAAAGGAAAATTTCAGAGGATATGATAGGTGTGATGTCTAAAGTCGGTTTAATCTGGGGACAAATGGTTGTTACGAAACTGGTCTTTCGGATCACCAGGATCTTTCCATCAGGGCTTAGAAAAGGATATATTTGTTAGGTTCACTGCACTAAGTGTTGAGAGGAATACGCTTTCATCAAGGCACCAAGTTCAAGAAGTCTTGTGACATCCTTAATTTCTTTCGAAATCTGTATACTTGAATTTGCAACATTTGTTTTAAATCGCGATTTTAAATTCTAGTTCCTTATTCGGTAGCCCCTTCTTTTCTCTATAACTTCAAGGCGAGTTGCCAGACTCAACACATTCCTTACTAACTAACACTGTTGCACCACGTCTAGCAAGCAACTTCCAATAGAACCAGCACCACCCATCTTATTCCTCAGACAAACCATCTTTCCGCACCTTATCACTCCAGGCCGAAAATCAACAAGATGACTACTCCCACCAGAACATCCCCCTACAAACCCTTCAACATCTTCGACGCAGTCCACAACACAATCGCAAAAGGCATCCACGACCAGAACTTCAAGGACGGCGCTTTCCGCACCTCGATCCCATGCACTACCGACATTACGAACAAAACCGCCGTCATGGCAGCCTTCAACATCTTGCTTGCCTCCCCTCTGCTCTCACAAGCTGAGAAGGAGATAGTTAGACGATGCCGTGGTCAGTTTGTGCATCTGCGCAATCGATTTCCCGGCTCCCGGGTTCCGAGTTCTGGGGAGGCTGGGGAGCTTGCGGGGAAGCTTGGGGACTTGGAGCTGGGAGGACTTGGCCTAATAGGAAAACAAAGAGAAGACTTTCAGAACTTGCGAATTATTTCGTCATAAACTAGAGATGGCTCTTATACATAGCATAATGGTATTTTAGTCCCATTTGCCCACGCCGTACTCAATACCCGCGTCGCTTCCTGCACTGACAACATGCAACAATAACTCCAATGATTGTGAAAACAGTAGCTGGGACTCCAACCGCGAGTGCAATAGTGTCGGAACTATCTAATTTCCCTTTTCCTCCTCCAGAGCCACCACTCTGAGAAGCTGTCGGGGCAGAACTTTGATCCGACGTGGGAGACGCTTTCGAGACTTGCAAAGTTTGAAGGGTTTCGAGAGGTGATGTTGAGATGGATGTTGGACTAGAGGGTGTTGCGATTGTCGAGACACCGCTCGCTTGACCTGCTGCTAGAAATGCTGCCGATGAGACAGTCAAAGCGGTATTTGTGGCATCGCAATTGGAAAGCATTATCGAGTAAGTGTTACTTAATGCGCCTGATGCGCTCGATCCGATACATTGGGCCGCGAGAGTAACAAAGCCGCCGCCATTAGAGCAGAGGCAGGCATTGCTTGTTTCGAATGTGGATGAGTCTGCGTTACAGCCGCTGGTTATGGCTGCGTTGTTCAGGCATGGTATCGCTGCGGGAGGATAGTTCGAAAAGTCGGGGACGAAAGCGAAGGAGTGTTTCAGGAAGAGGAGGCCTGTTATGATAAGGAAACGAGAGGCCATTCTCAACACAGTCGGGGCGCAAATCGTTGTAGTGGCAATAAATGACTTTCAAGAGATCGCAGGAAATCTACCGGCTGCCTGGCAATGATTAGAAATAAGTACGGAGGGTGCTCCACCCCTCAAGTGAAACAATGAAGCCTATCTTGATTCGCCTTTGATGAAGGCGTCAGAATGATGGTTCAAATAACCTTGCCATTGGTGGCTACTGCAGCTAGGCGAAGCCACCCAATAAAACGTGCAGCAAAAGAAGCAAAACATCGAGACCTAATCTTAGATTTCAAATCTGCAGAGAAAAGATCCTCAAGATCTGGTTGGTGGACATCGCGCTGACGGAAGTCAAGGTAGAGCTTGCGCGTGGCCTCGAATGTTGCTTTCTCGTCGGGTGGTCTTCTCTGAGTTAATCGGGATGGTGAATGCATCGATAGGCGGGGTTTCTCTAAAGATCTTATCGGTGAAGGCGCCGTTCCTGTACTGGTATTGGTGCACTCCCATGAGGATGGTGTCACGCATGGCATCGAAGAAATTGATGTTGCCGGAAGCTGACATGTTGGCGGCTTGTGCTGAACTTCGATAGATCTCGAGGATTAGAAGATTGTTCCAGAAGAGATATGGAACTTACTAATCTAATATCGGGACGTGAAAAGCGGATTTCTGAAGTTAGACCTTTACGTGGTGTTGAGAGTGGTTTGTGGAAGGGAGTAGAAGAGGGGCGGCCGAGTTGGGTTTCTGTATCAAAAGACAGTTTTGGCGTCTGATTTGCGAAAAGCTAATATTTTGATCTCTGAAGGGTCAGAAAGCTGAAAAAGTGTGAGTATCAAACAAGCAAGAGAACTTATGGACCCAAGAGCAGGTAGAACAATGTGAAATGGGTTATGTACTTGGGCTTCACCTTTTGCATTGGCCCATTTATTTCTTTCGGATTCACTTTCTCCTTGTAGGATATTCGCTCCGCCTCATGAGCCCTCAAAGATTTGTTGCACATCGGGAATCTCATAAATTGTTTCTACCCTCGTTCAAAATTTCAAATTAAACTCTTTTATATATATCAATAACTCAAGAAATTATCTTTGTGTATACTTACTCGTCCCCTTATACATCGTCTTTGAACTCTCCCCAAGGTGAATGATCGTTCATCTTCGCATATCTCATGAATTGAAGCTTTCAGAACTTGAAGCAAAAGTGAAATTATGAGATTTGCGATGTGCAACAAAGGCGTCGTCGGCATCCTTTCCTGATTTCGGATGGAAGCCCGGCCGCTTCCATTTGTTTTCATCTGAGCATTGAGTGGCAGTAGATGCGTTTGTTGCAGATCGCAAATCTCATAATGAGAAACTCATCTCACTCAGAATCTCACTCAGATTTTGACTCATAATCTCAATATGAGATTTGCGATGTGCAACAAAAACAGGTGGATGTTCTTTCGAGCTGAAATAAAAACCATCGACTCGGAGCAGCTAATCTTTTGGTCTACTTTCATTTCTACCCCAACCTTCGGTAAACGCTGGCACTTGTTTTACACATCGAAAATCTCATAACAAAAGCCTCACCTTACCAAAAGTAGACTAATACACGCGTATCTTGTGCTCACCCCAGGTGC